>Ga0315912_10000509_pt1 | contig 69819 bp, 71 predicted proteins | sample VfabasoilMG_FD_204469 | JGI IMG/M metagenome (GOLD analysis project Ga0315912, IMG submission 204469) | Garden soil microbial communities collected in Santa Monica, California, United States - V. faba soil | ecosystem: Environmental > Terrestrial > Soil > Garden | place: USA: California... | reverse complement strand
TCCTCTCCGACCATCCCACCCTCCTTTTGAGAGCGAACAGTCTATCAACGATGAGGACATTTCTATTCTGCTGAAACCGGACATTATCATTTTGGGATTACATAAAGCGGGAAGGGTCTGAATCGGGAGTCGAACACTTTCGTGATCTTATGATTCGTCCTGAGAAGACTCCTCGCTCTGTTTGAGCCAGAGTTCCAGGAGTCGTGTCTCGCGTTCAGACAGGGAGATGTGTTCCAGCGCGAACGCGCCGGTTAAGCGATCTTCGTAAAACGCTCGCTGTTTCGCGTAGGTTTTCTTAAAGGCGTCCCGCTTCAGGCTTTTCCAATTCGCATCGGATATTCCCGCTTGAGCGCGCAAGAGACTGATCTCGATGGCCTGGAATGCGAAGACTTTCGCGAGCACCTTGATAACCGTGGCATTGGTCAGAAATCGTGGCCCCTTGTCAGCCATGACTCATCGTTCCAATTAGGCCAAGGCACACATGAGGGTACCCCTGCTATTCTCTGCAATTGAGAATGGCAGGGGCCTCGAAGCAGAAGGATCAGTTCCGCACGCCGCTCCACACTTTTGCCGGATCGATAGTCTTGTCAGGATTGAGGGTCTTCGCCCGTTCCAGCAGGACCTCGGTGCTTTCCGGATACAACGGGTCGGAAATGCAGCAATTATCCACCGGGCAGACGGCCGCGCATTGCGGTTCGTCGAAATGGCCGACACACTCGGTGCACCGGTCATGCGCGATCACGTAAATATCGTTCCCCATGCCTTGGCCATCGCCGACATGGAGACCCTTCTCTTCCGCGCCGCCGCGCGTTTCGAAGATGGCCTCGTTCGGACATTCCGGCAGGCAGGCGCCACAGTTGATACATTCAGCGGTAATCAGCAATGCCATGATTCTGGTCTCCTTCTTCTCTAAGATTTAAGGCGGCGCCGCACGTCGTCTTGATCGTATTGCCCGCTACACACCCTTGATAAAGCACAAGCCACACTGACGCAAGCCATCACACTGCGTGATACGCATTTGTCTAGGTCAACAGGAGATGCATGTTGCACCTTCCTACGCGCTCCTGTCAATCCGGCAGTTCTACATACGTGGTGTCAGATCTTGTATCGTGACGATCCGGTTCAGGGATGACACAGCCGTGATCTGAGCGTCGGAATTTGCCCTCCAACACACCGCTGATCGCACATGCACCGAGCACGTCGCTCGTTGATATTCAGCGGTCGCCCTTCCGGCTTCTCCGGCGATCTTGAAAGCACTCAATCAGCGGTAGGGTGGTCCCGTGTGTAGGCTGCCTGGCTCAACGGCGAGTCTGTTCCCATGCCCGAAAGGCCGCCAGATCCTGGGCCAAGCTCTGGAGCAGCAGCGCCAGCACCACCACATCGTCGATCATGCCAATGCCTGGGATGAAGTCCGGCACCAGATCCACCGGACTCAGCACATAAAGGAGAGCCGCCGCCATCGACGCGAGGGTGCGTACGGAGAGGCCCCGATAGCTGCCGTTCTTCCAGGCCTTGAGCAGGCGAACCAACAGGGGCAGGTCGGACCACAGACGGCCGATCATGCGAAGCATCTCAAAGAATCTTGCGGATATCGTCATCGCTACCTCCAGGTTGGCGAGCCTGCGTTCCCTTTCTCAATACAGTAGCTTACGCCTGCTGTCGGTAAGCCTACCAAAGACAGACATCTTTTTGAAGCCGCTCAGGTGAGTTTCTGCCATAGGCCCCCCCACCCCCTTTCTGCTACTCTGCTCCCCCATGCCCTCGGCGCTCCACCTCTTTCTCATCCTCTTCGTCGTCGGCGCGGCGCTACGCCTGTTCGGCGCCTTAGGGAAGCCGCATGCAGAGCGGCTGGGGACCTTCGTCTTTTCGGTCACGCTGCCGGCCACCATTCTGGTGTCGCTCGATCGCGTGGTGTTTTCACCGACGGCCTGGAAGATTCCACTTGCGGCCTGCCTCATCACGCTTCCACTCATGCTCATTGCCTGGGCACTCGCCCGCAGGCTGACGCTCGACCGCCCGACGCAGGGAGGCTTTCTCCTCGCCGTCGGTTCCATCAATTCGATCTACTTCGCCTATCCCGTCACACTGGCCACGTTCGGCGAGGAGGGCCTCGCGCAAGCGATCCTCTTTGACCTCGGCCAGACCACGCTCACGTTCACGGTGCTCTATCCGATGGCCCTCTGGTATGGCGCGAGCCATTCTTCGTCCCATGCAGCGCTCAGACGGCTGATGACATCTCCGCCGCTTTGGGCCCTGGTCGCGATCCTTGCAGTGAAGGCCGCGGGGCTTCATCTGCCGGATGGGCTGCGGACGATCCTGACACCGGTGCACGTGCTGACGGTCCCGCTGGCGAGTCTGGTACTCGGCCTCTCGATCAGCGTCCATGCCGTACGGACGACCTGGAAGTTGACAAGCCTAGGGGTGGGACTGCGCATGGCCGGTGGATTGATGCTCGGCTGGATCGCGACCTGGCTGTTGGGGCTCACAGGCCTGGAGCGGGCATCGGTGCTGTTGATCGCCGGGATGCCCTCGGCGGTGATGGCGGTGATCTTTGCGACCGAAGCCAAACTCGATGAAGATCTCGTCTCCTCGATCGTGGCACTCTCGATCTGCCTTGGCGTTGCCCTGCTGCCCTGGCTCCCCCGGCTCGCAGCCCTGTTGATGAACTAGCCTGATGTGGAACGATGGAAACCAACCAAAACAAGGGTCGCGTCTTGCAAGTGACGACTCGGCCCGCCCGACAAACCTTGACGGCCAGACGAACAGTCGCACCGGGGTTGACTCGCATATGGACGAGCGCATCGATGCTGAACAGGCCGGTCGCCCATGATGGTGATCGCTCACGTGGGTCTGAATCACGCCAAACATCTTGGCCGCCGCCCTCTGTTTGAGGCTGAGGGCCGCGATGCGCTTCTGCCCTTGGATCATGCGGTTCACCCGAACCAGAAGCGGTCGACCTCGCCACTACGAAAGTGCCCCGACGGTGAGCTGGAATTGTCTCGTGCGTATCGCCAACGAGAGCACTATAATTAGGACGCAGCCGGCTCTAGGAATCAGGGTTCCTGAACTGCTAGAAAAGTTCATGAGCACATAACAGCACCCCAGTTCTGACCATGGCTGCCGGGCGGTGAGAATCGTGGGGAACGTTTCACTTGTGCGTCCAACAAGATACTCCGTTCCGGTGAAGGCGGGCCGATGACTCACAGAGGGACGGCATGAGCGACGACCATCGCACTCCACCCCCGCAGGCCGACAGCGATCCGGAGGAAACCCGGGAATGGCTGGATTCTCTGGAATATGTGCTCGCCGCACACGGTGCCGGCCGCGCGACCTACCTCTTCGAACGGCTCCGTGAGCGTCTCGGAGCGAGAGGGGTGCAGATTCCCACGCCGGTCAACACGCCCTACGTCAATACGATCTCCACCCCTCAACAACTGCCCTACCCGGGCAACCTCGAAATCGAGCGTCGGATCCGCAGCCTGATTCGCTGGAACGCGATGGCCATGGTCGTCAAGGCCAACAAACAGCGGCCTGGCATCGGCGGGCATATCTCCACCTATGCCTCGGCATCCACCCTGTACGAAGTGGCCTTCCACCATTTTCTTCACGGCAAAGACGCGCCGCAGGGGGGCGACCAGGTCTACTTTCAGGGCCATGCCGCGCCGGGTATTTACGCGCGCAGCTATGTCGAGGGGCGCCTGCCGGAAGAGGCACTGCACCACTTCCGTGCCGAGTTGGATCCAGATGGACAAGGCTTGTCGTCCTATCCCCATCCCCGGCTGCTGCCCGACTACTGGGAATTTCCCACGGTATCCATGGGGCTGGGACCGATCATGTCCATCTACCAGGCGCGGTTCAACCGCTACCTGCAGGACCGGGGTCTCAAGGATACGAGCCGGCAGCGGGTCTGGGCCTTCGTCGGAGACGGCGAGACTGACGAACCGGAAAGTCTCGGCGCCATCACGCTCGCTTCCCGCGAGCAGCTCGACAATCTCATCTGGGTGGTCAACTGTAACCTCCAACGACTCGACGGCCCTGTCCGCGGCAACGGCAAGATCATTCAAGAGCTGGAAGCCATCTTTCGCGGCGCCGGCTGGCACGTCATCAAGGTGATCTGGGGGAGCGACTGGGATCCGCTCCTGGCACAAGACCACGAAGGCGTGCTGGTCAAGCGGATGGGCGAAGTCGTGGACGGGTGGTATCAGAAATATACCGTCGAAGGCGGCGCGTTTGTCCGCAAGCATTTCTTCGGCGCGGACCCCCGATTGCTCAAGATGGTGGAGACCTATTCGGACGAACATCTCCACAAGATGCTGCGCGGTGGCCACGACTCGCGAAAACTCTTCGCCGCCTACAAAGCCGCCGTCGAGCACAAGGGCCAGCCGACCGTGATCCTGGCCAAGACGGTCAAAGGGTACGGCTTGGGCGAGGCCGGCGAGGGGCGCAATATCACCCATCAGCAAAAAAAGATGAACGAGCAGGAGCTGCGCGAGTTCCGCACGAGGTTCAGCGTGCCGGTGCCCGACGATCAACTCACCTCGACGCCGTTCTACCGGCTCCCGGCCGGAAGTCCTGAGGCTCTCTACCTCGCCGAACGGATCAAGGCGATGGGCGGCCCCATCCCGGAACGGCGCGTGACAGTCGAGTCTCTTAAGGCGCCGGAGCTCGACCAGTTCAAGGAGTTCCTCGAAGGCTCGGGCGAGCGTTCGGTCTCCACGACCATGGGGTTGGCCCGCATGCTCGGCCGCCTGCTCAGCATCAAGGACTTCGGAAAACACCTCGTGCCGATCATTCCTGACGAAGCGCGCACGTTCGGACTCGAGGCGCTGTTCCGACAATACGGGATCTACTCACACGTGGGACAGGTGTATGAGCCGGTCGACAAGAGCTCCCTCCTCTATTACTTCGAGGCGACCAACGGGCAAATCCTCGAAGAGGGCATCACCGAAGCGGGCGCGATGTCTTCGTACATCGCCGCCGGGACCGCCTACGCGACACATGGCGTGAACATGATTCCGCTCTACATTTTCTATTCGATGTTCGGCTTTCAACGCGTCGGCGACCTCATCTGGGCCGCCTCCGACATGCGGGCGCGGGGCTTCATGTTCGGCGCCACGGCAGGCCGCACCACGTTGGAAGGCGAAGGCCTGCAGCACCAGGACGGGCACAGTCACCTGCTGGCCACCGCCTACCCGACGATCGCCGCCTATGATCCGGCCTTCATGTTCGAACTCGCGGTCATTCTGCAGGACGGGCTGACACGCATGTATGAGGCACAAGAGGACCTGTCCTATTACATTACCCTCTATAACGAGCCGTACCCGATGCCGGCCATACCGCCTGATGCGACGGAAGGAATTCGCGAAGGCATGTACCGGTTCCGGCGGGCGCCCGAGCGCGCGCGGCACCAGGCCCATCTCCTGGCAAGCGGCCCATTGGTGAACGAGGCGCTCAGGGCCCAGCCGCTCTTGCTGCGCTACGGGGTGGCAGCCGACGTATGGAGCGTGACCAGTTACAAGACCTTGCGCATGCGCACGCTTGAGGCCGAACGCTGGAACATGTGGCATCCGGACAAGCCGCCGCGCGTCAGCTATCTCCAAAAGACCGCGCAGGAACTCGACGGCCCCTGTGTGGCCGTGAGCGACTACGTCCGCCTTGTCAGCGAGCAGATCGCTCCTTGGATCAGCGGCGGCCTGCTTGCCTTGGGCACGGATGGTTACGGCCGAAGCGATACCCGCAAGGCCCTGCGGCGATTCTTTGAGATCGATGCCGAGCATCTGACGGTGGCGACTCTGTACGCACTCCATCGGCAAGGACACATCGAGGCACAGGTCGTCCGGCAAGCAGCCCGAGATGTTGGCGTCTCGGCGGATGACCAGGCCCCCTGGCAGCAGTGAGCTATCATGGTGGGCGTAGATGTAGATAAGGACAGGCTATGAGGGTTGAACTGCCGTTTCTGGCTGAAGGCGTCGAAGGTGGTGACGTGATCCGACTCTTGGTCAAGGAGGGCGATCACGTGACCGAGGGGCAATCGCTGCTCGAGCTCGAGACGGAAAAGGCCACGGTGCCCGTGCCGACGCCATCTGCCGGGACTGTCGCACGCCTGCTTGTGCGCCAGGGCGATCACGTCAAAGTCGGGCAAGCGCTCCTCGAACTGGACGGCGCCGAGGATGCCGCGCAAGCGGCCAAGCCGTCGGTGCTGGAACAACCGGCTGCCCCGCCCAAGGCGCAACCACTCTCAACCGTCGAAATCGAAACGGCGAAAGACCTGGAACGGGGGAAGGAACCGCAGGCCGGCCCCTCCACTGCACCGCCATTGAAAAGAGAACAGCCCGCGCCTGTGCCGCCTGAGTCACAATCTTCCTCGCCCCCCTCACCGCGCACTGGCGCTTCGGTCGCTGCTCCTCCATCCGTCCGCCGACTCGCGCGCGAACTGGGCGTGGATCTGGCGCAGGTGAAGGGATCGGAAGCCGGAGGCCGGATTACCGCCGAAGACCTGAAGGCCTTCGTACGAGAGCGCACCAGGCGTAGCGGTCAGCCGGTGGGCCAGGATGACAAAAGCGGCAGGGTCTTCTCGACGATGTATGGGACCGAACGGCGTGAGGCGCTCCCGTCGATCCGGCGCAAGATCGCGGCGAACATGACGCAAGCCTGGACGACCATCCCCCACGTGCATCAATTCCAGGACGCCGACATCACGGATCTTATGGAATTGCTGAAACGTTACGCCCCGCAATTCAAACAGAAGGGTGCCACGCTCACACTGACCAGCCTCTTCTTGAAAGCCGTGGCCCACGCGCTGAAGCTCTACCCGCAGTTGAACGCGACGCTGGACCTCACCAACGGCGAAGTGATCTACAAGAACTATTACAACATCGCCGTGGCGGTGGACACGCCGGACGGGTTGATCGTGCCGGTCATCCACCAGGTGGACCGGAAAGATCTCTTGCAGATCTCCCGTGAGCTGGCCGATCTCGCCGAACGCACCAGGAATCGCGAGGTCAAGCTGGAAGAACTGCGCGGGGGGACGTTCACCGTGAGCAACATGGGAGGGCTCGGCGCCGGGCCGTTTACCCCGATTATTTATCCACCTCAAGTCGGCATTCTCGGTGTGGGGAAGGCCCGCATGACGCCCGTGTATCGCAACGGCCAGTTCGTGCCGCGCCGGATGCTGCAACTCTGCGTAGCCTACGACCATCGGCTGGTGGACGGAGCGGTCGGAGCGCGCTTTACCAACGAGATTGTCAAAGTCCTGGAGGACTTCCAGGCGATGTTCCTGGGGCTGTGAGAATGGGTCTATCTGGTCTGTCTGGTTTATCTGGTTACAGATCCGGAATCCGGACGAATTGTACACGACCCAACAAACCAATTAAGCGAACCCAACAAGACACGCGAGGTATCCATGTCTGAATCCCGTTATGACGTCGCGGTGATCGGTGCCGGGCCCGGCGGCTATGCCGCGGCCTTTCACGCAGCCGACCTCGGATTGCGCACCGTCCTGATCGATCAGGATGCGCAGCTCGGCGGCACATGTCTTTTACGGGGCTGCATTCCATCGAAGGCGTTGCTTCACGCCGCCCGAATGCTCACGGAGGCGGAAGAAGCGAAGGATTGGGGTCTTCATTTTGGCAAGCCTCGTCTCGACCTGGACGCATTGCGCAGCCGCCTGCAGGCTATCATCGGCAAACTCGCCAAAGGCGTGCACACATTGGCGGGCAGCCGCAAGGTCGAGGTCATCCAGGCGCGGGCGTCGTTCAAGGATGCGACGACGCTGTTGCTGTCAGGGCCGGACCGGCAAGGGGAACTGGCGTTCGCCCATGCGATCGTCGCCACCGGCTCACGGCCCGTGATTCCGGAGTCGTTGAAGATCGACGATCCGCGCGTGATGGATTCCACCGGCGCGCTCGAATTGCCGGACGTTCCCGCGCGGTTGTTGATCGTCGGGGGCGGCTACATCGGCCTGGAGTTGGGTACCGCGTATCAGGCGCTCGGCTCCCAGGTCACGGTGGTCGAAGCACTGCCGCGACTGCTCAACGGCATCGACCCCGACCTCGTGCGGCCGCTGCAGCAACGTATGCAGCGTCGGTTCAAGGAAATCAGGCTCAACACGACGGTGGAACGACTGGACCCGCGGAAGGACGGAGTGGCCGCAACCTTCAGGAGTTCCGACGGAACGAACACCGAGACCTTCGACCGCGTGCTCGTCGCCGTAGGGCGAACACCCAACGCGGACCGACTCGGACTTGAACAGACGAGGGTGAAGCTGTCACCGCAAGGCTTCATCCAGGTCGATCGACAGCTGCGCACAGCCGAGCCAACCATCTTCGCGATCGGCGACGTGATCGGGGACCCGATGCTCGCCCACAAGGCCACACACGAAGGGTTGACCGCCGCCAACGTCATCGCCGGTCGACGGGCAGCCTTCGACGCAGCGGCAATCCCGGCAGTGGTCTTCACCGATCCGGAGATTGCCTGGTGCGGGCTCACGGAAGAAGCGGCAAAGGTATCGGAACGACCGGTGAAGATCACACGATTTCCCTGGGCGGCGTCAGGACGCGCCACCACGTTGGGGCGCACCGAAGGCCTCACGAAGCTCGTACTCGATGTGGAGTCCGGCCGCATTCTCGGCATGGGACTCTGCGGCGTGGGGGCCGGCGAGCTGATCGCCGAAGGGGTCCTGGCGCTCGAGATGGGGGCGGTCGCAGAAGATGTCGCAGCCTCAATTCATCCGCATCCGACACTGAGCGAGACCGTCATGGAAGCGGCCGAATCGTTCTACGGATCACCCACGCATCTCTACGCCCCCAAGCGGTCATGACGTGCGCGCACTCCAGCTGCTCGATCTGACTCTTCCCTTACCGGCCGAGAATCTGGCTCTGGACGAGGCGTTGCTGGATGAGCTGGATGAGCACGGCGGCGAGCCTCTGCTCCGTTTTTGGGAGAGCAACCTCCATTTTGTGGTCTTGGGCCCCTCCTGCCGCCTGGTCGAAGACGTGCATCTCGCCGCATGCGAACAGGACCGGGTCCCCATCCTTCGGCGGGCGAGCGGCGGGGGCACCGTGTTGCAGGGACCGGGATGCCTCTCGTACGCGTTCGTCCTTCCGCTCGATCTGCATCCCCACCTCGCGAACATCCGCGGCACGTATCGATTCATCCTCGAACGGATCGCGGCTGCGCTCCATCGATGGGAGCCGGCCGTCGCCGTCCAAGGTGTCAGCGATCTGGCAATCGGCGGCATGAAGATCTCGGGTAATGCGCAACGACGGAAACGGCAGGCCCTGCTCTTCCAGGGCACCATACTGCACGACATGCCGGTCGATCTCATTGCCCGGTATCTGAAACAACCGAGGCGACAACCGGACTACCGTGCAGACCGGCCTCATCGCCTGTTTCTTCGGACGATCAACGCTCCATCGCAGGACATCAAGCAGGCCATTGCGACCGCATGGGGCGCGGACTCGGCCATCCATGACCTACCCACGGCCCGCATGTCAAGCAGCATCGACACCGTCCTTCGAAGAAGCCTCGACGAACAGAGGCCCTAGCCGGAACATGCTGAGGGCTCAGGTCACGAAAGAGCTGATCGACCGTGGCAATTATTGCAGTGTCTTTGTCATTGCGCCATCAGAGGAGTCGTGAAAAGATGCCGGCATGCGATCGCGACCTGCTGCACGCAAGCCAAAAAGGACGACCCGCACGATCCTGCTCCTCGGATTTGAAGGCTGCGCGGCGCTGGATCTCGTCGGACCGCATGAGGTATTCAGCCTCTCGTCACATCTCGCACCCGGCGGGTCCACTCCCCCTTATCGACTGGTTCTACTCGCCGATCGCGCGGGCCCCTTTCGCGCCGCACAGGGCTTCGGCCTGATCGCTGATACCTCCTGGCGTGATTTCCGCGGAACGGCAGATACCTTGATCGTGGCCGGCGGTCCTGACATGACATCCGTGATTGGAAACCCCAAACTGCTCGCCTGGCTGCAGGCTATGAGCGGCCGCACACGCCGCATCGGCTCCATTTGCACCGGAGCGTTCGCCCTCGCCGAAGCGGGCTTGTTGGACCGCCGCCGTGCGACCACCCACTGGATGGACGTCGAGCGCCTCGCCAAGACCTACCCCCGGGTGAACGTCGACCCGGATGCCATCTATGTCAGAGACGGAAACATCTTCACCTCGGCGGGGATCACGGCCGGCATGGACCTCTCCTTGGCGCTGGTGGAAGAGGATCTGGGGCGTGAAGCAGCGCTCGCCGTCGCCCGCATGTTGGTGATGTATCTCAAGCGCCCGGGCGGACAGTCGCAGTTCAGCACGCGCCTGCAAGCCCAAGCGGCAGAGGGACGGCGATTGGCGCCACTCCTCTCATGGCTCACCGCACACTACCGGGAGCCGATCACTGTGGACACGATGGCGGACCGGGCCGCCATGAGCAACCGGACCTTCGCACGAGTCTTCCTCGCGGAAACCGGCGACACCCCGGCCTACTATCTCGAAAAGCTTCGTCTCGAACAGGCCGTTCGCTTGCTGGAGTCAACCGGCATCTCCCTGGACGTGACCGCCCGGGACTGCGGTTTCACCGGCCGCGAACAACTGCGACGGGCGTTCCAGCGTCACCGGGGCATCACGCCCCAGGAATATCAACAGCGGTTCCGTACAACCCAAACTGGCACGAAGGAGGGCTGAATCATGGCGTTCAAGATTGCGTTCCTTGTTTACAACGGTGTCGCCGAAATTGATTTCGTGGGCCCAAAGGAGGTCTTTTTTGCATCCAGCTGGTTGACCAAGCAAGATGATGAACTCTATCTCGTCGCTTCGTCGAAGGACCCCGTGACGTGCCTGGGAGGACTCCGGGTGCTTCCTGATTATGACTTTGCAAACGCCCCGCTCCCAGACCTTCTCGTGGTGCCAGGCACGGCCGAGCCGACTCCGCAGATCGACAACCACGAATTACTCGCCTGGGTCGACAAAGCAAGCAGGAATTGCGTGTGGACCACGTCTGTATGCACCGGCGCGGCAATCCTCGTCGCGGCTGGGCCCGCCAAGGGGCGCAGGATCACTAGCAACTCGACGGCCATCCAAGCGTTACGAGCACAGAACGAAGCAACTGTGCTGGACCATGTCCGCTATGTGGTCGATGGACAACTCGTGACGAGTGCCGGAGCCAGTGCGGGGATCGATATGGCCCTCTGGCTGGTGGGCCGCATTCATGGGGCAGACCATGCACGCGAAGTCCAGCGGCTGCTGGAATACTATCCAGAGCCTCCCTATGGCGCTCGACCAGCCGACGACGGGCAAGCGATTGCTCTCACGGCTTGAGGCGTTCGAGTTCGAACGAAGACAGGTCAGGCTTGACTATGGACCTGCTTCAATGAACGGGCAACGGGTGCGGTTGAATGATGCGTGCGAATCTGCACCTGACAACTCACCACTCACGACTCACCACTGACAACTCACTACTTCCTAGCTCACCCCGCTTCGCGGTAGCCGCAGTCTTCGTTGCGGCATTGGACGCTCCGGCCGGCCTGCTTGCTGACCTTTTCAATCAGGAACGGCGCCTGGCAGGTCGGACAGGTTTTCGGCACGGGACGGTCCCAGAGGGCATACTCGCATTTCGGGTAATTGCTGCAGGCGAAGAATGAACGCCCCTTCTTGGTCCGTTTCTGTACAAGATCGCCGCCGCAGTCCGGCTGCGGACACTTGACCCCCAGCGCCAGCGGCTTGGTCGTCTTGCACTGCGGATAGGCGGAACAGGCGATGAACTTGCCGAACCGCCCGGTCTTGACCACCATCGGGCTTGCGCACTTGTCGCACTTCTGATCGGTCGTGATCTCCAGTTTCGGCACGATCTTGATGGTGCCGTCCTCCAGCTTCTCAAAATTCTGGGTGTTCTTGCAGGGCGGATCGTCTTTGTATCCTGGGCAGGCCAGGAATTTTCCGTTGCGCCCCCACTTGATCTCCAGCATCCTCCCGCATTTCTCACAGGGAATGTCCGTGGGCGGCTCAACCGTATCTTTTGGTCCTGGAATGGTCTTGGCTCGTTCCAGCTCTTTGGTAAACGGCGTGTAGAAATCGCGCACCGCCGTCACCCAGGGCTTGTTTCCCTCTTCCACTTCGTCGAGCTGCTCTTCGAGATGCGAGGTGAAATCGACGTTGATGAGCCCGGGGAATCCCTTCATCAAATAGTCATGGACAGTTTTCCCTGTCTCGGTCGGAACCAATCGCCCCTCGGTTTTCTCCACATACTTGCGGTCCTGGATCGTGGAGATGATCGCGGCGTAGGTCGACGGGCGCCCGATCCCCTTTTCTTCCAACTCCTTGATCAACAGCGCTTCGTTGTACCGGGGCGGCGGCTGCGTGAAATGCTGCTTCGAGGTCAGGCCCATCACCGCCTGCCCCTCTTGCTCAACCAACCGCAGCTGTTCCCCTTCGGACAACGGCGGCAGCAGGCGTTCATTGTCGTCCTCCGCTTCCTGATCGGCTTTCGGCTTCTGGGACGGCAATTCCTTGTCGACGCCCTCCATATAGACAGCGGTATGGCCCGGGAATTTCACGATCGTACCGGTGGAGCGGAAGACGTACCGGTCCTTCGTGCCAACCGGCGTCGAGTCGATCCTCGTCACGTCCAGGATCGCCGGCACCATCTGGGATGCGATGAACCGGTTCCAGATCAATTTGTAGAGATTGTACTGGTCATGGTCCAAATACTGACGGATCGATTCAGGATCGCGCGCAGCCGACGTCGGTCTCACGGCCTCATGCGCCTCTTGCGCCGCCTTCTGTGTCTTGTAGACGTTCGGGGTCGCCGGGAGATACTCCACACCGAACCGGGACTGGATCAGCTCCCGCGCCTCGGTCATCGCCTCGTTCGAGATGCGGGGCGAGTCGGTTCTCATATAGGTGATGAGACCGGTCGCGCCCTCGGCGCCGATTTCGATGCCCTCGTAGAGCTGCTGCGCGAGCGTCATGGTTTTCTTGGGCGAGAAATGCAGCTTGCGCGAAGCTTCCTGCTGCAGCCGGCTGGTGATGAACGGCGCAACGGGGTTCCGTTTCTTTTCCCGTCGCTCGACCGACTGCACGACGAACGCCTTCCCTTGAATCGCATCGACCACATGGCGGGCCTGTTCGCTGTTCTCGATCGACGCCTCTTCCCCGTTGATGCTATGGAGCTTGGCCTCGAACGACGGCGGATTGGCGCCCGCCAGCAGCGCGGTCAACGACCAGTACTCTTCCGTTCTGAACGCTTCCCGCTCCGCCTCGCGCTCGCAAATCAGCCGCATGGCGACCGATTGCACCCGCCCCATGCTGAGCCCGCGCCGAACCTTGTTCCATAACAGCTGGCTGCCCTGATAGCCGACGATACGGTCCAGCACGCGGCGTGCCTGCTGCGCATTGACCAGTTTCATATCGATCTCGGTGGGCGACTGCAGCGCGCGCTTGATCGCGGATTCGGTGATCTCGTTGAACCGCACTCGAAAAATCTTGCCGTCTTTCTTTTTCTTCTTCGACTTTCCCAGCAACTCCTGCTCGATATGCCAGGCAATGGCTTCGCCTTCACGATCGGGGTCCGGCGCCAGGAACACCTTGTCGGCTTCATCGGCCTTCTTCTTGATATCGGCCAGCACTTTCGACTTGCCTTTAATGGTGACGTACTGGGGCTCGAAATCGTTTTCAAGATCGACGCCCAGTTTGCTGGTCGGCAGATCCTTGACGTGTCCGACCGACGCCATGACCGTATAGCCGCGCCCTAGATATTTGGTGATGGTTCTCGCCTTGGTCGGCGACTCCACAATAATCAACGACTTCGCCATAACAACTCCATTTCCCAACGCACAACTGTCACATCCGTATCAAATATCCGGGATTCATGCAACTAGATCGACGGAAGCCGACGGCCGGCGGGGCGAATGTTGAGCACAAAAGCATATAGCTGATGGCTGATAGCTGGCAGCACGTAGCTGAGCCGGACAGTTGTGAATTGAGAACGGTGAGTTGCATCTAAGAACTCACCATTCAACACTCACGACTCAGCACTGCTTCTGCCATAAGCCATTCGCCATCGGCTATTGCAGCCAAACCGCGCGTCACGAGATACGCCCGACGTACGACTACATCTTCATGTATTGCTGGCCGGGCAACTGGCGCACATGGCCGGACAATTCGAGCGACAGCAGACTCGCCGATACTTGCGCCGGGCTCAGTCCCGTCGTTTCGATGATCGCATCGATGGATCTCGCGTCATACGACAACGTCCCGTACACAACCGCGTCTTCTTTTCTCAATACCCCGCGCGGCACAGACGGTTCCGCGCCGGACGGCAACGCAGCCCGTAAGCGCGCATCGAGTTGCGGCAGAATTTCGTCAAGAATATCCTGCGCCCGCTCGATCAGCTTCGCGCCCTCTTTGATCAAGCCGTTTGAACCCCGGCAGGCTTCTTCTTTCACCGGACCCGGCACGGCAAACACGTCACGGCCCTGCTCCAGCGCGAGCTTCGCCGTAATCAGCGATCCGCTGTCTTTCGCGGCTTCGCTCACGAGCACGCCGATCGACAACCCGCTGATGATCCGGTTTCTCCGTGGAAAGTGGTGGCTCAGCGGAGATGCGCCGATCGGCAATTCTGAAATGACGGCGCCATGTTCTTCAATCGTGCGCCTCAACTGCTGATGTTCCGGCGGATAGGTCCGATCGATGCCGCAGCCCAATACGGCGATCGTGCGCCCTTTGCCGGCCAACGCGCCCCGATGCGCCGCCGCATCGATCCCGCGCGCCAGGCCGCTCACGATCGTCACGCCGCCGCCGGCCAGCTCCTTGGCGATCTCCTCCGTCACGGCACGGCCTGACGGCGTGGCGCGCCGCCCGCCCACGATCGCCACCGCAGCATCGTCCTGCGCCGACAAGACTCCGCTCACATACAGCACCGGAGGAGGATCGGGAATGGTTTTAAGCCGTGCGGGATAGGACGGATCGAAGAGGGTGAGGATCTGGATCTTGAGCCGCTCGGCGGCTTTGATCTGCCGGTCGATCTCCCGGCGTATATTGGGCTCCGGGTCGCGCCGCACGGATGCGGCCAGCTCGGCGCTGCACCCGGCTTGGACTAACGCGTCCACATCAGCCGCCAGCACCGCCGTCGGCGAGCCGAAGATTTGGACCAGCTTGAGCAGCGTGCGATCGCCCACCCCATCGACCGCTTGCAGTGTCAGCCAGGAGGTCAGCGCCGCCGCATCCATCACAGGCACCGATCACAAGAGGTCCGCTCAACCTCATGGCCGGCATGACTCGCCGGGCCGAGCGTGACCGCAACAGGCGTCTGCTGACGCCGGGCAGAGTTACATGACGACAAGGTCGTATTGTTCGAGGTGCAGCTGGCTGTCCGACATCACAACGATTTTCGCCGAACAATCCCGCTCCAGGGTTTCCACTCCGTGGCGCTCTTCATCCTGCAGCAGCTCGGCCACCGTCGGATGAGTCCCGACCACGATCCGTTGATGCTCCCCGGACGGTTCGATCCGCCGGATCTCGCGAAAGATCTCATAGGCCACCGTCGTCGGAGACTTCGTATACCCGCGGCCTTCACAGTAGCGGCAGGGCTCCGACAATGAACGCAACAGATCCTCGCGGACACGCTCGCGGGAAATTTCGATCAACCCGAGATCGGAAACCCTGGAAATCCTCGTCCGCGCCTTGTCGGACGCCATGGCGTCCACAAGCGCATGGTAAACTTTGTCGCGATTCTTTTCGCGCTCCATGTCGATGAAGTCCACGATGATGATGCCGCCGATCCCGCGCAGCTTCAGCTGATACGCGACTTCCTTGGCCGCTTCCAGGTTATTCCGGAGGATGGTTTCCTCCTGGTCCCGTTTCCCGACGAAACGCCCCGTGTTGACATCGATCACCGTCATCGCTTCCGTGTGGTCGATCACCAGATAGCCGCCCGACTTCAGCCACACCTTTCGGCTCATCGCCCGCGCAATTTCCTGTTCCACGCCCAGATGATCGAACAGCGTCTCTTCCTTGTCATAAAAATGAATCCGCGAGGTCTGCTCGGGAGAGAACCGCTGCACGAAGTCGCGGATGGCTTCGTACTCCTCCCGCGAATCGATCCAGAGCCGGTCCACTTTCTTCCCGAACAGATCCCGCACGACGCGGAAGCTGAGGCTCAAGTCCGTATGCAATAACGCCGGAGCACCCGGCCGATCCCGATTCGTCAAAATGTCCTGCCAGAGCACGTGCAAAAAGTCGACGTCGGATTTCAACTCGTCTTCCTTGACGCCTTCGCTCACTGTCCGGACGATGTAGCCGCAACCGGGCCGGCGGACGCGGCGCATGATGTCCTTCAGCCTGGACCGTTCCTCATCGCGCGGAATCCGCCGCGAAACGCCGATATGCTCGACGTTCGGCATGAAGACCAGATAGCGTCCCGGCAGGGATACATAGGTCGTCACTCGCGACCCCTTGGTGCCGATCGGCCCCTTTGAGATCTGCACCATCAACTCCTGCCCCTCGCTCAGAAGCTGTTCGATCGGCTTCGCGCTCTGCCGCTTCGGCCGGAGAATGTCCGAATCTTTCTCGTCCTCCTCCGACTCGACCAGCATGTCGCCCGGCTCGGCGTCCTCTGAAAGGTCAGACACGTGCATAAAGGCGGCCTTCTCCAGACCGATATCCACGAACGCCGCCTGCATGCCGGGCAGAACCTTGGCCACTCTGCCTTTATAAATATTGCCGACAAAGTCTTTATGTTTGGCGCGGTCGCCGAACAAATCGGTCACCACCCCGCCGTCAAGAACCGCCACGCGGGTTTCTTCCCGCGCAACGCTGATCGCAATCTCGATTCCCATACATCACCCCTTCCGTCTAAGAACCCCGGTGCGCGGAACGCGCCGGACGCAGGCCTCTGCCCAGGTCCCTGGCGCGCAATCACCGCTGCCGCCGTATCCGTTCCCGATAATATCCCCGCTCAGGGTCCCGCCACAGGATAGCGCCGGGGCCCATGTTCACAGCATCTAATAGAACAAACTCAACCGTCTTCGTTTCACGTTCAACAACAGTCCCAGCGACGCCATCATCATGATCGTCGCGCTCCCGCCGTAGCTCACCAGCGGCAGGGGAATCCCGACGATCGGAAACATCCCCGCCGTCATGCCGATATTGACCACGACGCAAAAACACAGCATCGCCACGATCCCGACGGCCAGCAGCGCCCCCAGCTGATCCTTCGCCTTGGCGGCAATATCGAGCGCCAGCCAGATGAGGGCGACGAACAGCCCCAGTAACAGAAGCACGCCGAGGAACCCCCATTCTTCCGAATACACCGCAAAGACGAAATCGGTATGCCCTTCAGGCAGGAACTTCAGCTGGCTTTGTGTGCCGCCGAAGAGTCCCTTGCCTGTCAGTTCCCCCGATCCGATCGCAATTTTCGATTGTAACGCATGATACCCCTTCCCGCCCGGATCATAGTCCGGATCGACGAACGCCATAATGCGCTGTCGCTGGTAATCATGCAAGGACCCCCACACCCCCTCCCAGACGAAAGGAAAGAGCATGATCGAGAACAATAAGATGACACCCAGCGCCTGGGACCGGACTCCGACCATCAACAGCATCGCCGCATAGACCGCGACAAAGCTCAACCCGCTTCCCAAATCCGGCTGTTTCAGAATCAGCACGAGTCCCGGCAGCATCAACAGTCCCGGCACAATGACGCGCTGCAACCACCCTGCGCGGGGCGCCTTGGAATAGTAATGCGCCAGCACCAGGATGAGCACAAGCTTGGCAAACTCCGACGGCTGGAGGCTGAACGGTCCCAGCGCAATCCACCGCTGCGCGCCCTTGCTCGCCCGTCCCTCGAACAGCACGAATAGCAGCAGCACCAGCACCAGCCCGTACGCCGGATAGGCCAGGCGCGCAATACTGTGATAGTCCCAGGCCCACATCACGATGAAGGCCACCGCGCCCAGGCCGATCCATACCAACTGCTTGACATAATAGGGCGCAATGCCGCCCTGTTGATCGTGGGTGACGCTATGAATGGAGAGCACTCCGATCCCGAGGATGACGAGGATCAGGCCCATGTAGCGGAGGTCAAAACCGTCGAACCCGCGTGAGTCCGTCAATCGATCAATCATGACTGTTCCAACGAACTCCGCACCGGTTCCGCTTTGGATGCATTCGGACTCACCATCGGCACCTGCGGGGCCAGCTTCATATACGTCTCAATCACTTCTTTCGCCAGAGGAGCCGCAGCGGACCCTCCATGGCCCATATGCTCGCCCAGCACAGCCACTGCGATCTTCGGAGACTCGACCGGGGCAAAGGCGACAAACCAGGCATGGTCACGGAATTTCTTGGGAATGCTTTCCTCCGGCCCCGTTCGAAGGGCCGCGACCTGCGCCGTCCCCGTTTTCCCGCCGATGGTGACCAGAGAGGACTTCGCTCTCGTCGCCGTTCCCTTCGTCACGACATCGGCCAGGGCTTCTTTGATGATGCGAAACGTCTCCGGCTTCGCTTTGATTTTCCCACGCGGAACCGCCGGCAATTCTTGCAGATTGCCGGTGACTCGATCCATCACCGCCTGCACCAGGCGGGGCCGGTAATTGACCCCGTCATTCGCAACCGTGCCGATCAAACTCGCCATTTGCAGCGGGGTCACCGTCACATACCCTTGACCGATCGCCGCCGAAACCGTTTCTCCCGGCAGCCAGGGTTCGTTTTTCGCCTTCTGTTTCCATGCCGTTGAGGGCATAATCCCGGCCCGCTCGGACGGCAGCTCCACACCCGTTCCCTGCCCCAAACCGAATTCCCTGCCGAACTCAGCCATGACGTCGATGCCCATGCGCTGGCCCACCGTGTAAAAATACACGTCGCACGAATGCACGAGCGCAGTGTGAAGATCGACGGCCCCATGCCCGCTCGCTTTCCAATCGTGATAAATCCGTTTCCCGAACTGATAGCCCCCGTTGCAGAACACCGTGCTGGACGGCGCCATCGTTTTCGTTTCCAATGCGGCCACCGCCATCGGAACCTTGAATGTCGAACCGGGAGGATACTGCCCTTGGGACGCTCGATTGTTCAGCGGACGTCCTTCATCTTGAACGATCTCAACCCACTGCTTAGGCGTCAATTCGCGCGAGAGCACGTTCGGATCGAACCCCGGACGGCTGGCCATGGCGAGAATATCCCCGTTGGTCGGATCCAACGCCACAATGGCGCCATATTCCTGCCCCAGTAAGTCCTCCGCCACCTTCTGCAGCCGGACATCGATCGTCAGATAGAGATCGTTTCCCGCCTGCGGCTTCTCTACGACAGCGGCCCTCTTTTCGTGTCCGAGCGCATCGACTTCAACGTTCTTCTGGCCGGCCTGGCCGCGCACATGACGATCGAATGATTTTTCGACTCCATATTGGCCCACGATACTGCCTTGATGCAGGCCTGAAAATTCAGGCTTCTCCAGTTGTTCGGGTGAAATTTCTCCGACATATCCCAGGAGATGGCCTGCCGTCACGCCGCCCGGATAGTTGCGTTGCGACTCAACCTCCACCATGACACCCGGAAGATCCAAGCGGTGAGATTCCACCAGCATGGCGTCTCGGAGCGTCATCCGATCCTTGATCTTACGCGGCAAGAGTTTGCCGCCCTTTCCTCCCAGCTTTTTTCGGATAAGCGCCGGGTCCAGGCCAAGCAGGTCGGCCAGCTGTTCAACCAATACCTCGCGATCCTTCACATCTTCCAACGTGACATAGAGGCTGAAGCTCGGCACATTGTTCGCCAGGAGCACCCCATGCCGGTCATAGATCAATCCGCGAGCCGGCTCAAGCAACACCTGCCTGGTACGATTGTTTTCAGACAAGTCCCGGTAGTAGGGCCCTTCCCGGATTTGCAAATGCCACAGCCGAAGGCCGAGCAGCGCGACGACCAGGAAAAGACCAACCCGAAGAATCAGGAGGCGGCGATAGAAATCGCCGAATTCGGTTTCTGCAGCATGCCCCATCGCCATAACAATACGCCTATGTCCGGTACTCCGAGACCCATCGCTGGATATTCAATCGACTCCACACCAGCCAATACAGCGCGCCGCCCACCATGGCATCGATCACGGCCTGAGGCACGACGACGGTCCTGACCGCCCACCACCAATCTTGCTGGTTGCTCAGATTGAGCAACGCCGCCGTGAGGAGGCCGTTCATAAACGATATCGCGAGAATCCCCATAAGGAGAACAGCCGGGGCGAGATACACGACATGGCGGCCGGCAAGGCCGGCGACATACCCGACAGCCCCCTTCGTGATCATACAGGTCGCAAGATCGGCGGCGGAAAACAGGCTCATGATCCATCCCAGGGCAAGTCCCAGCAACAACCCTTCGAGTTCTCCCTCGAACAGACCGACCAGGCACACCACAATCAATCCGATGTCCGGCATCACCCCCCACACGGTGGCATAGGGCAAGAGCACGGCCTGGACTGAAACCAACCCCGCGATCAAAGTCATCCACACGCCTGCTTTCATGATTTTGACTTCACTTTCGGTGCGTCGAGGCGCTCCCCTTCTGACTGAACATTCGGAGACTGGATGACCAAGACCTCTTCAACCCGGCCGACATCAACATCGGGAGTCAGCTCAGCAGACTGGAACAAGGCTCCTTCATCTTTATCGATTTTCGTGATCGTCCCGATGGCCAGACCGCGGGGAAACCCGCCCACCAGTCCGGAGGTCACCACCTGATCACCCGGCCGCGCATTCGACAACAAGGGGATGTATTTCAGCCGGGCCAGCCCCTGCGTAGTTCCTTCGACGATTCCCTCGTCTCTCGTTCGCTGAATCAATCCGGCGATCGCGTTATTCGGATCCGTCACCAACAGCACCACCGACGTCGCGGACGTGGTCTTGACGATACGGCCGACGACCCCCGCCGGCGTGACCACGCCCATGTCCGGTTTGAATCCATCCGACTGGCCCTTATTCAGAAGAATCGTTTGGTACCAATTTCCGGTGTCGCGGCCGATCACTTGCGCCGCCACCATCGAGATATTCGCTTGCTTCTTGAACTCCAATAACGCCGTCAGCCGTTCCGTCGCCGCCGCCGCCTCGCGCAGCTGATCGTTCTGCCCCTTCAGATGCTCCAGTTCCCTCCGCAATTTCTGGTTTTCTTCCGCCACCCCGCGCAACATGATGAATCCGTCCCAAAGCTCGGCTGTGCCCTCTTGAACACCTGCCACAGCCCGAAGAGGCCAGCTCAACACCCATCCGACCGGACTTCCGATCTGTTGGAACAGGCCTTGAAGCTGGCTAGGTAACAGCAAGAAGCCGAGCAGGAAGACGGCGGCCAGCACGAGGGCGATACGCCCCGTATTATAGGGTAGGCGAAAATTGACCATCCGCATGAGGGATGGAACCTTTACCGGAGGTTGTTGGCTTGTGACATGACCGATACTTTCCGGAGAAGATCCAGTTCATCCAAAATCTTTCCCACTCCCAATACAACGGAAGTGAGCGGATCGTCCACCGTAATGATCGGCAAGTTCGTTTCTTCCCGGAACCGCGTATCCATCCCTTTCAGGAGAGACCCACCGCCGGTCAACACGATTCCACGGTCGATGATATCCCCCGCCAATTCGGGCGGAGTATTTTCCAATGCGATCTTGATCGCGTTCACGATGGTCCCGATCGGTTCCTGCAAGGCTTCGCGGATTTCGGCGTCGTCGATGACCAGCGTGCGCGGGATGCCTGAAATCAAGTCGCGGCCCTTGATCATCATCGTCTTCCGCTCCTCGAACGGATAGGCGGAGCCGATCTCAAACTTGATCCGTTCCGCCATATGTTCGCCGATGAGCAAGTTATATTTCTTCTTGATGTAATTCATGATCGCTTCGTCCATCCGGTCGCCGGCAACCTTCACGGACTCGCTGTACACGATGCCGCCGAGTGAAATGACGGCGATATCCGTCGTACCGCCTCCGACATCGACGACCATGTTGCCGGACGGTTCAGTGATCGGCAAACCGGACCCGATCGCCGCCGCAACCGGCTCTTCGATCAGATAGACCTCGCGCGCACCGGCCAGCTCCGCCGAGTCGCGCACCGCCCGCTGCTCGACCTGCGTGATGCGGGACGGGACACCGATGATGATGCGCGGCCGGACAAAGGCGCTGCGATTGTGGGATTTGCGGATGAAATGCTTGAGCATCTGCTCGGCCATCTCGAAGTCGGCGATCACGCCTTCTTTCATGGGCCGAACCGCCACAATATTACCCGGCGTACGTCCAAGCATTTTCTTCGCATCGGCGCCGACGGCCAATACTCTTTCGGTCTTCTTTTCAACTGCCACGACCGACGGCTCGTTCAGGACAATGCCCCTTCCCCTGACATAGACCAAGGTTGTGGCGGTGCCTAAATCGATCGCCAGGTCATCGGAGAACCACCCGAATACATCTCCCGTGAACCCCACGACGTCTCTCCCTTCATCATGGCCGGGCGATCTCGCGCCGAGCCTATATGCTCTACTCGTTAGTCTGGAACCGCCAACTGTCCGGCATCGAGCACGTGGGTCCTGGCCACTTCATCACCCAGCCGCCGGCCCTGTTCATTCCCGATAATCAGAAAACCTTCAAACGCCACAATCGCCACCGACGCCAGCCAGCCGACCCACGGAATCGCAAAAGCGATTTGCGCGCACCCCAACGGCAGATTCCGAACGATCGATTCCCGAAACCCCGCCGCGTCCCGGCTGTCCACCCGCATGGTCTGAAGGCCGACCAGCCGTTTGCCAATACTCTTGCCGCCCGCAAATCCATCCGCAATCAAAATGTAGGCCAGACCGGAAAGAAACCCGACTGGAGGAGCAATTTGGTTTGCGGCAACGACAAGAAACAGATCGATCAACTTCGCAATGAACCGATTCAGGACATGGGCCTTCGGATACACCGTCCGTTCCGGCAGCTGCGAGATCAGCCCATCTCCCGTCAAGGAATCTCCTTCTAATTACTGGCAAAGTATAACAAAACCTACCAACCGGCACAAACAAAGACCGTTCTTTGTACATGACGTTCTTTTTTGATGTCCCGGCAACCTGCCCGGCACCGGAACGACACGAGCATTGTGTCACAAACAGATCCATCCTGATACCTCATCCCGTCCCACCCATCAAATTCAGTTCGGTTCGGTCATTTTCCATACCATCTTGCCTTCAGCGTAGTGCGCAAGTAGAATCGCCGTTCGTTGACACAGATGAGGGGATCGCATGATTAAGATACTCCGCGACGCATCACACAACTATCCATGGCTGATCAAATCCATCATGGGCATCTTGGCCCTGGTCTTCGTCGTCACGATGGGATGGTGGGGATTTGACGAAAAATCGGGCAACGCCGTCGCCGATGTCGGCGATCTCTCGGTGTCACGCGACGAGTTCAAGCGCGCCTTCGAATTCATGTATCGCAGCTATAGAGAAAAAGGCGCCGGAGAAATCAAGGAAGAAACCTTCAAACAGATCGTGATCGATCAACTGATCGAGAGCCGCCTCTGGGTCATCGCCGCGCGCGACATGGGTCTCACCGTCTCCGATGCGGACCTGCGCGACCTGATCATTCAAATTCCCGATTTTCAGAAAAACGGCGCGTTCGATCCCGACCTCTACCGACGCCTGCTCGCCGCCAACCACTGGACCCCCTCCGCATTCGAAGCCATGCAACAGCAGGAAATTCTGGCGGGCAAGGCGCGGCTGATCGTGCGCGACAGCGTGGCCCTGACCCCCTGGGAGATTGCAGAAGGACAGGCCCTCACGCCGAAACCACAAGATCCAAATGCCACAATGCCCAAAGACCGCGCACTGCAGGACATGCTGTTCCAGAAACAACAGCGCGCCCTGGCCGCCTATCAAGAAGCGCTCAAGGCGAAGATTCCAACCAAGATCCACCGCGAACTGCTGTAACGAGATACTGAAAAATCAGCCGGCAGCGCTCCCTGCCTTCGCCGAATCGCTTCGCGCAAGCAGATCCCATCCCTCCCAGGGCTCAATGTACTGAAGGCCGAGACAAGAACAGCCCGCAGCTTACAGAATCAGCATCGCATCGCCGTAGCTGTAGAAGCGATAGCGGTCACGGACCGCTTCAGCATAAGCCTTCCGCATCGACTCGGTCCCGGCAAAGGCCGAAACCAGCATCGTCAGCGTGGTACGGGGCAGGTGAAAGTTCGTCATAAGGGCATCGACGACTTTGAATTCAAAGCCGGGCGTAATGAAGAGCCGGCTTTCGCCCGACATCGGCGCCACCACGCCTGTTTCACGGGCCGCCGTTTCGAGCGTGCGGACAACTGTGGTGCCCACTGCCACCACGCGTCGGCCCGCCTGCCTGGTCTGCGCAATGGCGCGGGCCGCTTCGCCCCCGATCTCGAAATACTCTGCTCCCATCTCATGGTCCTCGATCCGCTCCACGGTCACCGGCTTGAACGTCGCCGGACCCACATGCAGCGTAATCATAGCTACCTGAATAGCGCGCTCCGCCAGCCGCGAGAGAAGATCCGCGGTAAAGTGGAGTCCGGCAGTCGGTGCGGCGATCGCACCCTCGTGTTTCGCAAAGAGCGTTTGGTACCAGCCATGATCGTCCTGGCTAGGCGGACGTTTGATATAGGGCGGCAGCGGCATCTGCCCGCTCTCGCGCAGCAGCTGGACCACGGGGATCGGGCTCTCGACTTTCACCTGCGTGCCGCCGGCATCCCGTTTTAAAATGATCGCGCGAGACTGCCGATCGAATTCGATGACCTGGCCGGCATGGAAGGAGCCCTTGACCATAATCTCCCAGATGCCGTCTCCCAGATCCTTCACGAACAATACTTCGACTACTGTTCCAGACGGCTGCTTTCTCCCCGCGATCCTCGCAGCCATGACCCGCGTATCGTTGACGACCAACAAATCGCCCGGGTCGAGCAGGGACGGAAGGTCGGCCACATGACGGTGGCCGAGTGTCTGTGCTGCGCGATCCAGACACAACAATCGCGCACGGTCACGAGGGATCACCGGCTGCGTGGCCACGAGTGAAGGATCGAACGGAAAATCAAAGTCGGAGAGTTGCATCAGGAGGCAGGAACCGGAGAAACGGGTGGAACCGGCGGCGCCTGAGTCAGAGACGCCGGTTGCAGTTCCGTGCCCGGATAGTAGTAGCGAAGAATACTGGAAAATGAGTACCCCAACTCGGCCAGCTCTTTGGCGCCCCATTGGCACAAACCGACCGCATGGCCAGCGCCATATCCTGTGAGGACGATGTCTTGGCCGAACGACTCAATCGTAAACTGTGTGCTGGGCACGACCGTATAGCCGACGGCCTTGCGAAGCTCTTCGCCCCGTAGTATCAGCTCCCCTTTGGAATGCAGGATGCGCAAGGTTGCCACACGGCCCGCGCGGCTGTGGGAGAGCGGCGTCAGCGTCGCGATCGTCCCGACCGGAAATCCCAACTGCCTGAGATTGTTCTCCAGCACATCGACCCTGAAGGAGGCTTTCCACTGATAGTACGGAGACTCCAAATCGAACGGACACTCGACGCCTTTCAAATAGGGCAAGTCTTTCGACCACACGACCATCGCATCTTCCGTGATTCCCGCAGCCGTCGACGAGAAGGCCGCATAGATCGGCGCGCCCTGATAGGTGATGACCAATCCTCTCGTAGACTCAACTGCCTGCTCGACCCGCGCATCGAGGCCGTGACGGCCACGGTACACTTGATCCTGAATGCTCGCCGCCACATCGTAATCCCGTGACGCGCTGAGCATGTGTTGGTAGAGCGCGTAGGTTCGGGCTGCGACTGCCTGCGCTTTGAGCATTTCCGGGTGCCACGCCGAATTGACCTCGGACGGTACCACTCCCTTCACATATTCTTCCAGGTCGACCTGGTTGACGACCAACAGCCCCTTGCCTCGTCGGACTACCTGAAGCGACCCGCCAATTTGCAAAGCCGACTTCTCATCAACCGACTGCACCGATGGCCCGTTGCCGTTCTGCCGCGGCAGCCAGAGTTTCAGATCCTGATCGCCGGCGCGCAACGTCACCTGATCGCCGGCAGCGGGCGACCCGTTCAACAGTATCGTAGAGCCCCGCAGTTCGATACGAAGCACAGAACGGTGGGCCTGCGCCCGATCGTGCGCATCGGTCGCCCACATGACCTGATCGGCTTGCACTTCCAACCGCTGGACGTCCATCGCCAGCAGCACACGGATAGCGGGTGCTGCCTGGACCGGAGTCGCAGCCAGACACCCTGCCCCAATGGCCGCAACAGCCAGGCCGGCACAATACTGTCGTATGATCATCGGCGAAAGAACCATCCTACGAGATAGAATAGCAGAGTCAGGACGACACTGAGGAGGATGCTGGTACCGATAGGAAAATAAAAACTGACGTTGTCCCGCTTGAAGGACAGATCACCGGGCAGCTTTCCCAGCCAACTGAATGCGCCGCCCAGACCGGGAATACGATCCACCGCAAGGAACAGCAGGCCGAGGAGCACGATCCCGGCCCCAATTCCAATCAGCAGCTTGCCGAGCGCAGTCCATTCCGGCATCTGGTTTCATCCCACGTTACGCATCTGAACGATTCGAGAACGCCGCTGCAAGCCTGTTTCAGTGCCCTGCTAGCCCTTCACCAGACATTCGGCGATCTGAATCGCATTCAACGCCGCTCCTTTGCGCAGATTGTCGGAGACGACCCAAAGATTGAGGCCGTTCGTGATGGATTCGTCCTCGCGCACGCGGCCGATATAGACCTCGTCTTTTCCCGTCGCATCCAGCGGCATCGGATAGAGCTTCTTCACCGGATCATCATACACGATCACACCCGGCATGGCGGCCAATGCCGCCCTCGCTTCATTCGGCTTCAGCGGCTGCTCCAACTCCACGTTGATCGCCTCAGAATGGCAGCGTAACACCGGCACGCGCACGGTCGTCGCCGTCACGCGCAATGCGGGTGTGCCGAGGATCTTTCTGGTTTCCTTCGCAATCTTCACTTCTTCCGAGCAGTCGCCTCCGTCGTTGAACGAGCCGATGTGCGGCAGCAGGTTGAAGGCGATCTGATAGGGATAGACCTCCGCCTTGACGTCACGGAACGCCATCAGATCCTTCGTCTGATCCATCAGCTCATCCATCGCCGCTGCGCCGGTTCCCGAGACGGACTGAAACGTGGTTACGACCACGCGCTTTACCCCGGCCGCATCGAGCAACGGCTTCAATGCCATGACCAGCGGCGTCGTCGTGCAGTTAGGGATCGATACAATACCTCTCGGCATCGCTTTCAACGCCTGGGCATTCACCTCCGGCACCACCAGCGGGACGTCCGGTTCCATCCGAAACACCCCGCTGTCGTCGATCACGATGACACCGGCCGCGCCAAGCCGCCGGCCATAGTCTCGGCTGATCGCATCGGTCGCCGAAATCAGCGCGAAATCTACGCCCGCAAATGATGTCTCGGGGGTCAGTTCCTCGATCGTCCATTCCTTGCCCTGACAGGACAACGTCCCTCCGGCTGAACGCTTCGATGCGAAGAGGCGGAGCGATTCCAGCGGGAATTTCCGTTCTTCCAGAATGTCCAACGTTTCCTTCCCAACAGCGCCGGTCGCGCCGAGAATCGCCATGACATATTTCGATTTCTTTTTCAGCATTGATCCCTGCCTCTTTACAACGCGATTTCTCGAATCCGGTGATTGAATGTATCTGCGATGACAAGATGCCCCGCTCCATCTACGATGATGCCGAAGGGGTAATTGAGACTGGCGCTCAACGCTGCCCCCCCGTCTCCACCATACCCGGTCGTCCCTATTCCTGCCACTCGTTCGAGCAGGCCGGTCGTGCAGTCCCACCGGCGAACCAGGTGGTTGTCGGAATCCGTAATGTAGAGATTCCCCTGTCGGTCCACCGCCACGCCGCACGGTCTGGACAGGCTGGCTGACGGCGATTCTACATCGCCCTGATACCGGTACTCGCCGCCATCCCCCGCGACGGTTCTGATACGTCCGCTGACAGGATCGATCGCGCGAATCCTCCCATTAAAGGTATCAGCGATAAAGAGCGTCCCGTCTTCCGCAAGCGCCAGGCTGCTCGGCCCGGACAGCGCCGCCTCTGTTGCAGGAATCCCGTCTCCGTTGTACGCGGACGCTCCGGTTCCGGCGACCGTGCGGATAGACCCGGTTTTGAGATCGATCGCCCGCACACGGTTGTTGCTCTGATCAGCCACGTATAAGATACCCGCATTACTCACGGCCAGCGCCGTTGGTTCATTCAACGCTGCCGCAGCGGCCGGGCCCCCGTCGCCGCCATACCGGGGTTGACCGGTACCGGCAATACTGGCGATGGTTGCTGTGCCGGCTTCGACGCGGCGCACTCGATGGTTCATGGTATCGGCGATATAGAGATGCCCTTGCCGGTCCACGGCAACCGCAGTTGGAAAATTCAGACAGGCCTCGATAGCCGGCCCGCCATCGCCACTGAACCTCTTCTTCGCTGCCTCCCCGTTGATGAGATATCGAACGGTCCCGCTCACATCCGCCTGCTGCCGATACTTCTGCGTGGCCGCCTGGCCAGCATCGGCAAAGGGATCGTCCTCGATCAACGGCAGCGCGTCCGTGTCCTGGCGAGCAGGTGCCGGATCGCGCATGCCTCCAGCCATACCGGCGACAGTCGAGATAATCCCTGTCTCCCGATCGATCCTCCGGATGACATGATTTTCAGAGTCGGCGATGAGCACGTGACCGTGCGCATCGATTGCCGTTCCCTTCGGTTCATTCAGTGCCGCACGAACAGCAGACCCGCCGTCGCCTGCATACTCAGGCTCGCCGTTTCCGGCAAGGGTTTCAATGATCCCTATGCGAAGACCCGTCGCCATCATCGACACCATCACTTGTTAGCTGAGATTGCGAAGGATCGCATCCCCCATCTCGGTCGTCCCGACGATCCGGGCACCGGGGCTTTGAATATCTTTGGTCCGATACCCGAGGTCGAGCGTTTTCACGATAGCCTGTTCAATGGCCGCCGCTTCCTTCTCCAGCTGAAACGCATAGGACAGCATCATGGCCGCCGAAGCAATCGTCGCAATGGGATTAGCGATGTTCTTCCCCGCAATATCCGGGGCACTGCCATGGATCGGCTCGAACAGGCCGACCTTGGCGCCGACACTGGCGGACGGCAACATCCCGATTGAGCCCGTCAGCATCGCCGCCTCGTCGCTGAGAATGTCTCCAAACATGTTGTTGCACAGAAGCACATCGAACTGGCGCGGATTGCGCACCAACTGCATCGCGGCATTGTCCACATAGATATGCCCCAGTTCGACATCGGAATACGAGGCATGGACCTCGATCACCACCTTGCGCCATAACTCGGACGATTCCAGGACGTTGGCCTTGTCCACCGACGTGACCTTTTTCCTCCGCTTTCGCGCAGCCTCGAAAGCCACCTTGGCAATCCGCCTGACCTCTTCCGTCGTGTAGACCTCCGTATTGATGCCCCGCTCTTCGCCGTTTGGTAATTTCTCAATGCCCTTGGGCTTGCCGAAATAAATTCCGCCTGTCAGTTCCCTGATCACGAGGATATCGATCCCCTCAATCACCTCAGGCTTCAGCGTGGAGGCGTCGATGAGATTGGGATACACCTTGGCCGGACGAAGGTTCGCATAGAGCCCCAAGGCCTCCCGGATTCCGAGCAACGCGCGTTCCGGTCTGAGAGTGTAATCAAGCCCCTCCCACTTGGGGCCTCCCACCGCCCCCAGCAAGACCGCATCGCTTTGTTTCGCAAGCGCTAACGTGTCATTGGGCAACGGAACCCCTGCCTTGTCGATCGCCTGTCCGCCGATATCGGCAGATACGAACTGAAACGTATGGTGATACAACTCCCCGATCGCTTTCAAAATCTTCACCGCTTCGGGAACAATTTCTCGCCCCACACCGTCACCGGCCAATACCGCAATTTTCGCGTTCACGTCACGCGCTCCTTCCTATCGCACAATGAGTCGATTCGTTACTCCAACACCGTTTCATCTTCGATCCGCCAGGCAGGATCGACCAGACACAGAAACTCAACATCCACAGCTCCACTGTTTTCGAGCGACTGTTGCCCTCCGGGCGGGACATAGATCGTCGTTCCGGCTTCAATCGTCGTCACACAATCATCGATCGTAAAGCGTCCCTGCCCGGCAATAAAGTAATAGACCTCGGACGAGGTCAGAATATGCCGCTTCGACCGCTGGCCGGGAGGTAACACACCGTGCGCAAGGCTATACCCCAGCTTCAGTTGGTGTGTAGTCGGGTGGAAGATCTCTCGCAGACGCGTCAGATCACCGGCCAGAAATTCCGGACGATCCGCCAGCGTAACCTTGAACACGCACCAACCCCCTTCAGTCGAACAAGCGCCTCGGAAGAGGAAACTGTACCGTGGGGGTGCGCGTCAAATCAAGTTCACCTTCTGCTCACCTTGAGCTTGTTTTGTCGCCAGATACGCCAGTTTGTTCAATGCGCTCAAATAGGCGCGAGCCGAGGCCGTGATGATATCAGTATCGGCTCCATGCCCCGAAACCGTCCGGCCGTCTTCCTGGACCCGCACCGAGACCTCACCCTGCGCGTCAGTTCCGCCGGTGATCGCCTTCACCACATACATCAGCAACGTGCTCTTTGTCTGCGTGATCGCGGCAATGGTGCGATAGACGGCATCCACCGGCCCGTCGCCGGTCCCGGTCTGGAGCACGGGCTTCCCGTCGATTTCCAGTTCGACCGTCGCCGTCGGGACTCGATCCGTTCCGCTCGAAATGTGCATGGACTTCAGGATGATCCGCTCCGCCATCTTAGCCAATTCTTCCGACACAATGACTTCGAGGTCTTCTTCGAAGATTTCCTTCTTTTGATCCGCAAGCTTCTTGAACCGTTCGAACGCATGGTTGATCTCGTCTTCGGTCAGCGTGTACCCCAATTCGACCAACCGCTGCCGAAATGCGTGCCGGCCGGACAACTTGCCCATCACCATCTTGCTCTCGACGAGGCCGACCGACTCCGGCCTCATAATTTCGTAGGTCGTTTTGTCTTTAAGCAGACCATCCTGGTGAATGCCGGAGGTATGCGCAAACGCGTTGGCGCCCACGATGGCCTTGTTCGGCTGCACGACCATGCCCGTGATCTTGCTGACCAGACGGCTGGCTTTGGCAATCTCTTCGGTCCGGATCTTGGTGTCGGCGCCATAGAAGTCCTTTCTCGTTCGAAGCCCCATGACGATTTCTTCCAACGAGGTATTGCCCGCGCGCTCTCCGATTCCGTTGATCGTGCACTCCACCTGCCCGGCCCCATTGACGATGGCCGCCAGGCTGTTGGCCACGGCGACACCCAAATCGTTGTGGCAATGGACTGAGATGACCGCCTGCTTGGCATTGGGCACCTTGTCGCAAATCCCCTTGATCAACGCGCCGAACTCTTGCGGAACCGCATAGCCGACCGTATCGGGGATATTCACGGTGCCGGCCCCGGCCGCGATAACGGCTTCAATAACCTCGTACAAATAGGCCGGATCGGAACGGCTGGCATCCATCGGCGAGAACTCCACGTCGTCGACATAGCCCCGCGCCCGCTGGACCATCTCGACCGCGCGCTGCTTGGCCTCCTCGCGGGTCATCCGAAACTGATGCTTCAAGTGGATGTCGGAGGTTGAGAGGAACGTATGGATGCGGACCTTCGGCGCCCCTTTCAATGCTTCCCAGGCCCGATCGATATCTTCCGGACGAGCCCGCGCCAGGCTGCAAATCGTCGGCCCGTCCACCTCCTGAGCGATACGCCGCACGGCTTCAAAATCACCGGGCGAACTGTACGCAAACCCTGCTTCGATGATATCGACGCCGAGACGCGCCAGTTGCTTGGCGACCATGACTTTCTCTTCTACATTCATACTGGCGCCGGGCGACTGTTCGCCGTCGCGCAGCGTCGTATCGAAAATTCGTATCATGCGTGTCATCTTGTCACCTCTTTTGGATTCAGACTGTTCAAAACGGTCGTCCGGCAAGGCCGCAGGCGCAGAAGGCACCGCAGGCGTACCCGCTTGGGTACGTTGAGGATGCCTTCAAGACGAGAACGCAGTCGACGACCGTTTTCAGCAGTCTGTAAAAACACAAAAGCCCTCATCCCTCATAAGTCAGGGACGAAGGCTCGACGCACTTCGTGGTACCACCCTGTTTCAGCTCCAAACAACTCGACGTTGTTCAGAACCCTTCATTCAGCCCGTCACGTGGGCAACACGGAATCCACGACTCAGCGTTCATGGATTCAGGCTCGGAGGCGAGTTCAGCAATACCTGGGCTGGTTCGCACCGTCCACCAGCTCTCTCATATCCAGGCGCTTTGCCTACTACTCCTCGTCACAGCCGCTCAAAACTCTTCCCGCGCCCACTCCCATACCGAACGATTTTACGGTTTCGGCTCAAGCGACGGCACTTCTGTTTTCGCCGGGCCCTTCTTCCCCATCGCCTGCGCAACCAGCCAGAATAAGCGCTCAACCGGCCCCATCAATGCATAGCCGGCAAAGATCACGAATAGCATAACCTGGGGCCAGGCCGCCACCATCATCAACGTGAGGATGCCCCAGACCAGATAGGTAATCTGCTGGTGTCCCTTGAATTTGAGGTCTTTGAAACTGCGGTACTTGATCGTACTGACCATCAGGAACGACAGCGCCAGGGTGATGATCAGAACAAAAACCGGCTTGACGTCCGCTCCTATTCGAACGGTGTAGTGATCGAATACGACCAGCGACGCCACGACTCCAGCTGCCGCTGGAATGGCCAGACCGGTAAAGTACTTGCCGTCGGACTGGGTCACGGTCGAATTGAACCGGGCCAGCCGCACCGCGCCCATTGCCACATAGGCGAACATAACCGCCACCCCGAATGATCCCTGCCCGCTCAACGCCCAGGAATAGAGCAGAAGTCCCGGGGCGACTCCGAACGATACGACGTCAGAAAGCGAATCATACTCCAACCCGAAATGGCTCGTGCTGTTGGTCAATCTGGCCGACTTGCCGTCTAGGACATCGAACACCATCGCGACAAGAATCGCGATGGCCGCCATCAGGTAGTCGCCGTTGAATACCGAGAGAATCGCATAGACTCCGCACAACAAATTGCCGGTCGTGAAAAGATTGGGGATCAGATGCATGGCGGCCTTGCGCTGCTTACTGTCTTTGGCGAACGAGTTTTTGAACGCAGCGGTTTTCATCGCAGCTCTCCTATGACGGTTTCTCCGCCTTTCACATGATCGCCGATGGCCACGCGCAGGCTCGTGCCGATCGGAAGGAACGTGTCCATTCGTGACCCGAACCGGATCAATCCGAATCGTTCGCCCCTCACCGCCGGGTCCTTGGGTGACGCCCAACAGACGATGCGCCGGGCAATCAGCCCAGCCACTTGCACGCACAACACCTTGATACCCTCGGTCGTACGAATCATCAGCGCATTCTGCTCGTTTCGCAGCGTCGCTTCCGGCCTGCTGGCAACCAAAAACGCCCCCGGCTGATATTGAACATCTTCGACCGTCCCATCGCAGGGCATCCGGTTGATGTGCACATTGAACACGTTCAAGAATATCGTCACGCGAACCGCACGATCCTTAAGATACCTGGGCTCGAATTCCTCCTCGATGGCGATGACTTTCCCATCGCCGGAAGCCACGACGAGGTGCGGATCCTTGGGAATGACCCTGGCTGGATTGCGGAAGAACCACGCGACAAAGATCGTGAGCAGCGCCGCCCCGACTGCCGGGACCACCCAGCCCAGCCACCCTGCCAACAGTGTAACGCCGGCAGGAACCGCGATGAAAGGAATTCCTTCTTTGGCGAACGGGACGCCAACGGCACGATCGACCACGATACCTCCTGCGAAAAAGAAGGCCGGTCGGATGATTCACATGGGAGACCGGCAAGAACCGCAGCTCACGGCGCGACCCACTTCCGCCAGTGTATACGAGAGCTGTCGAACAAACCACTCAAGATCTATTATGCCGCTAGTTCTTAGTCCGATCAACCAGCTGGTCCTTTTTGAGCCACGGCATCATCGCCCGCAACTTGGACCCCACGGCTTCGATAGGATGCCCTTCGCCCTTTGCCAATAACGCATTGTAGACGGGACGATTGGCCTGATTCTCCAGAACCCATTCTTTGGCAAACTGGCCGCTCTGGATCTCACCGAGAATTTTCTTCATCTCTTGCTTGGTCTGTTCGGTCACGACCCTGGGACCGCGGGTAATGTCTCCGTACTTGGCAGTCGTGCTAATCGAGTACCGCATGTTGGCAATTCCGCCTTGATAAATCAAATCCACGATGAGCTTCACCTCGTGCAAGCACTCGAAGTAGGCCATTTCCGGAGAGTACCCTGCTTCGACCAGCGTTTCATACCCGGCCTGGATCAATGAGGTCAGCCCCCCGCACAACACAACCTGCTCGCCGAACAAATCGGTTTCGGTCTCTTCCCGAAAGTTCGTTTCGATGACACCGGCCCGCCCGCCGCCGATGGCGCTCGCATAGGCCAGCCCCACCTGCCTGGTCGTACCGCTGGGATCCTGATGAATCGCAAGCAAACAGGGCACCCCGCTGCCCTTCGTGTATTCGGAACGGACGAGATGGCCCGGTCCTTTAGGCGCCACCATGAATACGTTCACGGAAGCCGGTGGAACGATCTGGCCGAAGTGAATGTTGAAACCATGGCCGAACGCCAAATAAGCCCCGGCCTTGAGATTAGGCGCCACGTCCTGCCGATAGATAGCGGCTTGCGCTTCGTCGGGGACCAAGATCATGACCACATCGGACGCCTTCACCGCATCGGCCACCGGCATGACTTTCAGGCCGCTTTGTTCCGCCTTTTTCCAGGAGGCGCCTTCGCGCAGACCGATCACCACATTGACGCCGCTCTCCTTCATATTCAACGCATGGGCATGGCCCTGGCTGCCGTAGCCGATAACGGCCACCTGCTTATTGCGAATCTGCTGAATGTCTGCATCTTTATCGTAATAAATCTTCATCCTGAACTCCTTGACGACATGCGCCTATTCTTTACCGCTTGTATGACCCACGACCTTTGCTACTCGCGGGCGACCTTTTTGGTTTGCACGGAAACCGGACGAACCGGTTCGCGGGCCACGGCCACTCGACCGGTACGGACCAATTCCTTAATCCCAAGAGGCTGCAGCAGATTGATGATCGCCTCAATCTTTTTGGGATCACCGGATACTTCAATCGTATAGGTGCCCGGTGTGGAGTCGATGACGTTGGCCCGGAAAATATCCACGATCCTAAGCGCTTCCGCCCGATCCGCATCCTTTGTGTGCACCTTGATGATGGCCGTTTCCCGAGAGACAAATTCCGTCTCGTTCAGGTCTACCACTTTGATGACGTCGATCAGCTTGTTGAGTTGCTTGACGATCTGTTCAATGATCCGTTCATCGCCCGACGTCACGATCGTCATCTGCGACATGGAGGGATCGAGTGTGGGGGCGACCGAAAGGCTTTCGATGTTGAACCCTCGTCCGCTGAACAGCCCCGCAACACGGGACAGGACGCCGAACTTGTTTTCAACCGTCACCGAAATAATGTGTTCCATCTCTCTCAGCACTGAGCACTGAGCACTCAGCACTTCCCTTCTATGCTGTCAATACCGTGTCTTTGTCTTGCGGCGTGACTTTCGTTCCACCGGCTTGCTTCTGCTTCAATTCCGGCGGATCCTCGAGAATCATCTCATGGTTGCAGCCGCCGGCCGGGATCATCGGATAACAATTCTCAAACCGATAGGTCGGGACATCCACAATGACCGGTCCCTCGGTCTCTATGGCCTTTTTCAACACACTGTCGAGATCGGCCACCTTGTCAGCTCGTAATCCGACCGCGCCGTACGCTTCCGCCAACTTGACGAAATCCGGCGTGTTTTCGAGATCACTCGACGCATAGCGTCCGTTGTAGAACAGGTCCTGCCACTGCCGCACCATGCCGTGGAATCGGTTGTTCAGAATGATGATTTTTACCGGCAGTTTGCTCACAACCGCCGTCGCCATCTCCTGCATATTCATTTGAATACTGCCGTCTCCGGCAATACAGAGGACGAGCCGATTACGGAAGGCAGCCTGTGCGCCCATGGCCGCGGGAAACCCGAACCCCATAGTCCCGAGACCGCCCGACGTCAACCAACGATTCGGTTTGGCCAGCTTGAAGTACTGGGCCGCCCACATCTGATGCTGGCCCACGTCCGTCGAAACGATCGGGTCGCGATCCTTCGTCAGCTCGTACAGTCGCTTCACCACCTGTTGCGGCTTAATCGGCCCATCTTTCTCCTGTTGATAGGTCAGCGGATGCGCTTGCCGCCATGCCTGAATCTGATCCCACCAGGGCTTCCGAAGCTCTTTCTGTTCGCCGTTTACCGTGGCCCGAAGAATCTGGTTCAACTCCCGAAGCACGGTTTTGCAATCGCCGACGATCGGAATATCGACGTGAATGTTCTTCCGGATGGATGTCGGATCGATGTCGATATGAATGATCTTGGCATGGGGACAAAATTCCGAGACCTTGCCCGTCACCCGATCGTCGAATCGCGATCCGACAGCGATCACGAGGTCGGAGTAATGCACCGCCATGTTCGCTTCGTAGGTCCCGTGCATGCCCATCATCCCCAAAGACAGCGGATGTTCGCCGGGAAAGGCGCCGAGGCCCATCAGCGTCATATCGACGGGGATCTGCGTCATTTCGGCCAATTCAAGCAATTCTTGCGACGCACCGGAGAACACGACCCCGCCGCCCACGTAGAGGATCGGCTTCCTGGCTTTGGTAATCGCTTCAGCCGCCTGTTTGATTTGCCACTTATTCCCCTCGTATGTCGGGTTATATCCGCGGATCGACACGGAATTCGGGTAGCTAAACTCCGCCTCTGCCATCGACACATCTTTGGGAATATCGACCAGGACCGGCCCGGGACGGCCGGTCGTGGCAATATAGAAGGCTTCTTTGATGGTGGCAGCCAAATCGTTCACATCTTTGACCAGAAAGTTATACTTCGTGCAAGGCCGGCTCAAACCAACGTTGTCCGCCTCCTGAAACGCATCGTTTCCGATCAAGCTGGTCGGGACTTGCCCGCTGAAGCAGACCAGCGGGACAGAATCCATATAGGCATCAGCCAACGCAGTAATCACGTTGGTCATTCCAGGACCGGACGTCACGAGACACACGCCGGCCTTCCCGGTGGCCTTCGCATAGCCTTCGGCCATATGGCCCGCCCCTTGTTCATGGCGTGTCAAAATAATCTCGAGGTCCTTCTGTTGGTAGAGCGTGTCGAATATCTTCAGGACCACGCCGCCGGGAAGCGCAAACACGGTCTTGACCCCTTCCCGCTTCAGGCATTCGATAAAGATTTGAGCGCCGGTGAGTTTCATGACGGCTTCCTCCAACTACAAGATCGGACGTCAGATCCCATGATCGACCGCCCTTCAACATCAGAAACCCTGATCGCTGCGGCAGTACCACGCGCCGCAATCATTCAGAAGTTCTGAAAAATCAATGGGAAAGATCGGAGATCCTACCATCCTGCTTCCAAAGGGTCAATAGCGAGGACGGCGTGTGCCTCGTGAAGCGAATCTCGCATCTCGTAAAAAATAGGGGCTCCGTCCTGCGCTTCACGCTTCACGAGATATGAGCGACGGAGCGCGAAACAACGGACCAGTAATGTCTCGGCGCACTGAGACGGATGATCGCAGTAGACTTGCGCGCGACTACGGCGGGCAGAAAAGAGCGCAGATGTGAAAGCCTATAAGCCGGATTCTGTCCTGCGAAGAAGTCGCCCTCCTCGCTTGGATGATCATTTCTCTGGGATTCGAGTCACCTCGAACCTCAAGCGGCCTACCCGAAGACCTCGACCGGGCCAGTCGGTGTGCAAGACACGCAAGGCGTCTTACAGATGTCTTCCTATTTGGCCTTGCACCGGGCGACGCTTACCATGCCGGTGATGTTGCCACCACCGCGGTGGGCTCTTACCCCGCCGTTTCACCCTTACCTGAGCCTCGGCGACCAGATGGGATCCCGTCGCGTCGGCCATCGGCGGTTTGATTTCTGTGGTGCTGGTGTCGGATTGCTCCGCCTGGGAGTTACCCAGCGCCCTGCCCATGGAGTCCGGACTTTCCTCCCGATGCCGAAGCATCGAGCGATCACCCAACCTTCACATCCACGCACATACAGTATAAAGAAAAGCGACAGGCCGTGACAAGAACGTACGCAGGCGGGTCACACGATCGAGGAGCTACCGCCCCCCCACCGCCGGCAAGAGAGCCGCTGGAACGGCCGGCTTTTTCTGATAGATCGCCATCGCTTCAGGCATCCAGGACTTCAATTGATCAATTCTGGTGTCATGGCTCGGATGAGTGGACAAGAACTCCCCTGGTCCCTCGCCACTCGACAGCTGCGCCATCCGCTCCCACAGCCCGACGGACTCACGCGGATCGTATCCGGCATCCGCTGCCAGGAGAATTCCCACATAATCAGCCTCTGATTCATGTTTCCGGCTGAAGGGTAACAACACGCCTACCTGCGCCCCGACACCCAACGCCGCCATCGCAGCCTGTGACAGCAATCCTCCGCCGCTGGCCCCTGCGGCGGCTCCAGCCACTTGTAAGGCCGCGTTCGTCAACTGCCCCTGACTCATCCGCTCCGCTCCATGGCGGGCCAATGCGTGCACAACTTCATGGCCCATCACGGCCGCCAACCCTGCCTCTGTTTTTGCAATGGGGAAAATGCCGGTGTACACGGCCATCTTCCCGCCGGGAAGCGCAAAGGCATTGGCCGTCTTGTCATCCTTGATCACCGTCACATCCCACTGAAACTGCTTGGCCATCTCACTGTATTTCGATCGCTTCGCCGCTTCGATAATCCGGGCCGCCACCCGCCTCACCGGTTCGACCTCCTTGGGGTCTTGAGACAAGCGCGAGTTGGGATCTCTGGTGATCTGATCGTACGCCTGCGCCCCCATCTGCATTTCCTGACCGACCGATGTCATCAGCAGTTGCGAGCGTCCCGTATAAGGATTGGTCTCGCATCCAGCCAGCCCCATACTGCCGATTGCCACACTGAGCAGCGCGATCGAGCGCGTCAGCCGCCGTTGAGTTCCCATCGCTCCCCCTCCCCCGAAACCGATGTTCATCGAATGATGAAGATTTGACCCGCCGCATCCGATTGAGTAGATTACCGCGCCCGTCGTTCTTTTTCCAGGAGCCATCCGGTGGCCGTTCCCCACACTAAAAACCACATCGAACGCATCGGCATCGACGAATCCGGAAAGGGAGACTATTTCGGCCCGCTCGTCATCGCCGCCGTGTTCGTGGATGCAACTACACAAGGTGAATTGAAGTTGATGGCAGTCCGTGACAGCAAGAAGATCTCCGACGGGCGGATTTTGGAAATGGCCCCGGATATTAAGACCATCTGCCCCCACAGCGTCATCGCAATCGGCCCCCAGAAGTACAACGAGCTCTACGCCAAGATCAAAAATCTGAACCGCCTCCTGGCCTGGGGCCACGCGAAGGCGCTGGAGAATTTGCTCGAGCGCGTGCCGTGCGAGCGCGCCATCTCGGATCAATTCGGCAATGAACGGCTGATCTTGAATGCCTTGCAGGATAAAGGGCGGACGATCGTCCTGGAGCAGCGGACGAAGGCGGAGTCAGATCTGGCCGTGGCAGCCGCGTCGATCCTCGCGCGGGCTGAATTCCTCCTGCGCCTTAAACGCCTGTCCAATGAGGTAGGTACCACATTGCCGAAAGGCGCCTCACCAACAGTCGAACTCGCCGCCCGCATGGTCATCAAAAAACACGGGCAGGATCGGCTCGGCCACGTGGCCAAACTGCATTTCAAAACCACCCAGGCCGTGCTGGCGGGAATGACCTAGACCGACTCCCCGACTTCGAGATCCGATGATTTGCCTTCGAGCGAAGGCGGCGCTTCCGCCACCGGCTCTCCTTCCCAATACAGCATCCGGCGGCAATAGGGGCAGACAACCAGATCGTCCGACCGTTTGACTTGCGCAATGAGCTGCGGCGGAATCTGCAGACGGCAGCCGGCACACATGCCGTCGCGCACTGCCGCGAGCGGCTGGTCTTTCCGCGACGCCTTGATCTGGGTATACCGTGCAAGCAGGCTCTTCTCAATCCGCGCGGACGCCGCTTGCTGCCGGGCTTCAACTGAGGCCAGTTCTGCCGCAAGATCCTTGTCCTGCGCGTCCAACACCTGCTTCTCCCGGGTAAAAATGTCCTCAAGCCCTTTCCGCTTCTCTTGCAATTCCTTGGCGGTCTTCTGAAGCTGGTCGATCTTGTCCATCGACAGCAAAATCTTCTCTTCGAACTCTCCGCGCTTCTTGTTCGCCAGCTCGATCTCGAACAGATGCGCCTGATACTCCTTGTTGGTCTTCAGACCCGCCGCGTGCGACTTCATCTTCTCCGTCTGCGCTTCGTGCGCTTCCAGATCCTTTTCGTGCGCGCGCCGCTCTTTGGCCGCGGCATCGGCGGCGGCCTTCGTTTCGTTCAGAATCTGTGTCGCATCTCGCAGGGGGGCTTCTGCAATATGCAGACGTTCGGGGATTTTTCGGCGGATGTCATTGATCTCCATGATACGGAGATCGAGTTTTTGCAATTCAACGAGCGGAGACAGCTTGTGATTCAATGTGTCCTTTCTATCCGTCTGCGCAAAGACACATACGTGGAGAGCCCGTCAGGCTCCCTGGCAGCCTGGTGGGCCCACTAGGACTTGAACCTAGGACCAGCTGATTATGAGTCAGCCGCTCTAACCACCTGAGCTATGGGCCCGATCGGAACGATTCTCATCTCGACCCGCATGAATTCTAGGCCGCCCTCGGAACGGAGTCAAATCACGCCTATTCCCTGAGCCTAGAGGCTTTCCACAAAACTTCGAAGCTTCTTGCTTCGGCTCGGATGCCGCAATTTCCGCAAGGCTTTGGCTTCGATCTGCCGGATGCGCTCGCGTGTCACCTCGAAATCCTGCCCCACTTCCTCCAGCGTATGGTCGGTGGCTTCCCCGATCCCGAACCGCTTGCGCAAGACTTTCTCCTCGCGCGGCGTCAAGGTCTCCAACGCGCTGTTGATCTGCCGTTGCAAATCGTAGCGAATGGCGGCTTCCAACGGAGACACGGCTTTCTTGTCTTCGATGAAATCGCCGAGGTGGCTGTCCTCCTCCTCGCCGATGGGCGTCTCCAGCGAGATCGGCTCGCGCGCGATCTTGAGGATTTTGCGCACCTTATCCAACGGCAGATCCATGCGCTCGGCAATTTCCTCCGGCAGCGGCTCACGGCCCAACTTCTGCACAAGATGCCGGGACGTCCGAATGAGTTTATTGATCGTCTCGATCATGTGGACCGGAATCCGGATGGTCCGGGCTTGGTCGGCGATGGCCCGTGTGATCGCCTGTCTGATCCACCAGGTCGCATAGGTGCTGAACTTGTAGCCCCGCTTGTATTCGAACTTGTCGACCGCCTTCATCAAGCCGATGTTGCCTTCCTGAATCAGATCCAGGAACTGCAAGCCGCGATTGGTGTACTTCTTGGCGATGCTGACCACCAAACGCAGATTCGCTTCCACCAGTTCAGCTTTGCCTCGCTTGACCTTCTCCTCCGCGACATCGAGATGTTTGACGGCGTCCTTGATCTCCTCGGCCGGAACCAACGCCTCCTCATCTTCCAATTGGCGGATCTTGGCCTTGGCGCCCTGATAAATCCGTTTAATGTCCGTGAGCGTGTCTTCCGAGACGCCCGCTTTCCGCTTCACGGCCAGAAAATCTTGCTTGGTTCGGCACATTTTCCTGAGCAGCTCCGCGCCGGCTTCTCCCCCGAACCCGATCCGCCGCTGACAGCTCATGACCTCTCGTTCTGCCGCCCGAATCTGAACGGCCAGATCGCGGACACGCTGCACCATTCGGTCCTTGAGCACCCCATGAAGATTGACCGATTCGATCTTGTCCACCACTTGCTGGCGCGCCACGTCGAATTGCTTCTTGAACTTTTTGAGCTTCACCGGATCAGCGCCGATGTGTTTGCCTTTTTCCACCAGCGCCTTCAGTCCCAGCGATACTTTGCGCACCGCATTCAAAGCATCCAACGTCTTGACGCGCAGCTCTTCATAATCCCGCTCGACCGGCTGCTGATCTTCTTCGAGCTCCTCTTCCTGCTCCTGCACCGGCACGATTTCACGCACATCGATCGTGGCATCTTTGAGCTGATCCCGCAGAACCAGGACAAACTCGATCGTCATCGGCATGCCGTAGATCACCGACGCAATATCTTTCTTGCCTTCTTCGATCCGCTTGGCGATCTCGATTTCTCCCTCACGGCTGAGCAGCGCCACGCTGCCCATTTCCTTGAGATAGAGCCGCACGGGATCGTCTGTCCGGCTCAGCGCACCCGGCGTCAGATCGATCGGCTTGTCGTTTTCCTCTTCGGACTCCGCCTCGGCATCCTCGCCGTCATCACGGGCCTCGCCGTTTCCAGGCCGCTTCCGAATCCGCTCCCCTTCCGGGGCATCGATGATCTCGATGTCCATCTCGCTGAACATAGACATAATGCTGCCGAATTGGCCTGAGGAGACGACTTCGGCCGGCAAGGTATTGTTGAGCTCGTCGTAGGTCAGGAAGCCCTTTTCCTTCCCGATCGCGATCAGCTTTTTCACCTCGACGAGTAATTCTTGTTTCGCCATGACTACTCCTTCACCAAGGACACCGCTCCGGCGGGTGGTGCGCCGGCTTTTCGGATCCGCAATTCGTTGATTTGCACATTCAACAGCCGCGCCTCTTCCACCTGCCCTGCGCGCTCCGCCGTTTTCAACCTGGCAATAAGATCACGAAGAATCTGTTCCGCCCGTTTTCGGTCGAGACTGTCCAGACAAGCCTTGATGTGCATCGGCACATCGTCGAAATGATCGTCCCGGATCGACAGTTCCGTCGCAAGAGCGCCGCATTCTGGATCGTCCATCGCAGCATCCAGCACCGCCCGAACGCCGATGCGCCCATCCTGACCCAGATGAGCCATCGCCAACGCCACGAGCCTTCGGCAGGGTGCCACGGTAAAGGCCTCAGGCCTCAGGCGCCGGACATCCGCAGGCAACAACTTGCCATGCAACAGCAGCAAGAGGAGGTCCCGCTCTTCCGGTACCCCTTTGAACAGAGTGGAGAGCGGCGACGGCGACGCAGGTTGAAGAGCAGCGGCTACCGACCCCCGTTGCTGTTGCGCCAGGAGCGCCGGATACCGCTGGATCAACTGCGATTCATTGATCCCCAATCGTTCCGCTACAATCTTGATACGCTGTTCACGTTCAATCGGATGCTCGCTTCGCTGAAGAATGCGCAGGACTCCATCCACGCTGTGAATTCGGCTCTCCAACGACCCGGCTTCGGCCTGCTTGACCGTGTGGTCCAACGCATAATCCAAGAGGCTCGGAGCCGCCGCTTCCAGCCGCGCAAATGCGCCCGTACCCTCTTTCCGTACAAACGTATCGGGGTCCTCTCCTGCCGGCAAGGTAATGACCTTGACGCCCATTCCGCTGTTCACAAAAAGATCCAACCCGCGCAGCGCAGCCCGCACGCCCGCCGCATCGGGATCGAACAGCAGGACAACGTTCTCGGCGAACCGCCGCAGAGCCTGAACATGCTCAGGCGTCAAGGCGGTGCCCAGTGTGGCCACCGTATGCGTAAGCCCCGCTTGGTGCAGCGCTATCGCATCAAAATAGCCTTCGACGACAATGACCGTCTTGGTCCGAACGATCGCCTCACGAGCCTGATCGAGCGCAAAGAGCGTCTGTCCCTTCTTAAACAGAGGCGTGTCGGGAGAATTCAGATATTTGGGCATGCCGTCGCCCAACACACGACCGCCGAATCCCACGACTCGCCTGCGCAAGTCGGTAATCGTGAACATGACTCTCGCACGAAACCGATCGTAGAACCCGGACCCGCTGTCTCGAGCCACCACGAGCCCGGCTGCAGCCAGATCGCCAGCCGCAAACCCCTGCTTCGCGAGGGCTTTGATCAGGCCATCCCATTCGGCCGGGGCGACACCGATCCCAAACCGGTTAATCGTGTCCGGATGAATGCCTCGACTCTCCAAATATTGACGCCCGACAGCGCCGGCCCGCGCATCATGTAATGTCTGTGTGAACCAGGCCGCAGCAGCGTGATTGAGTTGCTCAATCCGCTTCGCCTGCCCCCCCTGGGACCCGGCGTGGGCGGCGACTTCTTCAACCTCAACCCCCACCTTCCGTCCAAGCTCTCGGACAACCTCGGGAAAACTCGCGCCGGTGATACGAGTGACAAATGTAAACACATTCCCACCGGCCCCGCAGCCGAAACAATGAAAAATCTGTTTTGAGGGACTCACCGTGAACGAGGGACTTTTTTCCTGGTGAAATGGACACAAGCCCTTCAGATTCTGTCCGGCCTTGGTCAAGGAGACGTGGTGGCTCACGATCTCGGTAATGTCGACCCGTCCCTTGACTTGATCGATAATGTCGTCGGAAATCAAACCTTGGCCCACGAGAGTCGCAGCTCCTACAGCTCCGTCATGCACGACCTGACGAGTCGGTTGATAAGTTGTCGGATTAATTGACCGTACAGATTAACAAACAGAATTGAATGGTGTCAATTGAGGGGACTACACTCCCTGTGAGACTACCGGCACGTTGAGTAGGTTGAACGGCTGAGCGCGGGGTTGGGAGACCGGTTGAATATTCTGCTCAGCCGGGAGGCCAGCCCATCTGTCGCCCGCCCATCAGGTGAAAATGCAGATGAAACACCGTCTGGCCGCCATCCCTACCAGTATTAGCGACAAGCCGGTAGCCTGACTCAGCCAGGCCCTTGTCTTTCGCAACCTTCGTACAGGCCAGCAGTAATTGCCCGATCAACAATTGATCCTGAGGCCCATATGCCTGCACCGCCGCGACATGCTTCTTGGGAATGACCAGTGTGTGCACCGGCGCCTGCGGATTGATATCGTCGAAGGCCAGGGTCTCATCGTCTTCATGCACGATCTTGGCCGGAATCTTTTTGTCTACGATCTTACAGAACAGACAATCGCTCATCGCCGACTCCTCACGATTCTCCTCTCAAGCCTGCCTTGCCGAACCGTTTGCCGAGTTCCATATAGATGTCCTGCAGTGCAATCTCGTGATAGCCCAAGACCATGAGAGTGTGAAACAACAGGTCGGCAATTTCGTAGACAATCTCTTCCCGCTTGCCGCCTTTCGATGCCAGCAGGACTTCACCGGCTTCTTCCGCGACTTTCTTGAGAATCTTATCGTGGCCTCCCTCGAACAACTTCGTCGTGTAGGAGCCTGTCCGCGGATGCGCCCGGCGATCTCGTATTGTCTGCAAAACCGCATTAAGAATACCGCCCGCGGCATCTTGCGTCTTGTCCCCGCCAATCCGGCCCTGCTCGTCGAGTCTTACAAAGAAACAGGCACGCTCACCTGTGTGACAGGTGGCGCCCACCGCCTGAGCCTTCACCAGTATGGTGTCATGGTCGCAATCGACGAAAAGATCTTTCACATGCAGCGTGTGGCCGGATGTTTCGCCTTTCTCCCAAAGCTGCCTGCGAGACCGGCTCCAAAAATGGACGCGCTTCGTGGCAAGGGTCCGGGCAATGGCCTCCTGATTCATATAGCCAAGCATGAGGATCGATCCGTCCAGCCAGTCCTGAACGACTGCCGGAAGCAAACCCTGCTCATCGAACTTGAATTGATCCGCCGATATCTCACTCATCTGTTCATGCCGCCTGCGCAACTCCATCCGACCGCACGGGAATGCCACGCGTCTTCAGATATGCCTTGGCCTGTTGAATCGTGTAGGTCCGAAAATGAAAAATCGAGGCGGCCAGCACCGCATCGGCCTTCCCTTTGGCAAACCCTTCGTACAGATGATCGAGCGTCCCAACGCCACCAGAGGCAATCACGGGAATCGAAACCGTTCCGGACACGGCAGCCGTCAGGCCAAGATCGTACCCGCTCTGCTGTCCGTCTTGATCCATGCTCGTCAGAAGGATTTCGCCCGCGCCAAAGCGTTCCATTCTCTTCGCCCATTCGGCCACATCAAGCCCGGTCGATTTTCGCCCGCCATGTGTAAACACTTCCCAACTGCCTCCGGCGGCGCTCCGTTTGGCATCGATGGCAACCACGATGCATTGCGTGCCAAATCGCTGAGCCGCCTCTTTCACAAACTCAGGCCGCTCCACCGCGGCCGTGTTGATACTCACCTTATCCGCTCCGGCATTCAACAGAGTGCGGACATCCTCGACCGTTCGTACGCCGCCCCCGACCGTGACCGGCATGAATACCCGTGCCGCCGTCCGCTCGACTACATCGATGATGGTCTTCCGGTTTTCATGCGATGCGGTGATGTCGAGAAAACACAGTTCATCTGCGCCCTCACGATCATAGGCGGCGGCCACTTCCACCGGATCGCCTGCATCCCGGAGCGCCACGAAACTGACGCCTTTGACCACGCGGCCATCTTTTACGTCAAGACAGGGAATAATGCGCTTGGTCAACATCTTTAACCAGTTAGGGGTGAGGAGTTAGGGGTAAGGTGAAAACCTTCTTCTCACCGCTAACCCTTACACGCATTATCCCCGACTCCTCACCCCTTACTCCTTACTCCTTACCGAGCGCCGCAAGTGCGGCGCGAAAATCCAATTTGCCGTCGTAGAGGGCCTTGCCCACAATCGCCCCTTCGACACGAGGACCGAGTGATCGCACCGCTAACAGATCTTCAATTCGGCTGATCCCGCCTGATGCAATGACCGGACAGGATGCATGGGCCACGATTTCTTCCAGGGCCGGAATGTTCGGCCCGTTCAACATGCCGTCACGCGCAATATCCGTGTAGATGACCGCTCCAATCGCGCAGCCCGATACCTCTTTCAGCAGATCGACCGCGCGGACATCCGACACCGCCGTCCAACCCTTCACGGCCACTTTACCGCTGCGCGCATCGAGGCCCAGAAGAATCCGTCCGGGGAACTCCTTGCAAGCCTGTTCCAGAAACGCCCGATCCATGAGCGCCGCCGTACCGAGCACCACACGGGACACCCCGGCGTGAAGATACCGTCGAACCGTTTCAATCGTCCTGATCCCTCCGCCCACCTGCACCTTCACACTCACCGTCTTGATGACGGCTTCGATCTGGGACAGATTACGGGGTTCACCGTCCACTGCGCCGTTCAGATCCACGACATGGATGAGATCCGCGCCGCCTGCTTGCCATTGTTTTGCCACCGCCTGCACATCGTCCGAATACACCGTCTCTGCAGCCATATCGCCTTGGCGCAACCGGACACAGCGGCCGTCCTTCAAATCGATCGCCGGAATGACCAGCACGTTACTTCTCTCTTCCCGCGCCGAACGGAAATTCCTTGAGAATTTCCTCGACGCCGTATTCGGCGAGTTCCTCTGCTGTGACGAACATCCCGTATCGTTTGACGAATCCGACAAAATCCTCCGTCAACGGCCGCTGTCGCTCATAGTAGTGGCCGATCCAGAGCACCCGCCCGTCCACCGCCACCACCTTAACCTCAAAACCGACAGAAGCGGCGGGATTCGCTCCGAGCCGGCTGCCGACCCGTTCCTGATACATGGACACGTAGCCGATCAAGGCCGCATCGGCCTTCAGCTTCTTGGCCAACAACGCCGCTGCTGCTTCAGGCTTGGCCGCCAAAAGCGTGCCCTCTGCAGCTGCAGCCCTGGCCGAATCGCCAAGCGGCACGATCTGCAGTCCATCCCTTTCTTGAAGCTGCTTCCAGAATAATTGCGTGATGCGTTCCGCCGCATGACCTGGGAGGGAAACAGCTTGCCGGGAAGGCGGTTCCGCCTCTGAAGGAATCGCCAGGGACATTTCTGACTGGCGGATACCCTGAGGAGTCGCGAAATGGAGATTGCCCTGATCCCGCACCTGCGGCGTAACAATCGCAGTAAACGGCACCAACGCCATGGATCGAACGGTATACCGCGGCAGTTGATCCGACGACTCCGTCCGGACCTTCCATCCACTGCAGCCCGCAACCACAAACGCCAACACCATTAACGTGAAGACGTGAGACATCAGGCGTATCGTGCTGAATCGAAGGTCGTATCTGTTCATAGTCGATATTCTAGGCTTTCCACTCTCCAAAATTCTTGATCAACCGCAACCCCACGGTCTGGCTTTTCTCCGGGTGAAACTGGCAAGCCACGATATTGTCCTTCCACACACTCGATACGAACGGGATGCCGTAGGTCGTTATCGTCGCGGCTAGCTGCTTGTCGCTGGGGTCCACAAAATACGAATGTACAAAATACCAATCAGATCCGTCCGCGACCCCGTCGAACAGTGGACACGCTCGTTTGGCATGGACTTGATTCCAGCCCATGTGCGGCACTTTCAACGCCTGCCCACCCTCGAATCGCCGGACCGTTCCTTGAATGATATCGAGTCCTTTATGGAGCCCGAATTCTTCACTCTCGGTAAACAAAACTTGAAGGCCCAAGCAAATCCCAAGAAACGGCTTGCCCGATTGGATCGCTGTTCGGATCGGTTCCACCAATCCATACTGCTCGATATTCGCCATGCAATCACCGAACGCGCCGACGCCGGGAAGCACCACATGACTTGCGTTCCCGATCACCCGCGCATCACGTGTCACGACGGCCTGATGCCCCACAGCCTCGAAGGCCTTAGAGACACTGCGGAGATTCCCCATGCCGTAATCGATGATCGCAATCATGGTCCCCACCCACTCATGGAAGCGTGTAACAATACCGCATCTGCGGATGTCATGCCACTACGAATCTGGCTGAGAATGCCCAAAGATTGACAGGACATGGATGAACCAGTAGCCTGAGCCGGTCAACCTACCAGGTGTGAAATGAATGACGCATCGTTGAGTGAATACATTCGCAAGGCTGTCCCAGGACTCATTGCCTTATATCAATTCGGCTCGCAGGCGAAGGGAACCGCTCGCCCTGCCAGCGACATTGACCTTGCCATCCTCTCACGCGAGCCCATGCCCAATCTGCGCCGATTTGAACTCGCCCAAGAGTTGGCCACGCAACTGCACCGCGATGTGGATCTTGTCGATCTGCGCACGGCATCCGCAGTGATGAAGATGCAAGTGCTCTCTACCGGTGCCTGCCTGGACTCTCAGGACGAGTCGGCTCGCCGAGAGTTTGAAATGTACGCCTATTCAGACTATGCAAGGCTGAACGAGGAACGGCGCGAGATTGTGAAGGGGATCACCAAACGCGGACTGGTGTATGGCTGACGATGTTGTTCTCAATAAAGCCGCCAGCATCGAGCGGTGCTTGCAGCGAATTCAGGATGAATATGCAGGCACGAAGCAGAACCTTGCCGAGAATCAGACCAAGCAGGATGCGATTGTATTAAATCTTCAGCGCGCCTGCGAAACCGCGATCGATCTTGCCATGTACGTGGTCAGCCAACGCAAACTTGGCGTCCCACAAGATAGCCGCGACGCATTTACCCTCTTACAAACCGCAGGCATCCTGTCCGCAGATCTGACAACCCGCATGCAACGGATGGTCGGTTTCCGCAACATCGCCGTGCACGAATACGCCCGTCTGAATCTGGACGTAGTCCAGACCATCATTACCAAGCAGCTGGACGGTTTCCGGACATTTTCCTCGACAATCGTGAAGGCATGCGCCTAGCTCAACTGAATAAGGTCTGGCAGCAACGGATCAGAGACTCCCGGCATATTCCCCTTGACCAAAAGCTTATGTGCCTTGCTATCTCACCTCTTCATCCCGATACTTTAAGACACAAATAGCCTTCTCCTTCCACTCTTTGAGTTCTAGCTCCAATGTGGCGATTGTTGCCGGATTGGCAGAACCACGAAGAATCCGCAGAAACACCCTCAGCATCTCCCAATAAGCATCCAGCATATAATTCCAAGCAAGACGAACTATGCTGTTGTCCGCCTCAATAAACTGGACCTCAACTGCCCCATTGCGCTCCTGAAGGAATGCAGTTGCCAACGGTCCTGCATGTGAGGAGACTGCACTGAACATGTCGTAGACAGACTTCAGGTAACTCCAAACGTCTTCTGGCTCACCAAACAATTCACCTGTCTTGAAGTTATTCGTATATTCTTTCGACGGGCGCCATTGGTCGGGCCTGGTGTCATCACCGGCGTTTGGATATGCCTTATCGAATACTTCTGAAAGTTCAGGGTTTTTCTATCACCGATAAGCTGTTGAAGTGGCCTCGATAGCACGACGGCTAAGCGCTTCGACATCCACCACACGGCGACGGAGCAGCTGGGACACAACCCCATACATTTGACTCATGACCACAAGGAACAACTTGGATGAGCTCGCGGAGATGGAAACTTCTGCCCTCGGCATTTTGGCTAATACACCCAGCCGTTCATAAAGTTCGGCCAACTGGCAGAACAGCTCAAATTCCTGCCGATACAAGGAGCAGGAGGTTTGGACCGCCTTTCCTTCCTGCTCAAGATATTTCGTTAACCCACCAGGCTCTTCAATCATCGCCATAGATGCCTCTGCTCTGTCGAAATGCATTCATGCTCGCCTCTGAATTCATTCTGCGGAAGATGCAAATCCACAAGGTCCTTGTCGACTGATGAAACACAAAGGGCAAGCACCCCACGAGATGCCTGCCCTTGCGAACCATTACAATCTCCTGCTGGATTTCAGTTTGCTTACAGCATCCCCTTCGTCGAGAGGACTTTGCCGGCCAGGCGCTCCTCCGGCATCGTCGCCTGATCGAGGGCTTTGGCCAGCGCCTTGAAAATCGCTTCCAGGATGTGGTGCGGATTACGGCCATACATAAGATTGACGTGCAGATTGAGCCCGCCATGAGTGACAAAGGCTTGAAAGAAATCTTCGAAGAGCCCCAAATCAAACGCCTTGATCTTCCGGTCCGGCAGATTCACGTTGTACACGAGGAACGGCCGGCCGCTGAGATCCACCGTCACCTGGGCCAAGGTTTCATCCAGCGGTGCCGAGGCAAACCCGAATCGCTTGATCCCGGCTTTTTCCCCCAACGCCTGATGCAGTGCCTGTCCCATCACGATACCGACATCTTCAACGGTATGATGTTCGTCGATGTCGATGTCCCCTTTGGCCCGGACTGTCAAATCGAAAAACCCGTGCTTGGCCAGCAGTTCCAGCATGTGATCAAAGAAACGAATGCCCGTATCAATCTTGCCGTGGCCACGACCATCAAGCGCCCACTCGACGGAAATGTCCGTCTCTTTGGTCGCACGATGGATAGCTGCCTGGCGCGACGGAGTCCCGTTCTTCTTCATGAAAACCTGCTTTGGGCCGACTTCGCATGCGCGTCGAACCCTTCGATGTGGGCCAATCGGATCAACGGATCTTTCACCTTTGCCAGTTCCTGTTTCGTATAGTGAACGATATTGCTGACCTTGACGTAATCGTTCACGGAAAGCGCCGAGAAAAACCGCGCACTCCCGCCGGTCGGCAACACGTGGTTCGGGCCTGCCACATAATCCGCAACCGCAGGCGGCGTATACCGGCCCAGAAATAACGCGCCGGCATGACGGATCTGTTCGAGATAGTCGAACGGATTGTCCACCGAGAGCGTTAAATGTTCGGCGGCAATTTGATTGGCCACGTCGATCGCTTCATCCATGGTCCTCACGACAAACGCCACCGAATGGCGCGCAATCGCCTTGGAGGCGATCTTTTCGCGTTGAAGTCCCTTCAACTGCTGCTCGATCAATTTGGACACGTCTTTCGCCAGCCGTTCGGATGTCGTGACTAAAAAGACCTGTGCGTCTTCATCGTGCTCGGCTTCACACAGCAGATCAGCGGCCACATGGACCGGATTGGCCTCGTCATCGGCTACCACCAACAATTCGCTGGGCCCAGCGATCATGTCGATCCCGACGGTCCCATAGAGAAGGCGCTTGGCGGTCGCCACATAAATATTGCCCGGACCGACGATCTTATCGACCTTGGGAATCGCCTTCGTTCCATAGGCGAGCGCCGCCACGGCCTGTACTCCACCGATGCGATAAATTTCCGATACCCCTGCAATATCGGCCGCCACCAGCAGATACGGATTGATGGGCCCCTTCTGCGGCGGCGTTACCATCACGACTCGCCGTACCCCTGCCACCTTGGCCGGGATCGCGCACATCAGTACCGATGAGGGATACACGGCTTTCCCGCCGGGCACATAGACCCCGATGGCATCGATCGGTGTGACAACCTGTCCCAACGTGGCATCGTTGTCCTGATACATCCACGTCTTCGTGCGCTGACGCTCATGAAACGCGGTAATTCGTTTTGCCGCAAGCCGCAAGGCATCGCCTTCATCCTTACGAATGTGGAAGTAGGCGTTATTGATCTCCTCCGGCGTCACTCGCACTGCATCCGGTTTGAGCGAGACTTTGTCGAATTGTTTGGTATAGCGCAACACCGCCTTGTCGCCGCCCCGCTCGACCGCTTGCAGGATGGACCGGACGGTCTTCTCCACAGAAGCCCCGGCCGCTTGGCCACGGGATACCACTTTCTTCAGGCTGGGAAGGAAGCTGCGATCTGCTTGCGTGACGATCTTCATACGCGCGCCGCCTTTTTCTTGCCCTTCCGCACGGCCGATGGGCGGCCGTTGCCGGGCACCGACTCTTGGGTCGCCAATACCGCCCGGAGTCTGCGGATCAACTCCATGAGCGGCTCATGCTTCAGACGAAGGCTCGCCCGATTGACGATCAACCGCGCCGTCGATTGCGCAATCACGTCCACTTCAACCAGATCGTGGGCTTTGAGCGTGCTGCCGGTTTCGACCAGATCGACGATCCGATCTGCCAACCCCACCACGGGCGCCAACTCGATCGAACCGTAGAGCTTGATGATCTCGACCGGGAGGCCTCGCTGATTGAAAAACCGCTCGGTAATCTTGGGATATTTGGTGGCGACGCGGATCTTTGACGACAATCGATCGCGAAGCCCCTCTCCCTTGAGCGCGGCGACCGAGATTCTACACGCTCCGAACCCTAAATCCAATGGCTCATAAACATCGCTGTCCTGCTCCAACAGCACATCTTTGCCGACAATTCCGGCGTCCGCCCCCCCATATTCCACGTAGGTCGGCACATCGCTGGGCCGGACGATCAAAAACGTGATGCCGATCTCTTCACAGACAAATACCAGACGCCGGCTTTCACCGGATAACCCGGCGGTTTCATACCCGGCTCGCCGAAACAAATCCAGCGCCGATTCGATCAATTTCCCTTTGGATAATGCGATGGTCAGCATCCGACCTCCTAGCGCACAGTTGCCGCACTCGGCTTCTGACGTTCGATCTTCGCTCCCAAGGCTCGCAACTTTTCCTCGATCCGCTCATAACCCCGGTCAAGATGATAAACCCGTTGCACCTCGGTCATTCCATCGGCGGCGAGACCGGCAAGTATCAAGCCGGCGCTCGCCCGAAGGTCCGAGGCCATCACCGGCGCACCCGTCAGGCTTCGGCGCCCCGTCACCACGAGCCGATTGCCTTCGACACGAATGTCCGCCCCCATCCGTCGCAATTCTTCGACATGCATAAAGCGGCTCTCAAACACCGTTTCAGTCACAATACTCGTGCCTTCGGCGAGACACATCAACGCTGCCATTTGCGCCTGCATATCGGTGGGAAAACCGGGATAGGGCAAGGTCCTGATATCGGTTCCCTTCAGCCTCTTCGGCGCGGTGATACGGACTCGCTCTTTTTCGACAGACACCTCCGCCCCGGCTTCTTTCAATTTCATCAGAATGGCTTCCAGATGGGCAGGCCGGCAATGGGTGATGGTCACATCGCCCCTCGTCATGGCTCCGGCGGCCAAAAAGGTGCCGGCCTCGATGCGATCGGGAATCACCTCATGCTCCCCGCCCTGCAACTCCCTGACCCCTTCGATCGTAAGGACATCCGTCCCGGCTCCCTCGATACGAGCGCCCCGCTTGCACAGAAAATCAGCCAGGTCGACGATCTCCGGCTCCTTGGCCGCGTTCTCCAATACCGTCGTCCCTTCAGCAAGCGATGCAGCCATCATCAAGTTCTCGGTCCCCGTCACCGTCGGCGTATCGCAATAGATACGCGCGCCTTTCAACCGTTTAGCCTTTGCGGTGATATACCCATGCTCGAGAGAAATGTCAGCCCCTAATTTTGCCAACCCTGCCAGATGAAGATTAACGGGGCGCGACCCGATCGCACACCCGCCGGGCAGCGACACCTTGGCCTCTCCCCAACGGGCGACCAGGGGCCCTAACGTCAGCACGGAAGCCCGCATGGTTTTGACAAGATCGTAGGGGGCCTCGGTGGAATTGATGATGTCCGCTTTGATGACGGCCCGATTGCCCTCATGGGAGACCGTCGCCCCGAAAATCCCCAACAGCTTCCCCATGGTCAGCACATCGGCCACACGTGGAACATTCGTAATGACACATTCACCGCCGCCCAGTATGGTCGAGGCCAAAATAGGCAGCGCGGAATTTTTGGCGCCGCTGATGCGGACTTCCCCCCGCAACCGATTCCCGCCTGTGATGACGATGCGATCCATCGCGTCCGCGTTTCCTAGTCCGGCCGTCTTGCGATCACGACCCGCTCGATTCCCGCTTCATCTTCGACGACCCGTAACGGCGCATAGCCTCCGATGCGTTCCGCCATCTGCCGCACGGCGGCACATTGCCCCTGACCTATTTCCATCACCAGGATTCCGCCCGGCACAAGGAACTCCTTGGACTCGCGCAGCAATCGCTCATGGAACTCGGTACCCGTCGGCCCGCTGAACAACGCCGAGCGCGGCTCAAACTCACGTACCTCCGGCTGCAAACCGGCCCAATCTGCCTCGGCGATATACGGAGGGTTGGAAACAATGATATCCACCGTCCCGGCCATGCCCCGTTCGCGCAATGCCGACAGCAGATCACTCTCCATCCACTCGATCTTCTCGGCCACCGCATGCCGCTCCGCATTCCCCTTTGCAACCACTAATGCCTGCGGAGAGCGATCCACCGCAACAATACGCGCGTTCCCAAGGATCGTCGCCAAAGCCACGGCCACACAACCGGAACCTGTGCCCACATCAACAAGCACGGACTCTTTGTCGAGATCGACGGCCCTCACCGCTTCTTGAACGAGCACCTCGGTCTCCGGGCGTGGGATGAGCACAGCCGGGCTTACCTGAAATTCAAGGCCGCAAAACTCTTGTGTGCCCAGAATATATTGCAGCGGCTCACGCGCCGCCCGTCTTGATGCCAGCGAAACGGCATGCGCCCACTGTCCGACTGAAACCGGCTCTTGCGCTTTGCTTGCCAGATGATGGCTCTCCAATTCCAATACATGCGCTACAAGCCACCGGGATTCCTGCGCCGCAGTCTCCACTCCGGCCTGCTCCAGTGTGCGCCGAACCCACACGACCAGCGCCTCTATCATCTTCGATTCAGCCATGCGGAACACCACTTCTGCTACACATTTGCCGTGTCAGCTTGCTGCTGTTGAGCCTTCAACGCCTGGACAATGTCGTCGAGATCGCCTTCCATCACCAATTCGAGCTTGTGCAAGGTCACACCGACCCGATGGTCCGTCACCCGGTTCTGCGGGAAGTTGTAGGTCCGAACCTTTTCGCTCCGTTCACCGGTGCCGACCTGCGATTTTCTGTTCTGGGCGATCTCCGCGTCCTGCTTTTCACGTTCCGCCTCGACGATGCGAGCCCGTAAGGTCCGCATGGCCTTGGTGCGGTTCTTCAATTGCGACCGCTCGTCCTGACACGATACAACCACACCGGTCGGAATGTGCGTGATCCGGACGGCAGATTTTGTGGTGTTGACACTCTGGCCTCCGGCCCCGGATGAACAGAACGTATCGATCCGAAGATCCGCGGGATCGATCTTCACGTCCACTTCGTCGACGTCCGGCATCACCGCCACGGTCACGGTGGAGGTGTGAATTCGGCCTGAGGCTTCCGTCACCGGCACTCGTTGGACGCGATGGACGCCGGCTTCATACTTAAAATAACCGTACGCGCTCTTCCCTTCGATCAGCGCAACAATGTTCTTGTATCCTCCAATGCCGGTTTCAGATGCTTCGACCGTATCGACCTTCAAACCTTTCTTCTCCGCATACCGCGTGTACAGGCGAAACAGCTGCCCCGCAAACAAAGCCGCTTCGTCGCCGCCGGTGCCCGCACGAATTTCCAAGACCAGACTCTTCTCATCCCTCGGATCTTTGGGAATCAAAAACTCTTTGGCCTGTTCCTCCATGTCCCGTTGCGCCCGCTCCAAGGCGGCGGATTCGTCTGCCGCCATCCTGTGCAATTCCTGCCCGGCCGAGGGATCGGCGAGAATCTGCGCGGCATCCTCCAATTGCTTGGCCGCATCGCGGTAGGCCTCGAACAACTTAACCCCCGGTTCAAGTTCCGCCCGTTCCTTCGTGAGCTTGCGAAGTTGCGTTGGCTGGGTCAGGACGGAGGGGTCCATGAGCTGATCCGTCAACTCATGAAAGCGCGATACGACAGACTCCCATTTCTTGACTAACGCAGCGTCCATTCGATTTGTTCCTTCGCTTCGACTGCGTGCCGGGCCTTAAAAACAAAGAGACCCTGCTTCGGGACGAAGCAGGGTCTCTTTCTATGACCGTACGGACCGCTACTTGTCCTTCTTTGCGTACTTTTTCTTGAACCGCTCGACACGCCCCTCGGTATCGACGATCTTCTGTGTGCCGGTAAAAAACGGATGGCAACTAGAGCAGATATCGACGCTAATGTCGCCGACGGTGCTCCGTGTCTTGAACGAATTGCCGCACGCGCAATGGACCGTAGCTTCCCGATAGACTGGATGAATACCTTTTTGCATGATGTGATCACTCCTTACCAAAACCGAACATTCACTCCGCTCTCCGCAAGAGGAACGTACTCTATCCGAAGCAAGGCGCAAGAAACAAGCGCCGTCTATCGGTTCATCGACTGCAGAAAATCCTGATTGGTCTTGGAGCCGCTGATCTTGTCCATCAGGAACTCCATTGCCTCCATCGTGCCCAGCGGGCTCAGCACCTTGCGCAAAATCCACATTTTATTGAGACGGTCCTTGTCCACCAGCAATTCTTCCTTACGCGTACCGGACTGGCTGATATCGATCGCCGGGAAAAGACGCTTGTCGGCCAACCGGCGGTCCAGATGGACCTCCATGTTGCCGGTCCCTTTGAATTCTTCGAAAATGACGTCATCCATACGGCTGCCGGTATCCACCAACGCAGTGGCCATGATGGTCAAGCTCCCGCCGTTTTCAATGTTTCGAGCTGCGCCGAAGAACCGTTTTGGACGCTGCAGAGCGTTGGAGTCGAGTCCTCCCGAGAGGACCTTGCCGCTGGGCGGGGCGATCGTGTTGTAGGCACGCGCCAACCGCGTCACACTATCCAGCAGGATGACGACATCTTTCTTATGCTCGACAAGCCGCTTTGCTTTCTCCAACACCATTTCCGCGACTTGTGCGTGGCGCTGTGCCGGTTCGTCGAAGGTCGAGCTGATGACTTCCGCTTTGACCTGACGCTGCCAGTCCGTCACTTCCTCCGGCCGTTCGTCGATCAACAATACGATCAGCGTCACCTCTTTATGGTTCTTAATGATGGCGCGTGCGATGGCCTGCAGCAACATCGTCTTTCCGGTGCGAGGAGCAGCCACGATCAGCCCGCGCTGTCCTTTCCCGATCGGCGTGACGAGTTCCATCACGCGCGTGCAATATTCTTCCCGATCGAATTCCAAATTGATCCGTTCCTCGGGATACAGCGGGGTCAGGTTATCGAACAGGATCTTGTCCCGCGAAACCTCCGGGTCTTCGTAGTTGACTTTTTCGACTTTCAGAAGCGCGAAGTAGCGTTCGCTTTCCTTCGGGGGCCGGATCTGTCCTGAGACGATGTCGCCGGTGCGCAAATTAAATCGCCTGATCTGCGACGGGGAAATGTAGATGTCGTCGGGACCTGGGAGGTAATTGGAGTCCGGAGCGCGCAGAAAGCCGAACCCGTCCGGGAGAGTTTCCAGAACGCCCTCTCCGAAGACAACCCCGTTCTTCTCAGTCTGAGCTTGCAGGATTGCAAAGATCAATTCCTGCTTTCTCAGATTGGCCGCCCCTTCGATTTTGAGCTCACGAGCCACGTCATTGAGATCGGCAATCGACTTTTGTTTCAACTCTGCGAGATGCATCACTTCCCCCCTTGCTACCGACATAGGACTCCTCTCCATCCCCTGGGTTGGTTACGGATCACGACGACTTGCTTAAACTGATGGGCCATGCGAAACGCGCTCAATGTATTATCTTGTCCTGACGGCTATAGATCAGTGCGTATTGGATGGAATAGCTTGTGGAGGACGCTTGCCTACCTATGCAGAAAAGATGTGGTCTCCGAGATTACCGGGACACAGGGCATAAACAAACTATTGGGTTGGTCTACAAACTCTCTCATCTCCACACTTGCTGGAGCTTGGTCCGAGACAGGTTCCTGAATTGAGTTCTTTATCGGGGAGAACTGTATTCACACTGGAATGTTAGTGTGAATCATACTGAGCACCCGGCTGGTTGTCAACTGACATCTATTATTTTTCTTCTCCCACGATCTCCCCTCCCCCGGCATCCGCTCTTTACCCTCATATCCTCCTAATCATCCCAGCCTTTGTCGATATGCCGCTTGTTCCCTGAATTCAAAATATGTTACACAGACATACGGATGTTGCATGGCGCACGACGACGACGAAACCACTCCAGACCGAGTCTTTTCCCTCTTTGAAGCCAATCAGCTGATCCCTCAGCTTCAGTTGCACTTGACCACCGTCCAAGAGCGAAAAGGGGTCCTGCTTGAAACTCGCGAGGAAGTACAGAAAGCCTCGGCTAATGCCGACCACGGAGGCGGGACAACAGTCGGCTCCCATTACGTCAAAAGCCTTCAGGATATCAGCACGAACCTCCGCGCGATCCATGAATTGGGGGTGGTCGTGAAAGATATCGACCTTGGACTCTGTGATTTTCCGCATGTCCGTGACGGCCGGGTCGTCTATTTATGCTGGAAACTCGGAGAAAAAGAGATCCGCTGGTGGCATGAAGTCACAACCGGGTATAAAGACCGTTGCCCCTTGGAAGACCCTGCCTAACCCACATGCTATTCGTCATTATCGGTTACGATGGGCCCGAGGGAGAGGCGAAACGCAAGATTCACCGCCCCGCTCATTTAGCCAACCTGAAACCACTGGACGAACAAGGGCGGGTTATTCTGGCCGGACCTCTGACCGATAAGGCCGGAAGCCTGCTGGTCCTGGATTTTGAAACCCAGGAAGAGGCAGAGCGGTTTGCTCACACCGATCCCTATACGGTGCAGGGGATATTCGAGCGGGTTGAAGTCCATCCGTTTATGCAGGTATTGCCAAAACCCCGCTAGCTGATTTTTCATACCTTTCTGTCCTCCTCACAGTCACCATCTATAGCAGACTGAATCATTGCCTACGGCACACCGTTCTCCACCGATTCGAGGGGGGTGGTATAGTTATGATATGTCTCTGCGCCATATCGCAGCCCTTCTGGCCGCAACTGCCACAGTCAGTATACTTCCTCCATCGGCGTCGGCATTGGATACCACGGTAGTGGCAGAGGCCTATTACCTGATGGCAGACGGCGATACGCTGGCTCAGGCCGAAGAAAAAGTTCTCCAACGGGCCAAGCGCAAAGCGATCGAAGAAGCAGGAATGTATATCGAGTCTACGCTCCTCGATATTGAAAAAACTGCTGGCGGCAGAAGCTTTCAAGCCAGCTCTCTGGAGATCCGTACGATTGCGTCAGCCATTACCAAGACCGAAATTCTTGAAGCATCCCGCTCCTTCGAACAGGATCGTCCCAGCTTTTTTGTCCGAATCCGCGCGATCGTCGATCTGGACCACCTGCAAGACGCCATTCGACGCTGGCAATCCGAACAACAGTTGGCTGAACACTTCCGACGGCTGCAGAGGGAGAATTCCGAACTCAAGGCGCAGCTCCGGGAAATGAAAAAGACTCCCCTCGGCGTACATACGCTTGTTATCGAACCACCCGGCCGAGGAGGAACTCGCGAACAGGCTCGCACTCTGCTCGAAAAAGCGATCCGGACACCACACCTCCGTCAGAAACTGGACCTGACATCCGAAGCAGCTGTCTTAGACCCTCAGGCTACAGCCCCCCTGGTCGTGCGCGGGCAGACCTATCTACAACTCGTGTCAGCCGCCTATTCCAAGAAAGCCAAGCTCAGCGAATACTCCAAGTACATCGACAACGCCCGCATGGATTTTGACCGGGCGCTGATCATCGATCCACAAAACATCTGGGCTCTGCTCGGCCAGGGTGACGTATACACATGGCTCCATCGAACGGACGACGCAGTTCGTTCGTACGAGCGCGCCCTCGCATTAGATCCGCTTTTCGACATTGCGCATCTTCGTTTGCTCACGCTCTACACCAGCCAGGCACGCAAACTTATGACTGCCAAACAGTGGTCGGCGGCCTTAGCCGTTCTACAAAAATCCATAACCCCCCATGTACCGGACGGCTGGATGCCCTACTACAAAGAAGCCTACCTGCTCAGGAGCGACCTCTATAGAAAGCTGAACCAGCCGGCTCAAGCCATCGATGACTTGAGCGCAGTGCTTCGAGCCGAGCCGGCAGATATGCGGGCGCTTCTCACGAGAGCCACGCTCTACCGTGAACAACTCCAAGGACGCCAGGCAAAGGATGACTTTGAGCATGCCTGTATGCTCGGATCAGTCGAAGCGTGCAAACAGATCCCTTAGCAAGGTTTGACCATACTATGCTCTTCAATTCTGTGTACTCACAGCGCTACAAATGAGCGCCCTGGCATCATTTGACAACCCAAGATAGGGCCCCCTATAATGGTGGCCTCCATGGAAGTCTGGGAACTGGAGCACTCGCAAAAGGGTTAGTCCCATAGGCCTAATCCTGCACTGCTTCTGTAGCCCAAAAGCTCGCCAGCCTGGGCCTTCTGCGAGGTTGCGGAAAGAACGGCAAACAGATTAGAGTGTGTGAGTAAGCCTGTGAAAAATCGTTACTCTTTAGTCAAACTAGTCAAGTCAACCTTTCACTCGGAGTGTAGGCCGCAATGAGCGAGTACCGTGTGCTCCCAGGTCCTGAACACTTTCTACCCCCAGCGGCCGCCAGCATGGGTATCCAGTTGCCGAACCCGGGCGAAGCCCATATCAACGGCGTCATCGCCCCGGAAGAAAAGGCGTACGAGGAAGCCGCGCGGCAGTTTCTGATGGCGAAAGTGCCGACGATTTTCCCCGGCCCGCTGGTCTTATGGGCCTGGAATGAAAAGGCGGCAAAGAAAGCAACCGCCATCCGGCATCTGTACAACACATTGAAGGAATGTGTTCAACCGGGCCAACATGCGATGCTGATCCCCATGCCGGACTATCGCCCCAAATACCCGAAGATCAATCCGGAAGTTGAAATCAATCCCAACCACCCGAATCTGACCATCTGGCACAACAAAATCGACTGCTGCATGTTTGTCGGTGTGCATTGTCATCAAGCCAATTTGTCGCTGAAAATTATTCGTGGCGGCACCTCATGCTATACGATCGCCATGTGTGCACAAGCCGGCCACGAAGACGCGATGCTGTCGTTCCGCGACGCATCGGTCGAGAAAATCATGAAACTGGCCGAGACGATCAAACGGTTAAAAGGAACAGTCCAACCACGGCTGGAATCAGCCAAGAACGGAGCTTCCAGCTAAAAACCGGAAGCTCAAGCCAAAAAGGAGGCTGGATCCATGGCTACACCCCCCTCGGTTATCGGGACACAGAACAAAAAGGGACAAACATACACAGACGCCTGGAAGCTCATGAATGAAGCTCCAAGGACCCCATCGTTCTTTACGGGTTCCGAGGTCATCAAGGAAGCCGTCCGTCGATCCAGCTGCGATGTGATGATCGCCTATCCCATCACTCCACAATCGGAAGCGGCAGCGTTGATCGGCGAATTGTTTGCCGAAGGATATATTGGTGACTATTTCCGCGGCGAGAGCGAATTCGCGGTTATGTCGCAATGCGCCGGCGCGGCATTCGGCGGTGCCCGTGTGTTCACAACGACAGCAGGCCCCGGCACGATGCGCGCGATGGAAAACTTCCCGATGTGGGCCGGTGCGCGGCTGCCGATTCAAATGATCGTCACCTGCCGAGGCATCAATTCGCCGCTCTCGATCCAACCGGACACACTGGAAATTGCCTACCTGCTGAATACCGGCATGCTCGTCTGGCATGCGGAAACAGCACAGGACTTTTTTGATTGGATTCTGAAGGGGTATATGGTGTCGGAAGAGCCGGATGTGCATCTGCCTCTCGCGCTCTGCTGCGACGGGTTCTTTGTGACGCACACGAAAGACGTGGTCAATCTCACGCCGGCCGACATGTGCCTGCCGCCGTACGACCCCTATCGTTCACCGGTGCCCTGCATGGATATGGAATGCCCGCCGGTCCGCATGATGCGCGATCCGTTCGTGATGAAGAGCAACTACATCAGCTATGCAACCCACGCGAGCTGGCAGCAGGAAATATGGGCCGCGATCGAACGGTCGAGGAAACACTCAATCCATTGGCTGAACGGCCTGATCGACACGGAAAACACCGATGCCGATATCTTGATCGTGGCATCCGGCACGGCTGTTTCACAGGGGCGCGAAGCCATCCGCCTCCTGGAAGAAGAAGGCGTGCGTTGCGGGCTCGTCAAGGTGAAAACACTGCGTCCCTGGCCGGAAGAGGAAATCCGTGAAGCCACGAAGAACGCCAAGCATATCTTCGTCCCGGAGTTCAATGTAACCGGCTGGCTGGCCAAGGAAATCCGTGCCAGCATCCCGAATCCGCATCGCGTCCATGCCGGCCCGCACGTTTGCGGCGGTATGACGATGCCGCCAGAAATCATCGTGTCTGAAATCAAGACGGCCCTCGGGATGAAGTCCTTCTCCCTGGCCGGTCGTGGAAGCTGATCAGTACTGACATTGAACCGGGCCGCTCCCACGAGCGACCCTGAGGAGGCCCTAATGAGCAAAGAGCGTATTCAAATCTCTGAAGACCTGTACGACATCATGCCGTCGGACTATCAGGATCTCGTGAAGAGCGCCACCTACGGCAAGGAAGATCGTGGCTGGAAAGACATCGGTTCCTCCAAGGAACTCATCGAGCAGCACTCGCTCTGCGCAGGTTGCCCGGAGTCCATGGCCTTCCGCTATATCCTGGCCTCGCTCCCGAACCCGGAAGACACCGTCATGGTCGGCTCCACCGGTTGCACCAGCCTGGTGTTTCCAATGGTGGCTGTGCATAACATTCACTCTCTGTTCGGCAACCAGAATGCGATCGCTTCCGGCCTGAAGCGGGCTTTGAGCGTCCGTTTCCCGGGCCGCATCAAGGATGTCGTCGTCCTTGCCGGCGATGGCGCAACCGTCGACATCGGTTTGGACATGACGTTGCAAGCCTGGTTCAGACAAGAAAAGTTCACGACGATTTGCTTCGACAATGAGCTCTATGCCAATACCGGCGGTCAGGAAAGCGGATTGATGCAAAAGGGGTTCGTCGCCAAGATGGCTCCGGTCGGCAAACTGTTCGACAAGGTGCGGCTGCCTGAGATCGCCCGCGAGTCCGGCTGCCACTACGTCGTCAATTGCACGGTCAGCAAGCCGTCTCTGGTCGAAAAGGTCATCCGTAACGCCGTCCATGTAGCCCGTGAGATTGGCCCGACCTATCTGCAGCTCTACACGCCCTGCATTCTGGAAATCGGCAAGAACAGCATGGAAGGGCTGCAAGAGATGCGTGATTCGGAGAAGCCGACCGAGCGGTTTGCCTACAAGGAATACGTCAGCGAGCCGGCCAAGCAATTGCTTGCCGAATTGGCGGCGAAGGACAAGGAACGGAAAGCAGCTGCCAAACAGCTGGCGAGCCAGGCATCAGCGTAATCAGACCGGAGGCAGACATATGATTAAGCGACGATTAAATATTCGGATGTCGGGTTTGGGCGGACAAGGCGCGGTCACGGCTGCGCACGTCTTGGCCATGGCTGCCAACCGCGACGGTAAGTTTTCGATCTCCAACCCGTTCTTCGGCGCCGAGAAGCGCATGGCGCCGGCGGAGAGTTATTGCCGCATCGGCATCGAGCGGATCTACGACCGCGGCGAGTTGGTATTCCCCGATGTCATTCAGGTCTTCCATCCCCAAGTCATCACCATGGGAAAGAGCTACACCATGCCCTTTTACTCCGGCGTGAAGGAAGGCGGCGTGGTCGTCATCAACTCAGCCCAGCCATTGCTGTCCGATGACGATGTGGAGCGGCTCAAGGATTTGAATGTGGCGGTGTTTTATATCGCAGGTACCGAGTTGGCCATTGAAGTGGCCGGCACCGAGCTCTCGACGAATATGGCGATGATCGGCTCCGTTGCAGGCATTACCAAGTGCGTCTCGATGGACGCTCTTGATGGCGCCCTCCAGGAGCGGTTTGGGAAGAAATTCGTGGCCTCCGGAGGAACTGCCTCCCTGGACGAAGCCATCAAGAAGAAATTCGCCAAGAAGGAAATGCTGCTGGCCAAGAACTTGGCAACCGTTAAGGCAGCCTACGAAATCGCCAGCGAATGGGCTGACAAGAACAAAATCGAGTTGCGCATCGGAAATCCGGCTGTCGCGGCTTAAGAGAAGAAGGAACCCACTTGCATGTATAACGTAGCGCAGGTCATCGACGAAAAGTGCACCGCAAAGAAGGGCTGCCGGCTCTGCATCATGTATTGCCCGGAAGCGAACTGTCTGGACTTGAACAGCAACAAGATGGTGGCCGAAGTCACCATCGATCGCTGCAAGGGTTGCGAGCTCTGCGTGATCGTCTGTGACGCCGCCAAGCACTTCGCCATCACCATGCAAGCCGTCAGCGCCACCGGGCAGCTGATGACCAAGAAGGGTGAATCAGCGGCGCTGGGGCAAGCCTACCAGGGTTAAGCAATCGCGGGGTAAGACTCGCAAAACCCCATGGCGTTCGCGCTATGGGGTTTTTTCTTGGGTACGAGGGGACCAATGGAAAACGAAGATAACACAATTGATGAACTACTCAGTGAGATTTCCGGCTTGATCACCCTCTACCCCAAAGCCATCGAACGGCAGGCGGCGATCATTCAAGCGACCGGCAAAGACCCGGAGCTGGTGGACAAGCTTGTCAAAGCAGCCGATACGATGCGGGACAGCGGCAATCTGTACCTGACCTGGGCTAAACACTACGCCGCCGTAGCCAAAGGCAACACAGATGCCTCTTCCGACGAGGACGAGACCGAGGATTTCGACGTGTAGGCAGCTTCCTGCCTCGTAGCTTAAACCGCGTCTCATCACAAAACGCTAGTTTCCATCCTCATAATCTGTGCTACAATACCCACCGCTCAAACTGAAAACCGTTCCCCGGTAGCTCAGTTGGTAGAGCAGCCGGCTGTAAAAGTGAGGGAACCGGTGGCTGAGCGACGTTCATACGCGGATCGTCGCAACTATCTGATTGCTGCTGTGCACAAACGACGGAAGGCCGTTCGGCAGAAGGCGTTAGCCTACAAAGGCGCACGCTGTCAGAGATGTGGCTATGACCGATGTATGGAAGCATTGGAGTTTCATCATCTAACTTCTTCCCGTAAGGATTTTGGCATTTCCAGCAAGGGCTACACGCGAAGCTGGGCAAAAATCCGAGAAGAACTAGATAAGTGCATTCTCCTCTGCGCAAACTGCCACCGAGAAATCCACTCTGAGTTGCAGCCTCCACGGGAAACCGTGGTTGAAACTTCGGGTGAATTCAGGGAAGCCGTCCCCGCTCGTGCGGAACGGGAATCCTGAGCGAAGCCTGCTGAACGGCCCATCAATAGGATGGTTTAGGCAGGAACGTGCAGAGACTAGAGGCTGAGGAGCCGATCCAATAACGCCTCATCAGCGCCCGACACCCTCCCCTGATATTCAGGCGGGTGAAGAGATAGTCCAAGCCCGATCGAAAGATTGGGGGTCTTGTAACCGGCTGGTCGCAGGTTCGAGTCCTGCCCGGGGAGCCAATTTCCACTGAACGGTCACTGTTCCAACTTGGAACGGTGACCGTTTCTTTTTGCTGACCCTGCCTTCAGATCTTGAGGCGTGTAAAGAAGGGATACTTTCCTCTCCTGCATCAGTAGATGCAGCCGTTTACCACTCGGCCAACTGATTTTGATCGGCAAACCAGCCTATCCACTTAATCCCCTCCGTGCTGTTGTATTGCAAGTCGTGACTCCAGTCTATTTTCTCGCAGCTCTATATTTGATGTCGCTATGCCGGTCCGTATGGCACACCAACCATACACGCGACTGCACGTTGACAAGTGGTTGAAGGCACGCGACAATCACGTATCAATTTGCAGTTCGTCTTGGTCGGTATAACTAACGGTTAGGCTATATCGAAGAGGTGATGGACAATGCCGGGGTATGTGGAAGGCAAGGACAAGAATGAGATCCTGAAGGCGCTTGTCGACACTGCCGATCCGGGATCACGGGCGCATGAGCAACAGAAGATGGGAATCGTTGTTCGCTGCACAGAGGACCTGGAGAAAGCCCTCGGCAGCCTTGAGAAGTCCATGAACCACAACGCCAGCGCCAGCGACAAACTAGCAACCAAGGTCTACTGGCTGAACGTGATTCTTGCAATCGCTACTGCCATGGGCACGATCGCAACCACAGTCCAGTTCTTCATCCAAAGATGAGGCAGCGTATCAGCCGATCTTCAGGGTGTAGCGGACCGGGGATTCACGTTGCTCGCCCTTGGGTCGCTGATTGCCAGCGATAGGCGGCCTAGGGAGGTGTCAGATGCAGCAACCCCGACCACGCGAATTCTTTCCGCATATGCCGGACGAAGTCTTCGACGTGTGGCTTGCGCCATTCATCGAGAAAATTGGGTGGCCGTTCACAGATATAAACGCAGCCTTATCAGGAACAAGGTGGGACATATTACTTGGAGAAATCCCTCTCTGCGTTTGGAATCAACTGGTCTGGAGTCGCTTGGATCTCGAATTTACCAAGCTCGATTTTACCTTCTCCGCCAAGCTTGCGATTGAGTCTATCATCGAGCACTGCGTTCATGGCCTCTCTACAGGAACTGCAAATCTCCAGAACACTAAGGAGCGGTTTTGGGCATGTGCAGAATTTGTTAGAGTTCATCAAACGATTCCGAACCCCATAGTGGCAATCTATAAAACCAACAAAATCGAAGTCATGGATGGGAATCATCGCATCGCAGCACTTCGTCACATTGGATTTCCAAATGGCTATAGGCTTCCAATGTGGCTTCCAAACTACTCGCCCAGCCTGAGCATTGCCCCAACAGGTGGGGCAGAACCCAAACATGCCTAGGCACATTAGAAGGTGAACCGTGGAACAGCTGGAAGCTTTCACTACGGTCAAGCTCGTCGTTGACTTAATCGAGAAGGCTCGAAATTTCTATAAGGAGTGGGCGGCCAAGCTGCCAGAGAGCGAGGACAAGTTCGAGGGAGACAAGACACTTCAGCGAGCTGAGGAAGCCCTTAATCTGGCAAAGGCTGAATTGGCTAAGGGATTTGGCTGTTACCAATTGTGCGTATGCAGCTTCCCTCCCTCGATCATGCTTAGTATTGGAACTAACTTCTCAGCCGATACTCTGGAACGTTGGCAGTGTCCCACTTGCGGGAAACTGTCGCCGCCTGTCTTGCCAAGACAGATCCCAGTGGAAACCGAGTTTAACCTGTAGATTGGATAAAGCTCTAGATTGTGTCCGCTCGCACCAGAAAATTTGCACACTACCACGCAGCTAGTTCACGAAAGGTAGGTCAATGATTGGAGAAATAGTCATCTCCTCTGTGGTTTCAGCCATCGTCGCCTGGTTGGTCGCCACCAGGAGAAAGGAACAGCTTCACACCAAGATGGTAAAGGCGAGAGACTTTGCAGTCATTGATAACGAAGGACGCACACGAGCAAGCCTCGGTATGGGGCCTACGGGTCCTGTCTTGGAGTTTTCTGGCGAAACGGGGAAGCTCCGCCTCCTTCTTGGAATGGACAAGGGAATTCCGGCCTTAATACTCGGCGATGAGCATGGGAATGACCGGATAATGCTGCATGTCAATCCGCTTGGACCATGCCTGGTCCTCCTGGATTCGAACAAGAAGATCCAGGCCCAACTGCAGGGTGATGTTGCGGGTGGAGCAATGCTTACTTTTTTTGATGAGGACCAAAACTCCCGCATAACTATAAGTCAAATCGGGCCTCTACCAGTGATACTTGTGAAAGACGAGGATGGCAAGGTCGTATTTTCCACTCCTGACTTTAAGACAAAACAAGATCCAGCCTAAGGTCATGCCCCTCAGAGGTGAACGGCCTACTTTATCTGGGGCCAAAGGAAAGAACTTCTGTCCAATGCCCTGATTTATCCGATTTACAACCGTTCAAGAGGCCACATTGAACGGGGTAGCGTCCCTACTTATGGACGCTACCCCGTTTCGTTTAAGATGTACCGGCAAGGTTTGTTGTTCACTGGAATCCCCCCACGCTCGAGCCGTGATGGGCGATCTTGCCCTAAGGAAGGCGCTCTTATTATGGCCCGTCTAACTTTACCGATTGCCCTATTCCTGCTGTCGGTGTTTCCTCTGTTCACCACAGGCATCCCCTTGTCCTCAGCAGGACCATCCCGGTCGCCGACTACCCATATCCCTCAGTTTTTTGACATCAACACTGCCACAGCTGAACAACTGAGAACATTACCAGGTATTGAGGAAAGGGATGCAGAGAACAGCATCAAGGGACGTCCCTACCAGCGGGAGGAAGAGCTGATTCAAAGGAGGATCATTCCATGGACCGTTTATGAACAGATCAAAAACAATCGTGGTGAAGCAAAGATAAAGACGGAAACTCTGCCCGTCGCATGATTCTCTTGCACGGCCTGACCAGCCTTGCCAAAATAGGCAGCGGCATTCTTGCCATCTTGTGAATACGTCCGCTGCACAACCACTTGCCATCCAGCAGGATGGCTAACCCCATGGGATCAATTCGAGGCATCACGAACGGAATACTCTGCGTACTCGTCGTAGGCGCTCTGACCGCCGTTGATGGAAACGCCGCATCGACCGCACCGGTGAAAAAGTGTGACGACCGCGGGCTATGCGGATGCAGCGGGCAAGATACCGGAGAAAGACTGGCTCACCGGGGATCGGACCGGCTGGCGAGGCCCCTGGGGCACGACTTACGCCAGTAATCTCAGGCTCTATATGCAGCACCTCTCCGAAGAACAGTGGGTCATGATCGCGCGCGCTGCTGAATTCCGCCCGCCAATGCCTTGGTACATCCTCCGCGAGATGACGGAACAGGATCTGCGGGCAATTTACCGATTCATCAAAGAACTAGGTCCTGCAGGGCAAGAAGTGCCGGCATTTCTCCCACCCACTCAAGAACCGCCGGAGCCCTATATTTTGTTTCCGGCGTCGCCATAGCCACTCCTGTTATCTCTTTATCTGTTGGGGAAAGTTTGCGCCACGCCGCCAGAGAAGTGGGTTGCCGAGCAGCTGACCGCGCCACGACACCGCTTTTCAGCACGATCTCGCAGATATGGTCCAGCCGTTCGATGTGCTCGTAGGCCGCCCAGGGATCGATCGCCACCGCGCATACACCATGGTGCGTATTCCGACCCAAGCCGGCCACTGATTCCGACGCAAGTCGGCCACCCATTCCGACGGAACGCGGCCACTGATTCCGACCGGAAATCGGCCACTGTTCCGAGTCCTCTCGGAATCGGC
>Ga0315912_10000508_pt1 | contig 69941 bp, 59 predicted proteins | sample VfabasoilMG_FD_204469 | JGI IMG/M metagenome (GOLD analysis project Ga0315912, IMG submission 204469) | Garden soil microbial communities collected in Santa Monica, California, United States - V. faba soil | ecosystem: Environmental > Terrestrial > Soil > Garden | place: USA: California... | reverse complement strand
AATCACCAGGAATACGCCCGTCACTAGGAATGGGCGATCCACCGACAAGCGCGTGAGCGCGCGAGCCAAGCGCTCGATCATGAGGCCGGCACCATTCCAGAGCTTCCGCCCAGCGGCAAGGCTCGGCAGCCTACTGAAACGGGGTCACGATTCCGGAGCAGCCGGCCGCGACGGCTCCAGGACGGCCCCCTCCTCGCTCCGTCGTACCTGGACGAGGTCGTCCGGAGGTGCGGGCTCCGGCTGGATGGTCACGTGCGTGAGGCGGTGCTGGCTCGCCAGCCGCGCGGCGACGGCGCGGCACATCTCGGTGCCATGACGACCGCGCTCGATCACGATGTGGACCGAAAGCGCATCGAAGTCGTCCGAGATCTGCCAGACGTGCAAGTCATGGACGCCGAGCACGCCGGGAGTTTCGGCAATCGTGCGCTGGATGGCGCCCGCATCGAGGTGGCGCGGCACACCCTCGAGCAGGATCCCTGCGGTCTCGCGCAGGAGACGGTAGCTCGTGCGCGCGATCAGCAGCGCAATGAGAATGGATACGACTGGGTCGGCTCGGGGCGCATCGAACCAGAGGACGCACACGGCCGAAGTCATGGCCGCCAGGGAGCCGAGCGCATCGGACAGCACGTGCGCGAGCGCGGCGCGCACGTTGGCGTTCTTGCCGTGGCTCTTGGAGAGCACCAGCGCCACTAGGAGGTTGACGAAAAGGCCCGCGCTGGCGGTCCAGAGGACGGGGACTGCGGCGATGGGCGCCGGCTGAAGCCAGCGTTCCACGGCCTCCTTGGCGATCAGCGCGGCAACGGCCGAAAGCGTCATGCCGTTGACGAACGCCGCCAGCACCTCGGCGCGCCGAAAGCCGTACGTGCTCTGCACGGTGCGCGGACGGATCGCGAAGCGCTGTGCCAAGAGCGCGAGCCCCAGCGCGCCTGCGTCGGCGAGCATGTGGCCGGCATCGGCCAGGAGCGCCAGGCTGCCGCTCCAGAATCCAACGGCTGCTTCGACGATCAGGAAGCCAGCCGTCAGAGCGAGCGCTACCGTGAGCGCAGCCGCGGCACCGGGGCCCGCCCCATGACCGTGTGCATGACCATGATCGTGACCGTGACCATGACCGTGGCTGGTCCCGTGGCCATGCGCGTGACCGTGCTCGGACCCTCCGCTGTGGGCGTGACCGTGGAGACTCATCGACCTCGGGCCCGGGATGACCGGCCTAGGCAGGCTACCACGCTCGCCCGGTGTAGGCGCCCAGCGAGAAGAGCCGGCGGGGAAAGCTCGTCCTATTCCGCGGGAACGGGCTCGAGCGCCTCGCGGGAGCGGCGACTGCTCACTACCTGGTGCAGCCACACCAGGCTGGCTGCGGTCAAAAGGGCGAGGACCGGGAAGCAGCTCTCGAGTCGACCCGTCGCCTGCTCCAAGTAGCCGAAGGCGAGCGGCAGAAGAAAGCCGCCGAGCGCGCCGAGCGTTCCCACCAGGCCACCCACCAGGCCCACGTCACCGGGGTAGTACTGCGGGATGTACTTGTAGACCGACGCCTTGCCGATGCCCATGCCAGCGCCGAGCCACAGCGTGCAGGCGAAGAAGCCCCACACACCGAGCTGCTCCGCCGGCAGTGACAGCGCGCCGCACGAAGCGAGCATCGAGACGAACACGGCGTAGGTGACCGAGCGACTGCCGAAGCGATCGGACAAGTAGCCACCGAGGGGGCGGAGCAGACTCGCGGGGAACACGAACAGCGCCGTGAGCAGCGCGGCACGGCCGAGCGAGAGCCCGAACACGGTCACGTACAGGCGCGGCAGCCAGAGGCTGAGCGCCACGTAGGCCCCAAAGACGAGCACGTAGTAGAGCCCGAAGCGCCAGATGCGCACATCGCGCAAGGGCGCCATCATCGAGGACAGCGGGCGCCCCTTTCCGTCCCCCAAGCGACCGGGCGTGCGCTCCGGCCTGGGGCTCCCGAGCCACACCCACGCGGCCATGGCCACGAGCAGGACGGCGTAGAGCACCGGCACGAAGCGCCAGCCCCCGGGGACCAGGCCGCCCAAGAGGCCCCCCGCGGGCACCAGGCTCATCAGCGCGGGGCCAATCAACTTGGTCAGCGAGGCACCCACGTTGCCAGCACCGAAGGTGCCGAGGGCCAGACCCTGGCGCTCACGCGGGAACCAGGCGGCGTTCCAGGCCACCCCGACCGCGAACGCATTGCCAGCAAGGCCGTAGCCGAGCGCACAGGCCAAAGCGCCGCCGAAGCTCTCAACCGTGCTCATGGCGTAGCAGGGGCCGGCTGCGATGAGCAGGCTCAGCGTCATCATGGTGCGACCGCCGAAGCGATCCGTCAGCACGCCGAAGGGCAAGCGCAAGAGCGAGCCCGTCAAGATGGCGCTCGCCGTCAGCCAAGAGAACTCGACCGCGGTCAGCTGGAGCTCCTCGCGAATGGCGACTGCCAAGACGCCGAGCATGAGCCAGACTGCAAAGAGCAGCGTGAAAGCGAGCGTCGAGAGCAGCAGCACCTGGCTGCGCGCTCGCTCGAGCGCGCTCGTCTCTAGGTCCGTCCCTACGCTGTCGTCCCTGGGCAAAACCACGTCCATGAACACCAGGATGCAGGAGGTCACGTTTCGGAAATCTCCCTCGAAAACGGAAATTGAGAAACGAACGGGACATTCGGTGTCGGGAGTAATCTTGGAAACAGAAGCTTCGATACACGGCAGACACATTGCTGCTGCCGCATGACGGCCGGCCCAAAACCACGGTTTTGGCGCACCCTCACCCGATTGTTTCGGGAAATTTTCAGCGCCCGATGCGCCGCTCTCCGGTCCTGCTGCACCCAGGGCCGCTTGCGGCGCCTCGGGCACCACGGACGAGCCGCGCTTCGATAGGGGGATGAGGGCGCGGGCCCTAGTAAACGGGGGAGAGACCCGAAGGCGCGGCCGCTGCAGCCTTGGCCGGCAGGGGCTTGTTCCTCGTCGGCATGCCGTCGAAGCGATAGTTCATGCCCCAGATGAACTGGGTACGCCCGATGAAGCCGACCTCCGTGCGCAGGAAGAGGTTCTCGGTGATGCCGATGTCGGCACCGATGACCATGTTCCACTCGGAGGCCAGGTTCTTGTTCAAGCGGTAGTGAATGGTGGGATCGGCCGCCTGCAGTCCCTCGACGACCTGCTCGACGACTGCCTGCTGCAGCGGCCCGAGGGTATCGTACCAATCCGTCACCCTGCCGATGAACTCGTCGGAGGGTCCTTCGATCGTGTCGCGCAGGCGGATGGACCCGAGGGTGTTCGAGCCGATCTCCTGGCGCATGGCGCCCACCCAGGTGGTGAGGTTGACCGGCCCGACCTTGCCGAAGTTCTTGCCCACGCGCGGCGTGAACAAGAAGGTCGACACCGGGTCGGCCAGCTTTTCCATCTTGTTCCAGGTGAAGTTGAAGTCGAGCGTGCCAAAGAACCCGGCGAAGCCGAACGCGAGCGTGGTACCGAAACCGCCACCGCCGCCCGGCTGGATCGCTCCCGCTTCGAAGGCAAAGGGTTCGGAGATGACCGTCTTCGTGCGGGACTCCGCGACGAAATTGCCGAGCGCGTACACGTTCCAGAACGGAAAGAGCCACAGGTCACCGCGCAGATTCATCACCTGAACCTGGGACCTCACCTCCTGGAACTCGATGATGTCGTCGAGGTTGACGAAGTCGCCGTCGTCGACGGCGATGTTGACGTCAGTGATGTTCACCAACTGGTTGGCGTAGGCGTAGTTGACGCCCACGCCCCAAGGCTTGGGGAAGGTGAGGCCGCGCTTGGCCAGGCGCTTGCCGAAGATGGGAAACATGTGGTCCCACTCGTAGGCATCGTGGCCCCCGTCGGGCGCCACCTGGGCCAGCGCAGGAGCGCTCGAAACGACGACGGCCAAAAGAGCGAGCGACGCGAAAACTACCTTCATTCCCGATGGTCTCCCCGGCGCCTGCTTATCGCGACCCAGCGGGCGGGACCAGCAGGCCCTCGGGGCAGCGCAGAGATCCGGCCGCCGGCGCCTACGTCGTGGTGGGGCCGCGAGGCGCCGCCGCGGGGATGTCACGGACCGAGAGCCCGCGCAGCCATCCAAGCCGGGCGCGGACTCCCCTACGCGGTCCGCACGAGCGCCACGCCGGCCGAATTTGGGGCCATGGCCCGCCGAGTGGTCGAGCACCCTACATGCGTTTGACGCCGGCACTTCCGATGAGTCGTCCGTGAGAGCGGTCGTGCTACCTTGGTCCACCTATGGCCGCCACTTCACGCCCAATTCTTTCGCCTACGTTCCTGTCCATCCTGACCGCCTGCGCCGGCTTCTTCCTCGCCGGCTGCGGCACTGCGCCTTCCAACGGCGCGTGCAGCGCCACCTCCACCGAAGACGGCACCGTGGTCCTCAACTGCGAAGACAGTGAGCCCGTGGTCGTGCGCAGCAGCGACGCGGAGGTGGCATGCGGCGTCACCGAGATGGAGACCGGACACTTCGTGCTCGAATGCCCCGGCTCGGACCCAGTCGTGCTCGAGAATGGCGAGGATGGGGTAGACGGAGAGAACGGCGAGTCCTGCTCGCTCGTGGACAATGGAGACGACTCGTACACGCTGAGCTGCCCGGGCTCGGACCCAGTCCTCTTGCGCAATGGCCAGGACGGTGAAAACGGTGCCCCTGGGGAAGCCGGCGAGAACGGAACCAACGGTACCAACGGCGCGGATGGCGACCCTTGCAGCTTGGTCGACAACCTCGACGGCACGCTCGAGCTCACCTGTCCCGGCGCCGATCCAGTGGTCCTGTCGACCGAGGGCGGCACGTTGCCCTGCGTGGTGACGGACAACCTCGATGAGACGTACACGCTCGACTGCCCCGGCAGCGACCCGGCCACGATCACGAACGGCACGGACGGCGCCGACGGCACGGACGGCGCCGATGGCGATTCCTGCTCGGTGACGGACAACGGCGACGGCACCTACCTGCTCGACTGCGAGACCACCCAGGTGACGATCACGGACGGGGCGGACGGCAGTGATGGGGCCGACGCGGAGCCCTGCTACGTCACGCCCTCGGGTCAGAACTACGTGCTGGATTGCCCGGACAGTGATCCCGTGATCATCCTGAATGGTGAGGACGGCGCGGATGGCGAGGACGGCGCGGTTTGCACCGTTTCGCCGGACGGCGACGCCTACATTCTGAGCTGCCCAGGCAGCGATCCGGTCACCGTGGCCGACGGCGAGGACGGCGCTGATGGGACGAACGGAACGAATGGCCAGAACGGCGCCGACGGCGACACCTGCGCCGTGGCGGCCAACGGCGACGGTTCGTACACGCTGACCTGCGACGGCTCGGATCCAGTCGTCTTCACCAACGGCGCACCGGTGGGCGGCGGCGATGGGGACGGCGGCGGCTCAGCTGGCGTTCCGTGCTCGTTCGAGCCGGGCAGCTATTGCGTTGGCCTCAACGATGCCGACGTTGGCGAGAATCTCGATGGCATGTGGCTGGTGGGGCTGGACCTCACGGGCGCGAATTTCTCCAGTACCTCGATGGAGCTCTCACGCCTCGATGCCACGACCCTGACCGGCACCATCTTCTACCGCGCGGAGCTCCAGGGCAGCGTCTTCACGGGCGCCTCTGCAGAAGGGGCAATCTTCATCTGGGCCCCCATGGCCGCAGCAGTCATGAACGGCTGTTTGCTGGATGGCGCAGACTTCACCAACGGTTTCCCGCAAGGCGTGAACTTCAGTGGCTCGTCCCTGGTCGGGGCAAACTTCACGGGCGCCGACCTGACGGGCTCGGGCTCAGGCGGAGCAAACTTCACGGGCGCCGACCTCACGAACGCGAACTTCACGAACGGACCCATCTACGCCAACGGTGCAGGCCAGTCGGTGCTGTTCGTGAACGCCAACCTCTACAACGCGAACTTCACCGGCGCGCAGTTCAGCACCACATATTGGACGCACTTCTCGGGGGCCAACCTCGAATGCGCGCGGTTCGATGCCAGCCTGGTCGGGGCCGGCATGGACATGGACTGGACCGCAGCCGCCGTCTGTCCCGACGGCACCGCGCCCCATGCCACGACTGGCTGCAACACCAAGCTGACCCGCCACGCCGGCTGCCCGTAACGCCACCTCCCACAGGGGTTAGCCGTCGCCGGCTGGCCCATGTCTCTCGAAAAGGGGCGTTCGCCTGGTACTTGTACAATTGTACAAGCGCCAGGCCTCAGAGGCAGAGCAGCGGGTGCGCAGGCGCTCAGAGGCAGCAGGGAGTAGGCAGGGCAGTCAGAGGCAACAGCGCGTCCCCAGCGAATAGTCCGCGTACGCCGGATCGTGGTTCTCGATCTTGGCGTCGCAGCCTTCGCGGGTGCCGCGCGAATAGAAGCCGCCCACGAAGGTGCCCGCTGGATCCTCGATCCATTCGTCCAGATTGCCGACCATGTCGAACACCTGGCCTTCGTCGGCGCTGGAGATGCAAGCCTTCGAGGTACCAGTGAGCTCGAGCAAGGGCCGCTTGCCCTCCTCGACCACGAGGTGCAGGCGCGGATCCAGATGGCCGAGCGCCGAGTTGCCGTGGAGCTCGAAGGCGGGATGCAGGTTGCGAAACACGTTGCAACGCCCAGGCTCGAAGTTGGGGCCGTAGGGATGCTTCTCGCCGCGACTCCCGCGGCAGGCGCGCACCCATTCCTGCTCGCTGCACAGGCGCTTGCCCGCGTTCTGGCACGCGCGCTTGGCCGAGTGGTAGGTCATGTAGCCTTGGGGCAAGCGGCCGGGGGCGCTGACGGCGCGAGGACTGAACGGGCCCTTTTGCACCTCGGGCAGCGGCGGTAGCGGAAGCGCGCGGGCGCGCGGTGAGCCTACGTGCAGCGCTTCGGCACGCCAGAAGTCGTAGGTGAAGGCGAGCAGTTTCGGTTCCGGTGGGTAGTACGGCGAGAGCGCCTGCCCTGTCTTGGCGTCGACGACGGAGGCCTCGTAGCGATCGATGCAGAAGGAGCCCACGCGCGCCATGTCGGCGGGGCAGCTGGTTCTAGCGAGCAGGCGCGGGCGGGCGGCTTGCGCGTGGGCGGCAGGTGGTGCGCCCCTCCCAAAAAGAACGGCGGCTGGGGCGCAAAGCGCAGCGGCGCAAACCGTCAGCGCGAGAAACCGGGTCGAGCCTCTCCGGATCAAGCCCCTCCGGATTAGGCAGAGCCGATGGTGCGCGTGGTGAACGCGATCGGCGTCGTGCCGAGCGAAGCGTAGGCGCGCTGCCAGGCTTCCTCGCGCGGCGTGTCGAAGATCAGCTCGGCCACGCTGGGGCCGGGGAGCCAGCCGCCGGTCTGAATTTCGCCCTCCAGCTGCCCCGGGCCCCAGCCTGCGTAGCCCGCGATGGCCAGGAGATTGGGCACCGAATGGCCCTCGGCCAGCTTCTCGAGAAACGTGCGCGATGCCGTTGCCATCACGCCAGGCGCCACCTCGAACTGGCCCTCGACTCCGTCCACCTGCTCACGCGAAGGGTAAACGAGCCACACCTGCTCCTGAGACACCGGCCCGCCCAGGCGAACCTCGCCGGGAATGTTTTCCGGGACGTCCATGCCTGCGGGCGTGATGTCGGCCCGCGTGAGCAGCTCGCGCACGGTCATCACGTGCCGTCCGTTGATCACCCAGCCGAATGCGCCCTCGTCGTCGTGCGACGCCAAGAGCACCACCGAGCGGTCGAAGTTCGGGTCCGCCAGCGGCGGCGAAGCAATCAGGATCCCAGGCGCGAGGTCGCTCGGTCGCCCGGCGCCAAGCGCGATTCTCCCAGGCCCGAGCGGTGACACGTCTCTAGGTTACCCACGTCGCGCCGCGCGTGTCGAGCGGCCTGCCCATGCTCGACCGCGAGCAGGGAAGCAGGCTCGCAAAGGCTCAAGGCAGAAACGACAGCGCCAAGAAGGAACACAGGAGCACGAGGTGGATCAAGCCCTGCAGCGCCGTGCTGCTACCGCGACCCAGGGTGAGGCCTGCGGTGAGAAACGTGAGCACCAGGAATGCCTGGCTCTTGGAATCGAGGCCGAGCACGAGCGGCCGGCCTGTCGCGATCACGAACGCGCCCACGACGGGAATGGTCAGGGCGATGCTGGCGGCACCCGAGCCGAGGGCCAGGTTCATGCTCGTCTGCAGTTGGTTGTGGTGCGCCGCCGAGATGGCGGCCCAGGTCTCCGGTGCGAGCACGAGCAGCGCGATCACGATGCCGACGGTGGCCCGCGGCGCTCCGAGTGCCGTCACGCCAGCTTCGATGGCGGGGCTGAGCGTCTTGGCAAAGCCGATCACGGCCACGAGGCTCATCAAGAGGCACACCAAAGCGAGCCAAGTGCCGGGGGTGGTGACGGTGCCATGGTCAGGCGGCCTTTCACTGGCTCCCGGGGTCTCGAAGTAGTCCTTGTGCGTCCGCGTCTGCGCAAAAAGGAGGCACCCATAAAGAGCCAGCGAGGCGAGCGAAGCGAAGACGAGCTGCGGCGTGCTGTAGCTCGGACCAGGCGTGGTGGTGGTGTAGTTCGGCAAGACGAGAGTCAGGCCGGAGAGCACTGCGAGAACGGCCAGGAGCGTGCTGGTACCGCCAGCATGAAAGCCGACCTCGTGCTCGCGCAGGCCGCCCACCAGAAGGCACACGCCGAGGATGCCGTTGGTGACGATGACGATGGCGGCGAACACCGTATCGCGCGCGACGACGGCCGAGTCCGGTGTGTCGTTGGTCATCATGGACACGATGAGACCCACCTCGATCACCGTGACCGCCAACGCGAGCACGATCGCGCCCAGCGACGGCCCCACTCGGGCGGCGATGATCTCGGCATGGTGCACGGAGGTCACGACCGATCCCGCCAAAGCAGCGATGGCAAAGACCGTCCACCAGGGTGCGTGGGTGCCGAGGCCCACCACGAGCCCGAGTGCGAGCAGCGTCAGCACCGATGAGGCATGGCTCAGATCGAAGAGGCGACGGGAGCTCGAGATCGGGCTGGACACGCCGGGGTTCTAACATCGGCGTAGCCCCCTCGGCCCCTCTTTTGCGCGGCGTGGAATCCCAGCAGTCGGCCCCGCGTGCTAGCGTGCGGGACAGTGAAACGGTCCGCCCACCGCAGCACTCTGGTCGCGAGCGTGGCGGTCGTGTGTGCCATCCTTGGCTGCGGCAGCCGCACGAGCCTGTCCTTACCCGGAGCGGACTGGGACGGCGACGGCAGCACGGACCTCGGGCCTGCCTCCGGTGGCCACACCGGGCTCGACCTGCTCGGCGGCACGGGAGGGACGGCAGGCTCCCCAAGCACTGGCGGGATCCCGTCCACCGGAGGCGCCTCCACCGGCGGTGTCCCGTCCAGCGGCGGTGCCCCGTCCACCGGTGGCGCGCCATCGACGGGCGGCGCGCCGACGACCGGCGGGAGTAGCGGTGGAGAAACCCTGGAGCTCACGTACTTCAAGGCGTTTCCGCCAGGCAGCGTGGACTACTTCGGCTACGCCGTCGCGCTGTCGGCCGATGGGACCACGCTCGCCGTGGGCGCCCCGAGCGAGGACGGCTCGTCCACGGGGGTCAATGGCGATCCGACCGACCTCGGCAAGGGCGCTTCGGGCGCCGTCTATGTCTACAGACGCGTCTCGGGGCAATGGATCGCGGCGGACTACATCAAGGCGTCGAACCCCGACAACACGGATTCGTTTGGCGCCGCGCTCGCGCTCTCCGCCGACGGCAGCGTCCTCGTCGTTGGAGCGCCGGGAGAGGACAGCTCAGCCAGCGGCCCGAATGGGAACGAGGAGGACAACTCCGTCACCAACTCCGGCGCCGTCTATTCGTTCCGGCACGACGGAGCGACGTGGACGCAGCACGCCTACCTCAAGGCGTCGAATCCGGGCGCGTTCGACTTGTTCGGCACGTCGGTGGCGATCAGCAGCACGGGAGACAGGATCGCAGTCGGTGCGCCGGGAGAGGCCAGCAGCGCCACGGGGATCGATGGGAATGGCTCCGACGACTCGGCTCCCGCCGCCGGCGCCGTCTACGTATTCGACTGGAACGGCGGTAGCTGGCTCTACGTGGACTACATCAAGGCGTCGAACACGGCCGACGGCGACATGTTCGGCTTTTCCGTCGCGTTTTCGGCCCCCGGCAGCATTCTGGCCGTCGGCGCGCCGGGAGAGGACAGCAGCGCCACGGGGATCGACGGCAACGAAAGCGACGAGTCGCGCGCGAACGCTGGCGCCGTCTACGCCTTCGTCTACCAGGGGTACTGGGTGCAGCACGCCTACGTCAAAGCGTCCAACACGGGCGAAGGCGACCAGTTCGGTGCATCCGTCGCGCTGTCTGCCACTGGCAGCACCTTGGCCATCGGCGCTGCGAGCGAGCACAGCATGGCGAGCGGCATCGACGGCGACCAGAACGACGATTCCGGGGGCGCCGTCGGCGCCGCCTATCTCTATTCACTCGCCCAACCGACGTGGAGCCAGATTGCGTACGTCAAGGCGTCGAACCCCCAGGCCGCACACTTCGGTCGTGTGCTCGCGCTCGCCGGCGACGGCGAGTCGCTCATCGTCGGCGCGCAAATGGAGCACGGCGCGTCGACCGGCGTGAACGGAGACCAGAGCACTCCCGTGCTCGTCGGCGCTGGGGCTGCCTATTTCTTCCGGCAAGACCCGAACGGCTGGGCACAGGCTGCCTATCTCAAGGCGTCCAACACGGATGTTGGAGACTATTTCGGCGCCGCCGTGGCCATCGACTTCGACGGCGGCACCATGGCAGTCGGCGCCATCAACGAGTCGAGCTCGGCCTCCGGGGTGAATGGGGACGACGGGAGCAACGACCTCACCTACGCTGGCGCCGCCTACGTCTACTCGAGCGAGTGAACGTGCTAGCGTGCGGAGGAGTGAGACGGGGCGCCCATCGGTCCACTTCAGCGGCGGCCATGGCGGTCGTGTGCGCCGTGCTCGGCTGCGGCAGTCGCAGCAGTCTCCCCATCTTCGATGACGCGCTCGATTCGTCAGACTCGGGGCCGGACACCGGTGGCCACACGGGGCTGGACCTCTTGGGCGGGACTGGTGGCACGGCGGCCGCTCCGTCGACGGGCGGCGCCCCGGGCGGCGCCCCGTCCGGTGGCGCACCGGGAACGGGCGGCGCTCCCAGCCCCTGCTCGATCGACAACGGCGGCTGCGATCCACTGACGAGCTGCGGCGTCGTGGACAATTTCTTGATGTGCGGGCCGTGTCCCCCCGGATACGGCGGCACGGGCGCAGACGGCTGCACCCACTCGACCGGCCTCGAGCTCACCTACTTCAAGCCGCATGCACCGGGAGAGGCCGACTATTTCGGCTCGGCCGTCGCGCTCTCGGCCGATGGTCTCACTCTGGCCGTCGGTGCGCCGGGCGAAGAAGGCTCGTCCAGGGGAGTGAACGGCGATCCGACGAGCCTCGGCTCGCCTTCCTCCGGCGCCGTGACGATCTATCGGCGCATCTCGGACGAGTGGGTGATGACCGACTACATCAAGGCGGAAAACGCGGACCCCGACGATTCTTTCGGCATCGCGGTGGCGCTCTCCTCCGACGGAAGCGAGCTCGTGGTCGGAGCACCGGGAGAAGACGGCTTCGCCCCGGGCGTCAACGGAAACCAGGACGACAATTCCGTCGAGAACTCGGGCGCGGCCTACCTGTTCCGATACAGTGGCGGCGCGTGGGTGCAGGAGGCCTACCTCAAGGCCATGAGCCCCTCTGACTTCGACCACTTCGGCAGCTCGGTGGCCATCTCCGGACTGATCGCCGTCGGTGCCCCGGACGAGCAGAGTCTCTCCACGGACGTCGACACGAACGACCCCGGCGACTCGGCGTTTGGCGTCGGCGCGGTCTACACCTTCGAGCTCTCGGGCAATTACTGGAACCAGGCCTACGTCAAAGCACCGAACGCGGCCGCGGGAGCCAACTTCGGCGCCTCCGTGGCGCTCTCCGCCCCCGGAAGCGTTCTCTGCGTCGGCGCCCCTGGCGAGAGCAGCGGAGCCACGGGGGTGAACGGTGACCAGAATGACGACTCAGCCGGAGCCTCCGGCGCCGTGTACGTCTTCGCCGGAGAAGGAGGGTGGACCCCACACGCCTACGTCAAGGCATCCAACACCGACAGCGGCGATCAGTTCGGGATGACCGTTTCACTCTCGGCAGCTGGCGACACGTTGGCCGTGGGCGCCATCGGCGAGGGGAGCCTGGCGAGCGGCATCAATGGAGACCAGAGCGGCAACAATGGGGGCAACGTCGGTGCCGCCTACGTCTATTCGCTCGACCACTCGAGCTGGACCCAGATTGCGTACGTCAAGGCCTCGAACCCTCAGAGTGCAAACTTCGGTCGCGCGCTCGCGCTCTCGGGCGATGGCGACACCCTCATCGTCGGGGCACCGCTCGAGCAAGGCCTGGCAACGGGCGTCGACGGAAATCAGAACCCCTACATCGTGGGCGCCGGAGCGGCCTATCTCTTCCAGAACGAGCTCGACGGCTGGACGCAACATGCCTACCTCAAGGCCTCGAACACCGACATCGGCGATGCCTTCGGTAGCAGCCTGTCCATCGACTTCGACGGGCGCACGATGGCCATCGGCGCCGTCAACGAGTCGAGCGGGGGCTCCGGAGTCAACGGCAGCCAGTCGGACAACAACGTGACCTGGTCCGGCGCCGCGTACGTGTATTCGAGCGAATGAGGCGTGCCCAGCGACGCCCCGGTCGGACGTCAGTTCTGCTGGGTGTCGTCGGGCAAACCGTAGAGCGACGAGCGCCAGGTGGCATAGCCCATGCGCTGGCCGCCGGAGCTCATCTCCCACACGAGCGTGCCGCTGGGCGTGACCTCGTGGACCAAGCCGGCGTTCGAGAAGGTCACCAGCGTATTGCCGCCGGGCAGACGCTGCACGTCGCCGTAGTTCGCAGTGAAGATGCCGGGATCGTAGCTGCCCATGATGGCACCGCTGGACAGCGAGTACTCGAAATAGCTCGAGCGGCCAGTCGAGCTAAAGTTGGCAAAGACTAGGATGCTGTCGGCCAGCACCTGCGCATTGTGCTGGACGCCGCCCCAGCTCGCGTTTCCGCCCGGCACGATTTGGCTGAGCTTCGTCGGTGCACCTCCGCTCCGCGGCACGATGAAGACATCTTCCCCGTACGAAGAGAAGGCGTAGACGTCCTGAGTCTGATTGTACCTGACCGCGTTGCCGTGGCAGTTCGTCGTGTCGCCAGCGTTATCGGGCCGGCCGACGTACTCGGCTTCGCTGAGCTCGACGAGCTCCTCCACGTTGCCTGCACTGTCGATCTCGAACAGGCTGTCGCAGTCGGTTTCTCCGTAGTCGACGAAGGCCATCACGTCGTCCACGACCGGCGCGATGGCGTGCGAGCCGAGCGTCTCTTCGTAACGCTGCTCCACGAGGCCATCCATCGTGACGCGCACCAGGGGTTGCGCCGTGTTGCTGGCCGTGACCATCCACAAGCTCTCGCCGTCCGCCGACATCGACGCCTGTCCGACCCCGCCGGAAAATCCAGTGTCGAACCACCAGACAACCTCACCGTCGGCATCGGCGATGAAGGCCATGGTGTCGCCCGCCCCTCGCCAGTACGAGCTGACGATGAAGCCGGGCTTCCGGGTCGCAGCGTCGTGCAGGGTCGCCCCGGCGGTTACGGCCAAGTCGGTCGCCGCTCCCGTCTCCAGCGTCTGGTCCGGGCTGGCCAGGACCTGGCCGCTGACCGTGGCCACGACGCGGAAATGATAGGTGCGCTCGGGCTTCATGCCGAGCAGGAGCGTGCGAAAGTCCGAGAGGCCGAGGTCGACCGGCGCCACCATGCCGTACTCGTCCGAGAGCCCGAACTGGATGTGTGCCTCGTCCGGCGTTTCGCCCTCGAGCGACCACGTCACGATGCCTACCGTCGTCGGCGCCGTCTCCAGCTCGTCGCTGGCCAGGTGCACGCTGATCTCGAAGTCCTCGCTCGGCACGAACCCGCCGCCGCTGCCGGAGATGCTCCCCTCCCCGCCGGCTCCCGCGAGTGCGGCCTCCCCGCCGGCTCCCGCGAGCGAAGGCGACCCGCCGCTGCCCACCGTGGGTTCGCTCGAGCTCCCACACGCAGCCGAAGAAGCTCCGGCGGCAAGCGCAGCGGTGCAGACGGCCGCCCGCCAAGAATACCAAGTCATGCGCTCAATCTGACCGCAGACGCGCGATGAAACAAGCGTCAGTACAGGATCCGCGTGCGGATGCTGGTGTCGAGCGCTTTGACCTTTTCCATGACTTCGTCCGACACGTTGCTGTCGAGGTCCATGACCAGGTAGCCAATCTCCGGATCGGTGGCGAGCACCTGCGCGGTCACGTTGGCGTGCGCCACGCTGACGATGCTGTTGATGGCCGAGAGGACACCGGGCACGTTCTTGTGCACGTTCAGGATGCGGTGCTTGCCGGTGCTGACCGGAGCCCCAATCTGCGGGAAGTTCACCGCACCGCTGGTCACGCCGGAGTTGAGGAAATCGACCAGCCGCGCGCCCACCTCACGCCCAATGTTGGCCTGCGCCTCTTCGGTGGAGCCGCCGACGTGCGCCGTCAAGATGGTGTTCTTCTTGCCGATCAGCTCCGACTCGAAGCCGGGACCGTTGCCCTTGGGCTCCTTGGGGAAGACGTCGATGGCGCAGCCTGCCAGGTGCCCGTCGTCCAGGGCCTTGGCCAAAGCCGGAATGTCCACCACGTGCCCGCGCGCCAGGTTGATGAGGTAGGCGCCCTTCTTCATGCGCCGGATCCTGGCCTCGTTCATCATGTTCTTGGTGTCGGCGGTGGCCGGAACATGCAGAGTGACGAAGTCCGACTGCGCCAGGAGCTCGTCCAGGTGCTCGACGAACTTGTTGTTGCCCATCGGCAGCTGCGCCTCGATGTCATTGAAGATCACCGTCAGGCCCATGGACTCCGCCAAGACGCCCACCTGCCGCCCGATGCGACCGTAGCCGATGATGCCGAGCGTCTTGCCGCGCACCTCGAAGCAGCCGCTCGCGCTCTTGTTCCAGATGCCTTGGTGCATCTCCTGCACCTGATCCGGAATGTGCCGCGCCAGTGCCACGATGTCCGAAATCACGAGCTCGGCCACGCTGCGCGTGTTGGAAAATGGCGCATTGAACACCGGAATGCCGCGTCGGTGCGCCGCGTCCAAGTCCACCTGGTTGGTGCCGATGCAGAAGCAGCCCACGCTGAGCAGCCGCTGCGCATTCTCCAGCACCTTCTCGGTCACGTTCGTCTTGCTGCGAATGCCGAGCAGGTGCACGTCCTGGATCTTCGCCGCCAGCTCCGCCTCACCGAGAGCTCCCGGAAGCACCTCCAAGTCGAGCCCATCGGTCCGGATCAGCTTGCGGGCCGTCTCGTGGATGTTCTCGAGCAACAAGACCTTGATTTTGTTCTTGGGAAACGACGTCACGGACATGGGGGGCGGAACCGTAGCAGGTGGGAGCCCTCGGAAAAGACATCCGTTGGAGCACGTGCAGTACGCCTGGATTTCGTGAGAGGGGGAGTGCGAGAGGGGCAGCGCGAGATAGACAGCCGAGCACCGCGGGCAACGGCCCGACGCTGCGGCCGACGAAGACAGCGCGCGCCCGCCACGCCGCCGCGCTTCGCATGCCCACCGTCCTTCGCAGCGGTCCCTACCGCTTCTTCTTCTACTCCGCAGACGGCGCGGAGCCGCCTCACGTCCACGTGCAGCGAGACAGTCTCCTGGCGAAATTCTGGCTGAACCCCGTCCGCCTCGAAGCGAGTGGCGGTTTCAGCAAGATCGAACTCGCACGCCTAAGTGCTATCATCACCGAAAGCGCAGAATCGCTCCTGAGGTCATGGCATGAGTTCTTTGCAGGCTGAAGCACCCCGGCCGCGCGCACTGGCGATCGACGTCACCGATGACGTCCTCACCGTGTGGCTCGTCGACGGGCGGAGCATTTCGGTACCCTTGCGCTGGTACCCACGCCTCCAGCAGGCGACACCAGCCGAGCGTGAGAACGCCCAGGTCGTGGGGGCGGGCGAAGGCCTACACTGGCCGGACCTGGACGAAGACGTCAGCGTCGAAAGCCTGCTCGCTGGCCGCGGATCCGGAGAGTCCGCATCGTCCTTGGGACGGTGGCTCGGGGGGCGCGGTCCAGGGCAGTGACGGTCAGTTCTTCACGCAGATGATGTCGCCGAACCGCTCGGCCAAGGTGAGGCTCACGACCTGACCAAGTGTGGCGTTGGGCGCCAGCTTGTTCATCCCTTGCTCCACCGCTGCGGCGCCCCTCCAGCCACGCGCGGCTTGCACGTCCGGAAACTTATCGGAGATAGCGCAAGTCCAGCTTCCCGCGGCGTGCGCAGGCCGAACGGACAGATTCGGAGCCCAAGCGGCGGCCACGAAGCCGACGGCGGCACCAAGGAGAACGAGCGCAATGGTCTTGGGTGTCTTCATGCTCGAAGTTCATCAGGCGTGCGAGCACCTGGCCACCAGGCAACGCTCACGAGTCCCCGGCCGAGGACGAACCAAGGCGCCCAATGGCTCTTTTCTCCCGTCTCCTTGACGTGTCCACATTGCTGTTTCAATGTGTCCACATGGACGTGGGCGTCCGCGAGCTCAAGCAGCACCTCTCCGAGTACCTGGAACGGGCGGCGAAAGGCGAAGTCATTCGCGTCACCGATCGAGGGAAGCCGAAGGCGCTCCTCTGCCCGGTCCCCGGCATGGCCCAGCTGGCGGTCGGCCTCGAGGAGGGGTGGATCCGCGCGCCCGAGGCCACCGAACCGACTCCGGTTCCCCGCTTCCAGGGCAAGCGGAGTGTGGCGGACGTGATCGCGGAGGACCGTGACGAGTGAGCCTCTACGTCGATAGTAGCGCCCTCATCAAACGCTACGTGGCGGAGGTCGACAGCGACCGTGCCGAGAGCTACCTGCTGGCGGATACGGCATGGGTCACCGGGCGCCACACGTGGGTCGAAGTCAGGAGGAACCTGTCGAGGCTGCTCGATGGAGATCCCCTGGCGAGTGCACGAAGCTTCTTCGAGCGTGACTTCCGACGGACGCACGTCGTCGAGCTGAACGAGGCCACCTGCAGCCTCGCCGCGCAGATTGCAGAGACTTCACGCTTGCGCACACTCGACGCTCTCCACCTCGCTGCCCTATTGCGGGTAAGTCGGGAGGTGCCGCTTCTGACGTTCGATATCCGGCAAGCCCAGGCTGCGCGCTCGCTCGGCATCTCCGTGCTCGGTGCCTGAGTGGCCTGCGAAGACCACGTCCAAACGTGCTACCCTCGGTGCTTGGTGAATCGCGTTCTTCAGCTTGGGACCATCGGGCTCCTCGCCATCGGGTGCTCCGAGGAGGCGCCCAGAGGCGACGGGTGCGGCACCTCGTCGGACAACACGATCCTCTTCGATCCTCCGCTGACGGAGGTTGGCGACTACACGTTCGTGGTGGAGATGGGTTCAGGGACCGGCGAGTGCGACGCAACCATGACCGCCGACGGGACCGAAGGCGCAAGCTGCACGATGCCCCGCTGGTCGGTCCTTTTGAAGGTCGAAGGGGTTGCGAACGGCGACGTCATCGAGCCGGTGCCTCCGAAGGAGATCCTCGGTCTACTCGTCGGGACGGCCGCAGAGACGGAGGTCTCCGTGACGGTGTCGCTGGACGAGGTCGAGCTTTTCGAGGGCACCCTGCTGCTCGAGCCAGATACAGTCGACGACAGCTGCGGTGAGGTGGAGAGGCTCGTGGCGACGGCCGAAATGCCCGACTGAGGCGCAAGAAAAGCGGCCCGAGGCGAGCAGCGTTGAACACTTCTCCCGCGGCCGGGCACTCATCAGCGTGAACCGGATCGTATCCCTCAGCTCTCATCTCGACTTCCCTTCCTGCTTGCGTCGCACTGCAGGCGTAGCCGCCCTCTTGGCCCTACTGCTGGCGCCCCGCGCGGCCCAGGCACAAGAGCCCTCTCCCAGCGCCGAAGGGTCGGCGGACGTGTCGGTCGAAGCCGGCGGCTCCGCTTCCGCAGCGCCTGCTCCCGCAGCCCCTGCTCCCGCAGCCCCTGGCCCTGCTGCCGCCGCGGCGACTCCGGGTGCGCCCGCCCCTGCTCCCGCCGAAGGGGCGCAGGAAAGCAGCAAGACGATCACGCTGAAGGTCACCCTCGGCGACAGCACGCTCGATGCAGACGCGATCGAACGGGCCATCGAAGCGGAGCTGGAGACCTCGCTCGAGCGCACCGACTCATCGGCCGACCTCGAGCTATCGCTCGGTGGCGGGCGGGTGGTCGCGCGGGCCAAGGGAACGGAAGGGCGCGTGATCGAGCGCTCGATGACGCTGCCTCCCGCCGAGGAGGAGCAGCTTCAGATCATCGCCCTTTTGAGTGAAAACCTGCTGCGCGACGAGGCCAGCGCCGTGTTGAGTGCGCTCCCTGCTACTGGCGCTGGCACGCCTGCGAAGAAAGAGGACACCGGGCCGTTCTGGCCGGTCGGCGTCTCGGTCATTCGCGGCGTCAGTCTGCCCAGCAAGGACGCAAACGTCGCCTTCACGCTGTCGCTCCTGGACGGCCAGTGGAGATCGCTGACCGGGCTCGGCATCTCTGGGATCTCGCAGTCATGGACTGCCCATTCCACGGGCCTCTCGATCGCGGGCATCTTTCACGAGGCGGCCTCCTTCGACGGCCTCACCATCGCCGGCATCTACGACGCGACGACCAACGTCGAGGGGTTGCGCCGCGGGCTCTCGATCGGCGGCCTCGCTTCGCGGTCAGCCGGAGACATGATCGGCCTGCAGATTGGCGGCCTCTTGAGCAGTGCGAGGGCCTTCAGTGGCCTCCAGATCGGTGGGCTGATGAGTAGCGCCCCCAAAGGGCTGCAAGGCCTCCAAATCGGAGGCTTCAATCAGGCAGGCATGGCCAAGTACGGCATGCAGGTCGGCGTCGTGAACTACGCCGAACAAGGCGGCATCCAAGTTGGCCTGGTGAACATTCGGCGCAAGGGTGACGGACCGCAGGTCGGCCTCATCGGCATTGGCCCCGAGACGCGCATGCAGCTGACGACCTGGATCCAGGGGCTCAACCTGGGCGAGCTGGAAGGCGGCATGCCCACCGGCCCGACGGCCAACATCGGCATCCGCATCCAGACGAAGTACTTCGTCAGCATGGCCCACCTCGGCTTCGGCGCCGAAACGACCGGCTGCGGCGCCCAGAACAACTGCGGCACGGGCGCTGCGCTCCTCATTCCCGGCTACACCGTGGGTGGACGGCTGCCTTTCTCCAAGGTGTGGTCCGCAGAGCTCGACGTGCAGCACCGCTTGGCGGCCGCCGACACCATCTATAGCCCGGACATGGTGGCGCTCCGTGGCTCCGTCGTCGCCCGCGTGCATCCCATGCTGGCTATTTTTGCCGCTGCCGGCCCGGAGTTCGTCTTCCCCACCGTGGGGGACGCCTGGGTTCGGGAGCACCTGGCTCTTGGCGTCCAGGTGTTTTGAATGAACACTTTGGCCTCGGCCGGGCACGGAGGGGTGAGCCCTCCCGTGTCAGCTCCTTACCGCTTCCCAGCCGGCGCCACCTCCCCCATGAGCCTCGACCTGCCGTTGCGCACCGTCGCTCCGGACGACGGCCTGCCCGTCGAGGACCTGATCGTGCGCCTGCGGAGTGGCGAGCCGAGCGCGGTGGCCGAGGCGTACGACCTGCACCACGCCGTGGTGCGTCGCTTCGCGCAACGGCTGCTCGGTGACGATGGGTACGCGGAAGACATGGTGCAGGAAGTGTTCCTCACCCTGCCGCAGGCGATGGGAGGGTTCCGCGGCGAATCGACTCTGCGCACCTTCCTGGTCTCGGTGGCCGTCAACCACTGCCGCCATCACGTGCGCGCCTCGATGAGGCGCCGTGCCCATCTGACCGCCGCCGAGGGCGCAGCCGCCGACTTGGCACCACCCTCCACTCCCGATCCCGAACGACAGACGACGCGAAAGCAGCTCGCCGCCGTGCTCACCGAAGCCCTCGATGCGCTGCCGCTCGACCAGCGGGTGGCGTTCGTCCTCTGCGAAGTCGAGCAGCGCACTAGCCGCGAAGCGGCCCAGATCGCCGATACCCGTGAGGCCACCATGCGCACGCGCCTCCACCACGCCAAGAAGAAGCTCCGCTCCTGGCTCGAGGAAAGGGGGCACATCTGATGGACCCGCTCGATCGATTCACTCGAGCGCTTGCGGCCGAGCACGACGGCGAAGTCGCCGCGCCGGGTGTGACGCGCAGCCGCATCCTGGAGCGCCTGGCCAAGAAGCGCTCTCCTCGCACCACGCTGCGCGTGGTTTGGATGATTCCCCTCTTCGTGTTCGGAGCCGGCACCGCCTTGGCGGCATCGGGTCAGTTGCCGAGAGTCGTGAAACCCGTCGCGCAGTTTCTCGCAGGCGATGAAGGGCCAGCGAGCCCCAAACAGAAGAAGCCCGCCCGAGTCGCCACTTCGTCGCCGCTGGCGCCTTCTGCCAAGCCCCCCGTGCCGGAGCCGACGGCTCGCGAGCGAGATCCCGCGGAGCCTGCAGGAGCAGGAGCGGGAGCCGCAGCGGCTGCACCGGAGCCAGCTTTGCCCCGAGCAAGAGCTTCCGAGCCCGCGGTGCTCACTGCGCCATCGGCTCGTGCGTCCACGAGCGCGACGGCCACGACCGCTACCACGGCTACGGCTACCGGCACCCTCGCGGGCGCGCCAGAGCCGTCCCCGTCCGTCAGCTCGGCTGCGGTGCACAGCATCGGCCCCCCACAGCCCACGGCGGAGCCCAACCGAGCTCGCTCGGCGCCGGCGGCAGCCGGCGAACCCGGGCTCGACTTGTACGCGGCGGCTCACCGCGCGCAGTTCAGCGCCAAGGACTACGCTGCCGCGGCCCGCCATTACCGGAAGTACCTGAAGAAGGCCCCGACCGGCTCCTTCGTCACCGAGGCGCGCTACAACCTCAGCCTGTGCCTGCTGCGCCTGGGTCGCACGGCCGAAGCCCGCCCGCTGCTCTCCGCCTTCGCCAGCGGCGCCTACGGCAACTATCGCAAGGTCGAAGCCAAGCGCCTGCTCGACGCTCTGCCCTGACATTTTCGGCCCCCGCGGCACCCAAAACGGGTCGGAAGGGCCTGCGCTTGTGCATACGCCATGCAGACGTTTTCGAGCGCTGCGAGCGCGACAGGTCCCTCGGTGGGCAAGTCAGAACGAGTCTCGACGAGGAGACCCTCGGGTACTTTGCCGAGCTTTCCTACGAGACGGGGGTTCCGTACCAGACGTTGATCAATCTTTATCTGCGCGAGTGCGCCGACCAGGGCAAGCCGCTCGCATGGACTTGGTATCGAAAGACCAAGCACTATCAGGAGCGCTTCGGGGACCACTGATTGGCCGCCCCGGGCGGCAGCGCTAACATTCGACCCAGTGCTCGGACGACGCCATGGCCCGTGGTCGATCGGACGCCTCGCAGCCATTGGGCTTTTGGCGGGCCTTTCCGCGTGCGGGAGTCGCTCCAGTTTGGAGCTCGCCATCGGTGAGACGCCTGGAGACGGCGCAGGAGCGAGTGCCGGTGCAGGCGGGCAGGCCACCGGCGGACAAGCCACTGGCGGGCAGGCCACCGGCGGGCAGGCCACCGGCGGGCAGGCCACTGGCGGCCAGAGCACCGGCGGGCAGGCCACCGGCGGGCAGGCCACCGGCGGGCAGGCCACCGGCGGTAACGGTCCGTGCGACATGGGCTTCGTGGACGTCGGCTATTATGGCTGTCAGCCAGTCCTCATCGACCTCGTGCCGCGCTTCGGCGGGACCTACCCGCCGGTCACCCCGCTGGCGTGGGACTACACGGTGACGATCCCGCTCTGGACCGAGGGCAATTTCATCCAGCCCATCGTCGCGCCGGGAGTCAGCGTGCTCTTGGACGGCCAGGTGCTGATCCTGGGCGACGCCTGGTCACCTCCCGGCCTCATGCCGGGCGAAGTCCAGTTCTTTTCGTTCGCGGTCACCGCGACTGGCAACCCCTCGACCCTCTACAGCCTCCTTCTAGAGCGCCAGGGTCGCTTCGACTACATCAAGGCTTCGAATACCAAGATCGGCAGCCAGCTCGGCTACGCCATCGCCCTCTCTGCGGACGGACGCACGCTAGCCGCTGGCGCCCGCCGCGACGCCAGCGGCGCGACCGGCATCGATGGCGATCAAAACGACGAAACCGCGCCCGGAGCCGGCGCGGTCTTCATCTACGTCCGCGACGGCGAGTCGTGGAGTCAGCAGGCGTACCTGAAAGCCTCCAACACTGGAGCCGTCGACGAGTTCGGCGCCGCCCTCGACCTGTCTGCCGATGGCAACGTCTTGGTCGTCGGGGCGCCCTCCGAGGGCAGTAGCGCCCAGGGCATCGATGGCGACGGAGCCAATGACCTCGCGTTCGGAGCTGGCGCGGCCTACGTCTTCTCGCGCAGCGGCAGCACCTGGGCGCAGGAGCACTACGTGAAGGCCAGTAACGCCGAGGCAGGCGACTCATTTGGCTTTGTCGCTGCCATCTCGGGGGATGCAGCGACCATCGCCATCGGCGCCAGGGGCGAAGACGGCACAGCGGCCGGAGTGGGTGGCGACGAGACCCAAAATGGTGCCCTGTCAGCAGGAGCCGTCTACGTCTTCTCGCGCACGAGCGGCAGCTTCGCGCAGACGGCGTACATCAAGGCCTCGAATCCCGCCGCCGGCGACGATTTCGGCGGCGCCGTCGATCTCTCGGGGGACGGCAACACGCTCGTGGTCGGTGCCGAATACGAAGACAGCGGAGCAACCGGTACGGGGGGCGATCAGTGGAACGAGTCGAGCTCGAGGTCAGGGGCCGCCTACGTCTTCGAGCGAGCCTCGTCGACGTGGACCCAGACGGCCTACGTCAAGGCAATCAACACGGATGCTGACGATCAATTCGGCGGCGCCGTGACCGTTTCAACGGACGGGTCCACCATCGCGATCGGAGCGGATTTCGAGCAGAGCCTGAGCAGCGGCGTCGGCGGCGACCCGGACGACGACTCGGGCATCCGTGTAGGCGCGGTGTACGTGCTCACCCGCGCAAACGGGAGCTGGGTGCACGCGGCCTACGTCAAACCTTCGAATCCAGCGGAAGGCAGGTTTGGCGGAGCGCTTGCACTCTCGGCAAGCGGCGACGTTCTCGTCGTAGGGGCGGACGAGGACTGGGTCTACGAGACGGGCATCGACGGCAAGCAGTGGGAGTCGCTCCCGAGCTGGCTTGCGGGCGCCGTCTACCGCTTCGAGCTCACGACGGCCGGCTGGACGCAGTCGGCCTACATCAAGGCGCCGAACACGAATGCGGGCGACCTGTTTGGCCACGCGGTGGCGGTATCCGGCGACGGCAACGACATTGCCGTAGGTGCGGTCCTCGAGTGCAGCTCTGACACTGGCATCAACGGCAACCCATTCGACAATTCCGCCGAGGACTCAGGCGCGGTCTACGTCTACGCAGACGACTGAAAACTTCTCGCAACCGGGCGACCGCGTCGGCCGACAACAGGAGCGGACGGGATGCTCAGGCGAACCTGCTCGCCGGGGGCCGCCGGACGGTCCCCTCACCTCTGCGGGACGGGATCCCGGGGGGACGTTTTTGTCATGGGTAGGGCTGAGGGATGCATTTGATAGACCACGCCTTTTTGGTCAGATCGCGCTGCAAGAAGATCTTGCGGTGAAGGTGGATCGACCAGGTCGATGGGTGCGCTTTCAGCACGATTTCTGCTCCAAATGGGGCCCAACCGGCCACATTGGAGTGCGAGCGGTGTCCCTGTCGCCCGGCGTGGGACAGCCGCTCCAAGGAATGAACATGTTGCGGAACTACCGTTGTGCGGGAGCGGTCTCCCTTTTTGTCGTGCTTTATGGCTGCGCCCCCCAGATGGGGCCTCCCCCAGACGCAGGTGCGTCGGGTGGTCAGGCGCCTCTCCCCGGCTCGGGTGGCGGAGCGGCCGTCGGCGGGTCCGGGTCCGGAGGGACCCTCCCGGTGGGGAGCGGCGGCAACACCACCATCGACATCGACCCCGCCGGCGGCGCTACGGGCTCGGGAAGCGCGGCGGGGCTGGGCACCAACGGGGGCTACATCGAGCTCACCGCGGAGCAGGCGACAGACATCACGGGCTCCCAGTGCGCGGGGCAGACGGTCGGCGTCGAGCCAGTGCCGGCGGTGCTCGAGTTCATCGTCGATGTCAGCGACTCCATGAGATACGACGTCAACGGAGACGATACGGAGCCCTCTGCCCAGAACCCCAACCCCTCGACCCTGCCGACGAGGTGGTCGCTGACCCAGCCCGCGCTCCACGCTGCGCTGGATGCACTCGGCGAGGACGTCTACGTGGGCATCCAGTTCTACCCTTCGCACGACGCGTCGATGGGCGGCGCCCCGACTCCCGGGTGCGTGGACGACACGACGGGCTACCCGATCGACCTGCTCGGGCCTCCCGGATCGGCGCACCGAACTTCGCTCGCAGACGCGGTGACCAACACGCTGCTCTCGTACGGCACTCCCACGCATGACGCCTACGTTTTCGCGAAGGAAAATGCGCTCGATGCCTTCACCGAACCCGGCGACAAGGTAGCGATCCTCATCACCGACGGCGCCCCCGCACAAGTCCTCGGGTGCGGCCCGGTGACCATTGGCATCGATCCGCAGCCCATCATCGACGAGGTGGCCGCCGCAGCGGCCGAAGGCGTGACCACGTTCATCATCGGCTCGCCCGGTAGCGATACGAGCATGGACAACCCGCCTCAGGACATGCGCTACTGGCTCTCGGACGCGGCCATTGCCGGCGGCACTGCCCTGCCCGGCTGCAGCAGCGCCGGCCCCAACTATTGCCACTTCGACATGACAACCGCGCCGGATTTCGCCACCGCGCTGGCCACGACGCTGGCTGAAATCAGCAGCTCCGTCGCCCAAACCTGCACCTTCGCCACGCCCGCCGCCGAGACCGCGCTCGATCTCGAGAAGACGACGGTCATCCTGAAGCGTGAGGATCAAACCTCGACGCTGATTCTGCCCGATGCCGACTCCGATTGCTCGGCCGGCGGCTGGACGCGCGGACCCAACAACGAGGTCATCCTCTGCCCGGCCACCTGCGAGATGTTCTCGACCACGGCCGGCGCAGAAGTCAGCCTCTCGGTCGGCTGCAAGGTCACCGTCCGCTGATTGGGTGAGACGGCTCGCGGCCGGTCTAGATCACGGTCCTCCGAGTGGCCCGAGGAGTCCCCTGCAGCTAGGTTTGCGAGGGTGAGTTGGGGGATTCGTCGCCAATGGCTGGGCGCGTGCGCGCTGGCGTGCTGTGCGCTCGCCGGCTGCGGTGCCCGGTCGAGCCTGTCCGCCTTCGTGGGTGCCTCGAGCGTCTCGGGCAGCGGCGGCCTCGGCAGCGGTGGTTCCGGGGGCGGTGGCGCGCCAGCAACGGGGGGCCTGACCTCGAGCGGCGGAGCAGGATCCGGCGCGGCGCCGGCAACAGGCGGCGGCGGTGGCGGCAGCGGGGGCCAGATGCAGGCCGCCGCGATCGACTACCTGAAGTCCTCGTTTCCGCGCCAAGACGACGTCCTCGGGCGCTCGGTCGCGTTGTCGGCCGACGGTCGAACTCTGGCCGTGGGCGTGCTCGGGGACCAGAGCGCCGCCGTCGGCATCAACGGCGACCCCACAGTCGGGGGCCTCAATTCTTCGGGCGCGGTGATCGTGTTTTGGCACGATGGCAACACGTGGACGCAGGAGGTCTACATCAAGTCGCCAGCACCCGACGCCTTCGACTACTTCGGCGGAAGCGTGTCCCTGTCCGCAGACGGAGACCGGCTGGCAGTGGGCGCGTTCGACGAGGACAGCTCGAGCATCGGGATCGACGGAGATCCCTTCGACGACTCGTTGTACCGCTCGGGCGCGGTGTTCGTTTTCTCCCGCGTCGGGTCGACGTGGACCCAGGATTCCTACGTCAAGGCCTCGAACACCAACGCAGGCGACGCCTTCGGCGGTGACGTCGTGCTTTCGGGCGATGGCCACACTTTGGCCGTCGGTGCGAACGGAGAAGACAGCGCCGCGCTGGGCCCAGGCGGCGATCAGACCAACAACGATGCCGAGACGTCGGGCGCGGTCTACGTGTTCTCGGATGCGGGGTCGGGGTTCGTCCAGGAGGCCTACCTGAAAGCCTCCAACACGGGGGCCTACGACGCCTTCGGCCTCCACCTGGCGCTCTCCGCTGACGGCAACACACTCGTCTCCACGGCGCCGACCGAGAGCAGCGCGGCCACGGGCATCGACGGAGATCAGGACAACGACTTGGCGACCAATTCTGGAGCCGCCTACGTCTTTTCTCGCTCGGGGGCGACCTGGACGCAAACTGCCTACCTCAAGGCGTCCAACACCCAAAGCTCTCACAACTTCGGCACGAGCGTCGCCATCTCCGAAGCCGGCGACACGATCGCCGTGGGCGCTCCGACTGAGCGCGGCTTGTCGAGTGGCATCAACGGCGACCAATCGTCCGACTCGGCACTGGCCGTAGGGGCCGTCTATGTCTTTTCGCGCGCCGGTTCTGCTTGGCAGCAGGAAGCCTACGTCAAGGCCTCCAACCCCAAGGAGGCCTACTTCGGCAACGCGCTCGCGTTTTCGGGCGATGGCAGCTCGCTCTTGGTGGGCGCCTTCATGGAACCGAGTGCTGCCGCCGGCATCAACGGCGACCAAACGAACGAGTCGCTCGACAACGCGGGCGCAGCCTACCTCTTCTCTCGGGGCGCATCCGGCTTTGAGCAGTCCGCCTACCTCAAAGCGTCGAACCCCCGCCGCTACGCCTATTTCGGCGCGTCCGTCGCGCTCGACTATGAGGCCAGCACGGTGGTGGTGTGCGCCGACGGCGAAGACGGCGGGAGCCCCGGCGTCAACGGCGACCAGTCCAACCAATCGCTTCCCCGCTCTGGAGCGGCGTACGTCTTTTACCTCGACGAGTGAGACGAAAGTGCGAGCACTCACAGCGGGCTGCTAACAAAGCCCACGCCTTCGAGTGGCCCGGGAAGCCCCCTGCGGCTAGGTTTGCGAGGGTGAGTCGCGGGGCTGTCCGCCAACTGTGGGGCGCATGCGCGCTGGCCTGCTTCGTGCTCGCCGGCTGCGGCAGCCGCTCGAGCCTGGCCGGCTTCGAGCCCCCGCTCGTCGGTAGCGGAGGGACCCCGGGCACCGGCGGCCTTCCCACGGGCGGGCTCCCCGGGAGCGGCGGCATTCCGGGCACGGGCGGGATACTCGCGACGGGCGGCACGCCGGGGACGGGAGGACTGGGCTCGGGCGGCATTGCACCCAGCGGTGGCGGAGGCGGTGGCGAAGGCGGCGGCGGTTCGGAGTCGGGCGGCGCTCCGCCGACCGGAGGCTTTGGTGGCATGGGGGGACTGCCGCAGATCGAGGGCATCGACTACCTGAAGTCTCCCTTCCCGCGCATGGACGACGCGCTCGGCCATTCGGTCGCACTGTCGGCGGACGGGCGAACCCTGGCGGTCGGGATCCACCAGGACAGCAGCGCCGCGGTCGGAATCAACGACGATCCCTCGGTGCTCGGTGCCTCGAGAGCGGGCGCTGTCGTCGTCTACTGGCACGACGGCTCCACCTGGGCTCAGCAGGCGTACATCAAGGCCTCCAACCCCGATGAGTATGACTACTTCGGCATTGGCCTGTCGCTGTCGGCCGACGGCAACCGGCTGGCCGTAGGGGCGAGCGGAGAGGACGGCTCGGGCACCGGAACGACTGGAGATCCGCTCGATAACGGAGCAGCCGGCTCGGGCGCCGTGTACGTCTTCGATCGAGTTGGTTCCAGTTGGACCGAGGAGGTCTACCTGAAAGCCGGAGACGCGTGGGCGCTCGACTTCTTCGGCACCGACGTTGCCCTTTCTCCCGATGGGACCACCTTGGCGGTCGGTGCACCCGGTGAGGACGGTGCCGACACCGGCGTGAACGGCGATCAGACGAGCGGCGCATTGCCGGGTTCTGGCGCCGTCTACGTGTTCATCGATTCCGGGTCGGGCTTTTCGCAACAAGCCTACTTGAAGGCCTCGAACACCGGCGCGTCGGACGGCTTCGGTAGTAGTGTCACGCTCTCGGGTAACGGCAACACCCTCGCCGTCACAGCGGTGCAGGAAGACAGTGCGGCCCCGGGGGTCGATGGAGATCAGAACGACGACTCGGTGGAGTCCGCTGGCGCAGTCTACGTCTTCTCGCGCTCGGGCACGGACTGGGCCCAGACGGCCTACTTGAAGGCATCCAACCCGGGCCCGTCGGACTACTTCGGCCTCGACATCGGCATCTCGAGCTCGGGCAATTCGCTCGCCATCGCCGCCCCGGGAGAAGGCAGTATGTCGAGCGGCATCAACGGCGACCAGTCGTCCGACGCGGGGCTGACCGTGGGCGCCGTCTACGTGTTTTCCTACGTGAGCTCCGCGTGGCAGCAGGAAGCGTACGTGAAGGCGTCGAACCCCCAGGAGGCTGCGTTCGGCTCCGGGCTCGCGCTGTCGGGAGACGGCCAGTCCCTCCTCGTCGGTGCCTACCTGGAAGCGAGCGCGGCAGCTGGCATCGACGGTAACCAGGACGACGAATCGCTCTTCGCTGCCGGCGCGGCGTACTTCTTTTCCCGCGGCCCGGCCGGCTGGGCCCAAACCCACTACCTCAAGGCGTCCAACCCGATCGGTCTCGCGAGACTCGGCCGCTCGGTTGCGCTCGACTACTTCGGCGACACAGCGGTCGTGTGTGCCGATGGCGAGAACGGCTCGAGCCCTGGCATCAACGGCGACCAATCGAACCAGTCCACCTTCCGGTCCGGCGCCGCGTACGTCTATTACGATCTCGACTGAGGCGGTCCCACTAGCCAAACCCGCCCGCGGATGGCTCACACGTCACGCCGCCGCTACCGTCTCGGGCGTGGGTCGCGGGGTTCGTCGCCAGCTCTGGGGCGCATGCGCGCTCGGCTACTTCGCGCTCGCCGGATGCGGCAGCCGTGGCAGTCTGCTGGGCTACGAGATTGCTGCAGGAAGCGTCGGTGGCAATGGCGGTGGCGTCGGAACGGGCGGCCTCTCGGCGACTGGCGCTGCGCCTGGAACGGGAGGGATCCCGGCGACCGGCGGGCTCTTCTCGACGGGTGGGGTGTCTGGGACTGGGGGACTGACCGCAGGCGGCGGCACTGGCATCGGGGGTGGAGCCGGAATGGGGTCGGGCGGAATCGAGGCCGGCGGAGGCATGGGCGGCCTGGGTGGACTGCCGCAGATCGAGGGCATCGACTACCTCAAGTCTTCCTTCCCGCGGGTCGACGATGACTTCGGCAGGTCGGTTGCGCTGTCTGCCGATGGCCGAACGCTCGCGGTCGGTGTGATGTTCGACAGCAGCGCCGCGATCGGCATCAACGGTGATCCCTCGATCGAGGGACCTTCGAGGGCGGGTGCCGTCTTCGTCTTCTGGCACGACGGCAGCCAGTGGACGCAGCAGGCGTACATCAAGGTCGGTAGCCCCGACGAGGACGACTACTTCGGCAAGAGTGTCTCGCTCTCGGCCGATGGCAACCGGCTGGCGGTCGGGGCATACGGCGAGGACAGCTCGAGCACGGGAACGCTGGGCGATCCGCTCGACAACGGGGCGAGCTACGCAGGCGCTGCGTTCCTGTTCGGTCGCATCGGCTCCAGCTGGATCCTGGAGGAGTATGTCAAGGCTTCCAACACTCAGGCGGGCGACTACTTCGGTTGGGCGGTGGCCCTTTCCGCGGATGGAAGCACCTTGGCCGTCGGCGCCACCGGGGAAGACGGCGCCACGACTGGAGTGAACGGCGATCAGTCGAGCAACGGCTTGCCGTCGTCCGGCGCCGTGTACGTGTTTTTCGACTCGGGCGCTGGCTTCGGCCAAGAGGCCTACTTGAAGGCATCCAATGCCGACCTGTCGGACTACTTCGGCGGCAGCCTGGCGCTGTCCGAAGACGGAAGCACGCTCGTCGTCGGCGCGGAAGGAGAGGACAGCGCCGCTGCCGGGATGGACGGAGCTGAGGCCGACGACTCACTACTCGAGGCGGGCGCCGCCTACGTCTTCTCACGCTCGGGTTCGGATTGGGCGCAGACCGCGTACCTCAAGGCGTCGAGCAGCCACGCCGATGACCGCTTCGGCCTCAGTGTCGCCATCTCTCCCTTCGGCGACACGATCGCCATTGGCGCGCCGAGCGAAGGGAGCTGGTCGGCCGGAGTCAACGGCGACCAGTTCCCGGTGACGGACAGCAGCGTGGGCGCTGTCTACGTGTTTTCGTCTGCAAGCTCCATCTGGGAGCAAGAGGCGTACATCAAGGCCTCCAATCCCCAGAGCAACGCTGCATTCGGTCTCGGGCTTGCACTGTCGGGCGACGGTGACTTGCTCCTCGTCGGCGCCTCCCAGGAATCGAGCGCCGCCGCAGGCATCGACGGCAATCAGAACGACGAGTCGGTCAGCTCCGCGGGCGCCGCCTACCTGTTCTCGCGCGATGCAAGCGGCTGGCTCCAGACCGTCTACCTCAAGGCCATCAATCCGCACGAGCTCGCGTACTTCGGCTACTCGGTTGCGCTCGACGAGGTCGGCGAGACCGCGGTCGTTTGCGCGAACTCCGAGAGCGGCTCGAGCCCCGGAATCAATGGAGACCCATTCGATCTTTCGACAGCCTCCTCGGGCGCCGCGTACGTCTTCTACGGTCTCGACTGAACGTCTCCGGCGCGAAACCGCCAAAAAGCCGAGGTGGCGGATGGCTCAACTTTTCGCACACCCGGGTTATTTTGTGGACTTCCGTTTCGTGGCCATCGAAAGCTTTGCATGACTCGCGAAGTAATTTTCGTCAGTTTGCTGCCTGCTTCGTCAGAATTCTGACGTCGCGTTGGGGCACCCAATTGGCTCACACTTTCTCTCCCGTTACGGGTGCTGGATCGGCATACTGCGCCGCATGTCGATCCGCCCTAGCGCCCGATGGGCGCTCTTTGGAAGCTTGCTTGGTCTTTCGACGATCGTCGCCTGCGGCGAGTCCCCGCCCACCGGCACGGATGCTGCGCCGGGCAGCGGTGGGACCGCGCCAGGAGTCGGCGGGACTGGTGCGGGCGGCGCGCCGGCCACGGGCGGCAGCACCATCGGCAGCGGCGGCACGACGACGGGCACGGGCGGTGCCGCTCCGGGGAGCGGCGGGGCTGGCAGCGCTACCGGCAGCGGAGGCGGCGGGCCGCTCGGCTCGCTCAGCGTGACCGGGCTCGAGGTGGAGGTGAATCCACTCATGCCGCTCGGCGCCTTCGTGCGCTGGACCACCGATCAGCCGGCGAACTCCGAGGTGCAGTTCGGCGTCGGTGCGCCCACCCATCACATCGTGGTGGAGGAGCAAACCACGACGCACGAGGTCTACGTGGTCGGCATGCGAGCGGAGACGGCGTACGCGCTGGTGGCGGTGTCGACGAGCGCCACCGCGACCGGCAGCGCCAGCGGAGAGGTGACGACGGGCAGCCTGCCGTCGAACCTGCCCGCGCAGGCAGACGTGATCACGGCCGCGACCGCCAGTTACGCGCCGGGCTACACGCTGACCAACTACTGGGACAGCGGTCAAGCGCCGACCCTGGCCGTGATCCTCGATGCCGAAGGCTACCCGGTGTGGTTCTTCGAGAACGGCCCTCAGAACGACCAGTTTGGCGCCACCTCGACCCAGTTTTCCGACGACGGGACGATTGTGGTCGGCAACGCTGGCAGCGCGCCCGCGCGCGAGGTGGATCTGGAAGGCAACGTGCTCTGGGAGGGACCGACCGGCGGTACGGCGCCGCTGTCGCACGAGACGGTCAAGCTGCCCGGTGGCACCTACTTCGTCGTGCGCGAGTCGGGGTCGACCGCGCGGGTCGAAGAGCTCGACAGTGAGAACACGGTGCTCTGGACCTTCGACCTCTACGCGGACACCGCCATCACGAACAATGGCGCCAACGACTGGTGCCATGTCAACACCGCGTACACGGACCCCACCGAGGCGTTCCTGTACTTCAACTGCCGCTACCAGGGCTTCTTCAAGATCGACCGCAGTAACAAGAGCATTCTGTGGCATCTGGGAGCGGCCATGGACGACGACATGTCCGGCGACGTGACCTACCTGCCGGACAACTCGGTCCGCTTCAACGACTCGCACGATCCGGAAATGCACGAGGACGGCACCGTACTCATCTACGACAACCAAGGCTGGGCCAATCGCACGGAAGGCCAGCAAAACGGCAGCTTCCACTCACGAGTCGTCGAATACCAACTGAACGAGGGCGACAAGGAGGCCACGCTCATTTGGGAGTTCCCCGGCAGCTTCCAGACGGACGCTTGGTACACCACGAACTGGTCCACCCCGATCTGGGGCGATGCCGACCGGCTCGAGAACGGCAACGCGCTCATCACCGCGGGCATTACGGGCACCGGGGCAGGCGGCGAGACGCCACCCGGAACCAAGACGCGCATCTTCGAGGTCACGCGTGAAGGCCAGATCGCCTGGGCCGTCGAGTGGCCGGAAACGAAGGGCTCCTACCGCGCGGAGCGCATCCCGCTGCCAGCACTGCCGCTACCCTGAGCGGCAGCAACAGGCACTGCCGCTACCCTGACTCGGTCGGGGCGAAGGGCCCTGTGATCGTCAGGGTAGCGTCTGGACTCCATCGGCAGCGTGGGGACTCACGAAAGCGATGCGACCCGAGCCAGCAACCGGTCGGCAATCTCGACCGGGCTCGCCACCAGCAGGGCCCCGTGGACTGGCCCTGGCTGCTCTTCGTCGCCTGGAGCGATGCCCCAGCCGTACGTGGCCCCGATGAAGGGCAAGCCTACCTCGCGCGCAGCGACGGCATCGGCAGGCTGATCGCCGACGTAGAAGATGCGCTCCTTCGGCAGGCCGAGCTCACTCACGAGCACCCGCAGCGCGTCGGGCTTGGTCTGGGCGCGCGCGTGGTCGCGCGTGAACACGCGCGACGGCGGAAAGGCGCGCATCGACGCACCGAGCGCCTTTTCGACGTTGGCGCGCGTGTTCGACGACACGATGCCGAGCGCGACGCCTGCCTGTTCGAGCCGGCGGAGCATTTCGGGGATGCCCGGGAACGCGGGCGGAGAAAACCGGGTGGCGAACGACGCCTCGTACTCGGCGTCCGCGCGCTCTGCGAGCTCGAGCGGAAAGCCGACTGCCTCGAAGAACCTCGTCATCGGGCTGATCGGCACGCCCCGGCGTACCAGCGCACGAAACTCGTCGACGTCGGGGATGGTGAGGCCGAGGCCGTACTCGCGACTCATCAGCTCGCACATCTCGAGGTGCGCGGGCAGCGATTCGACGAGCACTCCGTCGACGTCGAAGATGGCGGCGAGGGAGCTTCCCATCACCAAGCCAAGATGGGCCAACCTCGACGCTCGGCCTCGCGACGCAAACGCGGATCGGGATTGACCGCGTGCGGACGCGCCACTGCCTCGAGCAGCGCCAGGTCGGTGACGCTGTCGCTGTAGAAGCTGGCGTCGCTCAAGGAAAGCCCGCGCTTGGCGAGCGCGCGCTCGGCGCGCACCACCTTTCCCTCCGCGTAACAAAGCGGCCACACGATGCCGCCCGTGAGCAGACCTCGGTCGTCCACTTCCACTTGCGTCGCCACGATGTCATCGATGCCGAGCTCACGCGCCAAGGGCCCCGAGGCGTAGCGCGTCGAGGCGGTGACGATGGCCGTAAAGTCGCCGGCGGCTTTGCATTCCTGAACGACCCGAGCGCCAACGCCGGACAAGTGCTGGCGCACGTAGCCCTGATACCAGCGCTCGCACTTGGCGATGAGCTCCGCCTCCGACTGGCCCCGATAGCTGCCGATCATGCGCGTGGCGACGCCCGTCGCGTCGAGCAGGCCGAGCGAATACTGAAAGAGCCAAGCGCTCACGCGCACGCCGTCGCGCCAGGTGGCCTCGCCGATGTCGCGCTGGAAGCGGACGTAGAGCTCGGCCGTGTTCTTGGCGACGAGCGTCTTGTCCATGTCGAAGAGGGCCGCGCGGGTCCACGGTCCTCGGCTGGACTCGGGGCGCGCGGGGCCCGGCTGCTCGCTTGGATCGCCCACTTTGCGCTCGGTCTTGTCAGTCTAAGCAGCCGATGCGCTCGTCGTCGAGCACGAGCTCGTCGATCCATACATCGAACGGTTCCGGATCGGCTTGGTACTGCCACCAGCCGAACCAGAAGCTCGTCATCTCAGGCAGGATGTAGTCGGCCGACGAGCCGCCGTGCTCCGTGGCGGTCGTGGACAGCGACGGATGCAGAACGTCGTCGACGTAGAAGTGCGTCTCGTTGGTAGAGCCCTTGTGCTCCCATTCGAGGCACACCCAGCTGTTGGTGGCTGGTTCGCTCGGGTTGCCGTCGGGGTCGGTGTCGTGCGTGGTCCAGTCGCCAGTTGGGCCGCCATCGGAGCCGATGCCCCAGCGATTGACGCTCGCGTCCGTCCGATACTGTCCGCCCACGCGGATCTTGGATCCATCGCCGTTGCCCGCGCCCTCGCCCACCGTCCAATGCGCCCAGTCGACCGTGGAGAAGCGCGCCACACGCAGGAACATGCGACCGAAGTAATCGTTGTTCGCCACCGGGAACACCGACGTGTTCTTCAGGTAGCCGAAGTCATTCTGAACGTGGATGTGCACGCTCTGTGCTCCACGTGCCGCCTGATCGGACGCGATCTCCACCACATTGGAACCCGTCTTTTCGACGGTCCAGAGCGAGGTATCGATCGCACCCTCCTCGAAGCCGTCGCAAAGGAGAAAGTCTCCGGCCGAGCAACGCGACTCACCGAAGAAGCTCGCGGCGCCGCCGCTGCCGCCCGTTGGTTCCGCGCCCCCAGAGCCCGCCGTGCCGCCGGTTTGTGGGGCGCCCCCACTGCTCGAGCCGCCCGTCGCATTGCCGCCTGTCGCGCTGCCGCCGCTCGAGCTGCCTCCGCTAGCGCCACCACTGCTCACGGCTCCGCCGGTCTCCGGACCGCCGCCGCTGCCCACACTGCCTCCGCCACCGGAGGCTGTCATGTCGGTGCCGTCCCCAGTCGAGCAAGCTTGGACGAGCAAGGAGAGCGAGAGCAGGGTGCAGCTGCTGGCTGCGAGCGGGGTTTTCGTAAGCATCCGGCACAATATGGGTGGCTCGGGGCGCTTGGGCAAGCAGGGCCGGGCGGCGCCAGCAGGCGACGATGTGGGTCAATGGGGAATCGTGACCCGGCGCCCAGCGACCGCGAGCACGAGGCCTGCGTCCGTGTCGTCGATGGCGAAGGCCACCAAGGCCGCCTGCGCGCCAGGCGTGAACCGCGCCTCGAAGGCGCCCCCTTTCACGTGGCAGTAGAGCGCACCGCCCCGGCCAGTCCTGTAGCCGTGGTCGGGGAAGGCCTCCTGACTGCCGTCGGAGAGCTGGAGCTCGGGCTCGCCCGCGCCGGTGATGCTGCGCACGAAAAAAGGCGCGTCCTCGACCGTGAAGTAGGTCCAGTCGTAGCCGTTCTGCAGGATGAAGCGACCGTCGTCGGGGTGGCGCCCGATCCAGCGCGGGAGCGCCTCCAAGAGGCCCGCGTGCTCGACCAGCGCGCCGTCGTGCCAGAAGCGCCCCTCACCGTCGAGCACGATCGTGCTTTCTCGACTCCGCCCCTCCGGCGCCGGGAAGCGAAAGAACTCCGGGTGATCGGCGGGCCGCACGCTTCAGCCTGCCACGCCGACGGGGCAGGGGCGAGCAAGCGCCTTCCGAGGAAACACCTTCCGAGCAAACACCTTCCGAGGAAGCAGAGTCACGGCGCCAGGGTCAAGCTGCCCGCGTCCAGATCGACTTCGTAGTAACCGTGCTCGTTCCAGGTGAGCTGCTGGTCGCCCTGCGAAAGCGTCCCGCCGTCCACCTTCACCCGCACGCAGCGGTCAACGGGGAAATGCGGAGGCAGTGTCCAGCTCCAGGTGGTGCTGTCGCCCTCGGTCGTCGGCGTGGCTTCTGCCACCAGCTTCTGGCCGATGAAGTAGGACCCGACGAGAACCACGGTGTCGATCCAGCCGCCCTCGAGCGACTTCGCGTGCTCGACGTGCGCCACGAAATCCGCGAGACCAACGGGCTGGTAGGCGGCATCCGATCCACCCGTGAAGCCGTGCACGAGCACGATCTGCCAGCGGCCCTGACTGAGCGCGGTGTCGATGGGCGCGTTCATGGCCTCGGTGGTGGCCCCGGTGGGGGGCACGTAGCAGGGCAGGTTGAAGACGTTGGTCGAGGCGAGGGGCGCCATGCTGCCGCCGGGCACGCCGCGGTTGATGAAGAAGCGCTCTTGGGCCAGCGGAATGTAGCTGTCGTCCCCGTAGGGGGCGGCCATGGTCAACGGCGCCAGGCCGAACGTCTCCTCGATGAACATCGTAGCGGCATCGATGTCCGTGCCGTCGGCCTCCATCAGGTGGCTCTCGGTGTGGTTGCCGAGCTCGTGTCCATCGTCGAGCGCCTGCTGCCAGACTGGGTCTTCGGATTCGCTCTTCCCCGTCTGCAGATAGAACGTCATGGGCACGCCAAGCGCCTGCAGGTCGGCGTAGGCACTGATCTGCGAGGAGTTCGAGTCGTCGAACGTGTACGACACGGCGAAGGTGGCGCCCGCCCAGTCGATCACTTCGAGGCCCCCCACGGACCCACTCGGTGCCGCCTGCCCCGGCGCGCCAAACAGTGGCAAGCCACAAGCACTCCTGGCCAAGCTCGCGCCGCCCGTGCCATCACCATCACTCGCGCTGCCGCCAGCGCCGTCACTCACCGTGCCGCCAGCGGCGTCGGTGCTGGCACCATCGCTGCCGGCTGCATCGGCACCGTCGTTGCTCGGCGGATCCGTGGAGTCGCAGGCGACGGCCAAGGCCAAGACGAAGGCGATGCCGAGCAGGGATTGGCTGCACGAGCGCATGGGCTCCCTAGTCGCGCATGAGAGGAGCCGGGTCAACAAGAACTCGACCTCACTTTTGGCGTGGAAGCGCTCATTTATGGCCCTACTGCTTTACCTAGCCTGCTCGCGCAAGGCAACGCAATTCAGGCAGCTTGGCCCACGTAGCGGATGACGAGCAGGGTCATGTCGTCGTCCATGCTCGCGCACCAGGACAGGACTTCATGCTTGATCGAATCGCGCAGCGCGTGCGTCGGCAGCTTGGCGCGCTCCTCCACGCACTTGACCAGTCGTTCCAGGGAAAATTGCTCGTGCCGTGCGTTGCGCGCTTCGGTGATGCCGTCGGTGTAGAGCACCAAGAGGTCGCCGTGCTCCAGGCGGAGCTCGGAGTCGACGGTGAGCCGCCGGACGCTGGGGATCGCCCCGACCCAAAAACCAGGTGTGGGCACCGTCTCGCAGCGGCCGGTCTTGTGCCTCCAGACGATCATTTCCTCGTGAGCGCCGGCAAAGCGGAAATGACCTCGCCCATCGTAGTGGAGAACGGTGAGCGTGGCGTGATCGTCCCTGCGCAGCCTCTGGCGTACGTTGTCCCAGATCGCGTCGCCGACGGTCGCGATGACCTCGGAGGGCAAGAGCGGCGGCTCGAGCCGACTGAGGCTGGCGATCATGCTTTGGATCATCAGCATCACCAGGCCGGAGCCGAGCCCGTGCCCGGTCACGTCGCCGATGGCCAGCCAAGCGCCGCGTGCAGTGGGCAAGACGTCGTAGTAGTCGCCGCCGGATTCCGCCGCAGGCGCGATCATGCCGGCGATTTCCAAACCAGCGACCTGCGTCTCGACCGGCGCCATGCTGGTCTGGATCTCGGCCGCCACCCGCGCCTCCTCCGCCACACGATCAGCCTCCAGCCGCTCCCGCAGAGTGACTTGCGCCACGATCTCGTGATGCATCATCGCACCCTTCACCGCCGAGGCGATCTGCTGCCTGAGCCCTTCGTAGACGCTGGGCAAGCTGCCGCTCTCCAAGACGGCGATGCCGAGCATTTCGGTCTCGAACGAAATGGGCAGGACGACGAAATGCGGGCCTCCTTCGGCATCCAGGAGCTCGCCCGGACCCAAGAGGACGTCCTGGAATGGTTCCCCATCCACGGCGAGCGCAGCGCCATCCTTCATGGCCGTGAGCACCTTCAGCTGACGAGAGCGCGGCGCCGTGTAGAGCGAGACCGAGCCGCTGCGGATCTGCAAGCGCGGCAAGGCCTCGAGCAGTTGCTCTTTCAGCAAAGCCAGGCTGAGCGTAGTCGCGAGCCGCTCGCTCACCCAGGTGAGCCAAGTGGTGACCTGCTGCTGCTCCAACTTCTGTCGGCCCAAGAAGCGAATCGACGCCGCCCCGACCAGGACGCGCGCGTTGTGCCAGATGCGCTCGATCTGCCGCAGATCCTCGCGCTCTTCGATGTCGACGCGCCGAAACTCCGCACGCATGACGGACACGACGCGCTGGAACTCGTCCAAGCTCGCCCCTTCTCGCTGGGCGTCCTCGAGCACCTGCTCGAAAACGGAGCTGAACCTTCCCTCGCGTCCCGCCAGCTCGAGCTCGAGCGCGTCGAGCAGCTGGCCTGGCCAATCCCCGAGCGCGTCGCTCGGTAGCGTTACCGCTGCTTTCATCACCGCGGTCAGCTCGTCCCGTTTGGCTCTGATGAAGTTGCGCAGGTCCGGCAGGATCTGCTTGGTAGGCGACAGCGTGATGCCGACCTGGTAGCCGCAGCCGCAGGACTCACGGCGCACGAAATCCACGGGACCGGCTTCGAGCAGAGGCACGGGCTCCCCTGCCAGCTGGCGCAGGATGCGATCCACCGCCTGCTCGCCGAGCCACCACATCGGCTGGCGCAGGGTCGACAGCGACGGCCGCGCGAAATGCGCCGAATTGATGTCATCGAAGCCGGAGACCACGACGTCCCGCGGCACGTGAACACCCGCATCCTGGAGCACGTCCAGGGCACCCAGCGCCATGTCGTCGTTGGCGGCGATGACGGCGTCGAAGCCAGAGCCGAGGGCCATCAAGTCGCGCATGGCGACGACGCCGCTGGGCAAGGTGAAGTCCCCGTAGCGTAGTAGCTCGGGATCGACCGTCAGGCCTCGGTCGTTGTGGGCGTTCTGATAGCCCAAGAGGCGCAGGTTCGACTCGGCGCTGGCGCGTGGTCCAGCGATGAAGGCAATCCGACGCGACCCATGCTTTTCGATCAAGTGCGCCACACCCGCGCGCATGCCGGCCTCGTTGTCGATGACCAGGCTCGGCACGCCGGGGACCTCGACGCCCAAGCTACAGACGGGCAACGGGGCGTAGCCCTTGCAGAACGCGGCCAGGCCGTCGATGCCGGAGTAGTGTCCAATCGTGGCCGAGACGACGATCACCCCGTCGACCCGGCTCTTGTCGACCACCTCGTAGATCTGGTTCTGGGTCACCAGCACGGCCTCGGGCGCACCGATCGGCTGCCCGGTGACGACCAGGATGCGGACGTTGCGACGCTGAGCTGCGCGCTCGACCGAACGCCGCAGGTGGACCGCGTACTCCGAGCTCAGATTGTCGAACAGTACGGCAATCGTCGGCTGCCGGTGCCGGCTAGCCATTGCGCACCTTGACCAGCTCCGGCGCCATGCGCTGGAGCGCGGCGAGCGTCCGCGGTTGCCAACTCAGGTTCTTGTCCACCACGAACGTGATGGGGAAGGATGGTCCTTCGGTCTGCAGCAGGTAGACGAAGTGTACGAGCGCCTTGATGCAGCTCGAGTTGAGCAGGTAGAGACCGCGGAGGTCGATGGCCAGGTCGCGAAAGCCCGAGAGGCGCATGGCTCTGCGTACCTCGACCAGGCAGTCCTTGAGTGGCTGCACTGCGGCCGTGTCACCACTGCCCGAAAGCAGCACGGTGAGCGTCTGCCCGGCAGACGTTGACCGGATCTGAAATCCTTCGTTGGTGACTTCCTTGATTGTCGTCATGACGCTCCCGAGATGGCTTGGGGGTGAACGGAGGCGCGCACGCAGATCGTCAGCTGGTCGCCGTCGATCTCGTAGTCGAGGTCGAACTCCGCCTCGGCGCGGATGCGAGCTAGCCCCAAGCCCGATCGGTCGGGGTGTGGCGCGGATTCACGAATGAGTCGATCGTAGAGCTCGACCGGGTCCGAAGCGTGGGCCAGCTCCTTGAGCTGCGCCTCCACCGCCCGCAGCTGGTCGGGCGTGCTGCGGTTCTGTGCGCGCAGCTGGAGCACGGCGTCGCCTTCCATCCCGAGCAACTCCGCCGCGAGGCTCACCTCGGAGCCCGAGGAGTACTTGACCAGGTTCTCGGCCAGCTCCTGGGCGGCCATGTAGAAGCGATCGGCCATGTCCTGGTCGTGGATCAAGGCGCGGCAAAACTCGTACACCAGGCGTGAAACGGCGCCCACGACGCGGTCACTCGGGAAAGAGTGCATCGAGACGGTCAGCGTCGCCTTGGGCAGTTGCATGTAGGTCAGGCCGTTCTCTCGGTAACCTCATAGGTTAAACCGACCAGGGGGCCGCAGCAAGGAAATCGACCGAGCGCAACGCTTGCCTGCTTGAGAGTCCGAGTGCCGCCGCGATATGAGAGCGCCATGCGGGCAATTCGGGACGATGGGATGCGAGGTCGTGGATTCTTCTTGCCAGTGATGGCTGCGGTGGCTCTTTCGGGCATGGCGACAGGCTGCTTGAAGAAGAAGGAGCCAGCGGACCCTGCTTCGTCGAGTGCTTCTTCGAGTCCAGCAGCCCCATCCGGGGCGGAGACGACGTCCGGCGGCGTCCCACAAGCTGCGCCCCCGGCGGGCGGCAAGGACCTTGCGGCTGCACTCGCCCTGCCGTCCTTGTTCAAGAAGTTCGAGGCTGACTTCGACATCGGCACTGCGGTGGAGGTGCTCCACCTGACGGAGATGCCGCAGGTACTGACGCATCACTTCAATCGGCTCACGGCCGAGAACCAGATGAAGCTCGGACCGCTCTGTGAGTCCGGAGGCAGCACGCGCACCTGCAAGAACTTCGACAAGGCGGACCAGATCGCCAATTTCGCCCGCCAGCATGGGATGCGCATGTCGGGGCACACGTTCGTGTGGCATCAGATGCAGCCGGGCTGGTTCTTCCAAGAGGGCGGCAAGCCGACGACCAAGCAGGTCGTCGACCCGCAGCTGAAGGCGCACATCTTCGAGATGACGAAGCGCTACGCGGACGTGGTCGACAACTGGGACGTCGTCAACGAAGCCATTTCGGATTCAGCCGGCAAGACCTACCGAGACGGTGACGAGGGCTCACCGTGGTTCAAGGCCTACGGCGGCAAGGACTACATCAAGGCCGCGTTCCAGCACGCGGCTGCTGCCGCTGCTGCCCACGATCCGACGGTCAAGCTCTACTACAACGACTACAACATCGTGATTCCGGAGAAGCGCAAGAAGGTCATCGAGATGGTGCGCTGGCTGCGTTCGCAGGGAGTTCGCGTCGACGGCGTCGGTGAGCAGGGGCACTGGAACATCGAGTGGCCCAGCGCGGCGGAGATCGCGGCCTGCATCGACGAGCTTGCCGCCGAAAAGCTCGAGGTGAAGATCAGCGAGCTCGACGTCAACATCTACGCGAAGGACGACCACGCCAACAAGAAGTGGCAGCCGGAGATGGAGTTCACGCCCGAGCTGCAGCAGAAGTTGGCGGCTCGCTATGCGGAGATCTTCAAGGTCCTGCGGGAGAAGGGCGCGGCGCTCAGCCAAGTCACCTTCTGGGGCATCAGTGACGACCGCACCTGGCTGAACACCTGGCCGCTCACCCGTCGCAACGACCCGCTCCTGCTCGACCGGAACCACCAGCCCAAGGCGGCGTTCCAGGCCATCCTCGATCTCTGAGCCGGCCGCTCTCTGATCCCGCAGGCGGTTCCGAGCGGAGGATTTCGCCGCAGCGCCCTGCCTGCTTGGTCTAGGGCCCAGTCGCGCATAACCGCCTAGAATCACTGGCGGTTTTCCACGAAGACCCCCAGCGCTGAAAAAAGTGCTGGGCTCCGTGTCGATCCAGCGCGGCCCCATTCGTCGCTCTCACGAAGGCAGGCGATGGAGCCAATCGGGGTCGACTACCGACCTGCCGCCGAAAGGAACAGACCAATGCGAGTGATGGTGATGATCAAGGCGACGAAGAACTCCGAGGCCGGCACTCTCCCCGACGAGAAGGTGCTCGCGGAGATGGGCGCCTACAACGAGGAGCTGGTGAAGGCGGGCATCATGCTGGCGGGCGAAGGGCTCCATCCCAGCAGCAAGGCGAAGATCGTGCGCTTTGCCGGTGGCAAGAAGACGGTCCTCGACGGGCCGTTCGCCGAGACGAAGGAGTTCATCGCCGGCTTCTGGATCTGGCAGGTGAAGTCGATGGACGAGGCGCTCGAATGGGTTCGCCGCTGTCCCGAGCCCATGCCAGGGGAAGAAGCGGAGCTCGAAATCCGTCCCGTGTTCGAGGCCGAGGACTTCGGCGCGGAGTTCACGCCCGAGCTCAGGGCCCAGGAAGATCGGCTGCGCGAAGAGATTTCCCGGCAGCAGAAGGCGTGAGCGGGCGCCGCTTCGGACACCGTGCCCATGCCGGATGCAACGACGAGCAAGGCCATCGAGGCGGTCTACCGGATTGAGTCCGCCCGCCTCCTCGGTGGCCTGATGCGCCTGGTGAAGGACGTCGGCTTGGCCGAGGACTTGGCCCAGGAAGCGCTCATCGCCGCCTTCGAGCGTTGGCCGGAGACGGGCATCCCGGACAAGCCCGGCGCCTGGCTGATGACGACCGCCAAGAACCGCGCCCTCGACCAGCTGCGGCGGCGCAAGATGACCGAGCGCAAGCACGAACGCATCCTGGCCGAGTCGACCGAGGTGCCGTCGGTCCCACCCGAGTTCGACGCCGCGCTCGAAGACGACGTCGGCGACGATCTCTTGCGGCTGATCTTGGTGGCGTGCCACCCCATTCTCTCCACCGAGGCCCGCACCGCGCTCACGCTGCGTCTCTTGGGAGGGCTCACCACCGAGGAGATCGCGCGCGCGTTCCTGGTGCCGGAGCCCACGATTGCGCAGCGCATCGTGCGCGCCAAGCGCACGCTGGCCGAGGCCCGCGTGCCCTTCGAAGTGCCGAAGGGGCCCGAGCTCTCGGAGCGACTCCCATCGGTGCTCGAGGTCGTTTATCTGATCTTCAACGAGGGCTACTCGGCCACCCGCGGCGACGACTGGATGCGCACGAGCCTGTGTGAAGATGCCCTGCGCCTGGGCCGCATGCTCACGCAGCTGGTTCCTGCCGATGCGGAAGTCCACGGCCTGTGCGCGCTGATGGAGCTGCACGCTTCGCGCGCTCGCGCACGCGTCGATGCGGCGGGCGACCCGATCCTGCTGCCCGATCAGAATCGTGGCCGCTGGGATCGCCTGCTCATCCAACGCGGCCTCTCCGCGCTCGAGCGTGCGGAATCGCTCGCGCGCCCGCTCGGTCCCTACACCCTGCAAGCGGCCATCTCGGCGTGTCACGCGCGCGCCCGCACCCCCGCCGAAACCGACTGGCGCCGCATCGTCGCGCTCTATGATGCGCTAGCAGGCCTCACCGGCTCGCCCGTCGTGGAGCTGAATCGCGCCGTGGCCGTGTCGATGGCGTTCGGCCCGGCCGAAGGGCTCGAGCTGCTCGACCAGCTGACGGAGGAGCCCAGCTTGCGCGCGTATCACCTGCTGCCTGCCGCCCGCGGCGACCTGCTCTCCAAGCTCGGGCGCAGCCGCGAGGCCAAAGCCGAGTTCGAGCGCGCGGCGAAGCTCACCCAGAACGAGCGGGAGCGGGCGCTCTTACTGGCGCGGGCGCGCGGGTGTGGGGAGAGCTTCGGCGCCAACTAGCGCCCCCTCTGGGACGCCAAAGTCCGGCCTGGCTCAGGGTGGCACAGTCGAACTCCCCTGCTTTCTCCGGGATTGGGGCCCCGGGCGGGGTCCTGAAGCGCCAAAACTCGGCATGAGTCTTGCGACAGACGAACCCATGGCACGAAGCCGTCGACGCCCCCAGATCCAGTTTCAGGCCCCCTTTCTGGTCGGGGCGCTGAGCGCCGTCACGCTGAGCGCGGGTTGCAGGGGGTTCGTGGACGACGGGCCGGGCACGAATGGCACCGGCGGCTCGGACGGCTCCGACGCCTGGGACGGCGCCGGGGGAAGCAACAATCCCCCGTATGTCCTCCAACATTGCCCCGAGGTCACACCCAGGCCCGGCGAATCCTGCGAAGGCTACACCGTAGGGCTCTCGTGCGGAGTGCTCTCGTCCTGCCATCCCGAGGGTCAGGTCACCTGCGGATCCTCAGGCACTTGGTACGACAGTAACGTCTCCTGCAATCCCCCGCCCATCATCCTGGACACCTGCCCCTCGGTGACGCCCGAGCCCGGCGAGTCCTGCTACGGATACCAAGCTGAGCTCGTCTGCGCCGTGGCGAACTGCGAGGGAGATCCGGGCATCCGCTGCGGCACGGACGGGCTCTGGAAGTTCGAGTACCAGTTCTGCAATCCGCCCTTCATCGAGATGGGCGGGGCCGGTGGCATGGGCCCATCGGAAGCGGACGACGGCGGAGTGCCCTAGGGCCCACCTGGACCAACATCATGGCAAAAGCGCGCAAACGTTCTCGCATCCACTTCCAACCGCCGTTCTTGGTCGGGGCGCTGAGCGTGCTCTCCCTCGGCGCAGGGGGCTGCAGCGGCCTCACGAGCGACGGCCCAGAGACGACGACGGATGGGACCGGCAACCCCGGCGACGTGTGCCCGCTAGAGGGATCTCCGTGCTGGGAGGCGGGCCAAACCTGCGGCGCCCGCGGCGGCTTTTGCGGCTCCAGCCCTGAGGTGATCTGCGGATCCGATGGCGTTTGGTACCGCAACCAAATGACGTGCAACCCGCCAGCGACTTACTTCTATTGCCCCGCGGAGCTGCCACAGTCCGGCGATTCCTGCGCCGATCATCAGCCAGGACTCGTCTGCGCCGTAGCGACCTGTGAGCAGCCAGGCATCCGCTGCGGGACGGATGGTTTCTGGCTCTTCGAGCACATGTCCTGCAATCCGCCTGGCATGGGTGGGGCACCCGGATCCGAAGGACTCGGCGGCGAGGGACAGGGCGCAACGGGCGAGTTCGCCCCGTGACCACCCTTTCGACAGCGCCTAGCCTGCTCCCATGAACGAATGGGCGCTCGACAGCGAAGACGCAGCGACCGTTCAGCTCGAGTGGCTGCGCCGGGTCGAGGCCGAGTACCGCTCGGCGGCCATCACCCATCAGCTGACCCTGTGGCTCCTTCGCCTGGTCGCTCCGCTCGAGCTCGTGCGCTCGGGCCTGCGCATCGTCGAGGACGAAATCAGCCACTCGGAGCTCAGCCACCGCGTGCACGCGGCGGCCGGTGGCGCCGCAGCCGTGAACCTGGCTCCCTCGACCATCGGCCTGCCCCCGCCGAACGCCGATCAACTGCTTCCGGCGGTGGTTCGAGTGACGGTCGAGAACTTCTGCCTGGGCGAGACGGTCGCCGTGCGCCTCTTCTCGCGCCTGCGTGCCGGCTGCACCCAGCCCGACGCACGCGCGGCCCTCGATCGCATCCTCAAGGACGAGGTGCGGCACCGGGACTTCGGCTGGACGCTGCTCGAGTGGCTGCTCTCGACGCCCAAGCAAGAGGAAGTGACGCGGATGGCAGAGCAGGGGCTGCCCGCGGCCTTCTCGCGCCTGCGCCACAACTACGCCTACCAAGCGCTCGGCCAGACAGCGCCCCCCGCACCCGCGCGCGCAAAGTGGGGCCTGATGCCGCCCTCCGACTACGCCGCCGCGCTCGAAGAAACGCTCTCCAAGGACTACGTCCCTCTCTTCGAAGAAGCAGGGATCGATGCTCGCAAGGCGTGGGAGGCACAGTGACGGGCGCCGTGCGCGCCGGCACGGCTCTGCTCTTGGGCGCCGCGATCGGAGCGGGTGGCTGCTCCGCGACACCCATCGATCGTCCGCTGGGGTCCGGCGGGGCGCCCAGCGCAACGTGCCCCGAGGTGACACCAAGGTCGGGAGCGCCCTGCACGACGGCGGAGGTCGGCCTTTCCTGCGGGGACTACGTTGGGTGCGACGTCTACTCGGACGAACCCCTCGTCACCTGCGGCACGAACGGCACCTGGACTGACGAGTCCCTTCCCTGTGTTGACCCATGGACCCGGCCCTGCCCGGATCCGCTCCCTGCGGCCGGGAGCTCCTGCGCCGGATACGCGGATGGAAGACTGTGCAGCATGGCGGCCTGCGCCGCTCCTGCGATCGAGTGCGCCGCCGGGAGGTGGATCGAAGCCCCAAGCGACTGCGGTCTCGGCGGAGGCGCCGGAGCTGGTGGCCTCGGTGGCCTCGGTGGAGCGTTCGGAGGAGTGGAGGGAGCCCCATGAAAGAGCTGGTTCTGCAGTCGCTGCTCGATGACAGGTACCCACACGCGTCGTTTCACGACGCGTACTTCTCGAAGATTGAATTCGACTACGTCGAGCGGACCGCCGTATTTCGCGCGCGCCTCTGGACGGACATGGAGGAAGGCTGCGCCGATGGAACGCTCACCTTCTCGGGCGTGCTCTTCTTTGCGGCTGAGCCCCCCAGGAACGACCGGACGGCCGAGTGGGAGTGGGAGCTCTGGCTCACGGACGACGGCCCCCTTCCCGACCCGACGGTTCAATTGGAGCTGAAGCTGCCCGCGAAGCTGCCGGACGACTGCTTCCTGCACTACCTCTTCTTCTCGTACACGAGCTCCTTCGCCGTGATTGCAGCGCGAGAGGCTCGCTTCGCCTGGGACGCCTAGCGCCCCTCAGTTGTACTGCTTGGTCGCGCGCAGGTACGCCTCGACGTCTTTGTAGGTCTGACGGGCGCCGCCGAACTTGATCAGGTTGCGCGCCGTCTTGAACCAATCGACGGTGGTGGGGCTCGAGTCGGCGAGCGCAAGCTCGAAGTCGGCTTGGCCAAGGGTGGAGGTGGCTTCGGATTCGATCTCGCGCACGAGCGCGCTCTCCTTGGCGACGTCGATCAAGCCGTCGATGTCAGCGCCGGAGAAGCCTTCCGTGCGCTGCGCGATCGCGGAAAGCTCGATGCCTTGGGTCGGCACGTCGAGGAGCTTCATTTTCAGCATGGCCAGGCGCGCCGCAGCGTCTGGCGGCGGCACGAACACCTGCCGATCGAAGCGCCCTGGCCGCTTCATGGCTTCGTCCACGTCCCAGGGCATGTTGGTGGCGCCCATCACCAAAACGCCTTCGTTGCGTGCGCCGGCACCGTCGAGCTGGGACAGGAACTCGTTCACCACCGTGCGCGTGTGGTCGGAATTGGCCTTGCTGCGCGAGTACGCGAGTGCGTCGAGTTCGTCGAAGAACAGCACCGCCGGTCGATCGCCGCGCGCCTTGTCGAACACCTCGGCGAGGTTGCCCTCGGATTGACCGATCCACATGCTGAGCACGTCACTGATGCCGATGGCGGTGAAGCTCGCCTTGCATTCGGTCGCGATGGCGCGAGCGATCATGGTCTTCCCGCAGCCGGGTGGCCCGTAGAGCAAGACGCCACCCCCGGCACGCTTCTTGAAGCGCTCGAACAAGCCGGGGCGCAAAAACGGCTCGATGATGCGCAGGCGCAGCAGCTTCTTCAGCTCGTCCATGCCGGCGATGTCGGCGAAGCGCACGGTCTCGGAGCGATGGATGGACAGCACCTTGCCCTCCGCCGGCGGCGCCCCGCCGTGCACCAGACGGAGGGGTCGTTCCGGCAAGAGCTCACGGAGTGCGGAGCGCTCGTCCTCGTGGAAGGCTTCGAGCGCTGCCTTGTAGTCGGCTTCCAGCGCAGCCTGCTCCGCGAAAGGACGGGCAGCTTGGATATTGTCCTGGCGCGTCTCGGCGAGCGCAGCCGCCAAGAGAGCACGCGCCGTCTTGCCTTGCTTGAGGCGAATGCGCAAATGCTGGAGCGCCTTGTCGGTTCCCCCTGCGCGCAGGTGCGCGAGAGCCACGTCCTCACGCAGCGCGAGATCGAAGGGGTTCTCCTCGAGCGCTCGCTCCATCTCGGTCAGAGTGCTGGTGTCCATCCTCAGATCCCCCGCGCCCGCAGCCTGCGCCGGAGCCAGGGCGGATAGGCCCAAGAATAGACGACCCAGAGCAGATAGCTGGTCACGAAAATCGTTCCGAAGGTCGGATTGACTCGCCGAGCCATGGGCGCGAGCACGATGAAGAGCCCCCAAAGTACCGCGGCTCCTGCCCAGCCAAAGCGGAACATCGGGTAGAGCGGCCAGGTGCTCCAATGGGTTGCCACGCGCATTTCGACCACCGCGTCGACCAAGGTGTTGTCATGGGGAACGAGCCGGAGCAGGCGCTGTGCAACGCGGAGCGCCTCGGCGTGTCGGCCGCCGGAGGCGAGGGCGTAGAACAAGAGGCGCAACACCCGTTCTCCGTCCGGATCGTCACTGATGAGACGGTTGAGGGTCTCTTCCGTGAGGTCGCTGCGTCCCTCGACCACGCCGATCAACCCCATGACCAGAAGGCCATTCTGACCCGTTGGATCGACGCGCACCGCCTCCTCGGCCAAGAGGCGGGCCTTCTTCAAATGCATCGTGAGCAGCATGATGCGCGCGTACAGCGCCAAGTAGTCGGCGTCGCGCGGCGCCCGCTCGAGCAGGCGAATGACGTTTGCCTCCGCTTCACGGAAGCGACGGTCGTCGAGATCCAGAGCGGCGAGCAGGTAGAGCGCACCTTCGTGGTCGGGTGCCTGCGCGAAGACACTGGCCAAATGCTCCCGAGCCTCGTCGTTGTCGTCGTCGATGGCAGCCGCGCGAGCGAGCCGCAGGTGAATCTCCGGATGGTCTGGGGCCTCGAGCAGCAGCGGCTCCAAGGCAGCGCGTGCGGGGGCCGTACGCCGTTGACCGAGCAGGAGGTCGATCGCCCGCAACTGGTCGTGATCAACCAAAGAGACCCCCGAAGAAACCTCTGAGAGCCGCAACGAAGGCAGGTGCGAGCGAGCCGATGACGAGAATGCCGACGATCGGGACCCAAGCGCGCCGCAGCTCGAGGGCGGACAGTGCCTGCGCTCGCCGCTCCGCGCGCTGGAGCCAAGCGAAGAGCCCCCAGATCAGAACACCGAGCCCCTGACTGATTCTGGGCGCGATGCGCGCGTCGATTTCGGGCAGGACGTCGGAGAGCGGCACGAGCATGAGCGCGAACGTCCCGAGGACGGCGACAGCGGCGAGGATCAGGTCGAGGCGCGGCCGCCTGAGCCGCTGCGCATTGAAGGCGCCAACCAGAGCCGCAGAAACACCTCCGCCGAAGAACGACACCAAAAAGGAGGCCGCGGGCGAGAGCGGCGGCGCAGCTTGGGCCCCGTCGGCCAAGGAAGGCTGCAGCAGGTGGCGGGGTAGCTCCGTCATCAGAGCGCAAGGTACCAGGGGCCTGGGGGCAGGCGGAACGCCCTTGCGGCACCCGCTCTTCCAGGCCAAAAGGTGCGGACCCGACCCCGCCCAAGATTCGGAGAACAGCGAAAATGTCCAAAGGCCTCTACGTCGGACTCGACGTCGGAACGCAAAGCACGAAGGGCGTCCTCTTGGACGCGAGCAAGAGCGGCCCGAGCGCCATCGTGGCGCGGGCGAGTGCCGCTTACGACTTGATTGAAGGCCTGCCGAGCGGCGCTGCCGAGCAGCACCCGCACACCTGGCGCGACGCCGTCGGCGCAGTCGTCAAGCAGCTCCTCGCCGGAGTCGACGCGAGCCAGGTGGCCGGCATCGGCGTCTCGGGGCAGCAGCACGGACTGGTCGTGCTCGACGACAAGGATCAGGTGATCCGCCCCGCCAAGCTCTGGTGCGACACCACCACCGTGCCCGAAGCGGACGACATCACGAAAGCGGGCAAATACGCCGTGCCCACCGGCTACACGCTGCCGAAGCTCTTGTGGATGAAGCGGCGCGAGCCTGAAAATTTCGCCCGCGTCCGCAGCGTGCTCTTACCGCACGACTACGTGAATTTCCTGCTCAGCGGGAAGAAGTTCATGGAGTGCGGTGACGCGTCCGGCTCAGGCGCATTCGACCCACGCACGCGCACGATCGACCGCGAGCTCCTGACTTGGCTGGACCCGAAGGCGCCCAGTTTCTTTCCTGATTTGGTGGCCGCGGACCAACCGGGCGCGACGGTGAGCCGTGCCGCGGCGGACTGGCTGGGCATTCCAGAAGGCGCCGTGGTCGCCCCCGGCGGGGGCGACAACATGATGAGCGCCATCGGCAGCGGCGCCACCAAGCCGGGCGCGACCGTGGTCAGCTTGGGCACGTCGGGCACCGTGTTTGCCTATTCTGCCACGCCGGTCATCGACCCCGACGGGCTGATTGCAGGCTTCTGTGACTCGACGGGCGCTTGGATGCCGCTCCTCTGCACGATGAACGTCACCAACGTGACCGAAGAAGTGCGCGAAGCGTTCGGCCTCAGCCACGACGCGATCACCCAGGCCGCCGCTGCCGTTCCGGCTGGTGCCGACGGAGTGACTTTCCTGCCCTATCTGACCGGAGAGCGGGTGCCGAACATCCCGCTCGCAACCGGCGCCCTCTTGGGCCTGCGCCCGGGCCTGCTCGACGCGGGTCACCTGTTCCGGGCGGCCATCGAAGGCGCCACGCTCGGCTTGGCCTCGGGCGTGGAGCGGATGAAGCGCCTCGGCCTCACGGTGAGCGCCGTCCGCGTCGTCGGCGGCGGCTCGAAGAACGCGCTCTGGCGCCAGGTCCTGGCCGACTGCCTGAACGCACCCGTCGAGGTGCTGGCCGAGCCCGAGTCGGCAGCGCTCGGCGGCGCCATTCAAGCCCTCTGGGTCAAGCGCCGCGCCGCAGGGGAGACCCTCTCTTGCGATGACGTCGCGCGCGAGTTCGTCGCGCTCCTGCCCGGCCGCACCGAGCCCAACCCGGCCAATGTCGCCGTCTATCGAAAGCTCCTCGCAGCGTTCGAGGCCAGCACTGGAAAGCTCTTCGCCTGAGCCCCGTTTCTCGAGCCTCTTTCGGCCAGCACGAAGGCCACGACGTCGGTCTCACCACGCTGCGGGCTGGCGCCTTCGAAGCGCGCGTCCTCGACTACGGAGCCACCGTGCAGGCGCTCCTGGTGCCCGACCGCAACGGCCAGCCGGGCGACGTGGTGCTCGGCTTCGAGCGCTTGGAAGACTACGTCGACAACACGGTGTTCTTGGGCGGCACCGTGGGACGCGTCGCCAATCGCATCACCCGCGGGCGCTTCGAGCTCGACGGCAAAGCCTACGAGCTAGCGTGCAACAACGGCCCCGACCACCTGCACGGCGGCTTCCACGGCTGGGACAAGGTCTTGTGGACGTACGAAGGCAGTAGCGGCGCTGCCGACCGCCCGAGCGTGCTCCTTTCGTACGACTCACCGGACGGTGAAGGCGGCTATCCGGGCCGCGTGCGGGCCGAAGTCGAGTTTTCTCTGGACGCCGAGGGCACACTCGCCATTTCGATGCGCGGCGTCGCCGAACAGCGCACGCTCTTCTGTCCGGCCCACCACGGCTATTTCAACCTCGGTGGCTCCACTTGCGCGACCATCCTCGACCACGAGCTCGAGCTCGCCTGTGACGAATGGACGCCCGGGGCCCCAGTGGTTCCCGACGGTCGCACCCAGGCCGTCTCCGGCACCCCGCTCGACTTTCGCAGCAAGAAGCGGATCGGGCAGGACCTGCCGACGAGGCAGGATGCCCCGCGCGGCTACGACGACAACCTTTTGGTGCGCGGCACGCCTGGAGAGCTGCGCCCAGTCGCGCGCATCTGGCATCGCGAGTCGGGCCGCACGCTCGCGATCGACGCCAATCAGCCGGCCGTGCAGCTCTACAGCGGCAATTACTTGGACGGTAGCTTGTCGGGCAAGGGCCGCACGTTCGGCCAATACTCGGCATTTTGCCTGGAGACGCAGGCCATCCCGAACGCGATCAACGTCCCCGCCTGGCAGAGCCAGGTCGTGCTCGAGCCCGGCGTGGCCTACCGCCACGAGATGCGACTCCGGTTTTCGGTCGGCTGAACCAGGCCGGCGTGCACGCCAGTGCTCGGCCGCCGCGGCTCACTCGTTGCGGCGGAAGATGAAGTTCCGAATCGACGAGGCTGGCGTGTAGGACCCGCTGCCGACGATGATCCGGCCGTCGGCGCTGATCTCGGCCACGTCCTGGAAGCCGTTCCAATTGATCAGTGTCGTCCCGAGGGTCTGCTCGATGAGGTCGATGGCCATCCTCGGGGTGCGGGTCTCGTCCCAGACGACGCCATTCACGTTTCCAGCGTAGCCCGTTTCGCCGACGATGAACTGCCCGTCAGCCGAGACGTCGTTGGCCGCGGTGATGTTGTGAGTTGGATCGAACAGCCAAGCGCCGGACATCTGCTCGAAGCCCGTGCTCGATGTCCACACGAACCCTTGCGCAGAGTTCCCGCCCGGTGAGCACCAACCGACACCCATTGAACCATCCGTGATCGAGCCCTGCATGCGGCACGTCGGCTGACCAGCGCTCAAGAGCACCGATGTACCCCCTGCGGTCCACCGCATCGGCTGCGTGAGGCCAGTTTCGCTGCAGACGCCGAACACGGTCATGCCGTCAGGGCTGGGAAAGGACTCGAAACACCAGTTCGTGCCCGCAGGCCACGGGACGACCTCCGGCAGCCGATTCACCCAACGCACGACCGTCTGAGCGTTCTCGTAGGGAACACAGACTCCAGTGATGATCAGGCCGTCAGGTGTCACGCCCATCGCCGCGCAGTCGGAGTGCCCTTCCGGCGGCGGCAGCTCTACGATGGTGCCAGCCTCCCACACGATCGCGCGATTCGTGTAGTTCAGGTGGTGGTAACTCTCCCCAACGATGACGGTGCCGTTGTTGCTCGCAGACCAGGCGTCGCTGCGCGTGTCGTCGAGGTAGGTGCCAAGCTCAGTGAGGGTTCCATTCACGTAGCGCGCGGCCGTGAAGTCGGTCGACCCGACCAACACCGAGCCGTCAGGGCTGAGGTCGCGCACGCTGAACGACACGTCCACCACCTCGAACGACGCCAAGGAGCAATCCTTACCCGCGAACTCGAGCGGGCAATCGCAGAAGTAGTCCGCGATCAAGTTGCTGCACGGGGCGCCCTCCTGACAGGGGTTCGGGTCGCACTCGTTGATCTCGGTCTGACAGAAGGTGCCGCCGTACCCGGTGCCAGCGCACTCGCAGGTGTAGCCGTCCATTTCCGCGTCGGGGGAGCAGAGGCCGCCATTCAGGCATTCGTGATCTTCACAGGGACCTGTGTTCGAACCACCGCCGCCACTGGCACTGCCGCCGGTCGACGCGCCACCGCCACCGCCACCGGTGGACGCGCCACCGCCGGTCGACACGCCGCCGCCTCCCGACGGACTCCCGCCCGTCGATGCGTTGCCACCCGTCGGTCCACTGCCGCCGCTCGTAGGGCTTCCGCCTACGCTCGCCGGGCTCCCCCCGGAGTCGTTGCCGGCGCCGGCGCCACCGATGTCCGTGGGGGCAAAACCGCGCTCACCAGGCGTGCAAGCGAACGGGAGAGCCAGGCCGAGCGCGATGCTCGCCGTTTGAAAGAGCACAGCGCGGCTGAGCCGGAGCCGTGCAAAGGCCTTGGGAGAAGTCATTTTAACTGGTTTCCTTTTCGCGGGCGGAAAGGGAGAGAGAGTGGCGCGCCTGCCGACTGGCAGGAGGCGGCGGCTCAGAACCTGCCGCGCAGACCCACCGTGCCCAGGCCTACGAGTGGTTGGAGGTGCGAGGCGGAGGCGGCCTTCTTGTTCGCTTTGCCCCCCACGACCAAGAGCACCACGCCGGTCACAACCGCGGCACCACCGACGGCCAGCGCCGTCGCGCCGACGATGGTTTGGGTCTGCCCTTCGGAGTCGAGGCGATTGATTTCCGAGAGCTGGGAAGAATCGCAAACTACGCCGCTGGGGCCAGGCGTGCACTGGGCGTAGATCTCGTCTGCGGTCCGATAGCTATCGTTGGACTGGACGAGGAACACGGTCCCCAGCACGCCGCCGACCAGCCCGAGCCCCAGAGCCGAGTAGCCAGCGACCACGAGCCCTGGCTTGCCCTTCTGGTCACGCTCGACCTCGTCCTTGGCCCCAGCCACGGCCTTTCCCTGGGACTTGGCCCCGAGCTTGAGCACGACCGTCTCGTGGGCGCCTTCACGGATCATGACCTTCTGCGTCACGGGAGTCCGGTGCTTTCCCTTGGCTTCGAACGTGTGCTCACCGGGGTCCATCGGCTGCGCAATGCCGACCAGCACCGCCGGCAGCAGCTCGCCGTCCCGCAAGACCTCGACTTCGTCCGACCCAGCACCTTCCAAGACAATGGTTACCTGTGGGATGCGCGGCTCGAGCTCGGCCAGCTCCGCTTCCGCTTGTGCCTTCGTCTCGACGAAGATGCGCGGACCCTTGGGCGCCACTTCTTCCTGGACGATCTTCAAATAAGCCTCACGCGCGGCGATCAAGCGCCCGAGCTTTGCGCTCGAGCGCGCGATGTACAGGAGGTGCGGCGTGGCGTGGATGATCTCTTCGGCGCGCGTGAAGTAGTCGACCGCCTCTGCGAAGCGTCCGTCTTGGTAGGCCAAGCCACCTTGCTCGGCCGCCGCTCGGGCTCCGGCCTTTTCTGCGTCGGTCACGGCATGTCCGGGTGCGGGCAGGAGGAGACAGAAGAGCAGGAGGCCTGCCGAGAGAGCCCCTCGCGAGCAAGCCCCCAGCGAGCGAGCCCCTGCCCTCTTCGAAACGCCAGCCGAGAAAGTCCGAGCCAGAAAAGCCATATGCAGAGGTGCTTCCAGCACGCGGCGCGGCCCATGTCGAGCGCGACGTGACACAGCCATTGCGGCCGGCCCCTGGTCCGCAGGGCCTGTTTCGCTCACGCGGTACTGCCCCTTGGGGGGGGGGCGGAGGCGCTTCCTCGGGCGGCCGGCCGCCTCCGGGACAATCCGGGCGCTCTGTCCTAAGCTGACCGACCGTGACCGTACAGGTCGGTCAGATCATCGACGGCAAGTACCGCATCGTCCGCCTCATCGGGCAGGGCGGGATGGGAGCGGTCTACGAAGGGCTCAACACCTTCATCGATCGCCGTGTAGCGATCAAGGTCATGCTGCCCGATATCGGGACGGCTGCGGTCGGGCGCTTCGAGCAAGAGGCCCGTGCAGCGGGGCGCATCGGCAACGATCACATCCTCGAGATCCTGGACATGGGCCGCCTGGCCGATGGCTCCCACTACATGGTGATGGAGTTCTTGGACGGGGAATCGCTCGAGGCCCGCCTCGAGCAGCGAGGAGCCTTGCAGCCCCAGGAGCTCGCTCCGATCGCCCTGCAGCTGCTCGAGGCCCTCGGCGCTGCGCACCGTGCCGGAGTCCTGCATCGGGATCTCAAGCCGGACAACGTCTTTTTGGTGCGCCAGAAGGCGGGGCACCGCGACTTCGTCAAGCTGATCGACTTCGGCATTTCGAAGTTCGGCCAGGACCAGGCGCTGAACCTGACCAAGACCGGCACCATGGTCGGGACGCCGTATTACATGGCGCCCGAGCAAGCGCGCGGGAAGGGCCCGGTCGATTCCCGCGCGGACCTCTACGCAGTGGGCGTCATCCTCTACCAGTGCGTCAGCGGGCAGCTGCCCTTCGTCGCGGATTCGTTCAACGACCTCTTGTTCAAGATCGTGCTCGAGGCGGCGCCGCCGGTGAGCACCTACGCCCCGTTCCTGGACGCGCACTTCGCTTCCATCATCCACCGCGCGATGGCTCGCGAGGCCGCCGACCGCTACCAGTCTGCCGAGGAGCTAGCCGAAGCGATCATGGGCTGGCTTGCTGAAACGGGGAACAAGCTGCCCTCCGTCGCGCCCTCGTACAAGCAGCCGACGACGAGCCGCGCGCCCGTGTCCTCCGCTGTCGTGCGCGGCGAGACGCCCCTGCCGATGTCGACGCTGGCCGTCCCCACCCCGGGCACACTGGCAGTCCCTTCGGCGAGTGGGCTCGGCACTTCCGCGACCGGGACGATGCCCCTGAGCCAGACGGCGCCCGTGCCCTCCGCCAGCTTCGGGCCCACGCAAAGCATGGGACGCGGCACCACGCCGCCGACGCCCAACACGTTCGGCCGCACTGCCGCGGCCGAGATCGAAGCCCGCGTAGCGACGACGTCCCTCTGGAAGAGCCCGCTGCTCTGGGCTGCGGTTGGCTTCGGCGCCTTCGCCATCGGACTCGGGGCCTTTCTGCTGACGCCGAGCGCACCGCCGGCCGAGACCGCGACCAGCCCAGTCGAGGGCGGAGCGGACAAGCCGAGCCACGCTGCCACGCCCGAGATCTTCCACGGCGACCAGTTCCGTCCCGAAGCGGTGAAGCCGGGCGCCCCCCCCGCAGAGCCAGCGCCAGTAGCGCCAGCGCCGGTAGCGCCAGCGAAAGCTCCGCCCACCGAGGAGCCTGCACCGGTGGCGAAGGAATCCAAGGGGACCAAAGCCGCACCGCGCCCGGCGGCCCGACCCGCCGCCAGCCCGCCGCCGCCCGCCAAGACTGCCGAACCTGCCTCCGCGCCGCCTGCCAACTCGGGCGGCAAGGACAGCAATCGCTTCTACTTCGGGTATTGAGGGTCGTGCGCCCTCAGCGCGCGAGCGCGATCGTCGCGACCGAGCGCCCCGGCAGGCGGACCACGCCATCTTTGCCCGCGGCACCGAGGCCACGCCAGCGATCGGACTCCTTGGGGCGGTACGTCGTGCGGAACGTCTCCGCCGAGCTTGCTTGAAACTCACCCGTGTCGAGTGAGACGTCGAGCATTTCGTCCGAGGTGTTCAGCACCACCAGCGCCAGCTTCGAGCCGTCGGGTGAGAGCCAGCCGGAGCTGAGCAGTGGCCCGTGATTCGCGCTCGTGTGTACCCGCACGTAACCGGGATCGGTGAAGCGTGCGAAATGACGCATCGAGAAGTACTGATCGCGGACCAGCGGCCGCCGACCGAGCATGCCGACCAGGCCACGCGCACCATCCCAGATCAGGTCCCAATACACGAAGGCGCTCGTGCCTTCTTCCACCATGGATGCGTGGATGAGCCAGGCCGTTTCGAAGCCGCCGTCCCATCCCTTGTCCTCGTCGGTGCCGAACTCGGTCTGCCAGAGGGGCTTGTCCGTCATCGACCGCACGTCGAGCATCTCGTCGTAGAAGCTGGTTGGGCCGGGATAGCGCCAGTCCCAGACGCCGTCGTTGCCACGCTCGTAGATGTGGTGCGCCACGGCGTAGACTTGCCGTGAGTCCATGCCGGTGAGGAAGTTCGGCACGCGGTCGTAGTGGATGCCGAGCACCTCGGGGCCGATCAGCGCCGGCGGGGTGTCGAGCTTGGAGAGAGCGCGGTGCACGCTGTCGAGCGCGCGGCCGTAGCCGGGGTACTCGGCCGTTTCCTCGGGCACGAACTTGCAGCCCTCCCAATCGGGCGGGATGAAATCCGGCTCGTTCTGAATGCTCACGAAGTCCGGTGCGAGGCCGAGCTTGCGATAGTACTCGACGGAGTCAGCCCAATACTTGGCGAAGCCTTCGTAGACGAACTTGCCTTTTTCCTTCTTGAGCGTGCAGTCGTCGTTGCTCTTGCAGCGCTCCTTGCCGCTGGCCTTGAGGACTGCCGGCGGGGACCAGGACGACAGCAAGAGCAACGGCTTGTGCCCGAGCACCTTGGTGCCGCGTTCGAAGATCTCGACCTCTTGCTTGGTGTCGCGGTCGTTGTCCTCCAGCCGCGTGTAGCGGTTGCGGAAGCGCAGGATGTCGAGACCGAGCTCGCTGAACAGCGTTTCGTACAGACCGTCGGGCGTCTTGCCGACGATGCGATCCTGGTACCAGGCCACCGCCGCGCCGTAGCCGTCGAGCTTCTGGTGCCGAGTGGCGATGTCGACCGAGAGCGCTGCCGCGCGACCCGGCTGTCCCTTGTCGTAGTTGAATGCGCCTTCCACTGGCCCTTGAACGCTGGCCAGCCCCGAGTCGCTGCCCTCCGCCCCTTTCGGCGTCCACGGTTGGCCCACGCAGGCAAAAAAGCCAAGCGCGACGGCGCCGATCCCGGCCAGGCGGACCACCGTCCGTGCCAGCACGGCGCGGGCGAGCAGCGAGCGCTCCTGGAGCGGGACTGTCCTGCGGCGGAGGATCATGCGGCGGAGAATAGGGGGGAGCGGCCTGGATTCAAGCGCCCGGCCGCGCTAGCGGTCGGTCTGCTTACCATGAGACTTTCGACCGTTGCCTCGGGCCTACCCCTCGCCTGCTGTCTCTGGCTGTGCGGCGCCATGGCCTGCAGCTCGACCGATCCTCCTAGCGAGGACGACGGCATGGGCGGCGCGTCGACGGGAGGCGGTAGCGGCAGCGGCGGCGCGGCCGTGGACCCGGTGTCGAGCGAGGTGACGGTGGATACCTCGGTGACCTACCAGACGCTCGAAGGGTTTGGCGCCGCCATCGCCTGGTACCAGCAATCTCTCGCAAACCACCCACAAGAAGCCGAGCTCTATCCCATCCTGTTCGAGGAGCTGGGCCTCGACATCTTGCGCCTGCGGAATCGCTTCCAACGCACGGAAGAAGGCGAAGTCGAAAGCGGCATCACGGCGGAGATCGAGATCGTGGAAGCGGCCACGGAATCCTTGGGGCACCGGCCTCGCGTGCTGATTTCCTCGTGGTCCCCGCCGGGACCGCTGAAGGCAAGCGGGGTCGAGCGCTGCACGGACGACGCGGCTACCTGCACCCTGGCCAGCGACACGGACGGCTTCGTCTACGACGAATTCGGGCAGTATTGGCTGGATTCGCTCCAGTTCTACGCGGACGCTGGCATCACGGTCGACTACGCCAGCATCCAGAACGAGCCCGACTACGTGCCACCGGACTGGGAGGGCTGCTTCTTTTCGCCGACCGAGACGGGCGGCTACCCCGGCTACGATCGGGCGCTCGAGGTGGTGGCCGAGCGCATCACGGAGCTCGACACCCCGCCGGTGCTGATCGGCCCGGAAACGGCGCGGATCCACGAGCAAAAGGTGCAGGCCTACTATCAGTACCTGGATCCGGCGTTGCTCTTCGGCGTCGCCCACCACCTGTACGGCGGCGACTGGCAGAACCCGGACAGCTACTTGGGCCCGATGCTCGAGCTGCGCGCCGCCGTAGGCGAAATGCCCATCTTCCAGACCGAATACGCCACGGGGGACGGCACGGCAGATCCACTTCTCTACGGAGGCTTCGAGATCGCCTGGCTCATGATGAACTCACTGCTCGACGAAAGCGCGGCCTCGTTCATCTACTGGGAGCTGATTTGGCCTGGCAGGGGCCTGGTCGCGATCAGCCAGGATGGCTACACCGTCCGCGACCAGTACTACGCGACGCGGCATTTCTCGCGCTACACGGAGCCGGGCGACGTGCGCGTGGAGGCGGACTCGAGCACGGTCGCTCTGCGCTCCGTCGCTTTCCTCTCGCCTGGCGAGGATCGGCTCACGCTCGTCTTGCTCAACGTGGGAGCCGCGCCGCAGAACGTCGCGCTCGACGTGGGCGCCTTTGCTGGTGCGCCCAGCGCTGTGTTCCGCACGGTGTTCAATCCGGGAGAGTCGACCCGGTGGGAATCGCTGGCGGACTCGTACGACCCCGGCGAGGTCCAGGTGCCGGTGCACGGCATGGTGACGCTCGTCTACGACTGAGGGCCCCCAGCGTCGGCTCAGAAAAAGCAGGTCATCCCGGCGCGAAACGCCTTGCGCGGGCCCCGCCGGGGGAGGCGCCGGATCGCCGAGAATGGTTGGATTGAGAGCCGATCGGGGAGCGTTGTGTCCCCCAGCGTTCGTTGGTAGCAGCTGGGCCCAGACATGGGGCGCTTGCTCTTGGATAGTCAGCCGACGCGCGGGATCGGCCGGGCTCGGCTCGTTCTCACGCTGACGGCCTGCACGTTCGGCATCGCGCTCGGCCCTACCCTGGCCTGCACGCCGGACTCCGAGAAGAACTACGAGGAGCGCCGGAACGTCGCCACCGATCAGCTCGATCCTGGCTGCATCGACCAATGCCTGCACGTTGCCGAGGGCTCGCCCGTCGCACCTCCCGTCGACTGCGCCGCCGCCGAAGAAGGCATCGAGTTCTACCCGCTGCCGATCTGGGATTTCGACGGGCCGACCCAGGTCGGCTCCAACATGTACACCTATACGGACAACAGCTCTGCGTTTCTGGATCCGAACGGCTGGGAACCGCGCACCGAGCAAGCGGAGCGCTGCAGTGGGCGTCCGAATAACCGCGTGCTGCACGTCCACGGTGGCCCGTTCGTGGACTGGGGTGGCGGCATCGGGCGCGACCTGAAGTGCCTCAACTACTCGCCGATGCTGGGCGCCTTCAAGCTGGATGAGCTCGGCATTCCCCCGGAGGACTACCTGAACTACACGCTGGTCGATTCGACGATCATCGAAAACCTGTGCGACACGACTGCCGACTGCCGGCCGGGCATGGATTGCGTCGATGACGGGACCAGCCAGCGCTGCCGGGCACCAGCGTGCACCTCGAACGACGACTGCAACGCCCCTGGCTGGTACTGCCCTGCCCCGGGCAGTGACCCAAGTGCCGTGCGCAACTGTGAGCGCTACGTGACGGACCGCTCCTGCGGAGAACCGCCGAGTTGGGTGCTGCCTGAGACGGGGACGCGCTACAGCGCCACGACCGAGGGCGCCTGCGAATCCGGCGACGACTCCGACGATCCGCTCTACCTGCAGTACCGCGACCTGATCGAGTCCGCCTGTCCCCAGCGCGATCAAGAGGCGCTCTTGGCTGAGAGCTCCCAGGACAGCGGCGAGGAGGAGTTCATGCTCGGCCTCACGCTCGACATGAGCGAGTGGGAAGGCATCAGCTTCTGGGCGCGCAGGACCGTCGACAGTCAGGCGGGCATTCGCATCGCCGTCGGTGACAAGTACACCGACGACGACCTCAGCTACCAGCAGTTCCACATCAACCCCGAGTCGGAACTCTACTGCCGGCGCAACCGGGAGTGTGGCTTCAAGACTGGGTCGAGCGACACCTGCCTCGATCAGCGGCCGTGCACCCATCTCGAAACGTGGGACGAGGGGACGGCGCAGTCCAACCCGCAAAACTGCAAGAGCGATATCGTCCGCGACGGCCTTTGCACCGACACCGACCTCTGCTTTGACCCCGAGACGGACCTGCCACGCGAGGGCTGGACGTGCGCCGAAACGGACGGGCGCTGGGAGTGCTCCGAGACCACGGACGCAGGTGCCCTTCAGCACATGCGCTGCGCCGACGACTGCAGTGGGATCGCGAACTGCGTCGCGCCCGGTCAGTGCCCGGAGGGCCACGAGTGCAGCACGTACCAGTTCGGCGATCCGGACGATCCGACCGACGACGAAAGGTACTGCTGGAACACCCTCTGGGATCAGGTCCCGAACGATCCAGAGCACGAGTTTCAGGTCTGCGGCGATTCCGCCTGCGACTTCATCTACCGCCCGTTCCAGAAGGCCGACGCCCAGTTCTACGGCAAGACCTGCCAACAGTTCGCGTTCGCCGGCGGTATTCAGCGTGGCTACTGTTACGACCCCGATGCAGAAGACGACGGGCCCTTCGAGAGCCAGTTCCTCTGCGGCGACCACTGGCTGAAGCCCGTCTACCTCTCGGACGAGTGGCAGTTCTACAAGATCCCGTTCGCGGAGCTCCTGCAGCAGGGCTGGGCCAAGGAAGCCCACGAGTTCGACCTGACGTCGCTCGCGGTCATTCGCTTCACCTGGGATCGCGGGTGGGTCGACTACTACATCGATGACGTTCGCTTCTATCGCTACAAATGAAGCCGCATTTCGCCATCCTGCTCGCCGGAGCCAGTGCCTGGCTCCCCGCTGTTGCCCACGCACAGGCGGCGCCAGGTACCCCCGCGCCAGCTACGCCCGAGCCAGCTACGCCCGCGCCGGAAGCTCCGCCAGCCGCAGAACCGCCTAGCGAGACGCCACCAGCCGACGCTGCTGCCCCCGAAACCCCGCCGGCAGAAGGAGCGGCGGAGGGCGAAGCAGGCACCGAGACGAGCGCAGAAGGCGAAGCCGCCGCGGGCACGACCGGAGCAGCCGCCGAGCAGACCACGAACTGGGGCACGCCAACCGCGACCCCGCCGGAAGAGACTACGGCAACGCCCATGCAGCCGGCGCCGAGCGGCCCCGAGCGCCTGACCAAGGACGAGCTCGCAGGCGCCGGCTACGTGCCCGGCTACCGCAAGCACATCGCCCTTTCCGCCTCCCGCTATGCGCCTCGCACGGCCGCCTTCCCCGGCGGCCTCACTCCCGGCTTCGGCGCGCCGACGGCCATCGAGGACTGGACCTTCAAGTTCGCGGGCTACATGTCGCTGTCGGCGCAGTTCAGCCTCGACTACCGCCGCGTACCGGCCGAAGGCCAATCGAGTCTGGTCTTCCACACGCCGCCGCAGACCGTGGACACCTACGGCTTCTTCACGGGCACCTCGACCGTGCCCGGTAGCTGGGTGGGCCTGCGCTTCAGCTACGGCAACTCGCGGGTGACGGCGAACCTCTCGGTCGACACCTGGAACCCCACGCGCCCGACGACGTTCTACGCGATGGGCAGCCAATATTTCATCAACAACGCCTATCTCGATTTCAATCCCAAGAAGATCGGGCCCCTGGCGCTGACCTTCCGCGTGGGGCGCTTCAACTTGAGCTACGGCGGCCTGTCCAAGTACGGCAACGGCATGTACGTGGCGCCGGTCATCGGTGGCCCGCAAGGCATGGGTGAGCTGGTGATGGCCGACATCACCGCCTCGAGCAACGTCACCATCAACATCGAGCACGGCCTGATGGGCTCGCGCGACGGCACCATTCCCGACGACGTGATCGCCGGACCGCAGATCGGCTGGCGACGCCCGCTCTGGGTGGGCTCGTTCGTCCACCACTTGCACGCCGGCTTCACCTTGCACGGCAAGCCCGAGATCAAGGTGCAAGGGCACTACATGTCGAACTTCAGCCTCGAGGATCGCAACGAGGCGGAGATCGACGTTCCCGGTACCATCCAGGTGGACGAGTCGAACGTGCGCGACGGACGCATCGACGTCTACGGCGTCGATGCCCGGGTCAGCGACGACGTCTGGGGCTGGCTCGGTGCAGCGCTCTCCTACATCCACGGCGAGAACGCCTATCCGCTCAAGGGCGTGTTCACCTACGGCGGGTACGGCGAAGAGCTGACCGATCGCTTCTGGGGCGCTGCGTCCGGCGGCAACGGCGGCCTGCTCGTCTTCGGCATCAACTACAACGCTTCGATCGGCAAGATCGTCAATCCCACGTTCTCGGGAGACGGGCCCGACATCGTCATCAACACCGGTGCCCACCTGGTGCGGGTGACCAGCCCCTTCGCCGAGTACGACGGCAAGCTCCGGCACAAGTACGCGATCGACGCTCACTACACCTTCCTGCGCTTCATGGGCATCGGCCTGCGCTGGGACTACGTCGTGCCGAACTCGTTCGACGACGGCGAAACCTTCCAGGTGCTGGCTCCACGCCTCACCTTCGACACCGACTGGATCACCCACGAGGCGATTCAGCTGATCTACGCGAAGTGGTTCTACGGACCGCGGACGCGCAACGAGGGAACTGGTCTTCGAACTCAGGAGCGTCTCGACGACCAGATGCTCGCGCTGAATTTCAACATGTGGTGGTAGACATGGCAGCTCGAAACATACAATCGGGATGGCGCAAGGGGCCAAGTGGGGTGCTGAAAACGCGCCTTGCCAAAGAAGCACGCGTGGCCCCTAGCGCGCTACTGTGGGTCACGACCCTCGCCGCCTTGTCGTCTACCCAGACGGCGCACGCACAGGCCACGAACAAGCAAGCCGCACCAGTCGCCGTTGCCGAGTCCGACGAGTCCATCAAGAACCCGGCGCTGAGCCTGGACCCCTCCGCACCGCAAACCGGAGCCCTTCCCGGCGGCATGACGCCCGCCTACGGACAAACCGCCGGTGGCATGGGCGACTGGCGCTTCGACTACCACGGTCAGTTCACCATGCCGGTGGCGTTCGGCATCAACACGCGCGCGGATCAGCAGCCCGGCGAGAGCGATATCGTGCTGCATGCGCCGCCGCAGGTGCCCGGCGACAAGGAAACCTTCTCCTACACGAATGCGATTCCTCTGCCGTACGCGCAGCTGAACCTGTCCTACGGCAACAGCATCGTCACCGGCACGGTGATCTTGGCCGCCGAGCAAGCCAGCGTCGCTTCCGGCTTCTTCGAGCCGGCGAGCCAGTTCGGCATCAACGACGTCTTCCTCGACATTCGGCATCCAGTCAGCAAGGCGGTCAATCTCCACTACTACCTCGGCGCCTTCTCCAATCGCTACGGCACTCCGGGCGAGTACGACGAAGGTCGCTACGGCACACCGCTCATCGCGCGCACCAACGGCGCCGGTGAGGCCATCGTCGCCAACCTGCAAGTCGCCAAAGACTGGACGATCCTGCTCGAGCAGGGCTTGCTCGGCCAGTCCAACAAGGTTCCGGCCGACCTGACGCCCGAGGCCTGGAACGACTTCGCCGATCCGAACGTCGGCGCCAGCTTCGTCACCCATTTCCACGGCGGCGTGGCCTTCCGACGCTACGTCACTCTGGGCCTGCACTACCTGCACGCCTGGAGCCAGGACGATCAGTCCACGGGCCGCCTGGCACCCGATGGCTCGATCGGCGTCCTTGGTGGCGACCTGCGCCTGAACATGGGGCGCTTCGGCCACCTGTACGGCGCCGTCGCCCAGACGCGCGCGCGCAACTCGCGCACAGTGGGCCGCATCATCGAGATCTTGAACACCGAAGGCGGCCCCGGTTTGATCGAGAACTACCTCGGCCCGCAGTCGAACGGCAACGGCGAGGTGCTCACCTTCGGCGCGCAATACGACCTCAGCATCGGCAAGCTGGTGAGCTACCCGGTGCCGTTCTCCGGCGACGGTCCTGACATCCTCGTCAGCCTGTTCATGCACGGCGCGCACATCGACAGCGAGGATCCGACCCGCGACGGCGTCTTGCGCTTCAAGCGCGGCATCGAAGCCAGCTACAGCCTGCTCTCCTGGTTTGGCGCCTCGTTCCGCTGGGACCAGGTGGACCCCAACATGGACAACACCCGCGAGTCGTTCATGATCCTCTCGCCCCGTTTGATTTTCCGCACCGACTGGCAAGCTACCAACCAGGTGGTCTTGCAGTACTCGCGCTACATCAACGGCTCGATGACGACGGTGCGCACCGGCTACCCGCCGCGCGACGACATCACTGCGATCCCCGACGAAAACGTGATCTCGCTCTCGGCGAGCATGTGGTGGTGATGGTCATGCCGCGCCGACGAGCAGATTCTCGCCTTGGCAACTCGGTTGCGCGGCGCGCTGGCCTGGTCAGCGTCTTGACCCTCCCGCTCGCGCTGGGATGCATCGGAGTGACGGCCAAGCCGCCTCCAGGCGCGGGTGCGCCGATCAAGAAGTGCTCGGCGGATCCGGTCGAAGCGCCAGATGGGCTGCTCGACGACTTCGAGGACGGCAACACTTCGCTGGCTCCAGTGGCCGGTCGCGAGGGCTACTGGTTCAAGAGCGCGGACTCGGGCGGCTCGTTCTTCGGTCCGGAGGACATCGGCCCCATCCCCGAGAGCCGTGACGGCAGCTTGGCCATCCACCCGAGTGGGCAGACCAGCACCGGTGACCCGACCGAGGTCTGGGGTGCCATTTTTGGCGCCAGCATCAGCCAGGCGGGGAAGCCCTACGATGCATCAGCCTACGTGGGCGTGTCGTTCTGGGCCAAGGTGGCCGAAAAGTCGACGCGCGGCATCCGCTTCGAGCTCGCCGACGGCAATACGCATCCCGAGGGTGGCGTCTGCACCACCTGCTGGAACCACTTCGGACGCGATCTGTCGTTTTCCACCGAGTGGAAGCAGTACACGGTGCTCTTCCGCTCGATGGCGCAGGAAGACGGCTGGGGCGATCCGCGACCGGGTAACCTCGACCCGTCCAAGCTCCATTCGATGGGCTTCAAGATCAAACCCGGGCGCCCGTTCGATTTCCTGATCGACGACGTCCGCTTCCTGACCTGCGAGTGAGCAGCAGGATCGCGAGCAAGAGGAGCACCGCGCGCCGAGGATGCCTCCCCGGCGCGCGCTACACCGCGTTCACTCCCTGAACGTGATGTTGTCGAGCGTGACTGCGACCGGGCACTCGCCTTCCGATCCGCAGTTGAACTGGAACTGAATGCCGAGCAGCTCCACGGGATTGCAGGTGGCCTCCGGCGTGCCGCCGACGAACTGGTCCCAAGTCAGCTCGAAGATCCCGGTTCCCTCGAGCGTGAAGAAGTTGTTGGTGCACTCGTTCCACTTCTCTGCTTCCGAGCTGAACTCGCAGCCGCCCTTGGTGGCTTCGATGGGGTAGTTGCTCTTCTGTTGGAGCTGCACCACGACCTCGGAATTTCCGACGTCACCGCCGAGCTCGAACGTGATGCCTGCCAGGCGACTGGCGTCGTTGCACGCGGGGCCGAAGTAGAGGCCGTAGCCCGCGTATTCGCCGGCTGGGATCGCCTTGGTCAGCGTGAGCACACCCTCGGAGATGCTCGCCACCAGGCTCATCTCGTTGACGTTGGCGTAGAAGAAGTCGCCACCCGTGAGCGAGTCGGAAGCGCCCCACTGCCGCGCCGTGTCGCCGTAGGTCCAGCTGTCGCCATCGGTGTATTCGCTGAAGTCGGTGATCGCGATGTTGCCCGGAATGGCAACGCAGTCGGTGGGTGCGCCTGCAGCCCCACCCGAAGCGGTCGAGCCGCCCGTCGCCGCGCCACCGCTCCCATCGCTACCGCCACTGCTGGTCGAGTCAGCCGGTGCACTGGTGTCCGGCCCGCAGCCGTAAACGAACCCCGCCGCCACCACGACCGCAAAAGCGGCAGAACCCAAGCTAGTCACTGTCTTCATCGAATAAACCTCCAGGCGGGTCGAATCTGGGCGCCCGCCGCGTTCCCGAGGACTAGATGACTTGGCCGGCGCGGTCAAACCGCGCGGGCAGGCTTCGGTAGCGCTTCCACAGATCCGCGAATGGCTCACTCGGGTGGGTCAAATCCGAGTGGTTTCAGGCGAATGGTTTCAGGCGGCACGCCTCACAACTGCACCACCACGCGGCCGCCCTCGGCTCCTACGCTGACGCGGGCTTCTGCCTCGATCGCTGGCCCCTTCGCATGCACGAGGTAGTCGCCGTGGAACGCGCGCTGCTTGAAGCTACCGGCGGCGTCCACTGAGCCGCTGGCGCTGGTCGTCCATGCCTCTCTGACCAAGCGCCGGAACGCGGCAAAGCCGGCCTTCTCCGACCAATCCTCCTCGAACAAGAGGGCGTCGTTGCGCACGTGCGCCCCGTCCCAGAAGCCCGAGAGCAGGACGCCCTGCACCGACGGATGGCTGAACATGACGGTGTAGAAGTCGGCCAGGTACTGGGCCCGCAGCTCCTCGCTGACCCCGGTCACGTCGAAGGCCGTGATGAGCAGGGGCTTTTTTGCCGACTGGGCGAGGCGATCGAGCGTTTCCAGCAGCACCTCGGGCGGCGTGAGCGACGGCCCGAACACGGCTTCGAGCGCGAGACCGTCGACCGGTGCCGACGCTGCTGCGAGGTCGGCCAAGAGCGCGTCGAAGGCGGCACGGCGCGGAGCCATGCCCTTGGCGGCGAGGATGCCGTTCTCACGCAGGAAGAGCCGGGCCTCGGGATCGGCAGCGCGCGCCCACTTGAACCAGTCGGCTGCCGCCTTCTGGCCGAGCACGTCGAGGAGCTCGTGGCGGTCGAAGGGATTCGCCACGACGTCCCATTGGCTGACCCGGCCCTTCATGCCGGACACCACTCCCTCGACCCGAGTCCGCACCTGGGCCGAAACGGCGCTCGGCTTGTCCCGAAGCGCCGAGAGGGAGCTCGGTACGCCCTGCCAGCCGGGTGCGATCACGGGCGTGGCGCGCACGCCCACACCCCGGATCTTGAGCGCATCCGCGGCTGCCTGAGCGCGTTCCAGCTTGTAGTCGGCCCCCCACTCGCCGCTGAGGGCCGGCCAAGCGAGGTCCGGCTCCAGGCTCACCATGTTGAAGTTCTCCTCCAGGACCTGGCGGAACTTCGAATCGGCTTCGAGAATGCGGGCGGCGGGCGCGCTGGTACCGAACTGGAAGGCGTGGCGAACCAGCTTGATCTCGACGCTCGCGCCGGGCACGGGCTTCCCCGCCTTGTCCTGCACCACGACCTCGAGGTCCGCCTGGCGCAGGCGCGCGATGCGCTCGCTCGCCCCCTGCCGCCAAGGAGCATTCTGAGCCATGCCGCGATAGGTCACCGAGCTGGTCGGCAGGTCTGCGAGTGCGAGCTCCTTGCCGAAGCTCTCGATCTTGATGCCGGCGATCTCGAGCCGCTGGGGCTTGTAGCCCAGGCGAAACGCGGCCTGTGCCTGACCGGGTCCGTACGCCGCCTCCGCCTTGAACGGCACGTACACCTTCTGCCAGTCGGGTCCGGGCGTCAGGCCGTGGGTCACCGACTTGGTGTACGGGGCCGAACCGAGCTCGAAGACGAACTCGGTCTCCGCGCTGGCGCCCCCTCGCCCCGGCAGCGAGCCCGAACGGATGAAGAAACTGGCCAGGAGGATGTCGCCCTGCTCGACCCCCTTGGGGACCGAGGCGCGCAGCTGCACGTCCCAGGGCTTACCGGACGGCCGCTCCGTGTCCATGCGCAGCGCCTGCTGGAACTCCTCGCCCGACACTTCCTGCTTGGACAAGGACACCTTGTCCGCCTGCCCGCCGACCGAGAAGGCAGCGAGCCCCTGTCCATCGAGCAGATCCACCCCCGGGACCTTGCCCCAATTCCCCGTCGGGTCGGTCGGCGCAACCTTCTTCTTCTCCACCTGCTTGGTGTCGGTGCCGACCTCGCTCTGGCTCGGCTCAGGCAAGGGTTGACGCTTGATGCACCCGGCCAAGCCCAAGGAAAGAGTCAGCCCGAGCAGCAGGGCGCGCGTGAGTGCGGAGCCGGTCTGCCTCATGGCTCACTCACCCCCTCTGCCGCCGGCGTGCCGGGGCTGGGACTGCGCGCAGCCAGCTCGGCGCGAATGCGTTCGAACATCGGGCCGTCGAGCTTGTAGAAGGCCAGGCAGATCAGACAAAGGACCGAGAACGCGGCCGGGAACAGATTGAACAGCCAGCTGATCGCCCGCTGGACCTCGGGCGATTGCTCCTGGTTGGCCACGTAGCCAACCTCCGACAGCACCCACGCTGCCAGGCCGCCCGCGATTGCCATGCCGCACTTCTGCATGAAGGAGAAGAACGCGAAAGGCAGGCCTTCGGAGCGAACTCCCGTCTTGTGGTGACCGTACTCGACCGTGTCCGGCAGCATGCCCCACTGAGTGATGGCGCAGATCATCTGTCCGAAGGTGGCGATCAAGGAAACGCCCAGGAAGACGACCAGGTTGTGCATCGGCAAGAATTCTCGCAGCGCGTAGAAGACCGCCACGATCACGCTGCCCAGCATGAACCCCTTGGCCTTGCCGATGCGCTTGGTGATCCAGGGGGTCACGACCACACCGAGCACGTTGGCCGGCAACATGATGAAGAAGAACTTCTCGAACAGGTCCGCGTCCCCGTAGACGTACTTGAAGTAGTAGAGGGCGACGGCATTGATGGTGACCCAGACCCCCGTGTTCAAGAACATGGCGAGCGCCAGCCAGACCAACGCGTCGTTCTTGAACAAGATCGTCAAGATCTGGGAGAATTTGTAGTCCTCCCGCGCCACCGCGACGCGCTCTTCGGACTGCGCGTACGAGAACCAGAGCAGGCCCGTCGACACGGCTGCGATGACCAACATCGCCGCCGTGTAGCCGGCCTGGGGCGAGGCGAAGTAGGTCTCTGCCACCGGTCTGACCAGAATGATGATGCTGAGCGCTACCACCACGGCGAAGAACATGCGGTAGGTCGAGATGACCGCGCGCTCTTGCTGATCCTGCGTCATGACGGCGCTGATCGCCGAGTAGGGCAAGCCGACGGCCGAAAAGATCGTGCCGTGCGCCATGTAGGTGACGTAGGCGTAGATGAGCTTGCCGGTCGGGCCGATGTCCGGTGTGAAGAAGCAGGCAACCAAAGTCAGGTTGAGAGGCAACGCTCCGAACAGCAAGTAGGGGCGAAACTTGCCCCAGCGCGTCTGCGTACGGTCGGCGAAGAAGCCGACGATCGGATCCATGAACGCGTCGTAGATGCGGGCAGCCAAAAAGAGCCCTGCAACGTG
>Ga0315912_10000507_pt1 | contig 70164 bp, 51 predicted proteins | sample VfabasoilMG_FD_204469 | JGI IMG/M metagenome (GOLD analysis project Ga0315912, IMG submission 204469) | Garden soil microbial communities collected in Santa Monica, California, United States - V. faba soil | ecosystem: Environmental > Terrestrial > Soil > Garden | place: USA: California... | reverse complement strand
CCGCACGGGACGCGGCGAAGAAGCAGAGGAGGAAGAAAGAAGGGGGGCGGAAACGCCAAGGATCATTCTTCATGCATAGCGCGAAATCGAGCCGCTGACAGCGAGCAGCAACACCCTGGGGGGCGCCGGCGCGCGTCAACCCCGGCCGCTAGGCAGGGGCAGGACGCAGCGGGTAGGCGCGAGTGACCCGAATGTACCCCGCCGGTCTCGATCGGCGCACCCTTCGCCAGAACGAGGCTGGTCGGCAGACGAGGCCGCTGGGGGATTTCTGCACTGCAAGTGCATTCCCGGCGGGCGAGGCTTCCTCCTGTCAGTCGCAGTCTCGGGCTCCCTCGGGGCGAACCGCCCAGGCGCCAAGGGCGCCAGGACATCGGAAAATCACTTGGCGCACGTCGCGTCTTGGCGGTTCATCCGCTGTACGGTGCCTCCGCGCGCTCTTCCCAGACGACCACGCCGCTCGCTGCTTTCCTGAAGTTTTCGGCAAGTGGATCCGCGCTCGCCCGGGCCTTTCGGTCCTTCCCGCGGCGCTGCCGAGGCATGTTAGGCTGCCGCAGTGACGCCCCGAAGGCTGCTGGCTCTCCTCGCCCTCTGCTTCGCCGGGCTCGCGCCGCTCTCCGCGGGTGCCGAGCCTCGCACCCTGAAGCTTCTGATCTCGAGCGAGCCGCCGCAGATGAATTCGGCGAAGGCCACCGACCAGATCAGCGGCATGCTGCTCGGCCACCTGATGGAGGGCCTGACGCGGTATGGCCAGAACGGGGAGCTGATTGCCGGCATTGCGGAGAGCTGGCACATCGACGACCAACGGGCGAGCTTCCAGCTGCGCCGCGGCGCGCTCTGGTCCGATGGCAAGCCGGTGCGGGCCCAGGACTTCGTGTTCGGCTGGCGTACCGTCGTCGATCCGAAGACGGCGTCGGAATACGCGTTCATCCTGTACCCGCTGAAGAACGCCGAGGCCATCAATGGTGGCAAGCTGCCGCCCAGCGCGCTCGGCGTTTCCGCGCCAGACGATCACACGCTCGAGATCGTGTTCGAAAATCCCTGTGGCTATTTTCTCGGCCTCACCGCTTTCCCGACGTATTTGCCGCTACGCGAGGACTTCTACAAGTCCGAGCGCTACGGTGCCGACGCCAGCGATCTGTTGACGAATGGCCCGTTCAACCTGACCCGCTGGGTGCACGGTGCGTCGCTCACCCTGGACAAGAACCCGCAGTACTGGAACGCCGACCGCATCCACGTCGACCGCATCGAGATCCCTTACATCACCAGCGATCCGAACACGGCCTACAACCTGTTTCTGGACAAGAAGGTCGACACGCTGGGTATCAGCAAGGAAAATCTGGATCGCGCTCAGGCAGACCGGCTCAAGATGAAGGCGTTTGCCGACGGCTCCGTCTGGTACATGGAGTTTAACTTCCGGCAGGAGCGGGTGACGCGGAACTACCACCTGCGCAAGGCCCTGCAGCTGGTCTTCGACGCGAAAGAGTACGTCTCCCGGGTGGTCGGTATCCCGGGGACCAAGGTGGGGGTCTCGTTGATCCCCGCCTGGGTGCCCGGCGTGAACGGGCGTTTTCGCGTCGAGTTTCCGCTCGCGCCAAGGAAGACGGACTTCGCGGAGGCCAAGCGCCATCTCGAACTCGCCCGCCAGGAGCTGGGCGGGACGATTCCGCCGCTCGTCTGGCTCACCGACGATGGGCCCGCCGCGGGCCGTCAGGCGGAGTACTTCCAGTATCTGTTTCTCACCCGCCTGGGCATCGAGCTCAGGATCGACCGGCAAATTTTCAAGCAGCGGTTGGCCAAGATGACGGCGGGGGACTTCGACATCGTCTCGGCGGGCTGGGGCCCAGACTTTGCTGACCCGATGACGTATGCCGACCTCTTCACGACCTGGAACGACAACAACCGCGGCAAGTACAAGAGCGAGAAGTACGACGAGCTGATCCGGAAAGCGCAATCCACGTCCGATGCGCCGACGCGGATGAGTTCCATGGCGGCCGCGGAACAGGTGCTGCTCGAGGACGTCGGTATCGTCCCCATGAACGAACGCGTCATCATCTACGCTCATCAGCCGCGCGTCTCCGGGATCGTGCGGCATGTGGTGGGGCCCGATCCGGATTACACCTGGATCACTCTCTCGGACTAGCTTACCCCTGGTGCTTGGATGTTACGCTACACGCTCAAACGCCTGGGGGCTGGCCTCCTCACCGTGTATTTCATCGCCACCGCGACGTTTCTCGCCATGCACTTCGTTCCGGGCGACCCGATCGCCGGCAACAAAGCCATGCGCCCCGAGATCCGCCAGAACCTGGAGCGCAAGTACGGTCTCGATAAACCCGTCAGCGTCCAATACGTGGTTTTTCTCCGCAACATGCTGCACGGCGATTTTGGCATCTCGTTTACGCAGCCGAACCGCCTGGTCAACGACATCATCAAGGACCACTTCCCGGTCTCCGCGCTGCTCGGGGTGCTCGCACTCTCGGTTGCCAGCATCGGCGGCGTCCTGTTCGGATCGCTGACCGCGGTCGTGCGCGGCAAGCTCACCGATCGCACGGTGATGTTCTTTGTCATTCTCGCCGTCTCGGTGCCGAGCTTCGTGTTTGCTGCGCTGGCCCAGCAACTGGCGATCCTCGCCAACGCCGGGGCCGGGACGACACTCTTGCCCGTCGCTGGCTGGGGCAGCTTGCGCCACATGTTGATGCCCACGTTGGTGCTCGGGCTCGGCACGATGGCGTTTCTCACGCGCCTGATGCGCTCGTCGATGCTCGAGATCGTCAATCAAGACTACATCCGCACCGCCAAAGCCAAGGGCCTGCCCACCCACCGGGTCTTCTTTTCGCACCAGCTCCGCAACGCCATCTTGCCCGTCATCACCGTGCTCGGGCCCTCGATCGCGGCCATCACCACCGGTGGCTTCGTGGTCGAGACGGTGTTTTCCATCCCGGGGCTCGGGCGTTACTTCGTGCAGGCGGTGCAGCAGCTCGACTACACCGTGATCATGGGGCTGACCGTATTCTACGGCGCGTTTTTGGTGTTCATGGTGATCCTGGTCGACATCATCTACGGCTTCATCGATCCCCGGATCAGCCTGGCAAAGGCGGCCTCGTGAGCGTGCAGCAGCCGGTCGCGATCCATCCGGCGCAGCCCGTGCGCTCGGCGCCGGGAGCCGCCGAGCGGACCCGAGCCCTGGCGGCGCTGACGCGGGGTGACTTCGAGCCCGTGCCGCGAGAAAGTCTGGAGCGCGGTCCGTCTCGGCCATCGCTGTCCTACTGGCAAGATGCCTGGATCCGGCTGCGCAAGAACAAGCAGGCGCTGGTGTCGCTCGGCATCATCATCGCGCTCGTGCTCTTTACCTTGCTCGGGCCGCTCCTGTGGCGTGAGGATCCGAGCGCGCCGTCGCTGAGCCGCATCTCGCGAGGCCCGAGCCTGGTCAGCGACGTGCCGGTGCTGCCCGAACTCGCTCCATTCACGGAGGAGACCCGGGCCGACGTGCCGCCGCTGCCGCAGGCCGACGGCGCAACGCTGGCCGCACCGTCGAAGCTCGAATGGCTCGAGCCGCCGAGCGTCCAAGCCGTGCGCATGCGTTGGGACCCGGTGCCCGGAGCCGCAGGGTACCTGATCTATCGCAGCCAGGATCCGCCGGCGGGCGGCTACTTCGGGCTGCCCGTGGGCACCATCGAGGCCGGCAACGTGGTCAGCTTCGAGGATAGCTTCAACCTCGAAGATCGGAAGTATTACTACAGCGTCGTCGCTCGCAACGTCTCCGAGTCGAAGCAGTCCATCACGCGCGAGGTCGTGCTGTCGCCCGGCATCTCCCTCGGTGACGCGCAGGCCATTCGTCCCGGTGCCCAACCGGGGGAGATGGTGCATTTTGCGGTGCGCCCGTTCGGCACGGATGCGCTGGGTCGCGACCTGTTGGCCCGGCTCATGGCGGGCGGGCGGGTCTCCTTGTTCATCGGGTTCTTCGCGCCGCTCGTGGCCCTGTCGATCGGCGTGTTGATCGGCGGCATCGCGGGCTTTGCCGGCGGCAAGATCGATCAATGGTTGATGCGCATCACGGACTTCGTGCTCGCGCTGCCGTTCTTGCTCTTCATGATCCTGTTCAAGGTGATGCTCGGCGGAGGTCCGGGCCAGAGCGGCATCTCGGCCATGCTGGTCGCCTTGATCGCGCTCTCCTGGACCGGCGTCGCACGCCTGACGCGAGGGCAGGTGCTGTCGCTGCGCGAGAGTGAGTTCGTGCAGGCGGCCCGGCTGCTCGGTGCGCGCCCGCTGTACATCTTGTTGCGGCACCTGTTGCCGAACACGCTGGGGGTGATCCTCGTTTCTTTCACGTTTGCGATTCCGGGGGCGATTTTCACGGAGGCCTTCCTCTCGTTCATCGGCATGGGGGTGGAGCCGCCCGCCGCTTCCTGGGGCAGCATGTGCAACGACGGCATCGGCACCTTTCTCACCCACCCGCACGAGCTGATTTTCCCCGCCGTGTTCATCAGCGTCGCGGTGCTGGCCTTCAACTTGCTCGGTGACGGCCTGCGTGACGCACTGGATCCGAAGATGAGGAGCGTAGAATGAGCCTGCTCACGGTGGAGGATCTGCGCGTCGAGTTCGACACCTACGGCGGCATCGTGAAGGCGGTGCGCGGCGTCGGGTTTTCGCTCGAGCCCGGCAAATCGCTGGCGATCGTGGGCGAGAGCGGCTGTGGCAAGAGCGTGAGCGTACAGGCGCTGATGGGGCTCATCCCGACACCGCCCGGCCGCATCACCGGCGGCTCGGTTCGCTTCCAGGGCAAGGAGATTCTGGGCTTGCCGCTGCGCGAGGCGAACCTGATCCGTGGCAAAGAGATCGGCATGATCTTTCAGGACCCGATGTCTTCGCTCAACCCGACGATGACCGTCGGCAAGCAGATCGGCGAAACGCTGCGCTACCACGAGGGTGTCACCGGAGACGCGGCGCGCAAGGCCGCCATCGAGTTGCTCGAGCGCGTGGGCATTCCCGAAGCCAGCAGCCGCGTGGATGCCTTCCCGTTCCAGTTTTCCGGGGGCATGCGCCAGCGTGTGATGATCGCCATGGCGATCGCGTGCCGCCCGTCGCTCTTGATCGCGGACGAGCCGACGACGGCGCTCGATGTGACGGTACAGGCGCAGATCCTCGAGCTGATCGCCGAGCTGCAGCGCGAGACGCAGATGTCCTTGATCCTGATCACGCACGATCTCGGCGTGGTCGCGCGGGTCGCGGACGACGTGGCCGTGATGTATGCCGGCCAGATCGTGGAGACGGCCAGCGTGGACGATATCTTCTATCGCCCGGCTCATCCGTACACGCTGGGCCTGCAGGCGGCGCGGCCTCCCGCGGATGAGCAACTCCGGCGTAAGCTCGAGCCCATCCTGGGCTCGCCGCCGGACTTGTTTCGTCCGCCGGCAGGTTGTGCCTATCGCGCGCGCTGCCCCTGGGCCATGCGCGTGTGTGAGGCGCAGGATCCGCCGCTCTGGCCGCTCGAGCCGCAGCACAGCAGCCGTTGCTGGCTGCATCACGAATACGGCAGCGAGCGGCGCCCGGAGCGGCTCCACCATGGCGCGTCGATGCCGGCGCCAGGAGCGGCCCAGGCATGACGAGCGCAGCCAACTCTCCGAACGTCGAACGCCCGATCCTGGAGCTGAAGGCGCTCCAGAAGCATTTCCGCCTCCCGGGCGGGCGGATGTTGCACGCCGTCGACGGCGTCAGCCTCTCGGTGGGGGAGCGCGAGGTCGTGGGGCTGGTGGGTGAATCCGGCTGCGGCAAGTCGACGCTCGGCAAGACCGTCGTCGGGCTGTTGGACAAGACCGCGGGCGAGGTGCACTACCGCGGCCAGCGGCTGCCCGCGCTGTACGGCGCCGAAGATTTCCGCAAGTACGCGCGCAAAGTGCACATGATCTTCCAGGACCCGTACTCCTCGCTCGATCCCCGCATGACCGTGCGGGAGATCATCGCCGAAGGGCCGCGCATCCACGGCCTGTGGAGCCGCGACGAGGTGTCGGAGCGCGTGGCGTTTTGCCTGGAGCGCGTGGGCCTCGCGCGCGACTACATGTCGCGTTACGCCCATGAGTTCTCGGGGGGGCAGCGGCAGCGCATCGGCATTGCGCGCGCGCTGGCGATCGAACCCGAGATCGTGGTGTGTGACGAGCCGATCTCGGCCCTCGACGTCTCGGTTCAGGCGCAAGTCGTGAACCTGCTCGGCCAGCTCTCGGACACGCTTGGGCTCACGCTGCTCTTCATCGCGCACGATCTATCGATGGTGCGCTATGTGTCGCGGCGCATGGCCGTCATGTACCTCGGGCAACTCGTGGAGCTCGGGCCATCCAACGATGTCTATTTTCGGCCGCAGCATCCCTATACGCAGTCGCTGATCGCGTCCAACCCCGAGCCCGACCCACAGCGGGCCCGCCAGCGCTTGCCGCTCGCCGCACGCGGAGAGATCTCCTCGCCGGTCGATCCCAAGTCGGGCTGCCGTTTCGTTGGCCGCTGCCCTCACGCCTTGCCTGTCTGCTCCACTCGAGATCCGGAGTGGCGCGAGATTGCGCCCGGCCATTTCGTGGCCTGCCACCTCTTCAACTAAGCTCGACGGGCTTCAGGCAACGGAGCACCACCGGCCTCGATGAAAGGTCGGTTCCGTGCCGAGACTTCCTGAAGTCCGAAGTCTGAAGCCTCACAACTTCATTCGCAGGGCGGCGCGAACTCCGGGTCCTGTGGGGTACCCGGCTGCGCTCCGGCGCGTGCGCTCTGTCCTGCTTCGGGCTGCGCCTCGCGCAGCGCCCGAACGACCATCGCAGGCTCCGAGGCGCCCGCCGCAGACTCGAGCACGGAGGCGGGCGCGAGCGGGCTGCCCTTCTCCACGCATTGCCGCGCCGCTGCCGGCGCGCGCGCGCTCGGCTCGGGTGTCGGCGTCGAAGGTGCGCTCGCGAGCTGTCCCGACAGGCGCGGCGCTGCCCGTACCTCGAGGGCACTCTCGCCGTGGCTGTAGACGAAGACGAACATCGTGGTCATGGCCACCACGCTCAGCACCAGCGCCCCGACGCTCAGCGACAGTGCGCGATGGGTCAGATGTTGCTCGCGCGTGGGGGCGGGCGCGGCTGTGACGAAGCCCTTGGGCTGCCGGCAAAACTCCGCTGCCTCGCCGGGAGCCGAGTCGTGCGAGCTCTCCCGCTCACATTGGCGATCGGCGCGTGGATCGGCGCGATCGGGCGCCGTCAGGGCCACCCAGGTGGGCGAGCTCTCGAGCTCCGTGGGAGCGTTGCCGAGGTCGGGGCCGAGCCGCCGGCGCGGCGCCGAGCGGCGCTCGGGCAGAGGGGCGGGCACGGAGGCACCGTCCGCCGCGTAGGGTTCGAGGGCCTGAGCCAGTTCGCGCGCGCCCGGGTAGCGGCGCTCCTTGTGGCGCGCGAGCGCGCACATCACCACTTCCGACAACCCGGGCGACAGCTCGGGGCACAACTCCGAGAGCGGCCTCGGGTCGACCGAAACGATGCGAAACAGGAGCTCCGAGCGGCCGCACAGATGTGGCGGACGTCCGGCGAGGCACTGATACAGAATCACGCCCAGCGCGTAGATATCGGCGCGCGCGTCGAGCTGCCGGTGATCCGTCAGCTGTTCGGGTGCCATGTATCCGACCGTACCGATCAGCGTGCCTTCTTCGCTGAGGTCGGCCCCGTCGCGCAGCTTGGCTACGCCAAAGTCGATCACCTTGGCCACTTCACGGCCGTCGCTGCGACTGGTGATGCAAATGTTGGCGGGCTTCAGATCTCGATGCACGAGCCCGCGGTCGTGCGCCAACGCCAGGCCTCGGCAAGCGTCCAGGACGATGCGCACCGCGCGCCGCTCTTCCAGCCGGGGGCATACCCCGAGCAGCTCCCGCAGGTCTTGCCCGCGCACCAGCTCCATCACCAGGTAGGGGGTACCCTCGGCGGTGCCGTAGTCGAGCACGCCGATGATGTGTTCGCTGGCGATCGAACCTGCCGCCTGAGCCTCGCGCAGGAAGCGTTGCACCATGGTGCTCTTCTGCGCGTATTGGTCGTGCAAGAACTTCAGGGCGAAGTGCGTGCCGACGACCGTATGCCGTGCCTCGTAGACGCTCCCCATCCCACCGCAGGCCAGGCGCCGCAGGATGAAGTACTTACCGTCCACCAGTTGCCCGATGCGACGATCCGTGCGCGGCTCGGGCGACTCATCCGCATATGGCAGCCCCGACGCTTCGGGGGCTGCCGCAGTGGTGAACCCGGGCGGTAGAGTCAGTCTGTCGGATTGGCGCACGCCGATCGCCCTTTCGTAGAAAGTGGATCGAACCGCCAGTCTAACCTCGGCGCGAGCCGCGCGCATGCGCGAACATTAACTCGGGTCGGCGCCTGTGCAGCAGGGCCGTAGTTTGCCCGGCGCAGCTTCACGTGTGCCGTTGTCGAATGGCGAACGGCTGGATAATTCGGTTAGTGCCGCCATGCGGAGCGATCGATTTCGGAACGTGTTCCACTCGGTACACCGTCTCGAACCAGGCGCCCGCCTCGCTCCATGCCACGGCAGTCTCGTCGACCCGGCGGGGTGCGACGCTGGAGTGGACTTCGCGAGACGCCGCTGCCGGCGTGGCTCGGGACCAGTATGCGTCGAATTTTCCGGGGCCAGGGTCCCCTCGCCAGCTGTCGCCGTTCGCCTCTTGCACTGGGAGGTGGGCACGGAGAAACTCCGCGTCGAGGGGAGGCGCTTTGCCGTGCCGGTCGTTTCGACTCAGAAGATCTTGGGCGACGCATTTGCTCGACGTTATGGCGTCGCAGCGTTCAACATCGTCAACGACCTGACCCTCGAGGCAGTGATCAGCGCGGCGACCGAGTTGCGGGCGCCGCTGATCGTGCAAACGTCGGTCAAGACGGTGAAATCGGTGGGGCTGCGCCCGCTCTACGCGATGTTCCGCGCGTATGCCGATCCTGCGCCGATCCCCATCGCCCTGCATCTCGACCATTGCCCGGACCGCAGCGTCATCACCGCCTGTCTCGAGCAAGGGTACAACTCGGTGCTGTTCGACGGCTCTCACCTGCCGAGCGTGGAAGAGAACAAGCGCCAGACGATCGAGGTCGTGGCCGAGGCGCGGCGCCACGGTGCCCACGTCGAAGGTGAGATCGAGGGCATCCTGGGCGTGGAGGACGGCATCGGTTCTGACCTGGCCGCCGACATCTACTCGCTCGAGACCGCCGTGGATTTCGTGAAATCGACGGGGGTGGACGTCTTTGCCCCGGCGATCGGCAACGCCCATGGGGTCTACAAGGCGGAGCCCGTGCTCGACATGCAACGGGTCTCCGATATCGTGGCCCGGGTGCCGGTGCCGATCTGCCTGCACGGCGGCACGGGATTGTCTGCGCGCCAGTTCGACGACTTGATCGGCCGCGGTTGCGCCAAGGTGAACATCTCGACGGCGCTCAAGCTGGCGTACATGGGAGCGCACCGCGAGTTCTTCGAGCGCTACCCCGACCACGCTGATCCACCCACGTTGCTCAAGTTCGTGCGGGAGCGCGTGGTGGCCCTGGCACGCGAGCACCTGCTGCTCTTTCACAGTGAAGGCAAGGCCGCTTGACCACACTGATCTTCGACTGCGATGGCGTGCTCGCGGATACCGAGCGCCACGGGCATCTGCCCGCGTTCAATCAGACATTTGCCGAGTTTGGCCTGCCGGTGCAGTGGTCGGAGAAGGAGTACGGCATCAAGCTCCGCATCGGTGGTGGCAAGGAGCGCATGGCCAGCTTGCTTACGGAGGATTTTCTGGCGCGCGCCAAGCTGCCACACGACAAGCTGCTCCTGGCAGAGGAGGTGGCCAAATGGCATCGGCGCAAGACGCAGATCTATACCGAGCGCGTGGCGGCAGGGGAGCTCCCTCCCAGGCCGGGGATCCGTCGCCTGATCGATGCAGGGCTCGCTGCAGGCTGGCAGCTGGCCGTGGCGTCTACGTCCGCGCGGGACGCCGTGGACGCGGTGCTGCGGGTGGCCGCAGGCCGAGAGCAGGCGGCGCGCTTCAGCGGGGTGTTTGCAGGGGACATCGTGCCGCGCAAGAAGCCGGCACCTGACATCTATCGGTTTGCGCTCGCCGAGCTCGGCGCCGACGCCGCCCAGACGGTCGTGATCGAGGATTCCGAGAACGGCCTGCAGGCGGCGCTCGGGGCGGGGCTCCGCTGCGTGGTGACGGTGAACGGCTACACCGAACACGAGCATTTCGACGAGGCAGCGCTGGTGCTGAGCGATCTCGGGGAACCGGGCGCTCCGCTGCGCGTGCTGGCGAATCGCAGCCGCGCGCGCCCGGAGGGCCAGCTCCAGCTGCAGGACTTGTTGGCGTGTTTGCCCGCGGGGCAGGCGCCGCGCCTCGAGCACTCGCAAGCGAGGGGAGGGTGAGCGCCGTGCCGACATCACTGCCGGTGGTGGAGCGCGTGGTGCGCTCCATCGCGCAGACGGCGGTCGACAACGAGGCGGCGTTTTCGGCGCTCGACTCGGTGGTGGGGGACGGGGATTTTGGCTTCTCGCTGGCGCGCGGCTTCGAGAAGGTGTTGGAGGAGTTCGACAGGCTCGACAGGAGCAGCGTGGGTACGTTTCTCAAGCGCGTCGCCGTGATCATCACCAGTCGTTGCGGGGGTACCTCGGGGCCGATCTGGGGCACGGCGTTCCTGCGCGCCGGTGTCGCTGCTGGAGATCGCCAGTCACTCGCGCCCGCCGAGCTGGTCGAGGTCTTGCGCGCCGGCTTCAACGGGATCGCGCAGCGTGGCGGCGCAGCCCTCGGAGACAAGACGCTGCTCGATGCGTTGGGCCCGTTCATCGACTGCTTCGAGCGCGAGGCAGTGCACGAGGGCAGGGCTCCGCTCGATGCCCTGGAGCGCGGCGCCAAGGTTGCCCAAGAGGCCGCGCGCGCCACGTCCGACTTGGTCGCCAAGCGCGGGCGCGCTGCCTACACGGGGGAGCGCAGCCGCGGTTCGGTCGACCCCGGGGCGACGGCCGTGGCCCTGATGCTCGAGAATCTCGCCGCTGCTCTGCGACAGCCAGTCTGAGAGGTGGACGTCCGCGGGGGCCCAACCCCGCTCAACTGACCCGCGGGGGCCCATCCCCGCTCAACTGACCCGCGGGGGCCCATCCCCGCTCAGAAGGGAGAATCGCCATGAGAAAATTCGTCAATGCGCCCCGGGAGTTCGTGTCGGAGATGCTCAAGGGGCTCAGCCTCGCCAATCCCAACACCCTGCGCTATGTGCCCGAATACAATCTGATCATGCGCAAGGATGCGCCGCGAGACGACAAGGTCTCGATCCTCCAGGGCTCCGGCTCCGGGCACGAGCCGGCGCATGTGATGGCGGTGGGCCGCGGCATGTTGGACGGCGCCTGTCCCGGCGACGTGTTTGCAGCGCCCCCGGTGGACTACGTGAACGAGAGCACGAAGCTGCTCGCGTCCAAGAAAGGTGTTCTGTACCTGGTCAACAACTACACGGGCGATCGCCTGGCGTTCGAGATGGCCAGTGAGCTCGCGGAGGCGGAGGGCATCAAGGTCAAGACCTTGCTCATCGACGATGACGTCGCGGTATCGGACTCGACCTACACGGTGGGTCGGCGCGGCGTGGCCGGCAACTTCTTCGTGATCAAGGCCGTGGGCGCCGCCAGCGAGCAGGGTGCAGAGCTGGAGCAATTGCTCGAGATCGGCAAGAAGGTCAACGCCGTGACCCGCAGTATGGGCGTGGCGCTCAGCTCGTGCATCCCACCTGCCAAGGGCTCGGCGCTGTTCGAGATCGCCGACGACGAGATGGAGGTCGGCGTAGGCATCCATGGTGAGCCCGGACGCCGGCGCGCCAAACGGGGCTCCGCCAACGAGATCGTGAGCCTGTTGCTCGACGCGATCGTGCCGGATCTTCCCTACAAGAAGGGGGAGCGAGTGGCGCTGATGGTCAACGGCCTCGGCGGTACGCCGCTGAGCGAGCTGTACGTGCTGTACGGGATCGCCCACAATCAACTCAAGAAGCGGGGCATCGAGGTCGCGCGCAACTACGTGGGCGAGTATTGCACGTCGCTCGAGATGGCCGGCGCATCCTTGACGCTGGTGCGTCTCGACGATGAGCTCGAGCGCTTGCTTGCCGCGCCGGCGGAGATTCCGATCCGGGTGTTCTGACACGGAGCGGGCACTAGCCCCGGCCCGAGCATGTTCGAGCCCCGGCCTCCGGCGCGGGACACGAGTGGAGGTTAGCCCCGGCTCAAGAACAACGCGCCCAGCGGTGGCAGCGTCAGGTTCAAGGAAAACGGGCGGCCGTGGCTGGAAACGGCTTCGGCCTGCACGCCGCCTTGGTTGCCCTGGCCGCTGCCGCCGTAGACGCGGGCGTCGGTGTTGATCAGCTCATGCCAGAAACCGGCAGCGTCCACGCCGATGCGGAAATCATGGCGAGGCTCGGGCGTGAAGTTGAAAATCACCACGATGCACTCGTCGGGATCGGAGGAGCGACGGATGAACGACAGCGTGCTCTGGCGGCTGTCGTTGGCGTCGATCCAATCGAAGCCCTCGGGCTCGTGATCCCGTTGGTAGAGCGCCGGGTTCTCGACGTACACGCGGTTGAGCTCGCGCAGCAGGTGTTGCATGCCTTGCCCGAGCGGCGTGCTGGCCTGGTGCCAGTCGAGGCTCGAGTCGTGGTTCCACTCGCTGTGCTGTCCGAACTCTCCCCCCATGAACATCAGCTTCTTGCCGGGAGTGGCCAGCATGTAGGCGAAGAGCAGGCGCAGGTTGGCAAACTTCTGCCATTCGTCGCCCGGCATGCGGCCGAGCAGCGAACCCTTGCCGTACACGACCTCGTCGTGCGAGAGCGCCAGCACATAGCGCTCGCTGTAGGCGTACATGCGGCGGAACGTCAGCTCGTCATGGTGGTAGCGACGGTGCTGGGGATCGCGCGCCAGATAGCGGAGCGTGTCGTGCATCCAGCCCATGTCCCACTTCAGATCGAAACCGAGGCCGCCGGCCTTGCTCGGGCCGGTCACCCGCGGCCAGGCCGTCGCCTCTTCGGCGATCGTCAGCGCGTCGGGGTACTCGCGATGCACTGAATCGTTCAGGCGTCGCAGAAACGCCACTGCGTCCAGATTTTCACGACCGCCGTGACGGTTCGGCACCCACTGGCCCTCCGCGCGGCCGTAGTCCAGATGCAACATGGACGTGACGCCGTCTACCCGCAGCCCGTCGGCGTGAAACTTGTCGAGCCAGAACACGGCGCTCGACGTCAGGAAGCTCTGCACCTCGAGCCGCCCATAGTTGAAGATCACGCTGCCCCATTCGGGGTGCTCGCGCTGCCGCGGGTCGTCGTGTTCGTACAGGTGGGTACCGTCGAAGTAGACGGGGCCATGCCCGTCGGAGGGGAAATGCGCGGGCACCCAGTCCAGAATCACCCCGATGCCGTGCTGGTGCAGGGTATCGATCAGCGCCATGAAGTCCTGCGGTGAGCCGTAGCGCGAGCTGGGCGCGAAAAACCCCGTCACCTGATAGCCCCACGAGCCGAAGAACGGATGCTCCATGACCGGCATGAACTCGACATGCGTGAAGCCGAGCCGCCGAATGTGGTCGATCAGTCGCGGCGCAATCTCGCAGTAATTGAGCGAGCGATAGCGGTCCTCCGGCACTCGCATCCAGGAGCCCAGGTGCACCTCGTACACGCTCATCGGCGCCGACAGCGTGCTGCGTTCGGAGCGTTCCGACATCCAGCGCTGGTCCTGCCAGGCGTAGTCCAGGTTCCAGACGACACTGGCGGTCTCGGGCGCGGCTTGCTGGGCTACGCCGAGCGGGTCCGCCTTGTCCGGCAAGAGTTGGCCGGATCTCGAGACAATTCGATATTTGTACAGCTGACCTTGGGCGACTCCGGGTACGAAACCTTGCCAAATGCCGCTCGCGGCCAGGCGCGACAGCGGCGTCGCGTCCGTCTTCCAGCCATTGAAGTCCCCGACCACGCTCACCGCTTGCGCATTCGGCGCCCAGACCGCAAACTGAGTGCCCGATGCGCCGTCCCGCGTCGTCACATGAGCTCCGAGCTTTTCGTATATGCGAGCGTGCGTGCCCTCGCAGAAGAGGTGTGTGTCGAGATCGGAAATCTCGTGGGGACCAACCACGAGCCCCCCGCTAGGCGGCGCATCACTCATGCAGAACCTGACTTGCCACGGGACTCCGCAATCTGGAAGTCGCGCGGATCCCCCTGGTGTACGAGCCGACTGGTCAGTCGAGGGTGGCGTGACCGGGTTTCTCGGTGACACACGTCGTGCTGGCCGTGCCTGAAGTCACTCCCGAGCCCGGGCATCCGCCGCCGCGCGCGACGTACCGAATCCAGCTCACCCCGGATTTTGGCTTCCGGGAGCTCGAGGCGAGTGTTCCGTACCTGGCGCGGCTGGGGGTCAGCCACGCCTATGTTTCACCTTGTCTCGAGGCCGTGCCCGGCAGCAGCCACGGCTACGACGTCACGGATCCGGCCCGCGTCCGCCAGGACTTCGGCGGTGAGCCGGCGCGCGCAGCAGCCTTCAGGGCCTGCCAGAGGCACGGCCTGGGAGTGCTGCTCGACATCGTTCCCAACCACATGGCGGCGTCGCCTCGCAACAACCCCTGGTGGCGAGATCTGCTGCGCTGGGGACCCGGTAGCGCGTTTGCCAGCTATTTCGACGTCGACTGGACCCGCCACGAGGGCCGCATTCTGCTGCCGATTCTGGAGGGCAGCCGCTCGGCGGCGGCGAGTGGGGAGGTGGGGCTGGCGCTCGGCAGTTTCGAGCTCGAGCTGTGGGTCGCCGACAAGGTGTTGCCGGTGGCGGCCCGCTCGCTGCCGTTCGTTTTTGCCGATCTGCCCGCCTCGGCCTCGCCCGAGCTGCGGCGTCAGGTCGAGAGCCTGGCGGAGCTCTGCCAGGCCGGCAGCAGCCTGGAGGAGCTGGTGGCGGGCGAACGCGCCGTCCTGGAGCTCTTGATTCGGCAACCCGAGCGCTCGCTGGTGAAGGAGCTCTTGGTGCGGCTGAACGCCAGCCCCGAGCGCCTGGAGGCGGTGCTCGAGGCGCAACACTACCGGTTGCGCTTCTGGCGCGCCGGGCTCGACGAGATCAACTACCGCCGCTTCTTCGACATCAGCGAGCTGGCGGCCCTGCGCGTCGAGGACGCCGAGGTCTTCGAGGCCGTGCACGTGCAGATCCGGCGCTGGATCGAGCAGGGCCAGATCGCGGGGGTGCGCGTCGATCACCCCGACGGTCTCAAGGACCCCGAGCACTACTTCGAGCGGCTCCGCACGTTGGTCGGCTCGCGCTGGGTGCTGGCCGAGAAGGTACTGGCGACCGAGGAGCGGTTGCCGGCCACGTTTCGCGTCGATGGCACCACCGGTTACGACTTTCTCAACGTGGCAGGGCGACTGTTCGTGGACCCCAGCGCCGAACATGCGCTGACCCGCGCCTACTGTCGCTTTGCCGAGCTGCCCAGCTACGACGTGGCGCGCGCGGTGCGGGCCGCCAAGGCGCGGGCGCTGCGCGAACTGTTCGGCGCGGAGGTCGCGGCACTCACGGCGCGGGCGCTGCCGGCGTGCCAGGCGGAGCGCGGCCGCTCGTTTGGAGCCGGCGACGTGCAGCCGGCCCTGGTGGCTTTGATCACGGCATTGCCCGTGTACCGCACCTACCTGCGGCCGGGTCGCCCGGCGAGCGAGGCGGACGCCGCCTGGCTGGAGGTGGCGCGGCGGCACGCCAGCCTCGAGCTGCCGGAGTTGGCCCCGCTGGTGGGGCGGCTCGTGGACTTATTGCTGGGCACCGGGAACACGCCGCGCAGTGACGAGTTTGCCACTGCATTTCAGCAGCTGTCGGGGCCCGCGATGGCCAAGGGCCTCGAGGACACGGTGCTCTACGATGACGCACGCCTGCTGGCACTGAACGAGGTGGGAGGCGATCTCGGGCGCTTCGGTGGGAGCGTCGAGGAGTTTCATGAACACTGCAGCTACGTGCAGGCACACTGGCCGCAGACGCTGCTGGCCACCTCCACGCACGACACCAAGCGCAGCGAGGACGTCCGGCTCAGGATCGCGCTCTTGTCGGAGCTGCCGGGCGAGTGGACCGCCTTCAGCGAAGCCTGGATGCAGCGAGCACAGGGGTTGCCGGGGGGCGCCTCGGTCGATCCCCGCACGCTCTACTTCCTGCTCCAGACGCTGGTCGGTGTCTGGCCGATCTCCCAGCTTCGCCTGCAGACGTATCTGCTCAAGGCCGTGCGGGAGGCCAAGGCCTGGACCTCCTGGCTGTCGCCCGACTTGCCCCGGGAAAAGGCGCTCGGCGAGTTCACCCGCGCGCTGCTCCTGGACAGCAGCTTCGCCCAGGAGCTCGGCGACTTGATCCGCCGGCTCCAGCCCGCGTTCGAGCGGCACGTGCTGTCCCTCACCTTGCTCAAGCTCAGTGCGCCGGGCGTCCCCGACATCTATCAAGGCACGGAGCTGTGGGATTTTAGCCTGGCGGATCCGGACAACCGCCGCCCCGTCGATTTTGCCCTGCGCGAGCGCGTGCTGGCGTCGCTGAGCGCGGGGGCCCCTCCCACCGAGGGTCCCGGCCAGGGGCTGGGCGTGGCCAAGCTGCGTTTGATCGCGCAGGCGCTGGAGCTGCGGCGGCAGCGTCCGGAGTGCTTTGACGCTCGCGGCACGTACACCCCGCTCGACGTCGAGGGCGAGGAGCGCCAGCGGGTGGTCGCCTTTCAACGCGGGGCGGATGTGGTCAGTGTCGCGCCGCGCTTGACGCTCACGCTGGAGCGCTGGGGAGAGACCCGGGTCCGACTGCCGCCCGGCAAATTTCGCGACGTATTGAGCGGGCTCGAGGTGGAGAGCGGGTACGTCGACGCCCTGCTGCGGCACTTTCCGGTGGCGCTTCTCGTCCGGACTCGAGCTACAGGCGAGTAGGCATGGCCGAGCTCCTGGTCTGGGCGCCCAACGCTCACCGCGTCGAGGTGGAGGTCGAGCTGGAGGTGGAGGTCGAGCTCGCGGCGGGGCTGCGCGGCACGGCTCCGGTCCAGCGCGAGAGCCGGCCTCTCCAGCGTGGCGACCGAGGCTATTTTTCCTTGCCTGCGCCCGGCCTGCCCGCAGGCGCTCGGTACCTGCTGCGGCTGGACGCCGCTGCCGGCGTGCCGGATCCGCGTTCCGCCTACCAGCCCGACGGCATTCACGGCCCGTCCCAGATCTGGGATCACGACGCCTTCGTCTGGACCGATCGCGATTTTGTCCCCGCGCCGCTGGCGCAGGCGGTGGTGTACGAGTTGCACGTCGGCACGTTCACCCGCGAGGGCACCTTTGCGGCGGCCATCGGCAGGCTCGATCACCTGGTCGAGCTCGGGGTCAGCCACGTGGAGTTGATGCCGGTAGCCACGTTTCCCGGTCGTCGCGGCTGGGGTTACGACGGCGTGGCACTCTTTGCTCCGCATCCCGCCTACGGCACGCCGGACGACTTGAAGCGTCTCGTGGACGCCTGCCACGCCCGGGGGCTCGCCGCACTGCTCGACGTCGTCTACAACCACCTGGGTCCGGATGGGAACTACCTGGGCCGTTTTGGCCCGTACTTCACCCGCGAGTATGCGACGCCCTGGGGAGTAGCGGTCAACCTGGACGGCTCCGGGTCGGACGAGGTGCGCCGGTTCTTCTGCGACAATGCGCTGCACTGGCTCGACCGGTATCACTTCGACGGCCTGCGCCTGGACGCGGTGCATGCACTGCTGGATCGCAGCGCACAGCCCTTTCTCGAGCAACTCGGTCGGGAGGTACGCGAGCTCAGTCTGCGCTCCGGGCGCCCCAAGGTGCTGATCGCCGAGAGCGACTCGAACGATCCGCGGCTGGTGCGGGCGGTCGAGGATGGCGGTCTGGGGCTCGACGCGCAGTGGAGCGACGACTTTCACCATAGCCTGCACGCGCTCCTGACCGGCGAACGCCGCGGCTACTACGCCGACTTTGGGCGTCTCAGCGACCTCGAGAGTGCGCTGCGCTCGGGATTTGTCTACGCCGGGCGCTACAGTCAGTACCGCGGCCGCTCGCACGGGCGACCGCTCGGCGGTCTGCCGCTCCGGCGCTTGCTGGGCTACCTGCAGAACCACGACCAGGTGGGCAACCGCGCTTTCGGCGATCGGATCGGCCGGAGCCTGTCGGCGGAACAACTCGAGCTCGCCGCTGCCTTGGTGCTGATCGGTCCGTTCGTGCCGCTGTTGTTTCAGGGCGAGGAATGGAATGCATCGAGCCCGTTCCAGTACTTCACCGACCATCAGGATTCCGCTCTGGCAAGCGCGGTCCGTGAGGGACGGGCGCGCGAATTCAAGGAGCGTGGAGAAGCACCGGAGGGCGTGCCCGATCCCCAGGCGGCGGCCACATTCGAGGCGTCGAAGCTCGACTGGGCCGAGCTCGATCTGCCCGAGCAGCGGCGCGTCCTGGATTGGTATCGGGCATTGATTCGGCTGCGGCGCAGCGAGCCCGGGCTCGCGTGGGGCAGCCAGCCCGCGCAGGTGGAGAGCGACGAGACCGGCAGCCGTTGGCTCACGCTGCGCTCGGGGGCGCTGCTGCTCGCCGCCAACTTCAGCGCCGCCGCTCTCGGTGTCCCGGGTGTCCGGGGCGCCGAGCTCCTGCTCGGCTCGCGTGGCGTGGAGCAGAGGGGGGACGAACTCGGACTACCGGCGTGGGGTGTGGGCATTCTGCGCAGACCTGTCTGAGCTCGCGCCCGGTTCTCGCGGCAAGCTCAAAGCCGTGCTGGCTTCAGCGGCGCACGCGTGTTAGCTCTCGCGACGAGAGCACATCTCCTGCACGTCTTGGGATGAGTTCTCGCCGGGTCTCCCGGCAGGCGCGGCGTGCGGGGTCTGCCCCGCAGATACCCCGCGGGGACCCGCCCCCGCTCAGTCTCACGATCCCTGGTTTTCGGTGTTTCGGCGCTCGAGCGGAATTCTCCTACACGTCTCGTCCCTTCCCGGTGCTCACGGCCTCGGGGATCTCGGACCGGCGGCATTTCGCTTCGCGGACTACTTGCAGCGAGCCGGGCAGTCGTGGTGGCAGATGCTGCCGATCGGACCGCTCGGCGCGAGCGCCTCGCCCTACGACAGTCCGTCGTCGCACGCAGGCAACCCGCTGTTCATCAGCTTGGAGGTGCTCGCGGAGCGCGGCTATCTCGATGCCACGGATCTGACGCCGAACCGTCAGCTGGCCCAGACGCGGCGGAGCCGCTACCTCGGCAACGCGCGCTACGCCTGGCCGCGGCTGCGCAAGGCGTTCGAGCGCTTTCGGGCCCAGGCCACCGCCGAGGAGCGCGTCGCGTACGACGAGTACGCGCAGCACAACGCTGACTGGCTCGATGACTTTGCGCTGTTCTCCGCGCTGCGCGCCGATTCCAGCGAAGCGGTGGCGACTCGAGGTTCCGCGTCGCCCGCCTGGTCGAGCTGGCAGCCCGACCTTCGCGATCGCACGCCGACCGCGCTGCGCGAGGCTGCGGCGCGTCTCGCAGAGGAGGTGGACTTTCACCGCTTCCTGCAGTTCGAGTTCGATCGCCAGTGGCAACGCCTGCGCAGGTATTGCTCCGAGAGAAGCGTTTTCCTGCTCGGCGATCTGCCGATGTTCGTGGCGTACGAGGGCTCGGATGTCTGGGCGAACCAGTCGCTCTTTTTCCTGGATGCCGAAGGCCGGCGTACCGTCGTGGCGGGCGTTCCCCCCGACTACTTCAGCCAGACCGGGCAGCGCTGGGGCAACCCTCTCTATCACTGGGAACGGCACGCGGAGACGAACTTCTCCTGGTTCGGGTCGCGCGTCGCCCACACGCTCTCGCGCTTCGACGCGGTGCGCCTGGATCACTTCATCGGTTTTCACCGCTACTGGGAAATCCCGGCGGAGTCTGAGTCCGCGACGGTGGGGCGGTTCATGCCTGCGCCCGGTGCTGCACTCCTGGAACGCCTTCGGGAGCAGCTCCACGGTCTGCCTTTCGTCGCCGAGGATCTCGGCCTGGTGACGCCGGAAGTGCGCGCCCTGGCGGATCGCTTTGCCCTACCTGGAATGCGGGTGTTGCAGTTCGCGTTCGGGGATGGCGCCGAGCAGTACCTGCCGCATCGCTACTCGAGCAATTGTGCCGTCTACACCGGCACGCACGACAACGACACCGCCGTCGGCTGGTTCGACGCCCTCGTGCGGACGGTCGAGGGGCGGCGCGAGCGGCGGCGCGTGCTCGACTATCTCGGCAGCGGCGGTCGCCAGGTGCACTGGGATCTGATACGCGTCGCCTCGATGTCGGTCGCGGATCTGGCGCTGTTTCCGCTTCAGGATCTGCTGGGGCTCGGCAGTCGCGCGCGCATGAACGTGCCGGGCACCGCGGCAGGCAACTGGACCTGGCGCGTCGACGAGCAGTCGCTCACGCCGGCGGTCGCCGACCAGATGGCGAAGTTCACGGCGCTGTATGGGCGCGCCCCCGGCGGCCCCGGGACGTCCCCCTTCCGGACTTCTCCATGAGCACCCCGACAGGGCTCCCGGTGACAGCCTCCCGAGACGGCGCCGGAGACGCCCACGCAAAATCTGCTCGAGCCTTCGTGCAAAAGCTGCACCCCCTGGCGTGTGCGACGCGGCAGGTCCCGACGCTGCGCCGCTGCGCGAGGGGAGAGCGGCGCCCGGCGGACTTCGGAGCGCGGCTCCAACCGCACCCGCGGGCGCACGCTCGAGCCGCACGCGTGGGTGTCGCAGCCTCGACCACCTTCGGCGGATCGCGGCGGTGCTCGACCGAGTGCGGCCAATCTCGCTCATTCGCCGTCTCTCGTGGCGGCGCCGCCTCGCCTCGCGTCTCCCTCGGGGGCTCTGCCCCGCAGCTCAGCAGCACCCCCCGTCGCTCGTCACCATCCCGGGTGGGGCGCCGTCAGCGGGTTGTCACCCTTCTGGCACGCCGCGTGCTTACCGCCGGATCCGTATAACACCAACCCTAGGGGCACAGTGCTTCATCCAGCTATCGACCTCAAGCTCGTCAATCCCGACATTGGCTACGGAGTTTTCGCTACCCAAGATATCCCCAAGGGCACGATCACTTGGGCGTTGGATCCGCTGGACCAGATCATCGATCAGAGCAAGTCCAAGGCCATGCGCGAGCCCGCGGAGACGTTCTTGCGCCGCTACTCCTGGGTGAACGGCTCCGGAGACCGCATTCTGTGCTGGGACTTCGGTCGCTTCATGAATCACAGCTGCGAGCCGAACAGCATCGGCCCAGGCAAGCTGGAGTTCGAGATCGCGGTGCGTGACATCAAGGCCGGCGAGGAAGTGACCTGCGACTACGGCATGTTCAATCTGGAGGAGCCGCTCGACTGCGCCTGCGGCAAGCCGCACTGCCGGGGGCGGGTGGTCCCGGAGGACTTCGACAAGCTGGCCCCCATGCTCGATCTGCGCGTCCGCGCGGCCTTCCGAGAGATCCAGACCGTCCCGCAACCGCTCTGGTCGCTCGTCCAGAAGTGGCGCCTGCAGATCGAACGGGGCATCGCGCAGCCCACACACTTGCCTTCCCTGGCGGAGAACCGCTGGCCCCGCGTGCCGGTGGCCGCTCCAGCACGGCAGCGCCGGGCAAACCCGTAAGCGTCCCTGCGGCTCGCGTTACCTCCGGGGCCCGGGCCCCGTCCGCGCGGTTGGGGTTGGGGGGCCCGCCGGGCGCGCGGCGCGAGTCCCGCGCCGCGGACGGCGCCGGGCCTGCCCTGCGAGCGTGCCACGGCGGCTCTCCCCAGGTCGGCGGTTCCGACCGAGCAGGAGCGGGGAGCAGAGGGCTGCGCGGCGTGGCTGGGCCGGCGTAGCCTGGCGCCCGTGGGCTAGCCGTGGGAGGACGGGTGCCGCATGCCGCCCAAGAAGGAACGTAGCGTCAAGATCCGGCGTGCTCGTCTCGCCGACGTGCCGCAGATCTATGCCTGTCAGGAGGCGGCGTATCAGAACTACGGCGCGGGCGGGCTGTGTGACGAGCGCCTGCTGACCCTGCAGATTCAGGCCTTCCCGGAGGGGCAACTCGTAGCGGTGCACCGCGGCCGAATCGTCGGCTACGCGATGAGCCTGATCGTCGTGCTCGACGACGATTCCCCCTGGTACTCGTACGGGGAAATCACCGGCGACGGCACCTTCGGCACGCACGACCCGACCGGGGACACGCTGTACGGAGCGGACATCGCCGTGCATCCCGATTTTCGCGGCCGCGGCGTCGCCGGCAAGCTCTACGAGGGGCGGCTCGCGATCCTGCGGCGTTTCGATCTGCGGCGCATGGTGGCCGGCGGCAGGATCCCTGGCTATCGCGAGTACGCGGGCCGCATGAGCGCCGAGGAGTACATCGAGCGGGTCACCAAGGGAGAGCTCAAGGACCCGGCGCTCAGCACGCACCTCAAGGTGGGCTACCGCGTGCTCGGCCTACACATGGGGTACCTGCACGACGCGCAGAGTGTCAATTACGCCACCCTGCTGGAACTCTCCAACCCCAATTATCGCCCGACGCGGCGCCGCATCGCGGCCTCGCCGATGAAGCGGCCGATCCGCAAGATTCGGGTCTGCGCCGCCCAATACGAGATGCGCCCCGTACGGAGCTGGCACGACTTCGAGCAGCAGGTGGCGTTCTTCGTGGCCACGGCCGAGCAGTACCATTGCCATTTCCTGGTCTTCCCCGAGCTGTTCACCGTGCAGCTGTTCAGCCAGTTCGATTCGCGCATGGCCCCGAGGGCGGCCATCGCCAAGTTGGCGGGCTGGACGGATCTCTACCGCGAGATGTTCTCGGGCATGGCCAAGCGCAGTGGCCTGTTCATCGTGGGGGGCTCCCACCCGGTGACGGTCGGCGACGAGATTCGCAACACCGCCCACCTGTTCTCGCCGTCGGGCAATTACTACACGCAGGAGAAGCTGCACGTCACGCCGAACGAGCGCAGCGAGTATGGCATCGCGCCCGGCGACGGTATCAAGCTGTTTGAGACCAGCCACGCGCGCATCGCGATCTCCGTGGGCTACGACATCGAGTTTCCCGAGCTGGTGCGCTTGCAGACGTTGGCCGGCGCCGAGATCGCGTTCGTCCCCTTCAGCACCGACGAAGCCCGCGCCTATCAGCGCGTACGCATCTGTGGTCAGGCTCGGGCGGTGGAGAACGTCGTCTACACGGTACTTTCCGGGAACGTGGGCAACCTGCCGCAGGTCGAGAACTTCCTGATCAACTACGGGGAAACGGTCATCTGCACCCCCAGCGACTTTGCGTTTCCGACCGACGCGGTCGCGGCGCGCTCCCATTCGGACAGCGAGACGGTGGTGATCGGCGATCTGGATCTCGCGGTGTTGCAGGAGGTCCGCGAGGTCGGCAGCGTGCGCCCCCTGCGGCAGCGGCGTCCCGACCTGTACGAGCTGCGCGCCAAGGATCAGGTGCAAATCGTGCGCGTGACCTGAGTCGGGCTCGGGCCCGCGCGGGGCAGGGGCAGGCCGGATAGGCGACGGTGCGACGAACCGCGCCGCCGAGCGTCGATCAGGCGGCGGCATCGCGAGCGTCCCGAGTCAGAAGGGCAGCGGTCCCGAAAAAGCGATTCGGGACCTAGCGGAGCCGCTGTCAGGTCCTATGCCCTTCGATCTGAAGCGCTTGCGTCAGCTGCTCGATGCCGAACGGCGCACGATCATTCCCTGGCGTGCCGAGGGGGAACTCTTGCCGCGGGTGACGCGCGTGCGAGGGGTCCTCGCCGGCTGGCACAACATCGCGTTCTCGGCGCTGACGGCCGACGACGCCGAGCAGGAGATCGAGGCACAGGTCGCGCACTACCGGGCACTTGGCTGCTCCGTGGAATGGACCGTGTACGCCCACGACGGCCCCACCGACCTACGTCATCGGCTGGCTCGGCACGGCTTCGAGATCGGGCCAAGAGAGGCGATCATGGTGCTGGATACCGAGCAGCATCCCGCCTGGCTCGCGACGCCGTCTCCGCATCGCGTCGAGCGCCTGGTCCGTCCGGATCAGCTGCAGCGGTTTCAGACGCTGGCCGAAGAGATCTTTCTCGGCAACTACGACTGGGTCGCGAAAGAGCTGGGGCTGGCGCTCGAGGAGGGGTCCGAGGAGCTGGTCGGGTATCTCGGCTTCGATGGCGAGATCGCGGCCAGTGTGGGGCGCCTGTACGTCAGTCCGCACAGCTGTTTTGCCGGTCTGTACGGCGGCGGTACGCTGGAGAGGCATCGCGGGCGCGGCCTGTATCGGGCCCTGGTGGCCGAGCGCGTCACGGAAGCGATGCGGCGGGGTGTTCGGTTTGTCCGGGTCGACGCACTGCCCACGAGCCAGCCGATCCTGGAGCGGCTCGGCTTTCGGGAGCTCACCCACGCCTGGCCATGCCTCTTGCGCGAGGCCTAGAGAGCTGACCAAGCCGCGCTTTTTTCTAGCGGAAGAACCCCTCGAGCGCCGAGTACCAGCGCGCGGCGATCTTGGCTGCGCCCCCCGCATTCGGATGCACTCCATCGACGTTGTCCTGGGCGGCATCGTAACCCGTGAACTGATCGACCACGCGCACGGGCGAGGCGGCCGTCGAGATGCCCGCGGCCCAGCTGACGATGCGCGCGTTGAGCGCCGGCACGTCTCGCGCGCAGTTGGCGCACGTGCAGCCGGCGCAGGTGGCGTTGGTCACATTCATCGGAATGATCTGCGCCGTCAGCACCGTCACCGCCGGATTGGCGGCGCGCGCCGCCTGCACGATCTGCGAGTACGCGCTCACGATGGCTTCGATCGGACGCCCATTCCACACGTCGTTGGTGCCGAAGTGCATCAAGATCACGTCGGGCTCGGCCTGGGCAAAGGCCGCGGCGACTTCGGCCAGCGTGGGGCAAGCGGGATCGCAGGTGCGGGCATTGGTGATCCCCGCCACCACCTCGGTGACCAGCGAGCTACTGTAGCCTTGGTTGTCGCGATCGTAGCCGGCGGGGGTACAGCCACTATTTTCCGTCAACGTCCCGACGAAATCGAAACGGCCCGGGAAGCTCTGCATGAGGCTTTGCCAGAGCACGGCACGCCAGCAGGTGGCGTGGGTGATCGAGTCCCCGACGGCCAGTACGCGCAGCACGCGGTCCGAGGCCGCGGGCGCCTCGGGTCCCGCGCTGGGGGGCGCGGCCGTTCCCGGCGCAGTGACGACACCGGCGTCGGCAGAGGGCCCTGCCGCGGCGGGGGCCGCCGCCGTGCTGTCGCTGGGCGGGACGAGGGTGGGAGCTGCGACCGCTTCGGGCGAGCCGGCGTTCGAGCTCGGCGGTGCGCTGCCCGAGCCCGTGTCGTTGGGCGAGTTGCCGGGCTCGGCACCGTCGTCTCCAGCGGGGCTGCCAGCGGGAGTGCTCCCGACGAGCGAATCGGTGAACGCCGGGATTGGGCGGTCGGCACGGGCGTCTTCGCCGCACGCGCTGGCCAGGAACGAGCAGGCAGCGAGTACGGCGCCGAACGCGCGATGGTGACCGGCATCCTTGCCGGGCAGAAGACGCGCCAGCCCAGAAAAACAGAGGCCGCGCCGCACGCGCGCTTCGGTCATGCGGCGACTATGGCGGAGGCGCGGGGCAGGCGTCAATCGCGGTCTTGCCGCTGGGCTCAGGCCAGGGCGCGCAAACTTCACGCTCGCGGCTCCGCCGACAATGCAAACTTCGCGCGCACGCGCCGAGCGGCACCGTCACCGTGGGCTCTTGACGGACGCACGCGCACGCGGCAATGGCTGCTGCACTGGCCATGCTGCGCATCGACACCCACCAGCATTTCTGGACCTATGATCCAGAGCACTACTCCTGGATCGGGCCGTCCATGGCCGCGCTGCAGCGAAATTTCTCCGCTGCCGATCTCGAGCCCGAGCTCTTGGCGGCGGGCATCGATGGCACCGTGGCGGTCGAGGCGCGCGGCCACCTGGAGGAGACGGAGCAGCTCTTGTCGATCGCCGAGCGCACGCCCTTCGTGCGGGGCGTCGTGGGTTGGCTGCCGCTGACGGAACCCGGAGTCGAGGGGCTGCTCGAGCGCTACCTGACTCGTCCCAAGCTGCGTGGGCTGCGCCACTGGCTCGGGTCGGCGTCCGATCTGGACTACATGTTCCGCAAGGATCTCGAGCGGGGCCTGTCGCTGCTCGCGCGCACGGGCCTCGCCTACGACCTGATGCTTTGGCCTCCCCAGTTGGGTAGGGCGTCGGCCTTGGTCGATCGGCATCCGAACCAGATCTTCGTGCTCGACCACTTTGCCAAGCCGTTCATTCGCAGCGCCCAGCTCGAACCCTGGCGCGCAGAGCTGCGTGAGCTCGCGCGGCGACCGCACGTGTACTGCAAGGTGTCGGGCCTCGCTACCGAGGCGGACTGGCAGAGCTGGCAGCCCAGCGATCTCCAGCCGTATCTCGATGCGGCGCTGGAGGCCTTCACACCCCGGCGCCTGATGTTCGGATCGGATTGGCCGGTGTGCACGCTGGCGACGGGCTACGTGCGCTGGGCAGAAACGATCCAGCGTTGGACCGCTGCGCTCAGCCCCGCCGAGCAAGAGCGCATCCTCGGCGGTACGGCCGTCGAGGTGTATCGCCTGGTCTAGCCCGGCTGCCGGGCAGCGCGTCACGCCCGGGTCGGCCCGCACGGCCCCCGGGCGTTCGAGCGAGCGCTCAGCTGGGCCGAGTGCCGGCCGAGTTGCCCTGCGTGGGGGTGTTGCTCGGCGCAGCCCCGTCGCTCGGGGCGCCGTGCCGGCCACCGTGGCCGCGGTGACGTCCTTTGTTGCGGCCGAGCTCATCGGCGCTGAGCACGCCATCCTTGTTCTGATCGAGCCGCTGCAGCATGCGCGCTGCGGCGTTCTTGATCTCGGCGTCGTCGATCTTGTCGTCCGAGTTGGTATCCAGCTGCGCCAGCTTTCCAGCGCGCTGGCCACCGGCTGCGCCGTGGCCCTGCGGGCGTTGCGTGAGCTCGGCGCGCGTCAGGATGCCATCCTTGTTGGCATCGACACGGCTGAACCAACGCTCGGGCATGTGGCTTTCCTCGCGCGTCAGCCGCCCGTCATGGTTGGCGTCTTTGCTGTCGAAGCGCTTGGTCATGCGCTCTGCGTGCCCCGCGGCGAAGCGGGCCTCCAGCTCGGCTCGTGTGGCGACGCCGTCCTTGTTGGCGTCGACCTCGCGTAGCCAGCTCTGCTTGGACGCGGTGAGCTCGGCGAGCGTGACCTTGCCATCCTTGTTGGTGTCCAGTTGGCCCATGCGGCCCGCCTTTGCCTTGCCTGCGCCGCAATCGGGGCCTGCCCAGGCCGCGCCGGCCAGCGCCAGACCAGAGCCGAAAACCAGAGCGGTGATGGAGAGCTTGTTCATGATGCGGTTCCTCTATTTCTTTTCTTACGTTGTTGCGTTCAGGAAGCTGCCCGTCTGCACCAGCGAGGGAGACCGGCAACGTGGGGTTCAGCCTGCTCAACGCGGCAGGGGTAGAAACCCGTCGCGCAGCGTGGAGTTTTCCAGGTAGCCTGCGGTGTGGGTGCGTTCGGTACAGCCGCCCTCGGCCGAGGGGCCACGGAAATGCCGAGCCGGCGCCGTGCGTCAACGCCGCCGCCGCCCGCCGAATGCTGCTGAAAAGCAGGGGATGGGCCCCCGCGGGGTAGCAAGCGCCCCAAAGTCCCCGCGCGAGCCCCAAAAAACAGGGGCCCAAGAAAACCCCCCCAGCAAGACGAGCCACCGTGGGTAGCCTCGCGCCGGCGCTCGGCTCGTGCTCTCTCGGGAGAGCTTTCTCCCGCTTTGGGGCTATGAGATACTGGAACCGTTTCTTTATGGCTGATTGCTTACGCGTTCGTCTCGAGTGGGTGGGGTCAAGCAGGCGGTCGCTTGTCGACTGACGGCAGGATCGTACGGCGGAGCGGCATCCTGGGCCTGCTCCTGTTGCTGACGTGGCTGGTGGGTTCCTGCGCGCCACTGCTCGGAGACGTGGAGGTCGAGCCGCTCTCACTCCAACCGACGGCCGGCGCGGCTGGCGCTGCTGGCGCGACAGGGGTGCCTCCGGGCACCCCGACGGGGAGCAGTGATACGACGCCCTGCAACGTCGGCGAGCAGCGCTGCCGCGGCGCACTCGCCGAGCTGTGCGTGCGCATCGGACTCGATCAGCCGGGTACTTGGCTGACCCTGGCGGATTGTCGCACCGAGGATCAGTGCGTGACCGAGCCTCAGCCTCATTGCCTCGTTCGCAGCTGCGAGGCGGGCCAGTCGTCGTGTGACGGTGCGACGCCCCGCGTCTGCAATGCCAGCCAAACCGGCTGGGACGAGCTGCCGAGTTGCCCCTCGGCCGCACATTGCTCGACCGACAAGGGCAGCTGTCCCGGAGGCGCGCCCTGTTGTCTGGCGCAGCCCTGCAGCGCCGGCCAGTTGCGCTGCAACGAGGGCGAGATGCAGCGTTGCAACGCGGATCAGACCGCCTGGGAGGCGATCGAGACCTGCGCCACGCCGGACCTGTGCTTGGCGGGCCTGGCGGACTGCGGCCGCTCGCCGAATGCCTGTTCGTGCCAGCCAGCCACCTGCGAGTTGACCGACACGCGCTGCACGGGCGCCACGCTGGAGCGCTGCAACGTCGGACGCACCGGCTGGGATCCCGTCGAGTCCTGCGCCACGGCGGCCCTCTGCGAAGCCGGTCGAGCAACGCTCGGCGGCAGCGCCTGCGTTCCACCCACGTGCGAGGTCGGCTCTCATACCTGTAACGGCAAAGTGCTGCAGGGTTGCCGCATCGATCGCACTGGCTTCGATGACCAGGAAGAGTGCATCGGTGCGCCCTTCTGCAACCTCACCGAAGGTCGCTGCGACGATGCCCCCTGCGAGATCGGTGAACATCGCTGCAGCGGCGCGCAGATCGAAGTGTGCCTCGATGATCGCACCGGGTTCGTCGCCGAAGGACCCGCCTGCGCGACCCCGGCGCTGTGCACGGCGTCGGACCCGACCGACGTGCACTGCGACCCGCCGCAGTGTGCAGTCAACCAGTTCAGCTGCTTCCAGGGCAGCCAGCTGCAGGCGTGCAATGAGGGGCGGACCGGCTTCGTCAATGTAGGGCCGGCGTGTCTCCGCCCGGACCTGTGTAGCGCCGATCGGCGGCGTTGCGACACGTGCGTGCCCGGGCGCCAGGAATGCACCATTGATCTGTCATCGACCCGGGTCTGCTCATTGAGCGGGAACTTCTTCGGTCCGGAGACGTTCTGCCCGCTCGGTTGCGAGGGCCCGCTCGGGCAATGCCGCACCTGCCAGTTTGGCGCCTATCGCTGCAATGGTTCGCTGATCGAGCGCTGCAACGATGGCCGCAGCTTTACGCCGCTCAACCGCGGCTCGGACTGCTCGGGCGCCGCGCAGCTCAGCTGCAATAACGGCCAACTCATCACGAACAACTGTGGCGTCAACGGCTGCAATGTGGCTCGCGCCGCGTGCAATGAGTGCAGCGGTACACAGCGGCGCTGCTCCGGCGCCGGCTTTCAGCAGTGCAACCTCGGTAGCTTTGGTGCGGTGCAAGGCTGCGGCGCTGGCCTGAGCTGCCGGGGCGCGGGCAATTGCGGCTGCGACCCGGGCACGCCGCGCTGCGACGCCGGAACGCTCACGGAATGCAACGGGCCGGGCACGGGCTTCGTGCGGGCGGACGCCTGCGGCGGGGACGACGGAGACATCCTGCGCATCTGCGATGGCCCCGGTGCAGAGCCGACGCAGCTGCAGTGCAGCTCCGACAACGACTGCGAAGACGCGGCCGAAGACGGCGACGACACCTGCGATTGATGCTGCCGCGCGCGGGGGTCACCCTCGCGCGGCACCCGAGCCCTCGGCTCAGGCCACTGGCTCCGGCGTGCCGATCAGTTCGATGCTCCGCCATTTGCCCGACCAGAAGCGCAGCGCAAAACCGCCGGCCAAGAGCAGGATATAGGCCACCAACATCGACATCACCGCCGGCACCCCGCCCTGACGAACCACCACGAAGTACCAGGCGCCGGGCAAGAACAGAAACCAGGCGAGCACGATGCGCAGCCCCATGCACCAGGTCGTATCGCCGGCGGCCCGCAGTGCCTCGCTGAAGGTGATCCCGGCGGCGTCAAACAGTTGCCAGAACGCCGAGAACGCCAGCATCAGCGCCCCCAGGCGCAAGAACTCCGCTCGGCTCGACCCGGGCTGCGCAAACAGTTCCAGGAGCGGCCCGGGCCACAGAAAATAGAATGCTCCGACCGAGACCATCCAGAGCGCTGCGGTGGCGAGCGTGAGGCGCACGTAGCGCCACACCTCCGCCGGCGCCCGGCGTCCGATCGCTTCTCCGACCAGGATGGCGCCTGCCGAGGCCAGGCCAAACGCGGGCATGAACGCCACCGAGTTGAGCTGCAGCGCCACGTTGAAGGCGGCCAGCGTCGTGGTGCCGAGGTGGGTCACCATCGCGTTGATGAACAGCACGAAGGCGGCAAACTCCAGAAACCAGTTGATGCCGTTGGGTAGGCCGAAGCGCAGCACTCTGCCGAACTCGCGCGCCGATAGACGACCGGACCCGGCAACGCTGGCCTCGCGCGCAAATGGCAGGGCGATGACGGCGAGCCCGGCCAAGGTGGCCAGCGTGCTGGCCCAGGCCGAGCCGCTCACCCCGTAGCCGGGCAAGCCGAAATGCGGTTCGATCAGCACGTAGTTGCCCACGACGTTGGCGGCCATGGCCGTGACGCCGGCGACCATCGACGGGCGCGTCTTGCCGAGCCCCCCGAACCAGTTGCCGAGCGCCTCGATGGCGACGGCCGGGCCCACGGAGAGAAATCGAATCTCGAGATACGCCTCGAGCTGCAGGCGCACCTCGGGGCCGTAGTCGAAGCGTCCGAGGACGATTGGCAAGAGCGGCAGCGCCGCCAGTGCCAGCAGCCCGGCCAACGCCGACAGGGCCAGGCCGTACCAGGCGTAGCGCCGCACCGCCCCGATGTCGCCGCGCCCGCGCAACTGCGCGGTGAAGCTCTGCAGAATGAAGACCGTGCCGGTGGGCAAGATGATCAGGAGCAGCACATTGAGCGAGCCCGTCGTCACCGCTGCCAAGGCCGACTCTCCGAGCGGAGCGACCATCAGCGCATCGCAAAACCCAATCACGGCCTGTGAGGCGCGCTGCAGCACGATCGGCCAGGCGAGGCTGACCAGGGTCCGGGCGATCACTCCCGTCGGCGGAGCAGAGGAGCCCGCAAGCGCGGAGGGCGGCGCGGAAGACGGGACAGCGGCAGAGGGCGGAGCCGTAGGGGGCGGAGCACTAGCCATGGGCCCTGGCAGTATAGGGAGCGCGTGTCGGGTGGCCACCGTCGGTGGACGATGCAGTAAGAGGACCAAGGGGTGACGCGCGGCCAGCTCGCTGCCGTGATTTTGATGCGGAAGGCTGCTATCTGATCGAGCATGCGTTTTCCTGCCTCCATCTCCGTCAGCTCGGTGGTCACGTTTTGCATCGCGAGTGGGCTCCTGAGCGGCTGTAGTGCCCCACCGGGTGATTCCGATACACCCACGGCCGGCAGCGGCGGTCTCGCGGGCAGCGCTGGCGCGTCGGGCGTCGCCGGTTCGGCGGGCGCCGCAGGCACGGCGGGCAGCGGCGCTGGCAGCGCGGGCTCCGCAGGCAGCGGCGGCAGCGCGGGCGGCGCGGGTGCCGGCGGTACGGCGGGGGCTGCGGGCGCGGGCCAGGCGGGCAGCGCTGGCGCGTCCGGCGGCACGCCCGCCGTGGCGCTGTGTCCCGAGGGCACACTGTTCTGCGACGATTTCGAGGAAGACACGCTCGGGCAAGCTCCCGGCAGCCCCTGGGCGGCGAGCACGAACGCTGGCACCGTCGCGGTCGACGGCACGCGCGCGTTTAGCGGCACCAAGAGTGTGCTTGCCAGCGCGCCCACGGGCCCTAGCTATTCGCGCGCCTACGTCGGGTTGGACGCTGGCTCCGGCATTTTTCCTGCCGCCGCCACCGGCATGTACGGGCGGGCCATGTTCTGGCTGGAGGCGGCGCCGAGCGAGGTGCACTGGACGATGATTCAAGGCGAGGGTCCCGCCACGACGCCCCCCGCCCCGGCGCACGCGGCGCAATATCGCTACGGTGGCCAACATGACGCGGGGCGCTTGATGGCCAACTACGAGACGAACAACGGGGTAGCGACCGATTGCTACGCGCACGCGCAAACGACCATCATGCCGACGGGCAGATGGGCGTGTTTCGAGTGGCACTTCGTCGTGGCCACGAACGAAATGCAGCTCTGGCTCGACGGCAGCGACGTCGCCGGCATGCACATCGTCGGTAGCGGCGAGGGCTGCGCGGGTCAGGCGACGGCGGGGCAGTGGGTGGCGCCGCCCGCGTTCACCAACCTGTATCTGGGCTTCGAGCGCTACCAGGCCTGGGCGAGCAACCTGCGCCTGTGGGTGGACGGCGTCGCGGTCTCTACCGAGCGCGTGGGTTGCCCCGCGCCGTGAGGCAGGGGCTCATGGAGCGGAGCGGCCGGCTGCGGCCGGCGCTGCCTTCGAGGCTCTGAGCTCCAGCTGCACGCCGCGTGCGGCAAACGGATTGGACAGCGCGGCGCCGGCCGCCGGCCGAGCCGCACCCGGCTGGATGAAGCGCTCCAGGAGCGCCAGCACGAAGTAGTCGCGGATCGCCTGGCGCTCGGCCACGGGACGGCTGGTGTAGCTGAGCGTGGGGTCAAAGGCTCCCGGGCGCTTTTGCCCGGCGGGCGCTCGATACGCGATCACGAAGGGGTCGTCGACCAGATCGCCGTGCTCGAGATCGTCCACCCGGACGAGAGCGCCAAACACGTTGGGGTCGAGCCGGGCGAGGCTGTCCTGGACGATCGGACTGGGGTTGCTCGCCGAAGGGGTAGGGTACACCCCCATCGACGCGGCGACATCACTGGTGGCCTTGCGCCGCGTGTCCTCGGCACCGATGATCTCGAGCACCGGCTTGGTCAGACGATCCAGCACGCGGCGTTTGCCGTGGCTGGCCTTGCCGAGCGCGGTGTTGATCGGGGCAGCTAGAGCATCCCGCGCGTAGAAGGCGAGCGGCGTTCCGCCGACGATCGACACCGAAGCGCCGATCTCCGGGAGCAACTCCGCGCCCACCAGGCCGTGCATGGCACCGCGTGAATAGCCCACCAGCCCGACGCTGCCGGGGCCCAGGGCCACACGCCGGCCGTAGCGCTGACGCGCGGCCGCGAGCACGGCGCGATAGTCGGCGACGCGATCGAGCGTGAGCGCGACCTCGACGGGACTGATGGTGCCGCTCTCCGGTCGCGGGCTGCCCACCACAAAGAAGGGCTCCAGCCGCTGGCCGCTGTAGTCGCCGTGCGCGGCATCAAAATTGGGATTCTCGGCGAGCGATGCCGGTTTGACCCCCGGACGCGAAAGCTCGGTCTTGCAGAACGTGCCGAGCGGCGCGAGCGCGTCGTTGCCGGTATGCTCCGGCGCCAGCACGATGTAGCCGTTCTGAGCCAGCTTCTCCGCGAGCGCGTCGTTGCTGAAGCGCTGTTGCAGCGTGCCGTGTGAATAGATCACCAAGGGAAACGCCTGGTCGCGTCTGGCGAGCGCCGCGTTGCGGTGGCTGCCGCGAGGTACGCCGAACTGAGCCTTGGCGAGCTCCAGGTTGGCTTCCAAGGTGGCACCGGCAATTCCGCTCCGCGACAAGAGCGCGCGTTCGGTGCGCAACAGCAGCTCGCGATCCCCGGCAAAGTAGTCGCCGAACTGGCTCGGCGCTCGTCCTGCCACGGCGTGCGGGTCCACGGGGTACCAGGCTTCCACCACGAGCAACCGCTGGCCCTCCCGCACACCGCCGGCCTCGTCGAAGCCGCGGCTCGGATCTAGCACGCAGAACGTTGCCGATCCGGCGGCGTACCTGGCGCTGGGCGGAGGCGCGGCTACGCTGGGCTCCGCCGCTCGGCTCGGCCCTGCCGCCAGCGCCAGCAGCGCCGTTGCCAGCGCCACGGTGAAGCTCCGGGCTCGCGCGCAGCGCCGCTTCTGCGGCCAGCTCCAGGCTGGCTCCTCGAGCGGGCAGGTCACACGTCGCGCCGCGCCGGGCGCCGGTTTCGGATCATGGGTGTGCATGAGGTCCCTCCTCTGGTCGTGATTTCTCCTAACATGTCGCTCGTGCGACGTCCGTTTCGTCAGCTGGGCAGGCTCTCGCTAGCGTCGAGGGTCCGTGAGTCAGCGCTGGGTGGTAGAATGCGAAAGTTCTTTCGAGGCATCGGTCCGGGTTTCTCGTTCGTGACGCTGGCTGCGCTCGGTTGTGCGAAACCGCTGGAGCCGGCGAGCGCTTCAGCGAGCGCTCGCGCACCGGGCCCGGCTCCGGCCGCGGACTGCGGCGCCCCCGCGCTGTTTTGTGACGGCTTTGAGGACGACCCCCTGGGCCAGCCGCCGAGCGCCCCGTGGCGCGATGAGACCGGCAAAAGTGGCGCCAGCGTCCGCGTCGATGCCACGCGCGCGTTTGCTGGCCAGCGCTCGGTGCATGTCTCCGCGCCGAAAAGCGCTGCCTATCGGCGCGGCTACTTCGCCATCCACCAGAGCCCGGTGTTCCCCGCGGCGGCCAGCGAGATGTACGGGCGCGCCATGTTCTGGCTGGATGCGGCGCCGCTCACTGCCGCGGGCCAGCCGCCCGTGCACTGGACGATGGTGCAAGGCGAGGGGCGCTCGCGTGACGACACGTACAACTCCCTGTATCGCTATGGCGGTCAGCACCAAGCGGGCCTGGGCCTGATGGCAAACTTCGAGACCACGCCGCCCATGCGCAGCGATTGCTGGCAACACTCGGAGAGCCGCTTGCCGGTGCAGCGCTGGGCCTGCGTCGAGTGGCACTTTGCCGTCGCGACCAACGAGATGCAGTTCTGGCTCGACGGCAGCGAGCTCGGCGATCTGCATGTCAAAGACCGTGGCACGGGCGCCGAGTCCGGCTGCCTCGCGACCGAGCAGCTGGGTGGGCAGTGGTTGGCGCCGCCCGCCTTCCAGAGCCTGTATCTCGGCTGGGAGCGCTATCAGGATGCGCAGAACGATCAGAATCTGTGGATCGACGAGGTGGTCGTCTCGAAGGCGCGCGTGGGTTGCCCCGCCGACGCGGCAGCGCTGCCCTAGTCTGGCCGCGCTGAGCTCGTGCGGAAGGGGCTCGGGACGCGGGCGGTCGAGAGTCGTCGGACGGCGTTGGTCGGTCGCTGCCTACAGCCCGATGCCGATGACCGAGCGCACCCAGAGAGGCCCGAAGGATTCGCCGATCTGCATCTCGCGCGAGAAATCACTGAGCCTCACATACACGCCCGTGGTCCACCACAGCGCGCCAAACTGGAGCAGGATGGTCGGGCCGAGATAGTGGTGCGGGCCGAGGGCAAAGGGGCGCGGCTCGGGAGGATCTTCCTCGGGGTACTCGGCCTGCATCCACCACTCGATGCCGGGCTGAATGCTGGGGCTGAGCTCGAAGGTCAAACCCGCCGTGGGGTTGAGCACGAAGTCGAGCGTGCCGTCGTAGTAGAACTCCTGCTCCCCGCTCAGGTTCGCGATCAGCCGTGCCAGGCCAAACCGGCGCTGCAAGATCACCTTGGCCTCGATCTCGATCTCGCGTTCGTTCTCGACCAGCTCTCCGTACACCGAGACGTCGAGCGGCCACTCTCCGGTGCCGGCCAGCTGATAGCGCAGGCGCTGCTTCATGCCGGTGCCATTCAGGGCGCGGGGGATCTCCGCGAAGCCGCTGGCTGCAGCGGGCGCCAGCGTGAGGTACAGGCCGAGCTCCAGGCGCTCGCTGATGCCGTATTCGAACTCGGTTTGGAACGAGGTCAGGCCGTACCACTTGGGGTCCGGGCTTTCGGCGGCGCGCGCACGGATGGGCGTGAAGTCCACGTACTGCTCCAGCTCGACGTCGCCCTGGGCGAGCTGCTCGTGCTGATACGTGAACGGCAGCGGGCGCGGATTGGCGCTCGCCACGCTTGCCCAGACCAGGGGCAAGGCCAAGAGGGGGACTCGAACGGCGCTACGGGGAGGCGTCATCGAGGGCGACACTAGTCCTGCCCGTCTGTCGAAAGCGATGGGAATTTCGACCCAGCTTGCCCTCGCTCGCTCGCTCGCCCGTCGAGGCATTCCCCGCGACGGGCAGGCGAGGGCACGGACCTCAGAAATCGGTGAGCTGCAGCGCCTTCGCGCACACGCCGTCGTTGCCACAATCGGTGTGGCAGCTGTTGCAGCCTGCGTCGGGATCACCGCCGTAGTTCTCGCCGAGCGGTGGCCCAAAGCCGCGCCAGATCACCTTCACGTTGTCACCAGGGCTGTCGAGGTTCTCGAGTTCGAACCACTCCCAGCCGGGAGTGTCGGGGTTGTAACCGCCGCCCCGTTTGCCCATCGCGAAGATCTCGTGCGGGATGGTGCCTCCGGTGGCTTCCTTGACGATCAAGGTGCCCACTGAAAACTCCGCGCTGCCGCTTTCTGGAATGCGGTTGATGTACTCGGTGACGACGCTGCCGTCGTGAATCCCGACCAGATCCGCATCCTCGGTCGTGTCGAAGCTCGGCCAGCTGTGATAGCCGCGAAAGTCCTGGGCAAAGGCGAGGCACACCTGGGGTGCCTCGCTGCCCTCGGCCGGAATGCTGCTGGTGCATCGGTCGGAGCCGGCTGCGGCGTCCGGGTCGGAGCCCGAGCCCCCGCAGCCGAGCACGAACAGACTGGCGCTCAACGGGATGGCGCGCGCAAAGTGGAGCTTCATTCTTCGACGAGTTCGGACAGCCCAAGCGCCTTGGCGGCGCGATTCATGCCGTCGACGGCCGAGCCTGCTTCGTTCGGATCCACGGCGCTTTGCACGGCCGAGTAGAGCTGGCCGAACGGGGACTGCAGGTCCGCTGCGGACGGAGTCTCCGAGCTCCAGGTGGCGGGCGGGGCTGGCAGCGCGTCGCCCGTGAAATCAGCATAGGTGTTTTCGAGGTCGTCGAAGGAAGCCTGGATGTCGGCGTGGATGGCGGCGCCGTCCGGCTTGGTCTTCAGCCAGGGCTCAAACAGCGCGTACGCGCGCTTGGTGCCCGCCAGGTTGTCGCGCAGATCCGCCAGGGTGCGCCGAGAGTAGCGCGACTCCTCTTCTTCGCTGGCGGCCTTGTTGACCTTCTCGCGCTGCTCGTTCATGAGCGCGATCAGACCATTGAAAGCGCTGTCGATATCGATGTTCTGCGGGCTCCACTGATCTTCCAGCTCCTGCGTGTCGGCCACTAGTTGGGCCGCCAACTCGGTCTTGAAGGCAGCGGCTTCCGCCTGTGTCGCGGGCCATGCGGCAGCCTTGTACCCGGGCAGTGAGGACTCGACCGTGACCACGGTGGGGGGGGTGTCGGCGACGAACAAGATGCGCTCGATCGCATGCATGCCGGTGACGGCTTCGCCGTCGAAGAGATCGTCGTCGCCATTGAACTCCTCCAGGAAATCCTCATAGCGCGCATCGATCGCAGCATCGATTTCGGGGAAGAGCGGGGCCAACGCTCCTTCGGTGCGCTCGTACGCCGCGCGTGCATCCAGCCAAGCGTCGGTCATCGCCGTGATGGCCGTTGCGTCCTGGGTCGCGTCCCAGCCGCGGCCGGTCGGGGCGGGCGCCGCTGCTTGCAGCGCCACTGCGGCGTCGTGCAGGGCCTCTACGTCCGTGAGCAGCGTCGTGTGCATGCCGTTGACGACTTGCTCTTCGTACTGGGCGTCGCTGCCGGTGGTGCCCTCGTCGTCATCGCTCGAACAGGCAGGGCTGAGCAGGAGGAGTGCGATCAAGGGGGTGGTGGATTTCATGACGTAGGTTTCCTTCTAAGCAATCCGGGTGGGCCTACCCGGGCCATGGCGCGAGCTTCGAGATGCTGTGCTCTCTGACCCGCACGGGAGAGCAGCGCCGACGATTTTCTAAGGGCGTTCGTGGTCTATAAGGCTTCGACGAATTCCAGCAAACTGGCGCGGTCGTCCGAGGACAGAGCTTCGAACCGATCGATGGATCCGTTGGCCTGGGAGCCCTCGCCCCGGTGCAAGAGCACGGCTTCTTCGACGCTCTTGGCTCGACCGTCGTGCAGGTAGCTTCGGTTGAAGCGCAGGCCGATCAGCGGTGCCGTGCGCCATTCGAACGAATCGGCTTCGCCGTCCAGATCCATGCTCGCCGGCAGACCATCGGCCAGCTCGTTGCCCATATTATGCAAGAGCAGGTCCGAGTACACCGGCGCGTCGATGCCCGCCAGCTCGGCGATCGGGTAATCCGCCCGCGTGCGCAGCGCCGGCACGTGGCAGGTGGCACACTCGGTGGCAGCGAACAGCTCGGCACCTCGTTCGGTCAGCTTGCGGTCGGGAATGGCTAGCAACCGAATGTAGGTAGCTCGCAAGTTGACGCTGCGATAGTCCACATCGAGGCCAGGCTTGCCGTCGTCGGTGAGGCCATCCGGATTGGCGAACTCCGTCGGGCGCAGCGGGCTGGTGATACCCATGTCGCCTTGAAACGCATCCGCCGTAAAATCGTCCAGGGTCGCGATGCGCGCTTTGACACCGAAGCGGCCGATCACGAGCTGGCCCTTCTGGTAGTCGTGGAAACGGGTGTCGACGTTCGGCTCGGAGCCGTACGGCACGCGGTTGACCTGGCCGCGGATCTCGTCCTGTCGCTCGGCTTGCTCCGCAGCGATACGCTCGATCTCGCTATCCGCGATCGCCTCGATATAGCCGCGCCCGATCACGGCGGGGCCGATCCGTGATGTCACTTTCACGCCCGGCTGATCGCTCGGCGGCAAAATGGGAGTCGGGTCCGGCAGCGGGGCTCCGAGCGAGACCACCAGCGGGTGCACGGTGTGTCCGAACGCGAGCATCGACTGGTCCAGCGCGGGGGTGACACCGTCGACTTCGACGATCGACATCTTCTGGACCAGGCCGGGACCCCGCACACCCTCCGCGTGGCAGGAATCGCAGGCGCTGCGGGTATAGAGGGGGCCGAGCCCATCGGGCGCGCGCAGCGGCGTGCCGAAGAGCAGATCCCCATCCTCGAAGTCCTCCGCGAGCTGGCCCGACAGGCCCGCCAGCGGTTGGTCGGAGAGGTCTGCCGTCCCGGTCAGCGGCTGGAAGGGGGGCGCCTCGTCGCGCGTGTCCGAGCTCGAACAGCCGAACGTGGTACCGAGCAGGGCTGCTGCCCAAAATCTGTGGATGCGCATGGAGGCCTCGCCCGGGACCGTAGAACCGTATTTCCTTAGTGGAAATGACAATGATTCGCAATATTCTGCCCGCCGGCCCAAGCGCTCGCAAGGGCGCGTGCGGGGTGACCTAAAATGCAACAATTAAATCCATGGGTTGGGTGGCTTCACCCGGGCGGGCGCTGGCGTCTGCGCCGGGTGCTCCTGGGGCTCCTCGGCGGCGGCCTGCTCGGTTGTGTCGCGGCGCTGCCGGAGCCGACCGCGGCGCACCTGGCGCTGGCCCAGGCGGAGGAGCCCGCCGTGTCGATGATGGATTTGCAGCGCGGCCGCTCGCTGTACACCCAGCGCTGCGCGAGCTGTCACGCGCTGCGGCCCCCCGGGGAGCGGGCCCCCGATGCCTGGCCTGACGAAGTGGCCCGTATGCAGCGCGAGCACGGCGTGCGCCTGAGCGACGACGAGAAGCTCGACATCGTGCGCTACCTGCGCGTGTCGAGCGCCGTCCCGGCCACCTGAGCGAGACCTGTTGACGAGCGCGCGCCACTGGGCGCGTGCTGGGTTGCTTCGATGCGAATCGGCGCATCATGGCGCTCGCGCTGGGGTCACCGCGTCGAGACATCCTGCCGTGGGTCACGGCTTGGACACAGCGCGTACGGTGAGCCTGGTGGGCCCGAGCCCGTGATCCTCAGCGGCTCGCGCAGGCGCACAAAATGCGTCTCGGGCTGGGCTGGTCCGTGGTGGGGCTGGCGCGCGAGCTCGGGCTGTGTACAGTCATCGAGCTGCCGCTGGGAGGGCCAGGGATGCACGTTGCTGCACCGGCGAGCGACGAGCGCGCGGGTGTGCGCTCGTCACGGGAGGCGTCGAGTCATGTCCAAAATCAAGCAGCCAGGCTCGCCACGCGGGCCATTCTCTGGGCGCGCGCGCGTGGTCCTTTCGATCGCAGGCAGCGCACTGTTCACGCTGGCGTCGGCAGCGGCTCAAACGTCGCCGGCGCCCGTGCCGGCGGTTGAGTCATCCGCGCAGGACGCCGGGCTTGCCAGCGGCGAATGCGAGCCGTCGAGCTCGACCGAGGTGCTGCAGGCAGCTCCGCCCGAGGTGGTGCCGCCTGGCCCGCCCGCGACGCAAGGGCCGCCCGCCGAGCCGTCGCTGCCGCCCGCGTCAGACGTCGCGTCGGAAGCGCTACCCGTCGAGCCGTCTCCGCCGCTATCGGAAGCGCCGCCCGCCGAGCCGTCGTTGCCGCCCGTGCCCCCCGTACCGGCGCTGCTCCCGACCGATATCGTGGCGCAGTCCGCGCTGCCGCTGCATGCGCTCGCGGCCGGGGCGCTGCTCTCCGAGGCGGAGCTGTGGGCACGCCTCGCCGAAAGCCCCGCCACCTGTTTTGGCGAAGTGCACGACGACCCGTACCAACATCATGCGCAGACTCGCGCGCTCGAGGAGTGGGCAGCGCGCGGCGCCGACCCGGCGCGGCCCCTCGGCGTGGGCTTCGAGATGTTTCAACGTCCGTTTCAGCCGGCCCTGACCGCGTTCATGGAGGGGGAGCTGGACGAGGCTGGGCTGCTCGCCGGTACCGAATATGCGGCGCGCTGGGGCTACGATTTTTCCCTCTATCGTCCGCTGCTCGAGAGTACCCGGGAGCTCGGGCTCTCGGCGCTGGCGTTGAACGCCCGGGCGGAGCTGACGCGCCAGATCGCGCGCGGCGGTCTCGCATCCCTCACACCGGACCAACTCGCCGAGTTGCCCGAGTTGGAGCTCGAGGACCCCGAGCACCGAGAGTATATTTTTGGTCTGTTTGGTGTACTGCCCGAGCACGGCGCGGAATTCGGGCTGGAGGATGTCTACATCGCCCAGACGGTCTGGGACGAGACCATGGCCGACACTTCCGCACATTGGCTCGCGGCCGAGGGGCAAGGCGCACGACTTTTGATCTTCGCCGGCGTCGTGCATTGCCATGCCTCAGCCATTCCGAGGCGGCTTAGCCGCCGCACCGGGCTCGAAGTAACAGCCGTAGCGGTAGCTTTAGCGTCCAGCTTGCCCGATCCGAACGATCCAGCGTCTGTTCCAGACGGCTACGATCTGCTGGTCGTGCTCGAAGATTGAACCGGCCTCGCCGGTGGCCGTCGCGCGTTGATATCGCCTGTCATTTCTAACAAGTCGGCAGGCGTGACGCTCCGAGCCAGAGCCAGCGCCTGGCCGATGACGCGGTGAGGTCATGCCCTGCGCTCCGGTGAGCTCAGGGCAGCGACGTCTGGTTGCGCGAAGGGCACTTTGGTATGGATCGGCCATTCGGGTCGTGCCCGGCGCACGCCGCGCCGCTGCGCTGACCCGCCCCGTCCACTCGAGGTTCCATGGCTGCCCTCTCCAAGCGAACTGCCCACCCTATTGCCGCCCCTAGTCGTGGGCGCGTTCTGGTTCCCTGTGTCCTTCCTCGCGCCACGTCTCAGCGTGCGCGCGCGCGCTCGCTCGGTGAGGTGCGCTCATGACGTCGCTGACGTCGGACGTCGCGGGTGCGCCCGAGGTCGACGCGGGCCCGGCGCCGGCACCGATCGCCGACAAAGTCCCGGTGACGGCCAAGGCGGCCTACGCCCTGGGTGGCACGACGGACATCTTCGGGCACTGGCTGTACAACGATCTGGCCAACCGGATCTACAACGTCACGCTGGGGCTGACGCCGACCCAGGTCAGCTCCGCGCTCGGCATCAGCCGTCTGATCGATGCTTTCACGGATCCGCTCTTCGGCTGGATCTCGGACAACACGCGCACGCGCTGGGGGCGTCGCCGTCCGTACATCCTGTTCGGCTCGGTGATCGCCGGCCTCGGCTTGCCGTGTTTGTTCATGGCCTCGCCCGAGTGGAGCGCCAACCACATCTACTGGTACATGATCATCTCGGCCTGCCTGTACGCGCCGCTGATCAGCGCCTACAACATGCCGTACCAGAGCCTCGGGGCAGAGCTCACGCCGGACATCAACGAACGCACCAGCGTGCTGTCCTGGAAGGCGGTGATCCAGAAGATCTCCGGCATGTTGATCGGCGTTGCCTGGTGGTTTGCCAACCTCTCGATCTGGAACAACCCGGCCACCAACAAGCCCGACGTGATCAAGGGCACGGTGGTCGCCACGGCGATCGCCGGCGGCCTGATGGTGGTGTCCGGCATCGCCAACTTCGTGTTCGTGCGCGAGCGCTACTACGTCAACGCGCAAGGGCAGGCCAAGGTCAAGATCCGGGACATGGTGGTCTCCACGTTCAGCAGCAAGCCCTACCTGGTGCTGCTGGGGACCGCGCTGGTCTACGCAATTCCCACCGGTCTGATCAACTCGCTCGGCTATTACCTCAGCACCTACTACGTGTTTAAGGGGGACGTGGTGGCGCAGTCGTCGTACGGGGCCTATGGCGGCATCGCCTATGCCGTGTGCGGCGTGGCCGGCGTGCCCGTCGCATCCGCGCTGGCCAAGCGCCTGGGCAAGCCCAAGGCCCTCACCTTTACGCTAGCCATGGGGCTGCTCGCGTTCGGCTCCAGCTGGTGGCTGTACAACCCCGAGTATCCGCTCCTGAGCTTGGTGCAGACGGGGCTCAACGGCTTTTCGGCCACGGGGCTGTGGGTGGTGTTGCCGTCGATGTGCATCGACGTGGTCGACTACGATGAGCTGGAGAGCAAGCAACGCCGCGAGGGGGCCTATTCGTCGGTGTTCTCGTGGGTGCTCAAGTTCGGCATGTCGGCCAGCATGTTCATGGTGGGCCCGCTCTTGGATGAGGTGTCCGGCTTTGACGTCAAGTTGGGTGGCGCCCAGAGTCCCGACACCATCCTGGCCATTCGCCTGTTGTTCACGGGCATCCCGGTGGCGGCGCTGCTCATCGCGCTGCTCTTGGTTCAGTTCTACCCACTGACGCGCGAGCGCATGCATCAGATCCGCGCGCAGCTAGAAGCGCGGCGCGGCACCGTCTAGCGGGCGGACCGCCCAGCGGACGAACCGCCAGGACGCAGAGGACGCCAGGGACTAGATCCCTGGCGGTCTTGGTGTCTTGGCGGTTCAAATCATGCGGCCGCCGTCCTTTTGTCTTGGCGGCTCGAGTCGTCGCGTCACATCTCGAACGTCATCTTCGCGTAGAAGGCGCGGCCGGGGCGCTGCACGCCGAAGAAGTCGTAGACGTCTTCGTCGGTCAGGTTCTGCACCTCCATGCTCGAGCTCAGGCTGCCGCGCTCGGTATCGACCAGGTATACGAGCGCGAGCGAGTGCACGAACTGGGACGGAATGACCTGTTTGAACTCCTTCAGGCCGACGCTCTCCCAGCCTCGGTAGTACTCCTGCACGAAGCGCGTGTTCCAGTTGAGCGAGATCTCGTCGGGAGCCACCATCACGCCGCGGAACTGCAAGCGTGCCGAGCCGTTAGCAAACAGGTACGGGCGATTCGGGATCCGGTCGCCCTCGAAGTCGCCGAAGGTGCCCTCGGCGGAGGTGTTGCGGAAACTCTGGTAGGTGAAGTTGCCATCCAGCGCCAGGTACTCCCCGGGCGACGTCCAGCCGGCGGCGCTCTCGATCCCAATCGAGGTGGCGCCGTAGACGTTCTGGTAAGTCTGCACGCGATCGTTGCCCAAGAGCACGATCAGCTGGTCTGCACTGCGCAGGAAGCCATTGGCCCCGAGCCGCCAGGCGCCGCCCCGAGTTTCGGCCAGGTCAAAGGTCAAGCCGAGGTTGGCGTTGTGGCTCGTCTCGGGCTCGAGTTCGAGATTGGCGACGATGAAGGCATTGTCCCCAAACACTTCATCGGGGCGAGGCAAGCGGGTCGCATATTCGTAGGACAGCTTCGTGTACAGCCACGGCGTCCAGCGAAAGCGCAAGGCGTCGCCGAAGCCGACGCGCTGGGTGGTGCGGTCCCGCCGGCGCAGGATGTCGCCAGGCCGCGGCTCTTCGCTCCAGAGTTTCTGTAGATAATATTTGGCGAAAGCGATATTTTCTAGCCGATCCTCCAAGGCGTCGAACTCGTACTCGAGGCCGTTCACCATCGTCAGCAGCTTGCGCTCCGCGGTGAGCGGATCGCGCGCGTTCGGATCGATCTGGCGCCGCTCGTCGCCGGTGCGCGTCACGTACGTGGGGGCAATCGCCAGCCGCAAGGTGTGCGCCGGTGCCAGCCGCCAGTTGAGGTTGAAACGGCCGAAGCCGGATTGGTCCCAGTACAGCTGATCTCGCGGGCGGCTGTCGGTCTCGCCCGGCTGCGTGCGTTCGCGAACACAACGCCCAAACCAGTCGTACACGCAGTTCGAGACATCGAGAAAATGGCCGCGCGTGTAGGTATAGCCGGCGAGCGCATCCAGCTCGAGGCCGCGCGCGAGCGGCTGCTCGTAGCGCAGCGTGCCGCCGGCGGTCATCTCTCCATACGTGACCTCCCCGTACGGAACGGTCATCACGATGTTGTGTTGGTATTCCTTGTCGTAGTCGCTGACAAAGGCGCGCAAGAGCAGGCGCCGCGCCCAGGGGCGCTGCACCATGCCGGCTTCCAGCGTGCCTCCCGCGGCGCGATAGGCGTCGTGAAAGCGGTGCACCGTGGCTGGCGACAGGCGTCCCCGCTCGTCGGGCACCTCGACGTCCACCGGGTAGTCGTTCTTCGCGTAGTCGAAGTACGCGCTGCCGTGCGAGTAGAACCCGCTCTGGTCATCCAGGTGTCGAGCGTCGAGCGTCACCCGGTGTGTATCGAAGGAGCCGGTTTCGTACGAGGCCGCAGCGTGTGTGCCCCGCGGGTCGTCCGGTGTGACCAGGTTCACCGCGCCGCCGAGCGCGTCTGCCCCGAAGCGCACCGGCACGACCCCGCTGTAGACCTCCACGCGCTCGATGGCGTTGACCGGCACGTTGGCGATGCCCTGCGGGTAGCCCGCCAACTCGAGCGGTACTCCGTCGAGGAAGAAGCGCACCTGATCGTCGGTGAGCCCGTTGAGCGAAAAGCGCGTGCTCGAGCCGAGGCCACCTTCGCGACGCACGCCGATGCCCTCGGTGCGCGCCAGAATCTCGCCCAGATCCGTGGCCTGACGGCGGGAGTCTTCGGTTTCGATGACCTTGACGGATTCGGCGGACTGGCGCTTCTCCTCCGCTGCCGAAAGCCCCTCCACAGTGACGTCCAGTGTTCCCGCGGGTACGCTCATACCCACTGGCGGCCCGGACACGATCGCGGGTGATGGAGGAGGGGGGGCGGGCTCCGGCGGCAGGCGAAACTCGTACGTGTACAGGATGCGTGCCGCGATGGGCGTGGTGCCCCGCCGCGCCGGCGTGAACACGAAGCGTTTCGCCGCGGCCTGCGCGGCTTCGTCGAAGCCGTTGCCTGCCGGCGTGGTCACCTCCGCTGCGCTCACGCGCCCCTCGACATCGATGTCGAGCTGCAGTTCGACGTCGGCCTCGAGGCGCGCTTCGCGCGCTGCCACGGGATAGTCCGCTTCGGCGAACTGGAGCAACTCGGGCGGCTGCAACTCATCCGACGCGGGCGCGGACGCGGCGGCGCCGGCGTCGGGCGAGTGAGCCGAGTCGTCCGGTGGAACAGGGGCCTGTTCGGCGGGCGCGGGAGTGGCGGTTGGTGTCTGCGCCAGGGCGGGGCGCGTGGCCCAGCAGGCGAGCAGGGCCACGCTGGTGGCCGCGCGGGCCCAGCGCTCGAGATCATGAAACATGGTGGAACCTGAGAATCAGCGAGGCCGTGAGAAGCGCACCCGGATCGGGGGCGACTTGGCGGAGATCGGTTGTCCCAGCTCGTTCGTGGCCGGGAGGAAGCGGTTCTGGCGCGCGCAGCGCAGCGCAGCCTGGCCGAAGCCGTAGCCAGGGTCGGAAACGATCGTCGCCTGGTGCACCACGCCTTCGGCGTCCACCTCCACGCCCAGCACGACGGTTTCTGCGTCCACGGCGAGCAGATCTGCCTCTTCCGGCCAGGGGCACTTCCAGTGGCGAGCTTCGAGCCGCACTGGCTTGGCGAGCGACAGCGCGCCGGCCGAGCCCTGCTGGGCGGCGCGATCGATCAATGCGGAGTGGACGGCGCTCTGGGCCGTGCCGGAGGATGCCGTCACGCCGCCGCGATACCGGCCTTTGCCGGTCGTGATGCTGAAGCTCGTAAAGTCGGCGGGCGCATCCGGCTCGGCCGCGACGACCTCGCCCGCTTCGGCGGGAGGCGGCGGCGAGTCGCTGGGCGGCTCGGGCTGAGCCTCGGGCGGCGCGGGAGCCTTTTCCAGGGGGCGCGGCGGAGCCGCTTTGACGACGGGCGGGGGCTCGGGCGGGGTCTCGGGCTCTGGCGGGGGTGGGGGCGGCGGAGGCGGTTCGAGCAACTCCACCTGCAGCGTGGGCTCCACCACCCGAACCGGAGGCTGCAACCAACGTCCTGCGCGCGCCAGTGCGACGCCGACGAGCGCGTACGCGACGAGCGTGGCCCCGCTGCTGGAGAGCACCACGCGCAGCCAGGACGGAGGAGCCCCTCCGAACACGATCGCGGCGGGGCTGCCCGCCACGAACTCGCTCGGCGTTCTGCCGGCGAACGCCGACGGCCGGACTGCCTGCAGGCTCCGGCGAGAGTCGGACGAAGCGCTCACGGGTTGGCTGTACCGCCCGGAGGAGCCTTGGACGCCGGGGGCGGTTGCACTGCGCCGAACGCCACGCGCGACAGGCCCGCTACCTTCAAGCGATCGAGCACACCCATCACGCGCCCGTGGGTCACCTCGCGATCGGCTTGGATCACCGCGCGCAGCTCCGGATCGCGCGCCAGCGCGGCGCGTGCCTTCTCGCTCAGCAACTCGTCGCTGACGGGCACTCCGTCCACCAGCAAGGAGCCGTCTACGGGCAGCGCGACGGAGAAGATCGTCTGCAGCGCCTCGCTCTTGCTGGCCTGGGGCAGATCCAGCGGTACGGCGGGGGTGACCACGATCTTCGCGGTGACGATGAAGATGATCAGCAACACCAGCACGATGTCGACCAGCGGCGTGACGTTGATGCCCTGGATCAGCGCCCCGCGGCGTAAACCGGCGCTCGCCATCAGGCGACCTCGGGATCACCCATCATCGAAGCCACCTGCGGATTGCGGGAGCCTTCGTGATGACCAGCTTTCGGGGTCTGGCGCAGCGGCGCATCGGAACGAGGGTCACTGCTGCGGGTGCGCGCTTCGGGTGAACGTGCCGCGCCGGACTGGGGCTCCAGGTATGCCAGGACGAGATTCGCCAGCGCCTCGGCGTCATCGAGCAGGAGCGTGCTGCGCCGCTGCAAGTAGTTGTAGGCCGCCACCGCCGGCAACGCGACGAAGATGCCGACAGCGGTTGCCACCAACGCTTCCGCAATGGCCGCCATCACCGCCCCGGAGGCGACCTGGCTTGCCGCGCCGTTGCCTGCAGCCGTAGCGCGACTGAGTTCCTCGAAGGCCAGAATGATCCCGATCACGGTGCCGAACAGGCCCACGAAGGGTGCGTTGTTGCCCAGCGTGCCCAGGTACGCGAGACGCGCCTCGAGCGCTTTGCGTTCGAGCCCGAGCGCGCTCTGCATGCCTCGGTCGGCAGCGCTGGCGCCGCGGCCTGCCAGGTTCAGGCCGGCGCGAGCGACCGCTGCACTGACCGACGGCGCATCACCGAGAGCCCGCATGGCTTCGTCCCACTCGCCTCGCGACAGGTGGGGGTCGAGCTGGGCTGCCAGTGTGCGCACGCCTTCACTCTTGCGCTGGTAGAACAGGACGCGCTCGATGCAGACCGCGACGCTGCCCGCCGAAAGCGCAAAGAGCAGCCACAGAACCCAGCCCGCCCCGAACTGGAGGAACAAATGTTTGATCGTGTCGACGAGCTGCATGATTTCCCTTGGGTGCGGCTGTGCCGTCACGACGCCGGCGTCTGAAACGCGCGCGCCCGAGGTGCAAGGCCGGGTGGGGGAGCCCCTGAACAATATCGACAATCGTTATCAGTAGCAAGTACTGGTTGCCGGCCGTAGGGCTGGCGCGCCTCGACCATAGACGCGGCGGCCGAACGCCCATCAGCGGCGCCGACCCCGAACGGCACTGCGCGCGTGGCGCGGCCGATGCTCCCACGCGCGCTGCGCTGCCGCGACCATCACTGCGACTCAAAATCTCTGCTCTCGGTGGCATTGCGTCGATGTCGACACATCTGCTCGGAGCAGCGCTGCGCGGTCTGCATCCAGCGTGCCCTCGACACTGGTGATGCAGCGTGCAGCTTTGACACGCGCGGGCCAACACCGGCGTTTGATTTCCACTTGTAGTTGCCGCTGATCCTGGCAAGTTTGCTGCGGCTTGCTGGCAGGTAAAGCAGACATGGTGAACGAAACGCACGCGCTGGATCGTGAAGAGTTGTTGGAAGACACGGCGCCGGACCAGGCAGTCGTGCATCCGTATTCGGATGACGCCGACGACGATGACGCCGTCACGCTGCAGATGGATGCACCGCTCGACGACGGCGAGTGGATGGTCGAGGTCAGCCAGGGCGAGCAACGGCGCACCCTGTCGACGGAGCAGTTGGCGGCGGAGGTCGCCTCCGGCGCGCTCGGGCCACAGGCGCGGGTCTGGCGCAACGGCATGCGGGGCTGGAGCCCCGCCGCGGACGTGGAGCTGACCCCGGAAACGGGGCGCGCTACTTCGCCGGCGATCCCGGCGAGTGTCCGGGCCGCCGCCGTGGGCGCCACGACCGCCCTCGAGGCATCCGCAGTTGCACCGGTGGTTGCACCGCTGCTCGGAGCGGGCGCAGGGGACGTGCCTGCGATGCCGGGGCTGGTGGCGTCTGGGCTGCCTGCCGCCGCCGCTCCCGCCTCGGCCCCGCTGGCATCGGCGCCGCTGGGCGCCTTGCGCCCCGCACCACTGCCGCCCATCCCCATTCCACCCTCTGCGCCGCAGCGGCGCGTGCCGGCGCCTCCGCCGTCTCGTCCCGTGGCGGCGAGCAGCAGCTTTGCCGGCGGGATGATCGGCAGCCTGCCCTTGAGCCCGCCGCCGCCGCGCATCGTGCCGCGCTCCACTGAAGCTCGGAGTGTCGACGCTCGGAGTGTCGACGCGCGCGGCGTTGCCGCAACCGAGCCGCTGCCGGCGTTTGACGAAGCGTTGCGCTCCAACCGCCCCGACACGGCGACGTCCGTCGCGGTCGATCTGCAGCAGGCCGCTCCGCGTCGGCCCAGTCCGTTGCGTGGGCTGGTCGCGCAAGGTGCCGCGGCTGCCTTCGCGATCGTGCTGACCTCCTACGGGCTGACGCGCGCTGGCGTTTTTGAGGCAGGAGCACCGGCGGCGCACGGTACGCCCGCCGCCCAGCCAGCCGTCACGACCCAGGTGCTCGCGCTGCAGGCGCCCGCCGAGTTGCCCGCCGTAGCCGCGGCCGCAGCGGAGCCCGCTGCCGCGCCGTCTCCGCCGGAGGCGGCGGCAGAGCCTTCGTCGGCGGCCCCCGCCACGGAGAGCGCGGCCGCAGTCGCCGCAACTGCACCGCCTGCGAGCGAACCCGCCGCGAGCGAACCTGCCGCGAGCGAACCCGCTGCGAGCGCGGCCGTCGCCGAACCGGCAGCAGCAGCGGCCTCCGCTGCGCCCAGCGCTGCCGCCGAGACAGCGTCGCAGGCGTCACCCGCGGCCGCATCCGCCGCCGTCGTCGCCCCCCGGGCCGCGTCAGAGCCGTCGCCCGCTGAAACCCCCACGGCGAGCACGGATAGCCCGAGTTCGCGCGCGGCCGCGCGTCGCGCCAAGCAAGCCGAGCAACGAGCCGCCGCAGCCGAGCGGCGAGCCGCCGCAGCGGAAGAGCGCCGGCAACGGCGCGCCACCAGCACCCCGGCTCGTGCCGTCGAGACGCCGGCGCGCGCCACCGAGGGAGGTGCCCAGGAGCCCGGCAGCACCTTCAATCGCGAGGCCGCCACGACCGCCCTGGAGAACGCTGCGACGCAAGCCAAGAACTGCCGGCCCATGGGTGGTCCGAGCGGCGCAGGCATCGTGCAGGTGCAATACGAGCCGTCGGGCAAGGTCGTGTCCGCGACCATCGTGACCGCCGGCTTCGAGAACAGCGACGCGGCGGATTGCATCGAGATGCTGTTTCGGCGCGCCAAGGTGCCGGCTTTCAACGGAACGAAGCCCGTCACGATGAAGCAGCGCTTCGAGATCCCGTAGCCGCGTCCGGAGTCCCCCCTGGTTCCACGCGCGCGTTCGGCGGCACCCGTACGCGCGCGCCGAGCCATCCCGCACTCACCGAGCTCGCGCCAGCGCCCCGCGCACGAACGCTCCCCCTGAACGGGGCGGGCGAAGCTGGGCGGGCGAAGCTGCGTGGGCGATGGGGAGAGCCACCGCCCCCAGCGCGCAGCGCGAGGACGCCTGGTGAGGGGGGGACCCCCCCCGACATCACATCAGCCTCGAAAACGGGCTCGCCCCGAGACCGGGGACATTCCTAGTCCTGTGGCACGCTCAGCCGCACGATGACGTCCGGCTTCACCTTCAACGTGCCCATCATGGCCTTGTACGGTGTGATTCCGTAGTCCGGTTGATGCAGCTCGATCGAGGCCACCTGGCGGCCCGCCTCGAGCTGGGTTTCCGCGTGGAGCGCCTTGGTGACTCCATGCAGCGTCAGATCGCCGTCCATGCTGTAACCGCCGTCGTTGCGACGCGTGACGGAGCGCGAGCTGAACACGGCGCTCGGATGCTCGGTCGAATGCAGCACGTCCTTGACGATCTGATCGGCGATCTTGTTCTTGTCCGAGTCGGAGAGCGCTTCCGGGTTTTCCTGACCGTCCTTCATCGCCGTGACCACGCGCAGGGACTGTAGATCCAATTCGGCGCGCACCGACGTGGGCGTGACGTCGACACTGAAGCGCGTGACCCGCACCTTCAGATCGTGGGCGATCTTGGAGAGAAGGCCGTCTTTGAAGGTAAACACGAGGCACTCGGCCTGGCTTTCATTGAATTTGGGCATGCAGAACTCTTAAATGAAAATGATTGTCAGTAGCAACACGATTCGACGGCTGCGCAAGGACCGGCAAACGCTCGTGCCTCAGTGTTCATGGCGGTGGTGGGCGTCGGGTACATGGGGATGGTCGTGCACGAGCCCGCCGTGCCGGTGACGGTGGTTGTGGGGTTCTCCCGCGGGCGTGCCCGGGTCGTGCGTGTGCTCGTGATGCTCGTCGTGGTGGTGCACGTGCTCGTGCTCGAGGGCCTCGTGCGTGTGCAGGTGCCGATGCCGCTCCGCCAGCAGGACGAGCACTCCGACGGCCATCGCTAGCATGGCGAACGCGTCGAGCGGGCGCAGCGGCTCATGGAACAGGAGCAGGGCAGCGAGCGCGCCGATGAACGGCGCGGTGGCAAAGTACGCGGCCTCGCGAGCGGCGCCCACCAGGCGTAGGGCGTAGGTATCGAGCACGACACTCATGCCATAGCTGACGCTGCCGAGCAGCAGTGCCCCTGCGATGAAGCCGCCGCTGGGTGCCGCAGCGGGCTGGAACGAGAGCCCGAGGAGCGTATTCGTCGCGCCCGCGACCAGCGTCTTGACGCGGACGATCGCAAAGGGATCCCGCACCGAGAGTTGCTGGGTCAGGTTGTTGTCGAACGCCCAGCACAGACAGGCTGCCGCGATCAGCAGCGCTCCCGGGGCGTCGCCCAGCGCAGCGCTGCCATCGCCCCCGAGGCCGAGCACGACGGCGCCGCCGAGGATGCACAGCACGCCGGCCGCCGCGTGCCGCCCCAGATGTTCGCCGAACACCAGTACGGCCAGGAGCACCGTGAACGGCGCCTCCAGGTTCAGACACAACGAACCGACGAGTGCGCTCACGCGAGTGAGCCCGAGCAGCATCGCGACCGGGCCGAGCACTCCACCCGCGAGGACGATGCCGGCGAGTCGGGGCAAGTCGCTCCGCTGTAGTTGGGCTTCCTCCGTCCTGGGCCGAACCAGGTGAACGAGCCAGAGCCCGGCGGCGGCACCGAGGTACAAGAGCCCCGCCAGCAGCACGGGCGAGACCTCGCCCAACAGCAGCTTGGCCAGGGGCGCGGAGAGCCCAAACGAAACGGCGGCGCCCAGCCCGAGCAGCGCGCCGGTGGCCGCCGTGGAGCTCGGGCGCAGGGCGCGCATCACGAGCGACTCGGCCAGCACGGGGACATGATATCGATTCTCATGGTCGAAGCGGCGGAGCCCGGTATATGCTGAGCGCCGTCGCTCGCGCAGGTTGAAGGTTCCATGATGACGTATTGGAGAAGCCGGGGTCTGAAAGGTCGGAGTTTGCAGCCTCGGGGCTGGAAGGCGCGCTGGGCGGCGTGGGCCCTGTGCAGCGTGTCGGCGCTCGTCTCGCTACCCGCGCTGGCGCACCAAGTCTGGCTGGAGGAGGCCGGCGCCGGGGCCAAGCTATACTTCGGGGAGTTCGGCGACAACCTGCACGAAGTGTCCCCCGGCTACCTCGACAAGCTGGCGCGTCCCACGGCGACCTTGCTGGCGCCGGGCGGCGAAAAGGCGCTGAAGGTCAGCAAGGAGAAGGACGGTTATGCCATCGTCGGCAGACCTGCCAAAGGGGAGTCGCTGATCGCGGCGGATCCGGCGTATCCTGTGCTGGAGAGCAAGGAAGGGGACAAGCCCGTGCGTTCGGTCTGGACGCCTGCGGCGCGCTATCTGAGCAGCCTCACCGCGCAGACCCCCAAGCTCACGCTCGACATCGTACCGACGGCAACGGTCGGCGAGTTTCAGGTATTCTTCCGGGGCGCGCCGCTCGCTGGAGCCGAGCTCACGCTGGTCGCCGCTTCCGGCTGGTCACGCAAGGCCACCAGTGATGCCAGCGGCAAGGCCAAGTTCACGCTGCCGTGGAAGGGCATGTACGGCCTGCTCGTGCGGCACAAGGACAACACGCCCGGATCGCGCCCGGGGCCCAAGGGGCCTGAGGCATACGACAAGTCCAGCTTTGGCACGACGCTGACGTTCGTCACGTCGTCTGGGCTGCCCGCGCCGCCGGCGCCGCCCCCCGCGCCGCCAAACAAGCTCGAGTAGTCGGTTCCGGCGGGCGCAGAGGGCACCTCAGAGCGGCCCGGAGGTCGCGTGCCCCGCGCGGGGGCTCGTCGTGTATGACACGCGATGATGCGTGGGACGCGTGGAATGGGGCGCCTGCTGGGGCGCGGGCTTCTGCTGCTGATCGGTGGGTCGCCGAGCCTGGGGTGCGTTCGTGGCACGGCAGATGGTCCTGGGGAGAGGCCGTCGGACAACCGCGCTCCCGTTGCGCCGCCGAGTCCCCCCGACGATCGCGGATGGCCCGTGGGCAGCTTCGTACACACCTTCTACTGGATGGAGTTCGAGGCGGACTACCCGGGCACGGCGGACACGCTCTTGCGCGGCGGCAACTGTCAGCCGCTCGCGACCGTGCCGCAGGCATTTGCGGATCGCCTGTGTGTCGAAGGCAGCGGGCGACTCCAGAACGGCGCCTTGCTCAATCTGTCCGGGCCTTGCGCTTGCGGCTACCATTGTTCCGAAACGGACGTCGCGGTGTGCTTTTTCAGCGCCGGTGCCGAGGCTCCGGTCTGGGGTTATGGCTCGGATGGCAATCCGCTCGTCCCGCTGCGCTCGCTCGCGATCGAGGAGGGCATCGTGCCCCACGGCACGGTGCTCTACATTCCGGAATGGGACGGAGTGGTGATCCCGGCGTCGAGCGGGCTCGGCGGTTTCGTCCACGACGGCTGCTTTCGCGTCGACGACATCGGTTATGGAGTCGAGGGCAGGCACTACGACCTGTACGCCGGCACCGCCGAGCTCTGGCGAGAGCTCGAGGAGCTGCTGCCGACGGACTCCTCCACCCTCGTCTATCGAGATCCGCCGCGCTGCGCCGCTGCGCCATTCTGAGAGCGCTCACCGCTCAGGGTAAGGGCCGCGGCCGGAGGCTCCCCCCGGGCGATGCCGATGCCAGCTCCTGGAATCTGGATCCCCGGGAACGGCGGTCGCTGCCTCCGGCCACTGTAGAGTTGTAGCGCGGCTTCATCCCGCCCGGTCCCCTCCGGTCCATGGACGCCGCCGCGCTGCCCTGGGCATCCTGGCCGCAACGAGCGCGTGCAGCAATTACAGATGCATTTCATGCGCATGGGCGCGCCAGGGCCCGCTGTCGCCCGCCCCGCGGCGAGGGATGTGGGGAAAGCGGCGCACGACGGCCTCGGGGCAGGCCGCCACGCGCCGCGGGATTCTGCCCGGGCTGGGTTCTCGGGGCGTCGGGCGCGGCCGTAGTGCGGGCGACCCATGCGAAGTTTGGGCGATCGAGCGAGCGATACTCAGACGCTGACGCCGGGGTCGGACGGCTCCGGGACGCGTCCTGCCGTACGCGTTCCGAGCATCGCCGCCGGCAAACAACTCGGCCGCTATCGACTGCTCGAGCTGGTCGGCGCGGGCGGTGCGGGCGAGGTGTACGTGGGCCACGATGCGCAGCTCGATCGTCCCGTGGCGATCAAGCGTTTGCGCGCCGAGATGGCGACCTCTGCCGGCCGTGTGCAGCTGGCGCGAGAAGCCCGCATCAACGCGCGACTCGAGCACCCCCATGTCGTTCGCGTCTACGACTTCCTGAACATCGACGGTACCGACTTCCTCGTCAGTGAATACGTCGAAGGCACGTCGCTCGCCGACACCACGAAGGGGAGCCGCGGCGACATCGACCGGCAGCTGACCCTGGCACTCGAGATCTGCCGCGGGCTCGCATTTGCTCATGACGCCGGTGTGGTGCACCTCGATCTCAAGACGGAAAACGTGCTCGTGGGTCGAGACGGCGTGGCCAAAATCGCGGATTTTGGCATCGCCCAGCGGATCGGTTCGGGCGAGCGACTGGAATCGAGCGGTGTGACCATTCGGGGCACCTTTCGCAGCATGTCACCCGAACAGACGCTGGCCAGCGCTGCGGATGCCCGGTCTGACCTGTTCTCGTTCGGCACCCTCCTCTACGAGCTCTTCGGTGGCCTATCGCCGTTTCACGTACGCGGCCACGCGGCAGAGACGATTCGCCAGATCCGCGAGCTGCATCCGCCGCCGCTGCGCGAAGTTCGCGCCGACGTCCCTGCAGCCCTCTCCGAGCTCGTCCAACGGCTGCACCGCAAGGACCCCTCCGAGCGCCCCGAATCCGCGCGCGAAGTGGAGGCGGTGCTGTCGGAACTGATGGAACGCCGGGCACGGCGCCCAGCGTCGAACCTCGCGGGGCCGCCCATCGAGCGGCGCTTGCTCAGTGTTCTGACCTGCGAGCTCTGTCTCGAGGTGCCGAGCTCGAGCATCGAGCAGTCGGCGGAGTACCTGCGCACGGTGGCGCGTTTCCATCAGCTGGTCGCACTGATCGCAGAGCGCCGAGAGGCGCACGTGCTGAACGCGTTTGGCCACCGCGCGCTGCTCTGCCTGGGCTATCCGCGCGCGCACGACAACAACTGCGAGCGAGCCGCCCGGCTCTTGCTCGAGCTGCGCCGCGAATGGTGCCGCGACCCGAGCGCGGCCGGCGCGCCGCTGCGCGCCGGCCTGGACGTGGGCGACACGTTGCTCTCGGGCCAGCTGGCGGCGGGCCCGTGCTTGCCGGTGAGCGCCGCCCTGTGCGCGGCGGCAGGGCCCGGGGAAATCCTGGTCAGCTCCCGAGCGCAGCGGATCTTGCGGCGCTTCTTCGACTTCGAAGCGCGCGCTGAACTGTCGTTGTCGGCAGAGCAGGACGGCTCGCCCTCGGTCCCCCACCATGCGTTGCTCGAGCAAGGCTCCGCGCGCGAACTCGAGATCTCCCTGCCGCCGGGTTCGGCCTCGCTCTTGATCGGGCGCGAGCATGAGCTCGGTGTGCTCGCCGAGGCGTGGCGCGCTTGCCGCGCCGGTTGTTTCAAGGCGCTGATCGTGGTGGCTCCGGCGGGCATGGGCAAATCGCGCTTGCTCGGCACCTTTGCCGATCGGGTGGCAGAATCGGGCGCCGAGGTGGTGCGGCTGCGCGCGCAACCGGAGGATCAGTACCTGCCGTTTGCTCCGTTTGCCGAGTTGCTCGCTCACCTCGACGAGGAGAAGGAGCCGATCTCCGCAGTCCGCAGCCGCGCGGACGAGCTCGCCCGCAACTATCGACAGCGCGTTCTCGATGGGGGCCTCGGGCCTTTGCTCGGTCCTGCCCTGGACCAACCCTTGCTCCTGATCCTCGAGGATGCGCACTGGCTCGATCACTCGTCCCTGGCGCTGCTGCGCTCGCTCGTACAGAAGGGTCGAGTTCGGCCGCTCTTGTTGCTGCTGAGTGGGCGGCCCGAGTGCTTGCCGGAGGTGAGCGCGGCGCTGCCGATGCAGATACTCTCGGTGTCACGGCTCCGCTCCGAAGAGGCGTTCGAGCTCGTACGGAACGTGCCCGGCGGTCGCCAGCTGTCGCACAATCTGGCGCTACAAGTCGTGGAAGCGGCGGATGGGTCGCCCCTCTTGCTCGAGGAACTGACGCTGTCCGTCGTCGAGCGCGTGCGACAGGGAGGCAGCGCGCAGCGCTTGCTCGAAGTGCCGAGCTCGCTCACGGAGTCCCTGGATCGACGGCTCCAGCTGCTCGGCAGCGCGCGAGACACGCTGGACCTGCTGGCGGCCCTGGGCCGGGAATCGGTGCCATCCATTCTGCAGAAGCTGTCGGGACTGGAGCCCCGGGAGCTCACGGCGCAGCTGGCGCGTCTGAGCAACGCAGGGCTCGTGTTCGAGGAGGGGGTGGGCGCCAAACGCACGCTCCTGTTCCGGCACCGCCTGGTCGGGGATGCCATCTACGAGCGGCTGCCGCCCGAACGGCGAGAGGAGCTGCATCGGCGCATCGCCTCCGTCGTGCAGGCCAACTTCTCCGACTGGCTGCGCGAGCGCCCCGACCTGTTTGCCGTGCATTTTGAGAGGTCGGGGCAAGCGTTCGAGGCGGCGCTGCTCTTCGTGCGTGCGGGTGAGCGGGCTGGCCGGCGCTGCTGTCACTTCGAAGCGTGCGCCCACTTTCGGCGGGCGCTCGCGCTGCTCCCTCGCTGCGACCTGACCGAGCTGCAGAGGCAGGCCTGGAATCAGCACATCGCGCAGCTGTTGTGTCCATCGCTTCAGGCGGGTGGAGATACGCTGGTCCCATCGCACGGCTCTGTCGCAGAACCCGCGCCGCGGCCGCAGCCCACGACGGCCCGAGCCTTGGCGGAGCTCTGGGCCAACTTCGGCCACGCTTGCTTTCGGCACGACGCAGCGGGCGTCAGCGAAGTGCTGGGCAACCTGAGCCGGCTTCCAGCGACGTCCGCTCGCGATTGCCTGCTGGCGATGGCGACCGGCGGCATCCAATTTTATCGTGGCGAGTTCGAGCGCGCGCAGCACAGCTTGCTCTTGGCTGAACAGCTCCTGAGCCACGCCGAGGTCAGGGCAGGGCTGTCCGAGTGCAGCCAGGACGTGCTGGTGCATGTGCCCTGCTACCTGTCGACAGTGCACGCCCTGCGGGGCGAGCCCGTGCTGGCTGCCGAGCGGCGCCGACAGGCGGAAGAGACGCCGGCAAGCCTCGTGGTCGGGCGCGGTCTGGGCATCTTGTTTGGGACGGCGCTTGGCCTTCTGCAGCGCGAGCACGAGTCGAGCCAGGGGCTGTCGCAACAAGAACGACGGGTGCAGCAGCTGGCGAAGGTCGCCCAGCAGGTTCGGCATCCGCTCTTTCACGCGGTCGCCGAGATCGCCGCCGGGCGACTGGAGCTGGCTCGTGGCTCGCGCGAGCCGGGCCTGAGCCGGATGCGACGTGGTCTCGAGCTGTATGAGGAGACGGGCGCGCAGCTATCGCTCGCCCAATACGCTGGGTTCGTCGCCGAGGCTCACCTGGAGAGCGGGCGCCTGCTGGTAGCACGCGAGCTGATCGAGCGCGCACGGCCTCTGGCGGCGCACTCGTATGCGCGCTTCTTTCGTCCGGACTTCCTGCGCCTGGAGGGGCAACTGCTCTGGGCGGAGGGGAGAGCGCACGAAGCGGAGCGCATGCTCGCGCTGGCGCGGGATTCGGCTAGCTCGAGCGGGGTGGGCTCGGAGCCCCGCCTCTTCTGCCAGCGCATCGAGGCCGCGCGCAGCACGCTCGGCACGCCACGGCTCGCGGCTGCCGGCGCCGTTTCAGGTAGCTAGACCCGCAGCCTCAGCCATCGCTGTGGAAGGACACGCGCGCGGTGCCGAGGCGGAGCAGGCGCCGCTGGGGCTGACGCTCCACGACGCCACCCGCATCGACCACTCCGGCGGAGCGCAGCTCCTGCCGGATGCGGAAGATGTCGACATTTAGCCGCTGTTCCGAGACGCGCAGCAGGTCGAGCAGCGCAGCCACGCTGATCCAGCCGTCTTCCCCGACCTCCGTGGAGGCGGGCAGATCCCGGTGCAAGCGGCAACGGCCGAGCGTGAGCAGCAGATAGTAGCAAGCCTTGACGCCCAGTGACAGTTCGCGGTTGCCGGCGTAGAGGCACAGTTGGATCTGCTCTTCGTCGCGCGGGACGCGCAGCCTGAGCTCCACGTCGGCCAGGGCGAACAGGCTGGGAAAGCGGTCGAGCGCATCGGTCTCATCTGGAGTGGTGGGCAGGCAACAGCGCCACGACTGGTGACCGGCGCGGATCAGATCGCCGTCTTTCAGCGGACCGGCGAGCTCGCGAGACTCGACGTGCCACTGGCCGCTCGCCGCGTGAAACAAAGTGACATCCGGCTCCTCCCGGCTGGGCAGGGCGATCAGCGACTGATCCAGGAGGATCGGCGCTGCGTCCCCCTCGACGGCGAGCAGCATGGCGCGAGGCGGCGAAACGTCTTCCAGCACGAAAGCTTCGGCAACCGACCCAAAACCGATCTCGTCACCCAGCCCGAGCTGCACCTTTTCCCCGGCCAGAACCCGCACACCGTTCACGAAGGTGCCGTTCTTGCTCTGCAAATCACGGAGCTCCCAAAACCTGCGTTCCGTCCAACGCAGGCTCGCATGGTGCGACGAAACAAACGACTGCTGGAGGCGCACCAACGCCGTCGTTGCTCGACCAACGATGGTCTCCGCGCTCAACTCGTGCGAGCTCAGCGCATCTCGCTGCCTCAGCCGCGCCACGGGCGTCGGAAGTACCACAATCGCGAGATTCGGTACAGAAGAGGGCAGGCGCGAGTGCAGTCCCAAAAGTGGTCGGAGCGGCTGCGCACGCTGACGCGAATTCAGACGGTTGCGGCAAAAAGCAGCTGGTTTCTGCTCAGATCTGCCCTGCGCTGCGCGCGACCATGCTTGACGAGCGAAGTCAATAACCCCGAGGGCTGACGAGCTGCGCATCCAGAAGCAGCGCGGACATGAACGACGTGAGCGCGATGTCGCTCCGTGCTCCGTCCTTCGCGCTCTCGCTCGCATGCGTCGTGTGAACGACGTCGGTCGCGTGGTGTGTCCTCTCGTCGCGCGCGGCTCTGCTCAACATGGTCCCTGCGCAAGCACTGGCTGCGGCTGGTCACTGCGGAGCACGACGCTGCAACCGTCGCGTCGGTCGTGACGCCTCGTTGTTGCCGAGTCTGGCCGGGCAGTGGCGGCGGCGTTTCCAACTGTTTCGACGTGGCGCGCTTTTTTACAGTGGGCGCGCGATCGCCCGCCGCTCTGCGCGCACCGAGGGACAGAAATAGGTGCCGCATCGAAACGATAGAGCAGGAGGCATTGGCATGAGCGCCGCGGATCGCTTACGTAGGCGAGTGTGGGCACACGGAATACAGCTCTCGTTGCGGGACACCCTGGCCCCGGCGAGTCCGACTCTCGCGCGTCGCGCTGGCTCTGCGGAGGCGCGGCGTGCCTGCTGCTCTTGGGATGTCTCGGTGCGGACGGGGCACGAGCGCCGCGGGATGCGTCGCGGGCCACGCCACGAGAGTTCCCATCGCCGGCATGCCTGTCGGACGCACCGATCGATCTGTCGATAGACATCGAACATCCGCCGGCGTCTTTCTACGTGAACGATCTGCGCCTCGGTTACGCGCGCGGCGGCGTGATCTTCCTGAGCCGGCCCCTGTGCGAGCTCTACGGCTGGCCACTATGCCGCTTCGTGGAGCGGCACGAGCAAGCCCACCACTACATGAAGACCGTCGGACAGAAGTCGACCTGCGCCGAGACGCTCGCGGATTGCTGGGCTGCCATGCATTCGGATGATGATGCCGTCGACGCGGCGCTGCAGTACTTCCAGGGCCGCCACGAGAGCGAGACCGGGTACCACGCCGATGCTGGCACGCGCTTCGAGATCATCAGCCACTGCGCGAGCCTGCCGCATCGCCAGCTCTCTCGGGCGCCGAGCATGCCGGGGGGCAGCGGCTAGGAGGCATCCGAACACCGAGGGGTGCCCCTCTAGTAGGAGAAACCCGAAGTCCGCGCCGGGTGTCTCCGAATATAGAGGAAGTCACGAGGTACTAGCGCCGGGCTCGACCGGCGCTTGGCTTGGTCGAAGCAGCCAGGCATGCTCCCTGCGTGGACCGCCGCTACGCCTATCCTGCCGATCTCGCCCAATATGTCCAAGGACATTGGCCTTCCGGCAGGGAGTTGACGCTCTCGCGGGAGCTGTTGTGCGAGGCATTGACGGTGTGTTTTCAGGCCTCCATGACGCCGGAAGAGGGCCGTCCCACGCGCTTTCGACTGTTGCTCACCCCGCCCTCGCAGTTGCCTGAAGCAGGCACGCCGAACGAAGGGGTGTTGCGGCTCAGCTTTGACCAAGACCGGCCCCTGAGCGCCAATGAGCTACGCCGCTTGAGCCCGTCGACGGCATTCGAGACCTCGCTGATCGGCGCGCACGTGCTGGATGGCGCGCTCCGGATCTGGGGCATTGCCCACTCGGGGCCGGCCTGGCTCGCGCCGAGCTGGGGCGGGCGCAGCCCGGTGCCCAATTGGACCTATGATCCGATCGTGCACGTGACCGCGCCGGGTCACGTCGCCGTACGCTGCGCGGGCAGGCTCGTCGGCAGCCTGGAGCGGGGAGTCCTCGTCGACGAGACGCTCGACGTGTTTGATTCCCAGTGGCTGCCGGCATTGTTTGCGCGCGAGCGAGAGATAGTTCGCGCCGAGCATGCGGCGCGGCAGTCCTCGAGGGTCACTCCTTCCGCGGTCGATTCTGGGTTGATCGGGCGCATCGGCCAGCACATGTTGCGGCGAGCGATCCAGCTCATCCGGGGCGCACAGCACGGTGGCATGCTGCTGGTCGTGGATGCTTCGCTGCCGGCCAATGCGGGCGGCTTGCGCGGCCTGCGGCTGAAGTACGCATTTGTGGCGAGCGAGCCGCCGCGTCGCTACCGAACTCTGCTATTTCAAATCCTCGAACGCCTCGCTGACGCGAGCACGGCAGCAACCGTGGGCTGGTCCGACTTCGTGCTCGATCAAAGCTCCGATCTGGAGCGGCTGGAGCAGTCTGTGTTCGAGTTGAGCCGTGTGATCGCGGGCCTGGCGGCCACGGACGGCGCCGTCGTGCTCGACAAGCGCTTCGCGATTCTGGGCTTCGGCGCCGAGGTCTCCGCGGAGCTGGCGTCGCCAGACCGCGTCTGGCGTGCCCTCGACACCGAGGGCACAAAGCGTGCTCCCGCCGCCGTGGAAGATGTCGGTACGCGGCATCGCGCAGCCTACCGCTTCGTGCGCGACAATCCGGAGGGTCTGGCGATCGTCATCTCGCACGATGGAGGCATCTCCTTTGTCGCCAACCGCGAGGGCGAAGCGGTGTTCTGGGAGCAATCCGTGAGTCCGTGACCGGGCCGAGCACGCGGACTCCCCCTGTGCAGGGCAGCCGAGCTCTCGGTGCTCTAGTAACCCCAGTCCGGTCGCGTTTTTGCCGGCTCCCGCGAGGTGTCTCCGGGGCTGGCGGCCCTGGACGGGGCGGCCGCTGCCGCAGCCGCGGGGGCCGTTGCCGGGCGTGTCCCGGCAGCCACCTTGCGCTCTCGCTTTGCCGTGCGGACCGCCTTCGCCGGGGCGCGGCTGTCCTGTTTCTCGCTATCGCTGTGCTGGTCTTGGCTGCGCGCCGCAGCGCGGCCGGCAGCGGCAGGCGCATCGGGCGGCGGGTTGCCCGGCAGAGTCGCGGCAGCGTTGGCCGCCGGCGGGGCGGCGGCCGGCAGCGGGCGGGGCAGAGGCTCCGTCGCGCGAGGAGCTGCCGCAGGAGCGACGACCGCAGGCAGGGCTGCGGCGGGCTCTGGCTGAGCGGCGAACGTTTCCTCGGTCAGCGCACTCTCCGAGCTCGCCTGCGCGCGCCAGAACATCAGTGCCGTTGCAGCGCCGAGTACCAGGACGGTCACGGTCGCGGCGCCCCAGGTTCGCCGGCGGAGCGTCTGGCGGCGACTCCGTTCGCTGGCGAGTTCCGTGGTCAGGTGCGTGGTGGGCCCCAAGCCGCTCGGGGCAGGGCCCGGCGCGGTGGCCTCATTGGGCGCGCCACCCAGCGGGATCGGAGGCGTGGGCACCAGCGAGGGCTGGGGCGTTGCCGGTGACGCCGAGGCCGGTGATGCCGAGCGGCGCGTCGCCGAGCGGGGCGTCACCCGCGCCGGCGAGCGAGGTCCCGGCGTTGCCGACAGCAGGAACTCCCCACTTGACTCCAGCCAGCCGTCGAGGGCCTGGATGAACTGATCGGCGTCCTGGAAACGCTCCTCGGGCAAGCGTGCCATCGCCCGGCACACGATCGCGTTCAGCTCCGGATCCAGCCCGGTCACCCGCTCGCTGGGAGGCACGAAGCGCCCGAGAGCGACCTTGTACACGAGCTCGTCGAGCTGCAGGCTCTTGAACGGAACCTCACCGGTCAGGCCGCGGTACGCGATGACGCCCACGGAATACAGGTCCCAGAGCGGGCTCGGCTCGGCGCCACTGACCTGCTCGGGCGACATGTAGCTGGGCGTGCCGACGACGGCGCCCCGCTGGGTCAGGCGCGAATCACTCCCCGGGCGGTACAGCTTGGACACGCCAAAGTCGAGCAGCTTGATAAAATCGCTGTGCCCCGCCTTCTCGTCCAGAATGAAGATGTTGTCCGGCTTGATATCACGGTGAATCACGCCCGCGCGGTGCGCAGCAGACAGCGCGACCAGGATCTGGCGCACCAGACCCACCAGCTCTCTCGGTTCCAACCTCTCGACCCGGTCCAGGCGCGCGGCCAGCGACTGCCCCGCCAGGTACTCCATCACGATGAAGAGCTGTCCGTTGTCGAGCTCTCCGAGATCGAGCACCTCGGTGATGTGGTCGCTCGGGATCTGGCTCGCAATTTGCGCCTCCCGCTCGAAGCGCGCCAACAGTTCGGTGCTGGGCTCGTCTGCAGCGCGCATCACCTTGATGGCCACCCGCCGGCAGATGCGCAGGTTTTCACCCTCATAGACCGTGCCCATGCCGCCGGCGCCGATCTCTCGCACGATGCGATAGCGGCCTTGCAAGATGTCTCCGACCGCGAGCATGGCTGAGCGCGCAGCCTGACGCGTCGCTTCGCCGTGATCAAGCGCGCGGATCGCTCGGTCGCGCGTGGCTATGCCGTTTCGGACGAGGTGGCTTGCCTTCGACACGGCCCTTCCGGTATCTGAACGCCTGGGGCTCTCGGAGCGCCGTATACTCCGCTTGGATTCGTCCATGAAGTTCAAACATTTCCCGGCCTTGGCTGCTCTCGGCCTGCTTGCGCTGAGCGCCTCTCCGAGCCCTGCGCAAACTACGGAGGAGCGCGCCGGAGCGCGCGCCGCTGCGGATCAGGGGTACGACGCGTTCAAGGCCGGTCGGTGGGCTACTGCGATCGATCTGTTCAGCCGGGCGGAGACCCTCGTGCACTCGCCCGTGCACGTTCTGTTTCTCGCGCGTAGCCAGGCCAAGCTGGGGCTGCTCCTGGAGGCCAAAGAGGCCTACTTGCAGGTGCTGCGGGAGCCTGCTGCGGCTGCGGCGCCGTCCTCCGGAGTGAAACAGGCGCACGCCGACGCGGAACGCGAGCTGGCCGAGCTAGAGCCGCAGATCCCGTCCGTCAGCATCCAGATCGAAGGAGCCGTACCGTCCGAGGTGATCGAAGTCACGCAGGACGGGCTGCCGCTGTCCAGCGCCCTGATCGGGGTCGCGCGGCCGCTCAATCCGGGGCAACACATCTGGCGCGCCGCGAGTGAATCGCGTCCGCCGGTCACCGTGCAGCGCAACATCGAAACCGGCACCGAAAACCAGGTGAATCTGCGTCTGGCGCCGCAGCGAGAGGTCGAGCTCGTCGCTGCGCCGCCCCGCCCGGCGAGCGCGCCGCAGGATACGCCGCCCCCCGCGAAATCGGGTGGGCCGTCGGGCTGGGTGTACGCCGGGCTCGGCGTGACGGCCGTCGGAGCTGGTGTCGGGATCGGCTTTCTGCTGCACAAGAACCACTTGGAGGATCAGATCCTCGAGACGTGCAACCCGGATTGTACGGCCACGGCCGATAACGTGCAGCGCAAGGAGGACGCGGATCAGGCGGGCCTGATCTCGGCGGTCGGGTTCATCGGAGCCGGCGTCGGGCTGACCAGTGCGCTCGTTTTCTGGTTGCTCGAGCCGGACGAGACAGCGTCGGCAGGCAGCGCAGCAGCCACGGCCGATTGGCAGCCGTGGATCGGCCTGTACAGCGCTGGTGTCTCGGGGCGTTTCTAACCCGCCAGGCGCAGGGGCGGGATTTCGCGGCGCGCGACGGCCCTCAGAACGTGCAGAGCTGGGGCGTGTTCGGGTCCGAGCTCAAGAAATAGTCGCCAGTGCCGAACGCCGAGCCACCTTGCTGGATCGCTGCGCAGGACGCCGCCGCGCAGGCAGGCGCGCTGCCCAGGAATCCCTCGTCCACGCGCCCGTCGCCGTCGTCGTCGCTGCCGTTGCAACGCTCGCCGCAGGTCGTCGCCTGAAACACGTCGCGGATCTGCCCGGCGGACAGGGCACGATCGTAGAGCGCCACTTCGTCCAGACCGCCCTGGAGAGCCTGGGCCGCGCTGAAGCCGGTGTTGACGCCGTCCTGATCCTGCCCGAGCACGAGGACCCCGTTGGGGCGCAGGATCAGCGGGCCTGTGACTGCAACGGAGCCGGGTGTATCGATTTCGAAACCGGCGGTCGTCGGCATCGAGCCGCCCGCGGGTTCGCCATCGAAATAAAACTGTGCCGAGGTTTCCTGCCAGGTCAGTGCCACGAAGTGCCAGGCGCCGTCCGCCAGCGCTCCGGCGCTGACATCGGCCGCGAATGTGCTGCTGGCCAGGGTGACGCGGATCGAATCACCTTCGACGATGATGCCGAACTCGTTCGACGAGCCCGTGAGCGCGTAGGAAAAAATCGAGTAGTCGGTGGTCTGTGCCGTGCGCACCCAGAACAGCGCCGTCAGCGCGGTGCTGGGAAATGCGCTCGCATTCAGCAGCGTCACCCGAGAAAACTGGCCGTTTTGCTGACCCGCCATCAGGACGGCGCGCCCCGCCGGATCCGCCACGCCCGGCAAGCCTCGCTGGATCGGTCCCGTATAGCTGGCGGACTGATTCACCGAGCCCAGATTGGCCGCCTCCCCGGCGAGCGCGCCCTCGTCGAGCGGAAAGTAGAACAGAGGCGACAGCCCCAGCGCGACGCTGATCCCGCACGTATCACAGGCGTCCGGAATCCCGTCCTGGTCGACGTCACGTGCGTCATCCTGCCCGGTCACATCGGCACAACGGTCGCAAGCGTCGGGGGTTCCATCTTGATCGCGATCGGCGCCGTCGTCGGCGACCGCTGGGCAGCGATCGTCCGTATCGCACAGACTGTCCCCGTCCGCGTTGGCGCACGGCGGTGGCGCCCCGCCGTCGGGCGCGGGGTTGGCGTCACTGCCGCCGCTACCGGACTGCCCTGCGCTGCCACTGCTTCCGCCGCCAGTGGACGGCCCTCGATCGCCGCCATCGCTGCCGCCGTTGGCGAGCGGGAGCGGTCCAATGACCTCACCGCTGCCGGCGTCTCCGCTCGGGCCCGACCCCCCGGTCCCCATCCCGCTGCTGCCTCCGAGCGATGGATCGGGCTCGAGGTTATCGATGCCCGCGTCTGGATCGATGGGCACGAGATCGATGCCGCTGGAACAGGCCCATGCAACGCCGAGCGCCCACGCCAAGCAAAGCCCTGCTTTGTTCATTCTCTCGATCCTCGCGGCGCGGCGCGCCCTCCGGTCCCGGGTATAGCGAGCCTCGGCGACGAGTCAAGCGAGCCCCGGTTTCGGTCTGCCTCGGACCGTGATAGTCGACTGCCGCGGATGACCGACCGAAACACCGAGCAAGAGCCGGCGGACGGGTCCGAGCCTCCGCTGCGAGGGCCCGTCGCGCGCTGGGTGTCCTGGACGGTAGCGGGCCTTTTCCTGGCCTACTATGGCCTGCTTTGTTTTCGCCACGAGGGCTGGGGTGGCGATTTTCAGATGTACGCTGCGGGGATTTCCCAGCTCTATCGCAACTTCTGGCAGCCGTTGCACGAGGCCATGAACGTGCCGGGCGCCGAGTCGACGATCTACACGTTCTATCTCGTGGTGATCGCGGCATTCGGCAAGCTGTGCGGCGCGACGCCGTACCGCGTGCTCGAGATCGCGGGTCTGGCAAATCTGCTGTTGCTCGCTGTCGGTGCCGGCTACTTCTTCTCCCGGCATTCGCTGCATCGGCGCTGGTGGCTCGGCGCTGCCTGCTTCATTTTTGCCACGCTGTGCTTGCGCTGGTTGCACTTCGGCTGGTCGTCGGAGATCAGCCTGACCAACCTCCAGTACATCCAGCCGTACCCGAGTACGCTCGGCTGGGCTCTGGCCTTCTTCAGCTTCGGTTTGATGCAGGACCTGTCGCGCACCGGTCGGGCCCGTGAGGTGCTGATGCTGGGCGCAGTGCTCGGCGTGTCTCTGCTGACGCACGTGCTCACGGCGAGCTGGGTCGTGGGCATCGTGGGCTTGCACGCCATCTGGTGTGCCGTGGCGCGGCGGCAGTGGCGGCCACTTCTCCTGCCGCTCGCTGCCGTGGCCGTGGCGCTGGGTCTGGCGGCGGTGTGGCCGTACGCTCCGTTCTTTAGCCAAACCTCCATGTCGTCCGTGCGCGAGCCGCACGACTTTGGCGATCCACTGCGCGACATGCCCAACCTGTACGCGCTGTCGCTACCCTGTTACGCCTATTTGATGCTGCGGCTGCGCCGCCACACCTTCTGGCTGCTCGGCATGCTGGTCACCTGGGGCGCGCTCTACGTCTGGCACCGGGTGGATTTCAGTTTTGGGTACCGCTACTCGTTCTTTGCGGCATTCTTCGCGCACTTCGTCGTCGCGGAGGTGATGGCTCTCGGGATCTTCGCGCTGCTCGGTCCGCTGAGTGAGCTCGCAGCCAGGCGGCGCTGGCCAGCGCTCGATCGTCCACTGGCCGTCGCGCTCCTGGGCTTGGCGCTGGTGGCCTGGCTGCCGTCGCCGATGCTAGCCAAGGCCCACAATCAGAAGAACGAGTTTGGCAGGCTGACCTCGCCGCTCGCCCTGCTCCGGCAAGCCTCGCCGCTCGACGAATACTATCGCAAATTTGGCGAGCTCCGGCCCTATCTGTCAGAAGCTGATCTGGTCTTGATTCCGGTCTCCCGGGACGTGTTCGATCTCGCCTCCATCACCGGCGCCCAGGTGATCAGCTCGCCCAACGCCCTGCGCGTTCCCGATCGCGGCGCACGCCAGCGGGATGTCAGCCAGTTCTTCGACCAGACCGCGTCGGACGAAGAGCGCGAGGAGGTCGTGCTGCGCCATCAACCCACCAAGGTGGTTGTCCCGCGCAGTCATTTCGCGCTGCTCGACATGCTGACACGGCAGTACGGGCGGCCAACGTACCAGAGCGCGGACTATGCCCTCTGGGACTTCTCGGTCTAGAACGCCAGGATCGTGACGCCGGAGTCTCCCGCCCCCCTCGCATCTGCACCCGTTGCGCCAGTGCCAGCGTCGAGCTCCCTGCTGCGGCTGCTGCGGGCGCGCGCGCTGCCCTGGGTCGGGGCCGCGGCCTGGCTCGCGCTCACGACGTGGAAGCTGACGAAAGTGCCGGGCATGTCCATGGACGAGGCCTGGACGATCGTGTCCTCCCGCGGGCAGTGGCCCGCCGCCAATCCGCTCAGCGGGCTCACTCTGTATGCCGGCCGGTTCCCGGTGCTGCTCGTCCAGCTCTTCGGGTCCAGTCACGGGTTGCTCGTGTTGCGCGGCGCTTCCGTGCTGCTGAATGGCCTGATGTTGGTCCTGATTGCACGGCTGCTGGCTCGGCTGTATCCGGCGCACGTCCTGCGCGGCTGGGCGCTGCTCTTGATCGCCACGTGCCCCGTGTGGCTCGTCGCGATGCGCACCGGTATCGAAGTGTTGATGCTGATGCCCTTCCTCACCGTGCTTGGCCTGCAGCTCTTGGCGCAGCGCACGCCCTGGGCTGCATTCGGGGCAGGGGTTGCCTGGGGCCTGCTCGTCTACAATCACCTGATCGGGGCAGCGTTCCCGCTCGGCCTGGCTGTCGCGTGGCTGCTGGTGTACTGGCGCTTGCCGCCGGTCCGAGTGTTGCCGTTTGCTGCGGGCCTGGTGCTCGGTGTCTTGCCGCGGGTCCTCGCGCTGGTGCTGTACGGAACGGAGCTCGAGGAGGGAGGGTCGGCAGCGAAGTACTCGCTCGAGAGCGGCATCTCGGATGTACGCTGGCTGCCGAAGGCCCTGTGGGAAACGCTGCTCGGGGAGACCGTCTATCTTTGCTACGTCGGGCGCCTGGCGGTGGAGATCTGGCCCTACTGGTTGGCTGCGCTCGCGTTTCTGCTGCCCTGGTTGCGGCGCCCGTGGCGCATGCCCCGCGCGGCGCTGTTCTTGCTGATGGCGGCGCTCGCATCCGCGGTGCTGTCGACGATCGTCGCGCCGTACATGGGCGTGCGCTTCTTCGTGCTCCCGCTGGTGGGCTTTTCCGCGTTTCTGGTGGTGCTGGGCGCGGCCGCCATCGAGCGCGACGCGCGCTGGAAGTACCTGGTGTACGCTGCGGCGTTGACTCTGGTCGGCGGCAATCTCTTCTATCTCGGAGCCAATTTCTACCGGCCGTGGGCGACCCACGCGCTCGGTATCACCCGTTTCTTTCTCGGCGAACGCTCGCCGAACACCACGAGTTGGGGGTACCTGCCCAAAGACAGGTTGGTGCGCGAGCTCCTGAAACTCTCGCCCGCACCCGAGCAAGTGGTCTCCAACGCCACCATCGATCGCCCGCTGCGAGCGCTGCTCGACGGCACGGGCATTCGGGCGTGTACCTGGGCGGAAGCGGATGCATCTTTGCGCAGCGTCTTCGTCGACTACGCGGAGCAGCCCCCGGGGCCGACCCGTTGTATGGCCGTCGCCGATGGCGAGTTGTGTTTTCACAACCCGCGCGTGGTGGATGATTACTTCGTACTGTACGAGGGAGCGCTCAGGCCCTGACATCGAGTCGGAGAACGTACTCCCGGATCTCCGGCTCCGACGCGGTCGGCGCGATGCTGAGCTCTGCCACGATGGCGAAGCCGCACTTCTCGAGCACGCGCAGCGAGCCGGTATTGTGCCGGGCGACGTAAGCAAGGAGCGGCCGCTCGCGGACCTCGAGGCAGAGCGCACGCAGCGCCTGCGTTGCGATGCTTCTGCCCCAGAAGGCCTGGCCCAGCCAGTAGCCGACGCAACGTTCGTCGCTGGCCCTCCAGCTCACGATGTTGCCGGCGATCCGCCCCTGAAAGACGATCGTGCGCAGCACCGCCTCCGGATCCCCCATGGCGTCTGTCCAGTGGGCGTAGAACGCATCGCGACCTCGCGCCGGAAACGCGGCGAGCGCGTGGGCGGCGGGCTCCGACTGGTGCGCGAAGAAATCGTCCAGATCGCTCGGCTCGACCCGACGCAGACAGACGGCGCCGTCGTCACCGGGTTCGAGGCTGGGCTTCATGGGAGGAACGGCGCACCGAGTGGACGGTACTTCACGCCGTTCTCTCGGGGAGCGCAACTCGTCCCGCAGGTAGGGAGTGGATACGGGTGTTCAGTGTCATCCCGTGGGCGAGCAGGACGTGCTGCCGCGGGCAGCGGGCTCGTGCGCCGCGCCCGCGCAGCCTGCGTTGGCGGAGCAGCGAGCGGATCGTGCTCGAGCGCGGCCGGGATGGCGCGCTGGCTCGCGCAGGGCCGACGCCGCGGCACCTGTCGTCGGGTCGCTCGGGCGCCGAGCGCCCGCAGGTGCATCCGTGTAAGTGTCCTGAACGCGCCAGGCCCACTCGCCCACGCAGGTGACCCACGCAGCCATGGCAGCGAAGTGACGTTTCCGAGAACCGTATGCTACGAACTCGTGGCATGCAGAAGGCGCTTAGCGTGACCGCACCGGCGGTCACTCCGGTCACGAGGGTGATGG
>Ga0315912_10000506_pt1 | contig 70226 bp, 61 predicted proteins | sample VfabasoilMG_FD_204469 | JGI IMG/M metagenome (GOLD analysis project Ga0315912, IMG submission 204469) | Garden soil microbial communities collected in Santa Monica, California, United States - V. faba soil | ecosystem: Environmental > Terrestrial > Soil > Garden | place: USA: California... | reverse complement strand
GCCTTGGCCAGACCGAAATCAAGGACCTTGATCACCCCATCGGCCGTCACTTTCACATTCGCCGGCTTCAGGTCACGGTGCACCACACCCCGTTCGTGTGCATACTCGAGCGCCTCAGCGATCTGCCCCGCATAATCGAGCGCCACATCCAAGGGCACCGGCCCATGGATCGTCGTGCCCTCAACCAACTCCATGACGAGCGCATTCTCCTCAACGCCATAGATCGTCGCGATATTGGGGTGGTTCAACGACGCCAGTACCCGCGCCTCCCGCGTGAAGCGCGCCAGCCGGCCCGCGTCCTGCGCAAACTCCGGCGGCAATACCTTGATCGCCACTTCCCGGTTCAGCTTGGAATCGGTAGCACGATAGACCGCGCCCATGCCGCCCTCACCGAGCTTCGAACTTACCCGGTAATGGCCAATAGTCGCAGGCGGAATCATCTCGTAAGATTCGGCTATCTTAGCATTACAATGGTTAACCTATGAACCGGGTTCTCGTTCTCCTTGCCGCGTCCGCTTGCCTATTCGGACAGAACATCGTCTCTCCCGAAGTCCTCCCCGATAGCCGCGTCACCTTCCGCGTCGCCGCTCCCAAAGCTACCGAAGTCCTCTTCTACGGCGACTTCATGCCTGTCGGTACAACCAAGCCCATGACCAAGGACGCCAAAGGAGTCTGGTCCTACACCACCGATGTCCTCCCTCCGAGCGTCTACATCTACCACTTCGTCGTCGATGGCGTCACCATGGCCGACCCCATCAATCCGCGCATCAAACTCCGCGCCCGCACCTCGGCCAGCCTGCTCGAAGTCCCCGGCGCCGGCAATGCCGAATGGCAGCCTCGCGACGTCCCTCACGGCACCGTCGAGATCAACTACCAGAAGTCCAAGGTCCTCAACGGAGAAACACGGTGGATCTGGATCTATACCCCTCCAGGGTATTCCGCCTCCGGCAACAAAAAGTACCCCGTCCTCTACCTCTTCCACGGATCCAACGACACCGCCGGCGGCTGGGTCCTCGCCGGTCACGCCAACTTTGTCCTCGATAATCTGATCGCCGATAAGAAGGCCGAACCCATGATCGTCGTCATGCCCTTCGGCCACGCCGTCCCCTTCGGCGCCCCCCGCGAAGTACAGGCCAAGAATACCGACACCTACGAGCAGTACATCCTCCAGGACGTCATGCCGCTTGTCCGCTCCAAGTACCGCGTCATCGGCACCCGCGAGAAGACCGCCATCGCCGGGCTCTCTATGGGCGGCGGCCAGGCGATGGGAATTGGCATGAAACACCTCGATCTCTTCAGCGCCATCGGCTCCTTCAGCGCCCCCGGTGCGCCGGGTATGGATCAACATCTGGCCGACATCAAGAAGGCCAACCCGCTTCTTTGGATCGCCTGCGGCAAAGAGGACTCCCTCTACCAGCGCTCATCCGACCTTGCCGAAAAACTCAAAGCCGCCGGAGTCCGCCACACCTGGCGAGTCACGCCCGGCGCCCATACGTTCACCGTATGGCGCCAGAACCTCGCGGAGTTCGCGCCGCTCCTCTTCCACTAAACCCAAGGCCAAACCCATGACACTCCGCATCCTCCCATTCCTGTTCGCCGCGACCCTCGCCGCCCAACCCAGCGTGCACGTCAAGACGCCCATGGTGCCGCCCGCCTGGGCCATCCTCGAGCGCGAGCTTTTGAAGTACAACTCGCTCGCCGTCGACGAGTTCGCCAAGAAGTTCATCGACGAACGCGGCTACCTCCTCCACACCCCGCGCTGGGGCACCCTCGACGGCCCGGACGACGCCATCGAGACCTACTGGAACTGGACCCTCCTCCACGCTCTCGGCGGATCGGATTCCGTCATCGAGCACTACAAGCGCGGCCAGGAGGGCCACTGGAAGCAGTACAACGAGCTCCGGACGAAGCTCACCACGCTGGCCACCAACGGCGCCTACTCCAAGGAGTTCATCACGCAGTCCGACTGGTTCCACACCGGAGAAGGCATGCGAGCTTTCCTCCTCATGGGCCTCTCCGAGCCCAACAACGAGCTCTACCGCCAGCGCATGAAGCGCTTCGCCGACATGTACACCGGCGATGACCCGGAAGCCCCGAACTACGACAAGGAGAAGAAGATCCTCAAGAGCATGTGGACCGGGAGCAAAGGCCCCATGCTCCGCAAAGCCACAACCTATGACTGGGTCGGCGATCCCGTTCCCGGCACCTTCCATCTACTCCACAACCCCGCCGGCCGGGGCAAGATGCTCGACCTGGAGTCCAACTACAAGAAGATGCTCGCCCACTGCGATGAGTACCTCGACAGCGAAGGTGACAACTGGCTCAACATGGCGTCCACTATTCTCGGCCTGAACGCCTATGCGCTCTCGGGCGAGGAGAAGTACCGCCAGTGGGCCCTCGATTACCTGGGAGCGTGGAAACAGCGCGCCGCCGAAACCGGCGGCATGATCCCCAGCGCCATCGGCCTTGATGGCAAGCTCGGCGGCGAACACAAAGGTCAGTGGTGGAAGGGCACCTACGGCTGGAACTTCACGATCTTTGACGGCGAACTCGGCCAGATCGCTCACCGCAACTACTTCACCGACGGCACCTGGCCCGGCTTCGGCAACGGCCTGCTCCTGAGCGGGGATCAGAGCTATGTCGACACCCTTCGCAAGCAGATGGACCTCCTCTACGCCCAGAAGAAGGTCGAGAACGGCCGGACGCTGCTGCCCCGTATGTATGGCGATCCCAAGGGCTACAAGGGCGACGGCAAGCCGGAGTGGTATCAATACGGCCCGCAGCTCCACACCGACCGTCTGGCCGAGATCTACTTCTGGTCGATGAACCCCAAGGACCTCGAGCGAGTGCCAGTCGCCACTTCCTTCAGCGTAGCCGTCGGCGGACGCGGCGGCTACGGCGAACCGGACCGCACCGCCGCCTGGCTCGGCTTCCTCCAAGGCAAGATCCCGGACTATCCGGAAAAGGCCCTCCAGGGCGATATCGGCCGCGTCCGGCAGCGCGTCGATATGATCCGCAAGGACGGCACCACGGCGGACTCCCGGCTGGCCGATTATCTCCTGGACCTCAACCCGGCCACAACCAACACCCTGACCAACCTCACGATGGGCGGCTACTTCGCCAACGGCCGCATCTGGGTCCTTCATAGCCGTTTCCGCTACTTCGATCCCGTCAAGCGCCGCGCCGGCCTGCCCCAGGATGTCGGCGCGTTAGTCCAGATGCTCGGCGCCGATTCGGCGACGATCACCCTCGTGAATACGAACCCGATCGAACCCAGGGAAGTGGTCGTCCAGGCCGGGGGCTACGGCGAGCACCGTTTTGAATCCGTCACCATCGGCAGCCAGAAGACCGCCGTTCAAGGCCCGGTCCTGACCGTCCGTCTGGAGCCGGGAACCGGCGCGAAGCTCGACTTTCAGATGACCCGCTACGCAAACAAACCCACCTTCGCGTTCCCGTGGGACCGCGCCTGGTATCCGGCTAAGTAAAGAGCGTCTCCCAGCGGACGACCATCTCCGCCGCCTCGGGCTCCCCTTCCCTCGGAGCCCAGGCGGCGAAGTCTTTATCGCTCGCCGGTTCCCAGGGTCCCGGCTTCACCTCATAGCAGACGCTGACCTCCGTCAACGCCAGCACGGTATGCCATTCTCCAGCCGGCAAATCGATGCCCCGCACGGGACCGCCCGCATCCAGTTCATACTGCCCTGTCACTGTGCCCGCATCGTCAAAGCAAACGATCCCAACCCGGCCCGTCAGCGGGAGAAAAGCTTCAGTCTTCGGCGGCGTGACATGCCGGTGCGGCCGCACATAAGTGCCCCGCAGCAGGACGTTCAGCATCCGGTGCGGGTTGTCGCCCGGACCCTCGTGGAAGTTATGGTTGATCCGGCGTCTCGGGCTGGCCCCGGCCGCCCGTTCCAAGTTGTTAAACATTTCAGTGGTTATGAGCTGAACACCCGGCATATCTATAGCGTACCTAGATGAAGATGTGATAACGTAACGCGCAAAGGATGCTTCTAATGAGAAAAGCAATAGCCTGCCTATGCTTAGGCCTAAGCGCTTTGTATGCGCAGTCGGAACGCGGCAACATCACCGGTATCGTAACGGACCCCACCGGAGCCGCTGTCGCCGGAGCGCAACTGACGCTCACCCACCGGGACACAAACGGAACCACGAAAGCCACGTCATCAGGAACCGGCGAGTACAACCTGCCCAATCTTGTGCCCGGCGCCTATCGAGTCGAGATAACAGCCCCGGGATTTAAGCGGTTTTTGCAACAAAACCTGAATGTCACCGCCGGTGGCACGACGCGCGTTGACGCGCAGATGCAGCTCGGCCAGGTATCGGAAGCCATTGAGGTCACAGCGGCCGCGGCGACGATCCAAACGGAAAACGCGAAAACCTCAACATTGGTCGAGAATAAGCTGGTCGATGAATTGCCGCTGGTAGTAGCCGGGTCCATGCGCAGCCCGTTCAATCTTGTAGCAGTCGCCGCGGAAGCCCGCGGCGGCGGACAATCGATGTCCATCGGCGGCGGGCAGGCGGCGCAATGGGACGCAACGCTCGACGGCTATTCAGTTGGCACGAACCGCTCCGGCGACGTCGCCGAAGCCGCGTTGAACACGCCATCCGTGGAAGCTCTCACGGAGTTCACGGTCGACACCAACGGCTTCAAGGCCGAGTACGGTCAGGCCGGCGGCGGAGTCATGTCCTTCGCCTCGAAGTCGGGCACGAACTCCTTCCACGGCTCGGTCTACGACTTCCTTCGTAACGACAAGATGGACGCTCGCGGGTTCTTTGCTGCGACACGGTCCATTTACCGGCAGAACGATTTCGGCTTCACCGCTTCCGGGCCGGTAATCATTCCCAAAGTCTACGACGGCCGGAACAAGACCTTCTTTTTCACCTCCTTCGAAGGCTTTCGAAACCGCGTCGGCTCCAACGACACGATTCTCTCGGTCCCAACGCCGGAAATGTACAACGGCGACTTCAGCAAGTGGGTAGCCCAGAATGGGTCGCTGCTTACGGTCTACAACCCGGCTACAACGCGGCCCGCCCCGAACGGCGTCGGGTTCGTTCGCGACCCATTCCCGAACAATCAGATTCCGGTCAGCATGTTCTCGAAGACCGCCAGCGCAATCGCTGGGTTTGCCAAGGGCGTCGCGCCTAACCGCGGATTCGCACCCGGCACCAGCGGCTATGTCCGTCAAAATTATATTGTTTCCGGTGGCACGTTGGTCACGCCTACCGATAAGTGGAGCGTCAAAGGCGATCAGCACTTCGGCTCCAACCACCGTGTTGGCTTCCTTTGGAATCTTACGGAGTTCCGCAACCAGCCAGGTCCCGCGGGCGCACCCGGGCTCCCCGAACCACTGTGGAATGGCGCCCTTCAGGCATGGGACACCGAAGCCTTCCGCTGGACCCACGATTGGACCGTCTCCTCGACGATGGTCAACCACTTCTCCTTCGCCTTCAACCGCTTCATAAAGGACAGCTTCTCCGCCAACGTCGGCAAGGGCTGGAAGGACAAGGTCTGCATCAAGAACGTGATCGACTGCAACAATAACTTCCCGACGATCAACTTCACTGAGTTCACTTCTTGGGGTTCGGCCTCAAACAACGGGACCCTGCAGCCCGGCTGGCAGATCAAAAACGATCTGAGCTGGGTGCGCGGCGCCCATACCCTTAAGTTCGGTTTCCAGCATCAGAACCAGACGGCTAACGGCGTTGGCCAGCAGGACATCTCCGGGCGCGCCGATTTCAACTTCCTGGGAACCAGCGTTCCCGGCGCGACCTCTTTCACCAGCGGCAGTTCGTTCGCCAGCTTCCTGCTGGGCGAAGCCCATTTGGGCCGCACGGAAACACCGCGCGAAGTGGCCCAGAACTATCCCTACTTCGGCTTCTATGCGCAGGACGACTGGCGCATTACGCGCAAGCTGGTCTTGAACCTTGGCATCCGCTACGACTTTACACTGCCTCCGACCAACAAGTTGGACCAGTATTCCGACTTGAACCCGACACGACCCAACCCGGCGGCTAACGGCTACCCCGGCGCGCTGTGGTTCGCCGGTTACGGGCCAGGCCGGGAGAACACGCGCAGCTTGGTTCCAGGCTGGTATGGCGGCATCGGACCGCGAATCGGTCTGGCCTATTCACCCGACTCGAAGACCACGATTCGCACGGCCTTCGGCCGATCGTTCTCACGTGTAACGGCCGTGCAGGGCAGCGGCCACTTCTTCGGCTTTATTGGCCAGTGGGCGTTCCAGAACACTTCGCAGGGCGTGCAACCGACCTTTAAGCTCGATGAAGGCCTGCCGCCTTATGCGCTGCCCCCTTCCATCGACCCCAGCTTCGCGAACGGTCTGGACGTAGATTACTGGAATGGCCAGGACGCTACCCGGGCCCCGGAAGCGCTGTTCTGGACGTGGACGGTGCAGCGCCAGATCGCATCGAATACAGTCCTCGAATTGGGCTACAACGCCAATGTCGGTACCCACCTGCAATCCGGAATTCTTCGGATGAACCAGATGGATACGGCAATCTTCAACCGGCTGGTAGCGCAGATGGGCCGGGCACCGGCGATTGCGATGCTGACCGGACCGTATAACTCGCCGGCAGCGATCGCGGCGGGCGTGGTGGCTCCTTACCCGAGCTTTGCCACACAGTCGGCGCGAACGGCGAATCAGGCTCTGCGGCCATTCCCGCAGTACCAGAATATTGCCACCGGAGCGCAGAACGGCGACAAGAGCGGCCACTCTTCTTATCATGCAATGGTGATGAAGTTTGACCGCCGCTTCTCCAAAAATCTGACGCTGCAGTGGAGCTACGTCTTCTCGAAGCTACTGACCGATTCCGACAGCTACTTTGCCAATAGCGAAACGGCCGCGCAAGATCACTACAACCGCCGCACGGAAAAATCGATTGGCCAGTTCGACCAGACGCACTCGATAAAGTTCTCCACGCTCTATAACCTGCCGTTCGGCAAGGGCCAACGCTGGCTGACCAGCGGCTTCCTTGGCCACCTTGCCGGTGGCTGGCGGATCGCGGCCATCCAGGTTTACAACAGCGGCGTGCCGATCGAGCTGACCCGGAACAATCCGCTCCCGATCTTCAACGGCATTACGCGGCCAACGATTACGACCTATGAGGGCTGGCGGGCGCCCATTTCCGGCGACAAGTTTGACCCGAACAAGGATCGATTCCTGCAGCCAGCGAGCTTCTTCGGCGCCCAGCCGGCGGACTTCGGGAATGCAACACGGCATAACCCGAAATTGCGCACTTTCTGGGGGCAGACTGAGAACGTAAGCGTAGCCAGAACCTTCCAGATCAAGGAATCGCTCCGCGTGGACCTGCGCGGCGAAGCGTTCAACATTTTCAACCGGACGATCTTCGGCACGGGCAGCACCAATCTCAACGCCGGCAACTTCGGGATCGTCACCAACCAGGCCAACGATCCCCGTCAGATGCAGGTGGGCTTGAAGGTCTACTGGTAATAAAAGCAAACCGGTAAAAGGGGGCAGCTCCGGCTGCCCCCTTTTTCTTGCTAGTCCTCGTCGTGCTGGGCTGATAAGGCCGTCAGCACGTTCATATCCTCGAGAGTGGTTACGTCACCAGCCACGGTGTGGCTGGTGACGATCTCGCGGAGCAGCCGGCGCATGATTTTGCCGCTTCGGGTTTTGGGCAGTGCGTCGGTGAAACGGATCTCCTCCGGGCGGGCGAAGGGGCCGATTTCGTGGGCGACCCACTGCCGGAGCTCCTGGCCCAACTTGTCGTGGTCGGAAATACCCTTCTTCAGGGTCACGAAGCAGCAGACCGCCTGGCCGGTAATTTCATGGGGCTTGCCGACGACAGCGGACTCGGCAACCGCCGGATGGCGGACCAGGGCGGATTCGATTTCCATCGTGCTGAGGCGGTGGCCGCTGACGTTCATCACGTCGTCTACCCGGCCCAGGATCCAGTAGTAGCCATCCTTGTCGCGTCGGGCCGCGTCACCGGTGAAGTAGGCGCCTGGCACCTTCGACCAGTACTGCTCCTTGTAGCGATCGGGATCGCCATAGATGGTGCGCAGCATGCTGGGCCAGGGCGTTTTGATGATCAGGAAGCCTTCGTTGCCTTCCGGTACCGGTTTGCCGGTACCGTCGACGATTTCGAAAACCAGGCCGGGCATCGGAAGCGTTCCGGAACCGGGCTTGAGCGGCACCGCCCCGGGCATGGGAGCGATCATCATCGCGCCGGTTTCGGTCTGCCACCAGGTGTCGACGATGGGGCAGCGGTTGTTGCCGATAATGCGGTGGAACCATTCCCAGGCGGCTGGATTGATCGGTTCGCCAACGCTGCCGAGCAGGCGGATCGAGTCCAGGTTATGGCGCTCCGGCCAGTGGTCGCCCTGGCGGATGAGGGCGCGAATGGCGGTGGGCGAGGTGTAGAAGATGCTGACCTTGTACTTGTCTACGAGCCGCCACCAGCGGTCAAAGGCGGGCGTGTCGGGGGCGCCTTCGTACATCACCGTCGTGGCGCCGGCGGAGAGAGGACCGTAGACGACGTAGGAATGGCCAGTGACCCACCCGATGTCGGCGGTGCACCAGTAGGTATCGGACTCCTTGAGGTCGAAGACCCATTTCATGGTCATCGTGCACTGGAGCAGGTAACCGGCGGTGGTGTGCAGGATACCCTTCGGCTTACCGGTGGTGCCGGAGGTGTAGAGAACGTATAGGGGATGCTCGCTGTCGAGTTCGACGGCGGGGACCTCTTCGCGGGCGGTTTCGTCGAGGACATGCCACCAGTGATCGCGGCCGGACTGCATCGGGACATCGGAGCCGGTGCGCTTGTACACGACGACGTGTTCGACGGAGGAGCAGGACTTGACGGCTTCGTCGACGGCGTCTTTGAGCCGGACTTCCTTGCCGCGGCGCCAGCCGCCATCGGCGGTAAGAACGACCTTGGCCTCCAGATCCTGAATACGGGCTTTTAGGGCTTCGGCGGAGAAGCCTCCGAAGACGACGCTGTGCGGGATGCCGAGCCGGGCGCAGGCGAGCATGGCGATGGCGGCTTCCGGGATCATCGGCATGTAGATGATGGCGCGGTCGCCGGTCTTGAGGCCGAGACCGAGGAGCGAGGAGGCGAAGCGGCAGACGAGGCGGTGGAGCTCCTGATAGGTGATGATGCGCTGGTCGCCGGGCTCGCCTTCGAAGATGATGGCGGCCTTGTTCTTCCGGGCGGTTTTCAAGTGGCGGTCGAGGCAGTTGTAGCTGACGTTAGTTTTCCCGCCGGAGAACCATTTGGCGAAAGGCGGCTGCCAGTCGAGGGCCTTGTCGAAGCGCTGGAACCAATCGAGCTCGTTTTCAGCGAGGCGGCCCCAGAACTCGGACGGGTTGTTGACGGCGCTGTCGTAGAGCGCCTTGTAGGCGTCCATTCCGGAGACATTGGCTTGCGCGGCGAACTCGGCCGAAGGGGGAACCAACGAGGGAAGGACAGCGGGCTTCAAGGGTTGAGTCATCGACCGATTATTCTATCAGGGCAGTTGCCGATGGCCGCGGTCTCATTGAATACTTGATGGAGCCACCCTATGACACCGATCCCCGTCGACCAACAGCAATCCGTAGTGGAGCGATTGACCGCCGCGTGCGGCGGCAGTTACACACCCGAGCAGCGCAGGAAGTATTTCATTACAGGCCCGCAATGGGCGGCGGCTTACGAGGGCCATTCGCTGTTCCAGGACAAGACGCGGCAGACGGTGGGCTTTCAGCGGGTGATTGAAGAGTACGCCAACATTGGCATCGGCTATTGGTGTACGCATGACACCGACGTGATCCCTACGGATCAACTGGGACGGGCCGGGCAGGATGAGATTGTCGGGCGGATCGGCGAGACGTTGAAGGCCAATGGTCTGCAGTGCTCGATGGTGACGACAGAGACGTTCCACAATCCGGTGTGGGCGGCGAGCCCGGCTGCCCATGCGGGGCAGGTGCGCGAATATGCGAACTGGCGCGTGGAGAACACGGTGAGCATCGGGCATCAATTGGGCGCCAATTATGCCGTGTATTGGCCAGGCGCATTAGGGTATTTTATTCAGGGCGCGATGGACGAGTTGCAAACCCTGAAGTGGTACGCCGAATGCATTAATGCGGCATGCGAGAAGGACATCGAGCTGGCGACAAAGAACGACCGGGCGACGCTGAAGCACTGCATGGAAGCCAAGCCATTCGAGCCGGTGGCGGAGATTTTGCTGCCGACGTCGGACTCGATGCTGGCGTTGATTTTTTCCGGGTTGATCAAGCATCCGGCGATGGTGGGGTTGAACCCGGAGTATTTGCACGAGCTGATGTGGGGGACGGCGCCGCGGGCGGCGCTGGCGCGGGCGCTGATGTGCGGCAAACTCTTCCATTTCGATATCAACGACGGGTATGCGGGTAAGCACGATGTCGATATCGCGATTGGCCTGGTGAACCCGTTGGACTGGCTGAACGTGTTCGTGCTGCTCCGGACCTATGGGTATAGCGGGCCGTTCAACCTGGACTACAAGCCGCCGCGAACGACGTCCGTTCACGGGGTGTTTCATGTGAGCTTCCCGACGGCGGTGGACCGGTTTATTTCACTCTGGGAGATGGCGGGGGAAGCGATGGAGGATTCGGTGATTCGCGGTGCTACCGATGCGCTGAAAGCCGGCGGCCCCGCGGTTGCCGACTTGCGGGATGCCGCGGGGATTACGGCGGCGAACCGGGAGCTGCTATCGCTGCACGAGCTGATATCGCACCGGTTGTTCCAGATCCTGATCGGCCAGAACAAGGGGCGGGTGTTCTCGCTTTAGTGGAGAACGCCCATCTTCTCGAAGGGCCAATAGACGAGGACGGCTTTGCCGTAAATTAAGCGGCGATGAACGACGCCCCAGTTACGGGAGTCGTTCGATGAAGTGCGGTGATCGCCCATAACGTAGTAGGAGTCCGGCGGAACGCGGGTGGGGGCGACGGTCAGGCGGTCACGGAACTCGTCCGCGACGTAGGGCTCGCTAACGGGGTTGCCGTTGAGGCGGAGCCGGCCGTCCTGCACTTCGACGAGATCGCCAGGGAGCCCGATAACTCGTTTGATGTAGGACTTGGTGGGATCGCGGGGGAACCAGAAGACGACGGTATCGCCACGTTCGATATCGCCGAAGCCGAAGCGATAGAGGAACTTGTTGATGAAGATGCGTTCCTGATCCTCGAGCGCGGGCATCATGGAGGTGCCCTCGACCTTAACCGGCTGGTAGAGAAAGAGAATAATGACGACAGCGATGACGACCGAGAGCATGAGATCGCGGAGCCAATAGGCGGCGCCGAGCAGAAGGTGCTTGGTTTCGGCCGGTTTTTCAGGCGGCGGCGTCGGTTCAGGCGTCATGATTCGCTTCTACGCTGAATTGTATACGAATGAGGAGGGCTATTGAGGCATGCCTGTTTTCTTGGACGTGCGAGAAGGAGAATTGTTCCGCTGGAATTTGGGCCCGCGCCGGGCACCCGAAGCGTAGTGACACTTCGGATGCGGAAGCCGATGTTGGGATATTCAGGATTTCATAGATCGGACCTCGAAGCCCGGCGAAGGTTGTGCCAAGACCGGTTTCTCGGTGGGTTAGTTTGTGTTTTTACGCCGCTTTTCGTGGGCGGCGGGGTTTGGTGTCGCCGTAATCGACGTTCTCCTTGGCTACGATCACGATGCGGCGGCCGGGAAACTCGCGCTGGTAGTGGGCGATGACCTCCGGGGAGTCTTCGGAGGTGAAGATGGGCGGGAGGTCATCGTCGCTTTTTGCAGGTTCGGATTCGCTAAGTTCTTCCGTGGCAACGTCTTCTGGTTCCGATTCCTGGGTTTGTTTGCGGGTGGGCGCGAAGTCCGAAAACTTGGCGTGGTTGAACTTGATCCGCCGCTCGGCGCACCCAATTACCTGTTGCAGGCGCGCGATTTCGCGGTTCAATTTTGTGAGCATGCTGTTGCCGGACAGGAGGTGGGCGGAGGCGTCGACCCTGATGATGATTTCGCGGAGATCCGGATCGAGACCGACAGGCGACGGCTTCTTGGCCGCGGCGATGAGGGCCAAATTCCAGTGCATGGTTATGCAGAGGTTGAGGCGATCGATCTGCCAGCGAGCGGCGGCGATGTCGCCGACGGCTTGGAAAGCCACCTGGTTGTATGGCTTGTAGATGGCGACGAGTTGGTCGACAAGGTCCCGGTACGCCTCGCGGTCCTCGTTGCAGACGACAGCCTCGTGCGGCGGGACGAAGTGCTTCAGTTTTTCGGCGCGCGAGCCGTCCTTTATCGCATTGCGAGAGGACCTGGCTTTCCCTTCTTCAGTTTTCGGACCTCGGGACTTGGCGCCGTTTTCGCGGGCGATGCGGGCGCGCTCTTCGGGTGACATGATTTTGCTCCAATTTGTGTGATTAGAAACGAAAAGGCCCTCCATCGGCGGAGGGCCTTTTCGTTTCGGGAGCGTTTCGCTCCCTTCTACTTTCACTCTAACGGGTGGAGTCAAGGGTTTTGGAGGGTTTGCGGGGCCTGTTTCGCGGTAAGTGGTTTGTTTTCAGTGCGAAAGTGAAGCCCACCGCCTGGAAGGCGGTGGCTGCGATAACGGGCTGTAAGCCCTGTTCCGGCCAGAGGCCGGCAAGATGGTTCCCGCACCAAGCGGGCTTCAAGAAGTAGACGGACTCAACCGTCTACTTTGAAGTCCTCGTCGTCTCCTTCGTTTACATTTTGATTGGCGATGTATTCCGCCACCATTTCGTCGGTGATGTTGCCAGAGCTGCAGCAAAAATACCCGCGTGCCCACAGATGCCTCCCCCAGAACTGCTTTTTCACGTGCGCAAACTCTGCCATCAGATGGTGTGCAGTCTTGCCCTTCAACCACTACACCAATCGGCTGATCGTCACTTGCGGCGGTGTCGATACAAACAGATGCACGTGATCCTTCGATACATGCCCCTTGATGATTCGCACTTCGTGCTGCCCGCAGATCTCTCGGATCATGTCCCTCGTTCTCGTCGCTACCTCTCCCTTCAATGCCGCCCGCCGGTATTTCGTAATCCACACTATGTGGAGGTGAATCTCGAATACGGTATGCGCGCCCCGTCGATATTCTGCCATTCTTCAAGATTATCCTCGGGCGCGCTCGCTAAAGCCGTCGCCTGAAGGCGAGGGTTTTGACCCTCCCAGATTGAGACAATAAATAAATGGCTACCGTGCTAGTGGTCGAAGACGACCGCGACCAACTCGAACTTCGCCGTCTCAATCTCGAAGCCGCCGGTCACACCGTTCTGCCGGCGAGATCGCCGCAGGAAGCCCTCGCCCACAAAACCATTGCGCAAGTCGCCGTCCTGGACCTCCGCATTCCCCGCCTCGCCGACGGCCTCAAGCTGATCCAACGGCTACAGGAGCGATCCCCCGCCATGAAACTCATCGTGCTCAGCGGCTCAACCGCCGGCCTCACCCTCAAGGTCGATAAAATCATGGAAAAGCCCGTGAAAACAAAGGCTCTCCTCCACCACATCGCCCGTCTCGCCCTGATGATATTCTGCGCCCACGCCAGCGAGACCATCGCCCATCTCGATCTTTCGGCGCCCGGCACGGATTGGGAATTGAAAGGCGGCGAAGCCGTCCTAGCCAACGTTGAAGTCGATGGCAAAGTGCAGCAGCAGCTCATGCTCTACGCCGGCGCCCGCCGCCATCGCTACAGTGTCTTCCTCGGAGATTTGCCCCCAGGCGATCATAAGGTCACCGTTAAGGGCACCGGCATCGTCGAACACGGCATCACCATTGCCGAAGCGCCGGCCTTCACCGCCTACGCCCCGGTCCTCTTCGAGCGCAAAAACGCCATCGGTAAGTTCACCGACATCCCTCTCCTCACCTACGTCGAAGAGCTCACCGAAGCCAATCGGAAAGTCCTCCAGTACACCGTCATCTTCTCCAACGAAGACGGCGGAACCTCCACTCGTTCCCTTATGGCCCGCTGGGGCCGCACCACCGACATCGAGTACGTCTACCGCGCCTACCTTACACCGCGGGGCACGCTCGACAAAGCCATCATCCAGTCCCGCGGCCACCAAGACATCGAATTCAAAGGCCCCTTCTTCGGCACCCATCCCATGCTGATGCCCGTAACGGACAACAACATGGTCGCCGGCGAAGGCCCGAGCGCCGTGCGCTATCAACCCGCCCCCGTCTTCGCCGATCTCTCCCGCTCCTCCCGCGAAACCGTCATGGACGCCAATCCCATCACCTGGCTCGTCATGACCTCCGAGCTCGTCCGCGAGAACAAACTCCGCCCCTACGGTGTCGAACGCGGCGAAGACATCTCGGATCCCCGAAACTACCTCTACATCGAGGCCAAGGTCGCACCAGGCAAGGCCGCCGTGGCCTTCGTCGTCCTCCACAGAAACGGCCAGTATTACTACTCCCACAAAGGCCGCACCCGCGATGCCATCGAACGCCCCGGCTATGTCCGCTCCACCATCGAGCTCCCGCCTGGAACAGCCGCCGCCGATCTAAAATCCATCAACGCCCTCTGTGTCTATCTCCCTAAGTCCCCCTCGGACACAAGCTGCGGCCCGACTGAGTTCAAATCACTCTTCTTCCTGACGCCGGACAAACTACCCGGCCCCACTTTCCAACTCCCAATCGGGAATAATTAGTTTCATGCAGTGGCGCATCGCCCTCGGCTTACTGATCCTGGCCGCGCAGGCCGTCGCCATCGTCCGCGGCCGCTTCGTCAACGATCGCTACTTCTGCTGGGCGCCCTTCGATCAGCAGACCAAGTACGAAATCCGCATCGATATTGGCCGCGAGGGCCTCACGCACGACCAGATTCGAAAGCGCTACCGCCGCCCTGCCGAAGGCGTCGACAACCGTTCCGCCCACAACCTCTTCGATATCATCACTCGCGCCGAACAGAAGTTCGAAAAATGGGGCCGCAGCCGCGTCCTGGTGATCTACAGCCTCAACGGCCATGAACGCCAGGAATGGCGATACCCGCAGTGATAGCTAACCCGCTCAAACTCACCGGCGCCGATCTGCCCCCGCAGATCGTCCTACTCTGCCGCCTCCTAGCCCTTTCCCTCCTGCTGACCAATCACCAGGCGCAAATCCAAACCCCCTTCCTCCCCTTCCTCGACATCTTTGACGCCTTCCCGCCAGAACCTTTTCAATTCACTCTACGCGCCCTGCTCGTCATCGGCTCACTCGGCCTCCTCTTCACCCGCAACATCCGCACCTTCGCCGTCGTCGCCGGCAGTGCACTGCTGCTCGCTGTCCTCAGTTCCCGCGGCTACTACGGCAACAACAAGACATTCACCGGCCTTCTGCTGATCCTGTCCGCCCTCTCCAATCCCGCCGGCCCGCCACGCCTCATCCACTGGCAGCTCGCCCTCGTATACTTCGGCGCCGGTCTCAACAAGGCTCTCGACGCCGATTGGCAGTCCGGCCAGTTCTTCCACCATTGGGCTACGGATCGCCTCGCCAACCCCGTCTACATCTGGCTCAGCGCCCAACTGCCGCCGCTCGCGGCCGGCAAACTATTCTGCTGGACCACCATCGCCGCCGAACTCGCCCTCTCCGTTCTGGCATTGATACCCCGCTTCCATCCCGCATATATCTGGATTAGCGGACTCTTCCAATCCGGCCTGCTCCTCTTCACCGGCGACCCCTTCAATCTTTTCTTCTACAGCATGCAGTCCTCGCTCTTCGCCTTCGCCCGCTGGCCCGAACAAACCATCACCGTCATCTGGGACGGAAGCTGCGGCTTCTGCCGCCGCGCCAAGGAACTCTTACAAACCATCGACTTCGATCCCATATTCAACTGGAAACCGCTCCAATCCAACATTGGCGACCAATACGGCCTCACCAAAGCCCAACTCAAACAGGCCCTTCACGCCACCGGACCTGGCTGGCTGCTCAGTGGTTACTCCGCCGTCCGCCGCATGATCCTCCACTTGCCGCTATTCGCCATGACCCTCGCCGCGGCCGTCGCTCTCTCCCCCGGCCCCCAGACGCGCCGCGCCGTCGTCACTCTCGCATTACTCTTTCTACTCCCCATCTCCAACCCCATCGGCAATCTCATTTACTCCTGGATCGCCCGTCATCGTCATGAGTTGTTACAAAGTGAAACCTGCGAGCTTCCGGAAAAGTCGTAGTATGTAAGCAGTTTAATGATCATGCGACGCCTCCTCTCCCTCCTCCCGCTTGCCGTGTCTCTGCCCGCGCTCGCTCAGGTTGGCAACCTGCAACTTAGCACCAACGCGATGAATTTCTCGGCGATCACCGGCAACAATTTGCCGCAGTCGCAGATTCTAGGCGTCACCTCCACCGGCGTCTCCCTCCCCATCACAGTCTCTGTCCGTTATTTCACCGCCGTCGAAGGCTGGCTCTCCGCCACGCCGGACCGCAACAACACACCCTCAAACGTGACCGTCACCGTAAACGCCGCCGGCCTCCCCGCCGGCGTCTACAACGGGCAGGTGCTCGTCGTCTCCAGCGGTTCGCAATCCGGCCTTGTCACCGTTACGCTCACCATCGCCAGCACCACGCCCGGCGGCAGCCTCATCTCCGCCAGCCCCTCCTCGGTCACTCTCTCATCCTCAAATGGCCAGGTGGCCCAATCTACCGTGGCCCTCTCCAGTAATGGCGCAATCCCGTTCCAGGTCTTCGTCAGCACCGCGAATGGGGGCACGTGGCTCACTCACGTTGCCGCCTCGCTCACCACGCCCACTTCCATCTCCATATACGCCAATCCCGCCGGCCTCCCATCGGGCGTCTACACCGGCACCGTCAACATCGCTCCATCCACCGGCGTGACCGGGGTCGCCATACCCGTAACATTCACCGTAGGCGGCGGGGGAGGCGCCGGCGGCTTCTCCTTGTCGCCGAGTATCCTCACCTTCCTCCATCAGACAGGCACCGTCAACCCAGGCACCCAGTCCACCTACGTCAGCAACTCCGAAGGCATCGTCAATTACGTCGCCACCTCGCCGGTTTCCTGGGCACGCCTCACCTCCTCCAACAACCTCACTCCCGCCCAGTCCGTCACTGGCTACAGCAATTCTTACCTCACAGTCCACATCGACCCCACCGGTCTCTCACCCGGCTTCTACAACGCCAATATCGCCGTCAACGCCTCCAATGCCTCCGGCCAAACGCTCGCCGTTACTCTCAACATTAGCGGCACATCTTTACTCGCAGCCAACCCCGGTTCGCTTACCTTTAACTACAACCCGGACGCCGGCACCCCCGCCGCGCAGCAGACCACCATCACCTCCACCGGCGGGCCCCTCAACTTCACCGCCTCCGCCAGCTCCACCGGTTGGCTCCTCGTCGGACCGCAGAACGGCAATACCGGCTCCAACAACGTCCTCACCGTATCCGTCAACCCCTTCGGGCTCTCCGCCGGCACCTACACCGGCTCCGTCAACGTCACCACGGGCGCCGCATCGATCAGCATCCCGGTCACCCTCAACATCGGGACGTCCAGCTTCAACAGCATCCAGTCCAGCCCGTCTTCCTTGAACTTCCAGGCGCAGGTCGGCAGCCCCTCGGCAACGCAAACCCTCCTTCTTAGTTCTGCCGTCGCCAGAAACTTCCTCGCCACCGCCTCCACCTCCAGCGGAAGTTGGCTGCAAGTAACACCCAACAGCGGAGTCACCCCCGCTTACCTCACCGTCACCGTCTCACCGCTCGCTGTTGGCCAGGCCGGCACGTACAACGGCATCATCCAGATTACTAACCTGAGTGACGGCACGTCTTTCGCGGTACCTGTCACCATGACCCTCTCCGGCGCCATGCTCACCGCCACTCCGCAGTCCCTCAACTTCAGCCTCCCAGCCGGTTCGCCAAGCCCGTCCACGCAGTCCGTCCAGCTCAACGGCACGCCCAACCTCGCCTACACCACTTCCTCCGACGCACCGTGGCTCACGGCCAGCCCCAGCAACGGAACCATCCCGGGAGCCCTTAACATCTCAGCAAACGCCGCCGGCATGGTCCCCGGCAACTATCTCGGCACGATTACCGTCGCCAGCGGCGGCGCCATTACCAACATCACCGTCAGCCTCAATGTCACCAACGCCGCCACGCTGGTGCTGACGCCCACAACCCTGTCCTTCCAGTTCACCCCGGGATCGGCCGTTCCTCCCGCCCAGACAATCACCGTGAACAGCACCGCCGGCCCCATTCCATTCACGGCCCTCAGCACGACATCTATCGGCGGCAACTGGCTCAGTGTAACGGCGAACAGCACGGTCACCCCGGCGACCTTGACTGTGAATGTCGTCCCCGCCGGCCTCGCGGCCGGAACGTATCGTGGCCTCATCACCGTCTCCAGCGGCGCCAGCGCCGACTTCCGTACCGCGCAAGTCACACTTCTTGTCACCGCCCCCGCTGGTCCGTCCATCCGCACCGCGCTCCACGGAGCCACCCGCGAACTCAGCGCCGTCGCCCCCGGCATGATACTCAGTCTGCAGGGTAGAGCGCTCGGCCCGGCCGTCGGCATCCCCGGGACCATTACCCCTGCCGGCGCCGTCGAGACCACGCTGAACGGTTTCCGTGTCCTCTTCGACGATGTTCCCGCGCCCATTCTATATAGCGTGGAAGGCCGTATGGACGTCGTCGCACCGTATTCCATCGCCGGCCGCCGCAACACCCGCGTCCAAGTAGAGAACGCAGGCATTCGTTCCGAAATACTCGACCTCGTCGTCTCTCCCGACGCCGCCCCCGGCATCTACTCCCTCGATAACACCGGCCGCGGTCAAGCCTCGGCGCTCAATGAAAACGGCACCGTCAACGGCCCGGCGAATCCTATCTCGCAAACCGGCGCCCTCGTCTTTTACGCCACCGGCGAAGGCCAAACCCTGCCCGCCGGCCAGGATGGCCGCATTATCTCCACGGACATCCGTGTACCCGCCCTGCCCGTCGCCGTCAACATCGGCGGCGTCCCGGTGGAAGTCCTATACGCCGGCTCGGCTCCCGGCCAGGTATCCGGCGTTATGCAGGTAAATGTGCGGCTCAACGCGGACGTTCCCCGCGGCCCTGCCGTCCCCTTGGAACTCCGTATCGGGCCCGCTCCCAGCCAGACCGGGCTTACCGTCGCCATTCAGTAATTTGTGTTACGCCTTGGTGATAACGAAGACCCAAGAAGCGGCCAATTGCCGGCGAGCAGATTCGAGGAACCTGCTCATATCTACTATTGCGATGTCTGTGACCGAGACATTACAAAACACCTTCACCCGGGAAGGGCGCACGTTATGCAGTCAATCGGGCCGGTTAGGTACACATGCAAATGCGGGCGGCAGTGGGTTACCGGTGCGACGGAATGGGATTATCTAAATCCCTGGGATCGACGTAAGCATGTTACTGAGACGGCGTTCTGCACAGTTCTATTATCGGTCTTCGCCGCAATACCGGCTGCAATCGTGTACTTCGCCTTCGAATCTTGGCAGGGAACATTCGTCGCGTCGTTGATCCTTGCCCTTCCAGTACTCGCGATCGTCGTTCCCAGCGTCCTTGAAATCGCCGCCTCCGTTTGGCGAACCCGGTTCCAAAAGATGTAAAGCCCGGCCAGCCATCCAAGGCTCGCCGGGCTTTTCATTTGTTTCGATTTCAGCGCACCTGCGTGTTAGCCAACTAAAGCGCCGGCTTGCCGATGCAAGAGATCAGACATCTGATCTTTTACGTGCAGCTTCAATTTCTTCAGCCGCACTTCTTCCATCTGCTCGTCATCGCTTAGTTGGGCCATCTTCGCGAATTGTTCGAGACGGCGGTCATAATCTCCATGACGCGCCGCCAGCTCACGATACTCGTCGCTAGACGCCATCAGGTGCGCTTTCAATCCTTCTAGGGTGGTGCTCTCCATCGGGTTTGTCTCCTTTGGCAGACTGCCCACGCCGCGGCTAGGAAAGGCCCGACGGGGTAGCCTTGGTGGAATGTCCTTATGAGGACACCCCGAACCTATCACTTTTGCAGCTCCATGACAATCCCATTTTCAGGTGGAAATTTGTAGTACCCGCGCCTTACTCCCCTCTCCACAAATCCGCAGGTTACATAAAGCGCCCGCGCCGCGGCATTCGACTCCCGGACTTCGATAAATGTTCGCCCCGCAGGCAGCGCCGCCACCAGCGCCCGGCCGAGACCCCGCCGTCGAAACGCCGGATCCACCGCAATATTCAGCAGTTCCCACTCGCCGTCGCCCACCCCGCGCCACGCCGCAAATCCCGCTACCACGCCGTCCAATTCCGCCACCGCGAAGTGATAGCCCCCCAGTTCCCACTGCGCCGCCCCCGGCGAAACGGCCTGTATCTCCGCCACTCGTTGAAGGTCCTCCGCCCGCCCCGCTCGAATCATAGCGAACGCCACATCTCCGCCTGCGCCCGCCCAATCTGCTTCCAATCGAAGTTTTCCTCCGCCAGCTTCCGCGCGCCCTTCGCCATCGTCCGCCGCAACTCCGGATCCCGCAACAACGCAATCACCCCCACGGTAAACGAGATCGCATCATCCCCAATCCAAGCCGTCTTCCCATGCTCCAACCCCAGCCCGGCGCAGCCGCTTGTCGTCGACACCACCGCCCTCTCCATCGCCATCGCCTCCAGCACTTTCAAATTTGTCCCCGCGCTCACCAGTGTCGGTGACAACACCAGCGTCGCCGCCCGGTACAACGGCACCACGTCGCTGACAAACCCATGCACCGTTACCCCGTCCCCCGAAACCGGTGCCTCCGGCCAATATCGCAAGTGATCCGGTCCCGCCACCACTTCCAGCGACACTTCCGGCACCGCCTGCCGCACCGCCTGCCAAACCTCCTCGAAAAAGAACCGGAACGCCGTCACATTCGGAAAATGCCGGAACGATCCCACGAACAGCAGCCGCAACCCAACCGGCTCCGGACATGGGACGAATCGTCCCAAATCCACCCCGTTCGGCAGCACGCAAACCCGCGCCCCCGGCAACTGCGCCGCATCTTTATCCGCCATCACCACCACTCGCCGCATCCTTCGCGCCGCCGCCCGCTCAAACCGCCACCATCGCCACCAGTCCCACCACGCTCCAAAACCAAACTTCTTCTCCGCCACCTGCGCATATAAGTCAAACGTCACATCGTGCTCCACCAGCACGTCACCGGTATACGGCGCCAACTGCGTATACTCCGCCTGCACCAGCGAAAACCCAAACTGCTCCCGATCGGCCTCTAACCGCTCCCGTAGCGCCGCGGACCGAAACTCACGCACTTCCGGCGGCTCAATCGACGCCCATCGCGGCTCCCGGTATCGAGGCATCTCAAATAGCACCGCCTGATGCACCAGTTCCAACACCGGTCCCGGATTCCCTTCCGCTCCCGGCTCCGCAAAACAATACAGAAACAGATCAAACTCGCGCGCGGCCTCCCGCAACATCGAATAGATCCGCACCGCGCCCCCATGCCCCAACGGCCACGGATAATACGGCGAAACCACCGCAACACGCTGCCGGTCGCCCAACGCCCGCCCCTTCAAGGTAATCGACGCCGACGCCTCCCGCGACCGCTCCCGTGCCCCCGGCCACCACCACGGCCGAAGCCAAATCCGGTCCAACGGCACGCCCCGCCAGAATAGCCACGAGGCAATCCCATCCGAAACCCGCAAATGGTGCCGTTCCCCCCGCGCATTAAACGCGAGCAGCCGCCGCGGCGCCGTCAAAATCGCCAGACGCACGAGCGGATGCGAACCCATCAGTAACGGCGCCAACCCCGCTCGCCGCCGCCCCAACTGCCTTCGCAAATCCCAATACCCCCGCACCACGAGGCACGGTAGCCCCGCAATCGCCGAACCCTGGCAAACCACCAAATGCTCCCGCGCAGGCTCCAACGTACGAATCTCTTCGTACATGGCCCGCACGCGTTCCTCCGGACCGCTGGCAAAATGCAGCACCACCGCCGGCCACAGCCACTCCTTCATCCCCGCTCCCGCGTCGCGTACAACAGTCCCACGCCCAACAACGGCAGCATCGCCACCGCCAGGCACACTGGCGCAAACCCCTGCCGGTCCACCACGTACCCGATCGCCGGCGAAATCACCGTCTGCATCAATCCATACGCCCCCGTCAACGACGCCGCTCCAAATGCCGCCCGCTCCACGCCGAATAGATCCAGCGGCAGCGCATACAAATTAACGCTCATCATCGCCGTGCACGAATAGCTGATCCCAATACACAGCGCCGCCAGCAGCGGGCTCCCCGCAAATGGCACCAGCGCCGTCGCCACCGCCACCGCAAACGCTCCAAACAACGCCGCCCGTCGCCGCGAGTCCGCCACCTTTCCGCCCATCCGCATCGACACCGCCCCGCCGAAAACTCCGCCCGCCGCGCCAATCAACGGCGGTATCCACGCCAGCGTCCGGTTCACCTCCGCCGCGTCCATCTTCCACGCCTTCACCAGATACGGCGTCGTCCAGTTCGACCACAGGCTATAGACCGTCATCACCAGCATCGTCGCCACAATCAGGCCCCAATAACCAGCCGACCGCAGCATCTCGCCCACCGCAAACTTCCGCCGCGCCGCGTCCAACTCCTGCCGCGGCGCCCGCCGCGCCACCGCCAGCCACAACGGCACCCAGACCAGCCCCAGCGCCCCGCCCACGATAAACGCCGCCCGCCATCCAAAGCGCGGTTCCATAAACCCCGCCAACAACGGCGCAGCAATCATCCCCGCCGACAATCCCACCTGGCTCAAACCCTGCCCAAGCGCCCTCTCCCGCGGCTCCAAATACGTCGACATCGCCTTGCCCGCCGCCGGCACCCCGCCCCCTTGCGCCGCCCCCAACAAGAACCGTGATGCGATCAAACCGGTCAAATCCCTCGCCCAACCCGTCCAAACCGTCGCCGCCGACCACACCCCCACCGCCAGCGTCGCCCCCGCGTTCAACCCGATCCGGTCAATCACCAGTCCCATCAGCGGCGCCGCAATCGCATACACCAGCGAGAAGTACGAGACCACCCGCCCGTAGTCCTCATTGCTCCACCCAAACTCGTCCCGAATCGCCGGCGCCAGCGCCGAAAACAACTGCCGGTCCAGGTAGTTCAGCGACGAAGACAACACAAATACCCCAACCGCAATCCAGCGCCCGGGAATCGTCATCGGTCTCCGGAAAAGGTCACCGTCGAAACCTCGCCGGTCGCCTTCATGTACTCCACTGTCACCGTCCTCGGCGACTTCTGCACACCGCACCCCAGGTCCACCGTCCCATTCCCGATAACCACAATTTTCCCAACATCGGCCACATTCAGCAGCGTCGCCGTCTTCAAATCCGCTCCGACCGCCAGCCGCATCTTATTCCCCGGCAGGCAATCCACCCGCAGCAATTTCCCCTGCGCCGTGGCATCCGGCTTCGGCCCGTCCCACCACTCCACAACTTTCCCCGTCGACGGCGTCGACCCCGCATTCGCCTTCGCTTCCGCCTCCCGAATTCGCGACCGCGCCTCATCCTTCAATCGCTGCAGCTCGCGAGCTTCAGCCTCCTGCACCTTCCGCCGTTCTTCAGCCTCCGCGTCCACGCGCTTACGGTCGGCCTCCATCCGCAGCTCTTTCAGCGCCGCCCGCTCCCCTGGAGTAGCTGCCGCCCGCTCCGCTCCAAACCACATCTTGGCCGCTTCCGTTGGTAGCTCCGCCGCCTCAAACGCCTCCGCCGCCAGCTTCCATAGCCGCACCTCTCGCGGCGCCAACTCCGCCGCCCTCCGGTACCGCTGCGCCTTATCCGAAATCTTCTCCTCGTGGCGCGCCAGCATTTCGTGCGGTTGCGCCCATCGTGGATTCATTCGCCAGGCTTTCTCCAACGACTCCTTCGTATCCTGCGCCGCCAACTCCCGCGCCCCGCGCGGCGGCGAAGTCCCCGCCAAATCCGCCATCAAAACCTTCGCCTCTTCCGGCTCCAGTTCCTCGCCCCGAAACCGCTTCGGATCCACCGGTTTTCCGCTCAACGCAATCGTCCCAAAAACACCTTTGCCCAAATAAGTCGAGGCCTCTTTATCGAAATCTCTCTGGAGCATCCCTACCGTATTACGCCACGCCGCATCCCCGTCCACACCCTTTGCAAAATTCGAGAGCAGCACCTTCGCCGTACCGCTGAACCGCGGATCGGTCAACAGCAGATGCATCCGTGCCCACTCCAAATCCTTAGCAGCCGGCGGCGTGCCCAACGTCACCCGGGGCCCGCTCACCGACAGCGTACTGAAGACCCGCGCGACGCCCCGCTCCACCGCCGGGTCCATCGTCGCTGTATTCTCTTTCAACAGCAGTAGCGTCAACGACTCCATCACACCCGCCGGCACCGGTCCCGCCGGCAGCGTCAGCAAATACGTGTCCCCCGCCAACTTCACATCCCCGATCTCCGCGTTGTTCTTCCTCTGCACCACCGACATCGGCCAAAGCGGCGTCAGCTCTTTCCCAAACTTCTCCGAAAGCGTATGCCGCAACTGCACCAGCGACACAAGCGCCTCCTGCGCTTCCTTCTCGCCGGCGTTCGTATAAACCGAAAACGGCGCGCTCCGGTAAACGGTCCATTTCTGGCCCGCCGCCGCCCCCGCCAACAGCAAAAGCAAACCCAAACAACGCTTCACAGCACTAGCATATCCCGCTACAATACCCCCCAATGGCTAAGTCCATCTGGAACACCACCGACCGCCAATCGCTCCTGGCCCGCTTCGATTCCCTTCAGCCCGATCAACGTCCTCTCTGGGGCAAAATGTCGGTCTCACAAATGATCCGCCACTGCACCCTGCCGCTTTACTCCGTCATGGGTGAACTCAACGTAAAGCCCAAGAACACACCCTTTCGCTACTGGCCGCTCCAGCAGCTAATCATATACGTGTTCCCCTGGCCCAAAGGCGCTCCAACGGCCCCCGAATTCATCGTCACCGAGGACGGCGACCTCAACGAGCGCCGCGCCGCTCTTCGCGCTGCCATCGACAAATTCGTCGCCCGCGGCGAATCCCAGACCTTCAGGGATCATGCCGCGTTTGGCAAACTCTCACCCAAAGACTGGGGCGCTATGGTCCACCGCCACTTGGAGCACCACTTAAAGCAATTCGGTGCCTAGACAGACGCCTGCCGCACCTTCTCCGCCAGCCCCGCGGAAAGCCACAAGGGAACGCCCGGCGCCGGCCCCATCAAAAACTGCATCCCGGGAATAAACAGGCCCCGTTTGGGTGTCACTGTGATGTCGCTCCAGGGAACAAACAGCGGCGGGTGCTGAAACCGGAAGGGAAACAACACGGCCAGGTAAAGCCCCTGCCGGTTCGTCCCAACCGTGAGCGTGTTTCGAAAGCCCACCAGCCTCATATGACCGGTCTGCCAGGTCCAAGTCGGTCCCGCAAACTTCGCATCCATCCGGTATTTCGCTGCGAGCCCGTGCCACCCGGATATCCTGCTCAAAATCAGGCCCACAAACATCCAAAGTGCGGGAAAGAAAACCAGTGCGAAGCCGACGGCAATGACAATACCGATCTTCGAAGCTTCATTCTCAGAGGTCATGCACCCGATAGTATCGCCATCGGCGCCGGCGTCGGACCCTGCGGTGGAGCTGGTTAAATAATTGCCAAGCGAAATCTCGCCCGCATAGTTCAGGATTCCCCTCTTGCTATAATTGAATGAGATGTTCCTGTTCCCGCCCCGCCTGTTCCGTTCCAAAACATGCGACTAAGCGTGCCTATTCCCCAAGGCGTCGAAGCCTTATACGGAACGCGCGACGAGAACATTCGCCTGCTCGAAACCGCGCTCGCCGTCCGCACTCGTATGGCCAATGGCGCCATGGAAATCGAGGGCGAAGACCCGCGTGTCGAACGCGCCTGCCGTATCGTCAACGACTACTCCGATCTGGTCCGCGAAGGCCACAAATTCTCCAGCGCCGATATGGCCAGCTACCTCCGCATCGTCATCGGCGACGAAGACGTCACTCTCCGCGCCCTGGTCGCCAGCGGCCGCCAGCGCAGCTTCGGCAAGAAAGTCCTCACCCCGAAAACCATCAATCAGCGCCGCTATCTCGAAGCCATCGAACGTAACGATCTCGTCTTCGGCGTCGGCCCCGCCGGCACCGGCAAGACGTACCTCGCCGTCGCCATGGCCGTCTCCGCGCTGCTCTCAAAACGCGTCTCCCGCATCATCCTCACCCGCCCCGCTGTCGAAGCCGGCGAAAAACTCGGCTTTCTCCCTGGCACGCTCCAGGAAAAAATCGATCCCTACCTCCGCCCCCTCTACGACGCGCTTTTCGATATGCTCGAAGCCGAGAAGGTGGAAAAGTTCATCGAAAAGAACATCATCGAAGTCGCCCCGCTGGCCTTCATGCGCGGCCGCACTCTCAATGACAGCTTTATCATCCTCGACGAAGCCCAGAACTCCACGCCCGAGCAGATGAAGATGGTGCTCACGCGCCAGGGCTTCAGCTCCAAAACCGTCGTCACCGGAGACGCCACGCAGATCGATCTCCCCAGCGGCCGCCGTTCCGGCCTTATCGAAGCCGTCGAAATTCTCAAAGGCATCGAAGGCATCAGTTTCGTTCATTTCGACGATGGCGATGTCGTCCGCCACTCCCTGGTCCAACGCATCATTCGGGCCTACGAAAAGAACGGCGAAAACGCCCTCAATGCCCGCCAGCTTAGCCTCCGCCTGAATGAAGTCATGGCCGAGGCCGACCCATCGGCCAACCAATCCATTCCCAACGCCTGATCTCTACAAAATGTCCTCCGATGGCAGTACTTTCCTGTTTCATAGCGCGCCGCGCGGCCTCGACCGCAAGCGCCTCCGCCTCTTCCACGGAACTCTGACGACGCTCCTCACCCAGGGCCGGCCGTTTACCTGCTTGCTCACCTCCGACGCCGAGCTCCGGCGCCTCAACGCCACCTTCCTCGGTAACGATTACCCCACCGACGTACTCTCTTTTCCAGCGCTCGATGGCGAAGAATCACTCGGCGAACTCGCCCTTTCCGCCCCGCGGGCCAAGGCCCAGGCCGCCGAATACGCCCATCCCATCGAAACCGAAATCGAGATCCTCATGCTCCACGGCGTTCTCCATCTCCTCGGTCATGACCACGAGACCGACCGTGGCGCCATGCGCCGCCTCGAATCCCGCTGGCGTCAAGAACTCGGCCTGCCCGCCGGTCTCATCGAACGTACCCGCCGATGAACATCGCCTTCTTTATCACGCTCGCTATCTGTTGCGGTCTCCTTACCCTCAGTACCGTCGTCCAGATTCTGTACGTCGAGTCTCTCCGCCTCCGCTCCCGCGAGCATCCCGCCCTCGAGTACTTCAAAGCCAACATCGAGGACAGCCTCGGCCTCAAAATCGAGCGCGGCTCCCTCACCTTCTCTCTCGTCAAACACTCGCTGATCGCCATGATGGGCATCCTCGCGCTCGCACTGCTCGGCCAGGGCCGCGAGCGCTTCTGGACCGCGATCGCCGAGGCGGCCGTTCTAGCCTGGGCCCTGTCCTTGCTCTTCGCCCAGGTCGTCCCCCAGCTCCTCTACCGCAAAACCAATGGCAAATGGCTCTTCGCCTGCCTCCCCGTTTTCCATGCCATGCGCCTCTTCATGGCCCCGCTCGTCGCAATCCTAAAGTTCTTCCAGTCCCTCACCGAGCTCCGTGAAACCGCCGATGACGAAAACGGAAACGGCAGCAACTCCGAATCGGTCGAAGCCCTCATCACCGCCGGCAAGGAGGAAGGCCTTATCCAGGAGGAGGACCGAAAGCTCATTCAATCCGTCGTCGCATTCGGCGACAAAACCGTCGGCGAGGTCATGACCCCACGCCCCCGAATCGTTGGCATCGAAAAGAGCCGCTCCCTCGAAGAGCTCCGCGAACTTGTCATCAACGAGCAGTACTCCCGCGTGCCCGTGTACGACGAGACCATCGACAATGTGGTCGGCTTCATTCACGTCCGCGATATGTTCGAGCGCAACCCCCACGAACGCGGCCGAAAAGCCTGGGAGATCATGCGCCCCATCCGCGTCGTCCCCGAACAGAAAATGGTCACCGCCCTTCTGAAGGAAATGCAGCGTGACGGCGCCCACATGGCCGTCGTTGTCGATGAATACGGCAACACCGCCGGCCTCGCCACCATGGAGGACCTCGTCGAAGAGATCTTCGGCGAAATCCGCGACGAACACGAACCGGTCGCCGATGTCACCCCGGACGGCGAAGGCGCCTGGCACATGTCCGGCAGCTTCGACCTCGACCACCTCACCGAACTCGTCGGCTTTCACCCCGAAGGCAAAGTCGAATCCACCACCGTTGGCGGTCTCGCCGCCGAGTGGCTCGGCCGCGTTCCCCAGGCCGGCGAATCCGTCGAACGCGACGGCATCCGTATCGAAATCGTCGCCGCAAACGACCGCCGTGTCGACCGCGTTCGCATCCTCCGCGCTCCGGAACCCGAACCCGTCAAAGAGCAATCTCCCATCGAAGAAAAGAAGGATGCCTAAATCCCCTAAAACCAAGTTTCACGCCGGCGCGGCCACAATTATCGGCCTCCCCAACGCCGGCAAATCAACCCTGCTAAACGCCATCGTCGGCGAGAAAATCGCCATCGTCACCGCCAAGGCCCAAACCACGCGCAGCGCCCTCAACGGCGTCTGGACCGGCCCCGATGCTCAGATTCTCTTCGTCGATACCCCCGGCCTTCACAAGTCCGACACTGTCATTAACCGCCGCATGATGCAGGCCGTCCGCTCCGCCCTCGACGCCATCGACGTCATTGTCTTCGTCGTCGACGCCACCAAGACTCCGGGACAGGACATCGCGCAAGCCATCGATCTCGTCAAAAAGCCCGGCCTCCCCGTTATTCTCGTCCTCAACAAGGTCGATTCCATCGCCGACAAGTCGAAGCTTTTCAGCATCATCGAACAATACCAGGCCCTCCACGACTTCGCCGCCTACATCCCCGTCTCCGCCAAAAAAGGCGACGGCGTCAAAGAACTAACCAAAACGATCACGGCCCACCTCCCTATCGGCGATCCCATCTATCCCAGCGACCACCTCACCGACGTCCCCTCCCGCTTCCTCGCCGCCGAGATGATTCGCGAGAAAATCCTCATCCTCTCCCGCCAGGAAGTGCCCCACTCCGTCGCGGTCCTGGTGGACGAATGGGAGGACAAACCCAACGTGATCCGCATCGCCGCCACCGTCTACGTCGAACGCGCCGGCCAGAAAAACATCATTGTCGGCACCGCCGGCGCCATGATCAAAAAAATCGGCACCGCCGCCCGCACCGAGATCGAGCGTTTCTTCCAGAAGAAGGTGTTTCTCGAGCTGTTTGTCAAAGTAAAACCCGGCTGGCGCAATGAGCCGGAGTTCCTGAATGAGTTAGACTGGCGAAGGATGGTCAATGATCGCGATGTTTAAGAAATCTGCCCTCTTGCTCATGCTCCTGCTCCCCGTTTTCGCGGATCAGAAGAAGGATGACGAGATCTACGACAACGTGAAACGCCGACTCGCGGGCGACCCCGAAGTCAAGGGCGGCGGACTCGAAGTTACCGTTAAAGATGGCGTTGTCACCATCACCGGCATTGTCCGTACCGACCGCGCCAAATCCAAAGCCGAAAAGATCGCCGGCAAGGCAAAAGGCGTCACGAAGGTCGTCAACGAAATCAAAGTCTCGCCCACCGGCACCTAACCGATCATTACTGTCGGTTCGCCCTTGACAATCATTCCGCCGTGCACGGTCTGGTCACCTACGCGCGCGGCCGGCATGAATCCGATAAGCACCGTCCCCGAGCCCATTGCGATCATGTCCGGCGGCCCAACGCAAACCAGCTGGTCCGACACGCGCGCCGCCGGCAGGAATCCAATCTGCACAGTCGGTTCGCCCTTAACAATCGGCCCACCGACATGAGGAACCACTCCCGTAACCATCGGGCAAACATGCATATCGGAAATCCGCGCCGCTGGGGGCATAAGAAATCGCAACCTCTCAATAAGCTAAGCGCAATCGCCAACCAAATCTTATCAGCCCGCGCAAAATAATTCCCGCCCCCTCCTTCCCCGCGCGCATCGTAGAATACGAACCATGCTGCGCCGCACCTTTTCCATTTCCCTGGCCGCAACAATTGCAATCGGCACCGCCCACGCCCAACTAAGGCCCGAGAAAATAATAATCCTCGTCGGCCCCCCGGGAAGCGGAAAAACAACGATGGCCGGTATTCTTTCCAAGAAATACGGCATTCCGGCATTCTCCATGGCCGATCTCATCAAGAAAGAAATGGGCGGCAAACGGCGCGATATTATCTCGAAATCGGCGGCCGCCGCCGTCGCCAGCGGTGAAATGCTTCCCGATGACGCCGCCGTTAACCTCATCAGAACCCGCGTCTTCTCCGCCGACGTAAACAAAGGCTTCGTCCTCGACGGCTTCCCATCCACCGCCGGCCAGGCCAAAGCCCTCGACCAGATGTTCGCCGAAAATAACATGCCCAAGGCCGTCGTTGTCGTCCTCGACGCTCCCGATGACGTTATCCGCAAACGCATGCTCGACCGCCGCCGCGTCGACGACAAACCGGAAAACATCGATCGGCGCATCAAGGAGTTCCGCGCCGAAGCAGCCCTGCTCTCCGGATGGGCCGGCAAAACTAAGGTCGTACGCGTCAACGCCACCGGCACCCCAGCCCAAATATCAACCGAGATCCTTAACGCTCTCGATGAAGCCTGGCAGCCCGAAAAGTTCAAAGAGCGCGAAAAGCCGCAAGACTAGCTGCGGGCCGGGAACGCTCCCAGCGAATTCCCCGCCACCAGCAGCGCATAAGCGCTGAAAATCCGTGCCCGCGCCGGTATCGACGTATCCGGACGCTCCGCCGTCATCCGCAGCAGCGCCAGGCTGTAATCGCCCCGCTGAATCAACACCACCGCTTGCTCCACTGCCGTCGATCGCGCCGCCTGAAATCCCGCAATCGCCTCTGCCGCACCTTCCACCGCGCATGCTCCCGTAATCCGCTGCCCCACACCGCCCAACATCACCGCGAATACCGCGGAAGCCGCAAAGACTCTCAAATTCTTATTCCGCATATATCGTTCTCAAGTAACTAAGACGAGTTCAACGCCATTTCGTTCTCCCATTCCTCAACAAAAAGTCAGTGAGATTTTCGCGCCCCGATGTCCACTACCTCATTGCATGAAAATTCTAATCCTGCTGACCGCGGCGACCCTGCTCGCCGGCGGCCTCGGCGGACGCGCGGAATATATCGGAGGCACCAGCACCGCTTTCGCGCAAAAAGCCGAAGGCCGTCTCATCACGGCCGACGCCGCCTCTCTCCGTTTTGAAACCAAATCCAAAGCCGTCGAAATCCCCTATAGCCGCATTCACACCCTCGAATACGGCCAAAAAGTCGATCGCCGGTACATCAGCGCCATCCTCGTCTCACCGCTCTTCCTGATGGCAAAAGCCCGCAAACACTTCCTCACCCTCGGGTACAACGATGGCGAAGGCCGTGCCCAGGCCCTCATCTTCCGCATCGAAAAGAATGATGTCCGCAGCCTCCTGGTCGGCCTCGAAGCCCGCACCGGCCGCAAAGTCGCCTACCAGGACGAAGAGGCTCGCAAAGCAGGCAAAGGATGAGAGTGATCCTCTGGCTTTCCCTAGCACTCGCCGCCTTCGCGCAAAAGGAGGTCGTCAACCTCTCCCCCAACGCCCCCATCGACGACCACCCGCAACTTAAGGAACTCCTCAAAATCCGCCGCCTCTACGTCGACCGTCTCTCCGGCGGCGACACCGCCACCCAAATCCGCGACATCCTCATCGGCGCGCTTCAAAACACTCGCCTCTTTACTGTCACCGAAAACCCCGACAGAGCCGACTGCATCCTCAAAGGTTCCGCCGAAGACCTCGTTTTTACCGACACCTATCAATCGAGCGAAGGCATTTCCGCCCGCACCGCAATCGGCAGCACGCGCTCCAGCGGAGTCACCCGCGGCGGCATCGGCTTCAGCGTCGGCGAAAACGAATCCTCTCGCATCGCCGAACGCAAACACGAAGCCACCCTGGCCGTCCGCCTGGTCAACAAGGATGGCGACGTCATCTGGTCCACTACCCAGGAATCATTCGGCGCAAAGTTCCGCGGCGCCAGTGCCGACGTAGCCGCCAAAGTCACCCATCAACTCACCGACGATTTTACCCGCGCCCGCAAACTCAACCCGGCATCCGCACCCTGATCCGCTTCCGCTGCGAAGTCGCCCCGCTCACAATCTCCACATCTCCTCGCTCCACCCCGTAATGCCGCGCCAGGAACGCGCACAACTCCTCATTCGCCTTCCCATCCTCCGGTACCGCCTTCACCCGCACCTTCAATGTGCCATCGCCCATCTCCCCGGCCATCTCTGTCCGGGCCGCCCGAGGAATCACTTTAATTTTCAACTCCAATGAAACGTCGCCCCGATATCCTGCCACCCGATCCGCTTGTCCGCCGTCCCCGCCGCCGCATAAAACCGCTCAATCGGCTCTTTTAACGGCTCCCTACTCAATGAAAACGTCTGGTGATGTACCGGTAGCACCACCTCCGCCCGGGCATCGTTTACCATCTGCCACGCCTGCTCCGGATTGCAGTGATACCGTATCCACGGGTTGTAGGCCCCGATCGGAAAAATCGCCAACTCCGGCCTCGCATTCCCCGGCAGCCGCCGGAACGAATCGGTCAAGGCGGTATCCCCGGCAAACAGCACCTGCCGCGCCCCAACCTGCACCAGGTAGCCGTTAAAGCCCCGATGCGTATCCGTCCGCATCCGCGCCCCCCAATGGTTTACCTCCAATCCCGTCACCCTTGCAGCCGCCGCTTGCACGGACTCCCCCCAACCCAACTCCTGCAAACTCCCCCACTTCTGAGGCCGGAACAAATCCGATGTCTCCCGCGCCGTGATCACCCGAGTCCCTTTATTCTCCAGCGCCCGCAACGACGGAACGTCCAGATGATCCATATGCGCATGCGAAACCAGCACCAGATCGATCGGCGGCAGCGCAGCTAACTTCATCGCCGGGTCCACCAGCCGCTTCACGCCAATCGTAAACAAAAACAAATCGATCCCCGCCCGGGCGCTGAACACCGGGTCCGTCAACACCGTCACCCCGTCGATCTTCATCAGCACCGTACTGTGCCCTAGCCACGCCGCATGAATGCCCTTATCGGGCCAACTCTTCGGATCGGGCATCATTCCAGGTGTCATAATCCGGCGATCCATCTCCGCCCAATACTGCTTGACGAAGCCGAACGGAATCCTGTTCCAATTCCATGCAATCGCACCGCCAAGCGCCGCCGCACCGCCAAGCAAGGTCCGCCGTGCGATCTTACCAGCCATGCCCGAATCGTTCTTCGGTCCACGGGTCTCCGTGCATGTGGTATCCATTGCGCTCCCAAAATCCCGCCTTATCCTCTGCCAACAGCTCCAGCCCCGCCAGCCATTTGGCCGACTTCCACGCATAAAGCCGCGGCACAATCAGCCTCGCCGGTCCCCCATGCTCCACCGTCAACGGCTCCCCGTCATGATGCGTCGCCACCAGCGCATCCTCCACTAAAAACTCCTCTAACGGTAAATTCGTCGTCCACCCGCCGTCGTAGCCGTAAGCCACCACGAACTTAGCCTCCGGCTTCGCACCGCCCGCCCGCTCTATCAACTCCCGGACCGAAACTCCTTCCCAGGTGTTCCCCAGCCGCGACCACCGCGTTACACAGTGAAAATCCGCAAAAACCTTCACCCGCGGCAGCTCATTAAAAGCCGCCCAGTCAAATTCCACCGGTTGATTGACCAGCCCCAACAGCGACAGCTTCCAGTCCGCCGCGGCAATCCGAGGCGGCCCAAAAGCATCCAGCACGGGCCACTTCACCGTCCGCGACTGCCCCGGCGGAATCCGGTTCTCCCGCAATGTGTCCGGAGAGATGATCACTAATTCACCGCATTTCCATCGGAGTCCAGCAACTGCACGTCGCCCAGGTTCAACTCACGAATCCCCTTCTCGATCTGTGCGCGGTCGCCCACAACTACATAGATCATCCTCTCCGGCCGAAGGATTCGCTCCGCCACCGCATTTACATCGGATTTCTTCAACGCATTCACCTTCTGTGCATAGGTCGTGAAATAGTCTTCCGGTAGTCCAAACCGTGTAATCGCCACCAGGTCCCCCAGCACACCGGCCTTCGTCTCCCGGTCCCCAGGCATCGAACGCGTGATAGATTCCTGCATCTTCGATACTTCTTCATCCGTCACCGGCTTGGCCCGCAGGATATCGCGGAACTCTTTCGCAAACTCCGCTAACGACTCCTTCGTCTTATCGCTCTGCACCGCCGCAATTGCTAGAAATGGTCGCTGCCCTCGCAACCCGGGAAACTGTGTGCCCGCCCCGTAGCTCCAGTGTTTATCCTCGCGCAAGTTCATGTTCAGTCGTGAGACGAAGGATCCACCCAGCACCGAATTGAACACATCTATTGCTGGCTCATCCGGATTTGACCGTGGTGGAGCAATGTGACCCGCCATGATCACGGATTGAACCGCGCCCGGCCGGTCGATCAAATAAACCGCGGTCCTTTCACGGTGCTGCACGGTCGTCAGATTCTTCTTCGGCACGTCGCCGGTTTTCCAGTCGCCGAACAGCTTTTCCAGCTTCGGCTTGATCTCTGCCAGCGTCGTATCTCCAACGATGTGCAGCGTCGCATTGTTAGGCCGATACCAAGCCGCATGAAATGCCGCGAGAGACTCTCGCGTAATCGTCGCTAGGCTAGCTTCCGTCCCGCTACCCGTAAACGGATTGCCATAGGGATGTCCTTTGCCATAGATCAATACTGGCAGAATCCGCCGCGCCAGCGTGTTCGGCTCTGCTTTCTCTCGCTGAATTCCCGCCGCCTGCAACTTTTTCACCCGATCAAAATCAGCCGCCGGAAACGCCGGGTTTCGAATGACATCGGCATACAGTTCCAGCGAAGCATCCAGATTCATCTTCAGCGCCGATAAATCTACGCTCGAGGTATCGAGGTTCGGTACGGCACTAATCTGTGCGCCCAACTCCGCGTTCCGCTCCGAAATCTGTTGCCCCGTCCGCTTGTTCGTTCCCTCCAGCAGCATGCGGTTGGTCAACGACGCCGTTCCCGGAACTGCCAGCGAATCGGCTGCGTATCCGGCGTCAAACTGCATCGCCATGCTCACCGTCGGCGTGTCGTGCCGCTCTGCTAGCACCACCTTCATTCCATTGGAGAGCGTAGTCCTCTGCGAAACCGGTATCCGAAGCGTCGATGGAGCCCCCGCCGGCGGCAGCTTCGAACGGTCTGTGTCCTCGGAAAACTCCTTGTACTTTGACTTCGGATGTACCTCCAACACATACACCCCATCGCCTAGCCACTTGTTGGCGGTGTTCTTCACCTCCGGCCAGGTCGCTTTCCCAAAAATCTCAATGGATTGCTTATAGCAACCCGGATCGCCCGCGTAAACTTCACAGCTCGCCAGTACATCTGATTTCCCGCCAAATCCGCCTATTCGTTCGATCCCGCGCAGGAATCCCGCCATCGCCTGCGTCTTCACCAGCTTCAATTCCTGCTCCGTTGGCCCGGTGTGCAGAAATTTCGCGAACTCATCGTCCAGTGCCGCTTCCAACTTCGCCAACTCGACGCCCGGACGCGCAGTCGCAACGATGTTGAACTGCCCGGCAATCTCATTGCCTTCGTTTTGAACCTCCACTGAGGACGCTAACTGGTCCTGCACAACCAGCCGCTTATAGAAGCGCGAAGTCCTCCCGCTTCCTAATACCTGGGCTGTCAAATCCAGCATCTCCGCATCCCGCGTGTAAACCGGCGGCACGTTCCAAACCTTGTAGATCCGTGCCTGCGGTACCTGGTCCTGTGCCACCTGCCGTTGCACGCCCGTCCGCTTCGCAATCCACTCCCGGTGCCGCACCGGCGGCGGACCCGCCGGAATCCACCCAAAATATTTCTCTACTTTTTCCTTCGCCGTCTTGGCGTCAATATCGCCCGCGATCACGATCACCGCATTCGACGCTCCGTAGTACTGCTTAAACCAGTCCTGCACGTCTTTCAACGACGCCGCGTTCAAATCCTCCATCGCCCCAATCGTCGTCCAAGAGTAAGGATGCCCCGGCGGAAAAGTGCCCTTGATGATCAGCTCGTAAGCAAGTCCATATGGCTCGTTCTCCCCCTGCCTCTTCTCGTTCTGCACCACGCCCCGCTGCTCGTCCAACTTCTTCTGATCGATCGCCTCCAGCAAATGCCCCATCCGGTCCGATTCCAGGAACAAAACCTGATCCAACGCCGGCGTTGGCACGTTCTGAAAATAGTTCGTCCGATCAAAATACGTCGTCCCGTTAATATCGGTCGCTCCCAGCCGGTCCAGCGCCTGAAGGTAGTCGTCATTGAAATTCTTCGACCCGTTGAACATCAAGTGCTCAAACAGGTGCGCAAACCCCGTCTTCCCCGGCCGTTCATTCTTGGAACCCACGTGATACCAAACGTTCACCGCCACAATCGGCGTCTTCCGGTCTTCATGCACGATCAGCGTCAGGCCGTTGGGAAGCACAAACTTCTCATACGGAATGTTGATCTCGATCTTCCCGGCCGGCTGAGTAAACGCCGTCGCGGCGAGCAAGGCGCCAAGGGTAAGGGCCCGCATGGTGGAGTTGGAACGCATAAAGCCGTTGTAACATGCGAATGGAATGCCGCAACTCTCCAGACGCCAAATTTTGCAGGCCGGGGCCATTCCGGCCGTCACCAGGGGCCAAAAATTCAATCTGCTGTTTCTGATGTCCGATCAGCACCAGCGCCAGGCCAGCGGATGTTACGGCCATCCCATCGTCAAGACCCCCAACATCGACGCCATCGCCCGCCGCGCCCTTCGATTCACCAGCGCCTACTGCCCCTCCCCCGTCTGCGTCCCCAGCCGCGGCACGCTCATCACAGGCCAATACGCCCACAAACACGGCGCCAGGATTCTCCAGGACGCCCTCCCCGATGACATCCCAACCATCGCCCACTTTTTCCGCGAGCGCGGATACACCACCGGCGCCATCGGCAAAATGCACTTTGTCGACGAATCTCGCCGACACGGCTTCGACCACCGCCTAAGCGAACAGGACTTCCACCACACTCTCTCCGCAGAAGACCGCCAGAAACTCCGTGGCGACGCCGGCGGCATCGAAGGCGAAGGTCTCGACCTCCCGGCCCGTTTCTTCGAGGACAACTGGTTCGCCGATCGTGCCGTCGAATTCCTCCGCGCCAACAAATCTAAGCCCTTCTGCCTCTGGGCCAGCTTCGTCCAGCCCCATACGCCCTTCAAGCCTATGAAGAAGTTCTTCGACATGTACGACCCGTCGAAGCTAACCCTCCCGCGCCGCCCTGCCAACGATCTCGAAGGCGGCTTCCAAGGCAACCTCATCCGCGCCAGGGAGCGGGGCTGGTACCAGCAAAGCGAATCCGGCGCCCGTCAGTCCCTGGCCGGCTACTACGGCAACATCAGCCAGATGGACGCCAATGTAGGCCTCGTCTACAGCACCCTCCGCGAGCTAGGGCTGGAAAAAAACACGGTAGTGGTCTACACATCCGACCACGGCGAAATGGCCGGCGCCCACCGCATGTGGACCAAACACAACATGTTCGAAGAATCGGTGGCCGTCCCTCTCCTGATCGCTGTCCCCGACGGCCCAACCGGCGTGAAAACCCAAATCATCGAGCAAATCGACCTCTTCCCGACACTCGCCAACCTCTGCGGCCTGGAAGCCGTAAAAGGAATCGCCGGCCGCGACTTCGCCAACCTCATCAACAACAAGCGCTACACCCCACGCGAATTCGCCTACTCCGAATACTGGTTCTGCCGAAACGTCTTCACGAAGGACGACCGCTACGTCGGCAAGCCGCCCCTCCGCATGGTGCGTACCGATCGTTGGAAGTTAAACCACCTCTCCTGGGACCGCAGCGAACTATTCGACGTCGTCAACGACCCCGGCGAATTCACGAACCGCATCGACGACACCGGACTCTCCGGCGTCGTCCGCGAACTAACCGCCCTCGCCGACCGCCAGTTCGCTCTTTGATGCCTTCCCACTCTCCACGACACCTTATGGTGCGCCCTTTATTGCTTCCGGCCTATAACGAACCGAAACCGGTGATGCCGGTGAATGTGGCGGAGGGAAGGAGTTACCCGAGGGACTGTCGCCAAGCTTGCTATCGAGAAATGCCTTGACGGCCCGGCATACCTCCTCGTAGCTACGGCGCACTCTTTCAGCGCCCGTCGATCCCATCAGGGCTCTCCCCAAAAAGCCATGAGAGAGGAAGTCGTCATGCTCAAGATGCGCCGCTTCACCCTCATACCGGGTAGCAAAACGCAAGTAATTGTCAAAGGCGGAGAATTTCGGTTTCGGGGTCGTCCTTGCCAAGAGCAGTACCGGCACCTTCGGTGGAACTAGCTTCTCCATTGCCGCCAGCGTACGCTTGTGGAACCTAAGTAACTCGTCATATTCCATCGTCGAATCCAGATCGACGATGGCGGATGCCGGACAGGGTGGGGCTCCGATCCATTGAAGAACATACTGAGCGCCCGCACTGTGTCCGATCGCTGCAACTTTTTCGGGATCGGCGTTGGGCCATTTCAGCGCTTGACGGGCGATAAAAGTCAGATCGGCTCCGGACCGCTCAATACCGCCAACGTTATTGCTGACAGTGTTCGAATCCGGCGATTGAAACGCGCTCGAAACAACAATGTATCCAAAACTGGCAAGATACTCGAAAAGCACCGAGTTCTCCTCGAAGGAACCGTCCGAGCCGGGGTGATAAAGGACAATAGGAAACCTCCCTGGCGCTTCACGCATATTGAGCCCCGCGGCAGTGCGAGCGGCAAGTAGGCGGTTAAATGCTTTGCGCTCTCGGGAGCGCAATAACGACTCGGACTTCCGTCCAAACAGGACCTCGCACGCAATGTTCCGCGCGTGCGAGCGAAGCCTGCCGCCTAACTGCGGATAAACATCCAGATGGGGAACGTCAAAGTACGCCTGATAGTTGAGCTTGGCGCTACCGCCACCCGCCGCCGGATACCAAACATTGAATAGGACGGGACGTGCGCCCTTCCCGTCGTACCCGCGGGACTCGTCCAGAGCAAAAAAACTCCGGTAGCCGACGGCGTACGCCCCTGCCTTTAGCTCTCCCCAAAGTAACGGGTCTTGCGCAAAGGCGTAGACCTCACTGCACAAGGCCAGCAATGCGAGAGCGGCAATTCGGCGAACATCGAGAATCCTGACGAATCCGGGCATAACCCTCACCAAGGATACCCTCGAATCTTTGGTCGCACCCGCTTCAGATTAACGGTGGGTCTTTAGAAAAACCGTCATCCGCCAGAAATCGGCGTCTACGGGCCAGGAAGAGATCGACGAACGCCTAACTGCCAACCTCGCCCGGCGCCCGCAGCTCGTTCGCCAACCATATCTTCGCAAGCCGCAATTCGCGATGCACCGTCGCCGCCGACACACCGGTTTCGGCGGCGATCTCGTCATAAGAGAGCCCGCCGAAATAGTGAAGTTCCACGATATGCGCCTTGCGCGGATCGAACGTGGAAAGGCGTGTGAGCACCTGGTCGAGCGCCAGCAGCGTCTCCCCGGGCGCCTGAATGGCCGCGGCCGCCTCATCCAAAGTAACCACGCCTGCGCCGCCGCCTCGCTTGATACGAAGGCTGGCGCGGACAGAGTCCACCAGTATCATTCGCATGGCGCGCGCGGCCAACGCGAAAAAGTGGACGCGGTCCCGATATCCGGCTTCGCTTCCAACCAGTTTCAAATACGCTTCGTGGATTAGCGCAGTCGTCTGCAGAGAGTTGTCACCGGGTGCCGACCGCAGGCAGCGATGCGCCAGCGCGTGCAGTTCGCGGTAAACCAGCGGGACCAGACGGTCCATCGCTTCCCGGTTTCCACGCCCGGCGTCGATCAGAAGCTGCGTCACCGGAGACGGCATGATGGTCGGGATCATAGCATGGACCTTACCGGCTCACGGGAGCGAATGACGTGAACGCGCCCTCCGGGCTGAACCGCAAACCAAGAATCCCGATGGCCGCCGGAGCGAACTCCGCGCTTCCGCGCTTCCCCGCCGTGCTGGGAAATCGTTCCGGCAGCCCAAACGCCAGCCGCGTGCCCTTGCCCACGACGAGCGTTTCGTTCGAGATCACGGTGCCATCCTCGTCGCGGAACACGATCGCGGCCGTCACCGGGACATCGCTTTCGTTCAGCGCGGCGATCGCGGTAACGAAGCCGCGGCTGTTGTCGAACGGAAGAACGAATCCGCCGCCGGGCTTGGCTGCAATCTGGACCGTCGCCTCCGAATCGCTGCCATCGGATCGGCGCTGCCGGAAGACCGCCGTTCCGCCCAGAGGTTGAGTGGAGGCGAGATCGGCCCAGCCCTGTAAAAGGGCGAGCGAAACGCCTTCGGTTTCAATCGTCCGGGATCCTCCCGGCGGGATTGTGCCTGTAAACTCCGCTTTCGGTCCACTGCCCGCTACCGGCACGGCCAGCGGTCCTCCTTCGGCGGCCCGAAAGGCCAGCGAGAACTCCGCCTGCTCGTCCCCGCCGTTTACCAGCACAATCGTAGTCTTCCAACCATCGCCGTCGGCGACCTGCGAGATCGTGTGCCGGCTGGCGCCGCCCACGTCCGGAAGCGGCGCCACGGGCTCAAACGAAGTGAATGACGCCCGTGGGTTGAACCGGAGTCCCAGCACTCCGAGACTGGGGACCGTCGATGCGATCGCCATCACCCCGCGCCGTCCCGCCGTCGATGGAAATCGGGCGGCCAGCGCGAACGCCTCTCGGCTCCTCGGACCCAGGCGCATCGATTCCGTTCCGAACGTACGGCCTTCTTCGTCGTGGAACGTAACGGTCAACTGCGCGCTCTCCTCTGCATCCGAATTCAGAACTGCCGCGGCTGTCACGAACCCCTGTGTGTTGTCAAAGGGGAGCTGGAGCGGTCCATCCGCGGGCCACCGCAGAGGAACGGCTGCTTCTGCATTTGTGCCATCGGCCGCGCGCTGGCGGAAGATCGCCTGTCCGCCGAGCGCGTGCCCTGCTGTGACCTCCGCCCAGCCTTGCGTAAGGCTCGGCGACACCCCGTTGGTCTCGATGACATAGGTCCCGCCGCGCGGAATAGTCCCGGAATGTTCAACCGTCGGACCCGTGCCTTCGAGATCCACCGGCAAGGCCCGCCCCTCCGCGTCGTAGAAGCGGATCGTGAACGGGTTGTCCAGGATGTCTGTGTTCACCAGCACGATCGACGTGCTCCAACTGTCGCCATCGGCGATCTGCGCCAGCGCCAGCCGGTTCGGGCGAACTCTGAGCTGCACCGGGATATCGATCGGGCGCGCACCGGCCGCCGCCAGCCGCACCGTACCCGTATAGCTCCCTTCGGCGAGACTCGCCGGATTCACCGAAACCGTAACGTTGCCCGGCGCTGTCCCGTTGGCCGGACCTGCGGTGAGCCACGCGCCGCCGAGAGCGGTCGCTGTGAAGGGGAGCGCGGCGCCATTGCTCGCGACAGGCACGCTTCGCGTAACACCGGCAATCGAGCCGGCCATGGTGTCGATTTCGATCGCGTTCGCCGTGACTTCCAATGTCGCCGCCGTCGTCACCCGCAGCCGGACGGGAATCTCCACGGACTGACCCGGCGCCGCAGGACTGGTCAGTACGATCGCCTCCACATACTCTCCAGGGAGCAGCGAGCCCGGAGTCACCGAGACTGTCAGCACGGCCGGTCCCTGCCCCTGGATCGAGGAAACCGAAAGCCAAGCGGTTCCGCCTGTCCGGGTTGCCGCGGCGGCAATCGTCTTGGACTCGCTGAAGAGCGCCACTGTCTGAGGTGCAGGCGCCGGTGAGCCCGCCTGGTGGGAGAACGCCAGTACCGCAGGGTTCGTCAGAACCGTGAACTTTGGCTCCGTCGGCGGTTGAGTGACGGAGCCTCCCGCGCACGCCACATTCACTAACTGCGCCACCGATTCGCCGGGGAGCAACCGGACCGCACGGCGCGCGCCGCCGGCGATGGAACAAGTGGACGGCGCATCGATAGTGAGCCAGTGATCGCCGGCGACCAGTTCGCAGTTGAAGATCGCCGGTTTGCCGCCCGCGATCGGCGCATCGATCTGGCACAGGGCTTTCGGATCCCTTACCAGCGGATGCTGCGAGAACCGTGTGACCGCACCCGAGACAATGTTGCGGAACTCCAGCGGCGTCGCTGGGATGTGGCGGGAGAGCCCGGTGGTTTGGGGCGCCGGCTCCAGCCGGGCGTGGATCGGACCGGGCTGCACACCGGAAACCCGGACCGTCAGGTCGAGGTCGCCACGCCCGTAGAGATCGAGAATGTCGCCGCGCGCCAGATCTTTCGCCGCTTCGAAATCGAGCAGGTGCCGGTCCGGCAGCAGAAAGCCGCCGTCGGTAATTTTCAGCGAGGCTTGGGCTCCAATTTCAAACGCCGCGTCGATGTCATGCCGGAAATTGCGATTGGGCATGCGTGACCACTTGTCCTCCAGGTAGGGACCGGTGAAGAAGCCGGCTCCCAGATTGGCGAACTCCGTCTCCCGGTTCGCAACTCTGCCCGTCAGCGAGAATTCCAGCTCCGCCGTAGCTCGAATCGCTTCCTTCAGGCGCATCTCCTTGGGCTCCTCGAACCGCGGCCTCGCGCCCCATTTGTTGGCGGTCACCCGGCCGCGGTCGATCCAGCCGCGCGAAGAGTTCCAGTCCAGGTCGAGCGTAGCGCGAGAATCTGCGTCGGCCTCCAGGACGATCCGCGCATCTTTTGCTTCCGCTTCCACGTGAAGGAAAAGCCCAAGCTTGCCTTTGGCACTCAGCTTGGTGTCGCCCGATTGATGTTCGAAGCCGGTTGCGGATCCCAGGAACATCGGCGCATCGATCTCGATGCTCGCGTTGCCCCCGATGGTGTGGGTCAGTTGCGCTTGAATGGTCCGGTCGCCCGTGATCCGCATCGTGAGTTGCGGCGGATTCACCGACGGCAGCACTGGCGGCGACACTAGGCGGCACGTCTCGTGTTTCGCCGGGACCGCCGCCTTGACCAATTTGCAGGTGACGATCCCGCCTTTGTGAATCACCGGCGCCCCGACGATGCAGATATTAAGAGCGCAAGCGGCGCCGTCGTTGCAAGGGTAGTAGACCGCGGGTTGTGCCGCCCGCACCAGAACCGGAAGTCCCGGTGTACAGACCCCCGTCACAGAACACAGGTCGGGGATCTTCGGAACCCGATTACACGGCGAAAACACCGCCGCTTTGCCGGGAGTCGTGGAGGGCGGGGTCACGTTGGCGGCGGCATTGATCTCCCCGCCTGCGCGGATGAAGCCCCGAGTCCGGAACTCCGTTACGCTTCCGCAAACTTTAATCTGGCCGCCGCCGCCGCTTACGGATCGGCAGGAAGTCAGCGGCTGGCTGGGGCTGCAGATTTGGAATCGGCGGATAGCGTCCGGCAAAGCGACCGGCAATTGCGACGCCGCAAGAGCCGGCAGACTGCACCAGTCGATATCGAGCGGGATCGTGGCGGGCGGCTGGGCCGCCTGCCGCTGAATATCGGTTTCCGCCGCCTCCGAAAGCGTCAACTGAGGCGCTAGCGAGATGGTCGCGTGATGCTCTCCTCCTCGCAGTGGAAACGGCTTGTTAGCCTGCTGGCTCCATGTCACAAGAGTAGTCGCAATCAGAACGGGAACGCAGGCGCGATTCATCGGATATCCCTCACTGAAGGAATCGTTCTTTCGGCGAAACCGCCCTCATTAGGGCCATAAAAATTGTGTTATCTTCCCCACAGGGCCACGGGACACGGTTAGCTGAGCCTGTAGGGAGAGACGGTATGACGCCCGAACGTTGGCAGCGCTTGCAGGAGCTGCTCGACGCAGTACTGGCGCTTCCGCCGGACCGTCGCGACGCGCTGTTGGCGGACGAGTGCGCCGGAGACGCGGAGTTGCGCCGGCAAGTCGAATCGCTCGTGCTTTCCAGCGCGGATGCGTCGGAGGTGATCGGCGGGGCAATCGACGGAGCCCGGCGCGGGTTGGCGGACTTCGATCCAGTCCAGCCCGGCGACCGTGTGGGTCCGTACCGCGTCCTGCGGGAAATCGGCCGCGGAGGTATGGGGAGGGTCGTTCTGGCCATCCGCGACGACGATCAATTTTCCAAGCAGGTCGCTATCAAATTGGTTCGGGCCGATGCCGCCGGCGAGGACCTGATGCCTCGCTTCCGCTTCGAGCGGCAGATCCTGGCCAACCTCGAACATCCCGGGATCGCGCGCCTGCTCGACGGTGGCGCAACCGCTTCCGGCCTGCCATTTTTCGTGATGGAGTACGTCGATGGCCTGCCGATCACCGAGTATTGCGAGCAGCACGGCCTGGCGATCCCTGAGCGATTGCGATTGTTTCGCGAGGTGTGCGCGGCGGTGCAATTTGCGCATCAGCGCCTGGTTGTACATCGCGACATCAAACCCGGCAATATTCTGGTGACCGCCGCCGGCGAGCCGAAGCTGCTGGATTTCGGCCTCGCCAAACTGGTGACGTCCGCCGGCCCGCCCGGCGATCCGCTCACCAGAACCCATATGCGGCTGATGACGCGCGAGTATGCCAGTCCTGAACAGATACGGGGCGGCCAAATCACGACCGCGGCCGATGTCTACTCCCTCGGTGTCCTGCTGTACGAGTTGCTCAGCGGGCGCGGGCCGTATCGGGCAACCTCAGCCTCAGGCTATGACCTGGAACGCGAGATTTGCGAGCAGGAACCGGTCCGGCCGAGCACGCATCGCAGTCTCCCGGCCGACCTCGACCACATCGTTTTAATGGCGATGCGTAAGGAGCCGGAACGGCGGTACGCATCCGTGGAACAGTTGTCCGAGGATTTGCGCAGCTTCCTGCTTGGCTATCCGGTGAAGGCCCGCGCTGGCGCCTGGAGCTACCGCGCCGCAAAGGCCATCCGGCGAAACCGGGTGGCGGCCGGCGCGGCAGCACTCGTCGCTGTTCTCATCCTCGGGTTTGGCGTGAGCATGGCGGCGCTGGCCGCGCGACTGGAGCGCGAACGCGACCGGGCCGAGCGCGTGTCTTCCTTCCTGGTCAACGTTTTTCGCGTCGCCGATCCCAGCGAATCGCGAGGCGCCAGCATCACCGCGCGCGAAATACTCGATCGCGGCGCTGCTCGTATCGACCAGGACCTGGAGATCGATCCCGCCGTCCGCGCTACCCTCAAGCTCACCATTGGCCGTGTCTATCAGAGCGTTGGGTTGCACACACAGGCGCTGCCGCTGCTAAGGGAAGCCCGCGCCACTCGCGAGAGCCTCACCGGCCCGAACAGTCGGGAAACGGCCGAAGCGCTTCATCATCTTGCATGGTCGGTCGAAATGCGGGGAGACAATGCCGAAGCCGAGAAACTTTACCGGCAGGCGCTCGACCTCCGTCGCGCCCGGCTCGGCGTGCTTCATGAAGACACCGTCGAATCCATGGCGAGCCTGGCGGGACTGCTTCGGGTCCGTGGCCGTTATCCCGAGTCCGAGCGCCTGTATCGTGAAGTCCTCGCCGCCAGGCGCCCGGCCGGTGAGACCTCCAGTGTCCTCGCCGCTGAGACCATGCATGACTTGGCCCAGACACTCCATGACCAGGCAAAGTACGCGGAGGCGGAGCCGTTGTTCCGCGATGCGCTCGCGATCCGTCGCGCCCGCCTGGGGAACAACCACCCGGAAATTCCGGACAATCTGAACAACCTGGCTCTGCTGCTCTACAGTCAGGGCCGCTACACCGAGGCCGAGCCGGTCTACCGGGAATCGCTCGACCTCTATCGCAAAGTGCTTGGACCGGAGCACCACGACGTTGGCACGAGCCTCGGGAATCTCGCCTTGCTGCTTTCAAGCTGCGGCCGCGCCGGCGAAGCGATTCCGCTCTATCGCGAGGCGATCGCGCTGCGGCGAAAAATACTCGGCCCCAACCATCAGTTGCTTGCCAACACGATGAAGAATCTCGCTGACCTCCTTAAAGACGATGGCAATCCGGCGGAAGCCGAGGAACTTTATCGCGATGCGCTCGTGATTTTGCGAAACCGGGTTGGCGAAGAGCATCAATACGTGGCGGGAGTGCTGCGGGGGCAGGCGCTGCTGCACACCGCTACCGGCAGATTGGAAGACGCCGAAGGCGAGGCCCGCCGATCGCTGGGGCTGCGGCGCCGGCTATTCGGCGAGAAGGATCACCGGGTGGCGGATAGCTTTGCGGTGTTGGGGCGCGTTCTGGCTGCGCGCGGCGATTCCTCTGCTGCCGAATCGCTTTTCCGCGACTCACTGCGGATCTACAGGAAAAGCCAGCCCCCGGGATTTCCGGGGACTGTCGCTCCGTTGCTTGGCTTGGCCGATGTCCTCATCAAAGGCCGATCCGCCGCCGAAGCGGAGCCGCTTCTGCGGGAGGCTCTGGAGATCCGCAGGAAATCCAGGCCGGAGGGTCACTGGTCGGCGGTCGAAATAGAAAACTCTCTCGCCGTGTGTTTGATGAACTTGGGACGCCCGGACGAAGCAAGGTCTCTGTTAAGGCCCCTTCCGGCCGGTTTTAGCACCGAAGGACTCTCCCCTCGCCAGGCCGCCCGCACTCGCGCGGCGCTCCTGAGCCGGAGCTTTATGCAATAGGCAGCAGAGTAGCCTTACACCATGCCCCTGTCCTCTACGCCTCCCGCCCAGCCCCTCCCGGCCGCAGTGGGACTCGTAGTGCAACACGGGCAAAAGTGCTTCCAGGGATTCAATATCCCAACAGTGGAGCCAATCTGGCTCGCACTTCATCCATCACCTCATCCGGGCAACGCCCCAGGAGTTCCACAGCACGGGCTTTCCAGTCGATACTATTCAGGTGATCGGCCAAAATAACTCCAGCAACTCCGACGCCGGCGGGAATCGCGACTTCAAAGGGGTACCCCTTGACTTGGTTCGTGACGGGGCATGCTAATGCCAAGCCCGACTTCGCGTTGTACGCTTTCGGGCTCAGCACCAATGCTGGGCGCCGTCCTGCCTGTTCCCGCCCCGCCTGCGGATCAATGGTCAACCAAACGAAGTCACCGGCATCAGGTACGATAGCCGCCTTCACCACGTCTCCTTACCCTGAGGCCGTCCCCACTCCGTTTCCCGGTGGCAGTTTTTCGGCGTGATCTGGGCGACGAGATCCGCAAGTTCATACTTAGGCCGAGCCGGGCGCACGACAATGCCTCCCTCCTCGCCAAGTCCCAGCTTCACAGGATCTCCTTCCGCAAATCCGGCTTGTCGCGCAATCGTAAGGGGGATACGAACAGCCAGGCTGTTCCCCCACTTTGCAATCCTGGAATCGCTTCTCATATATCTACTTTGAGTATACAGGCGCTTTTTTACCATTTGACCGGCCTCGCCACCCGCCGCTTTATACAATAGGGTCAGCAGAATGGCCCTACAGATTAACGGTGAGTATGTGGATGACACCGTCATCCGCCAGGAAGCGGCTTCCATGCGGCCGCGCTACGAAGAAATGATTACGGACATGGACCCCATCGCCCGCGAAATGCAACTCCGCGATTGGGCCAAGGAGAACGTCATCGAACGCGTACTCCTCCGGCAGGCTGCCGCCTCCGACCCCGAACCCGTACCCCCGGAAGAGATCGACGAACGCCTCACGGCCCTCTTCCCGCCCGCCGGCGACCTCGAAAACTGCGAAGCCGGCGTCACCCGCGCCGGTGTCGACAAAGACGCCGCCCGCAAGGACATCGAAGCCCAGATCCGCGTCGAACGCCTGATTCGCAAAATCAGCGAGAAAGCCCCCAAGCCCAAAAACAAGGAAATCGCCGACTTCTACAAAAAGAATCGCGACGGATTCAAAACGCCCCCGATGCTCCACGCCTCCCACATCGTCAAAAACGTGAACGATGAGGCCGATGAGAACATCGCCCTCGAAGCCATTCGTGCCGCCGAAGCCGAACTCAAGGCCGGCAAACCCTTCGCCGAAGTCGCCAACCAGCATTCCGACTGCGCCGGCCAGGGCGGCGACCTTGGCTGGTTCCCTCTCGGCGAAATGGTCGAAGAGTTCGAAGCCGTCGTCTTCGCCCTCAAGCCCGGCCAGGTCAGCGACGTCTTCCGCTCCACTTTCGGCTGGCACATCGCCACCCTCCACGAAAAGAAGGCCGAAGGCATCCGTCCCCTCGACGACGTAAAAGAGCAGATCGAAACTGCCCTCTCCCGGGGCACCCAGGAAAAGGCGCTCGAGGACTACGTCGACGCTCTCCGCGCCAAAGCCGACGTCAAAACCGTAAAGAAGCAATGATCAATCCCTGCTGCGTTCCCAGCAAAACCAGGGCGGATCTCATTACCATCTCCCGCCGTTCCAGCATCGAGCGCCAGATCGTCAACTCCGGTTCCACCGAGGGCATGGTCAAGCTCGACGGCGGCCCGTTCCTCATGGGCACCGAGGCCAAGGAGGGCTTCCCCGCCGACGGCGAGGGCCCCATCCGCAAAGTAACCCTCGACCCCTTCTACATCGACGCCACCCCCGTCACCAACGCCCAGTTCGCCGAGTTCATCAAAGCCACCGGCTTCAAAACCGAATCCGAACGCTTCGGCTGGTCCTTCGTTTTCCAGGGCCACCTGACCCCCGAACAGTACACCAATTACGTCGAAGACACCGTAGTAGCCGTCCCCTGGTGGTGTAAAGTCCCGGAAGCCTCCTGGAACCACCCGGAAGGTCCCGATACGGCTATCGGCAACCGCCCCGACACCCCCGTAACCCAGGTCTCCTGGAACGACGCCGCCGCCTACGCCGAATGGGCCGGCAAGCGCCTCCCCACCGAAGCTGAATGGGAGTTTGCCGCTCGCGGCGGCCTCGAACAACGAACCTACCCTTGGGGCGACGAACTAACCCCCGATGGAAAGCACTTCTGCAATATCTGGCAAGGCGAATTCCCCCACACCGACCAGGGTGAAGACGGCTACACCGCACCCTCGCCCGTAAGGGCTTTCCCCGCCAACGGCTACGGACTCTACAGCGTAGTGGGCAACGCTTGGGAGTGGTGCAACGACTGGTTCGAGCCCTTCTGGCACCTCAACGCAACACGAACGAACCCAGTCGGCCCGCCATCCGGCAACCAGAAAGCGATGCGAGGCGGCAGCTACCTCTGCCACAAGAGCTACTGCAACCGCTACCGCGTAGCCGCCCGCACCAAGAACACCCCCGACTCCGCCACCACCAACATCACCTTCCGCTGCGTCCGGGATATCTAAATGCGTGCCGTTCTCCTATTTACCGCCTTACTGCCGATGCTTCGCCAGGAAGAGCGGAAATGGACCGGCGTATATTGGAACCGCCAATACGGCTACACCGTCACCATCCCGCCGGGCTTGGTCTGTCGAGGAGCAGCCGTCGAAGCCCCAGCGCACGGCTGCGTCGCGAATGTCGACGGTGGCTGGATCGCCGTCGACGGCACGTATTGTGAGGAGGCCGATCGCACTCAAAAACCGAACACGAAACTAGGAGGCCTGCCGGCCGTCGCGACCATTCAGCGCGAGGGAAAACGAACCAAGCACGCCGTCAAAGCCATTCGCCGCATAACACCACCCATCTGCTACACCGTGGACGCCGACTGCCCGCAAGACGGCCCATGCACCACCGCCTTCGCCCAACTCCGCCGATCGTTCCAAATCCGCAAGCCATAATACCCATATGCGCCGCCGCTCCTTCCTCCCTCTCCTGGCCGCGCAATCCATCCCCGACTTCACCTGCCCCATGGACCCCGAGGTCCACTCCAAGCTCCCCGGCCGGTGCCCCCGTTGCGGCATGAACCTCGTCCCCGGCCTCCCCGACCCCGCCGAATACCGCCTTCACCTCGAAGTCCTCCCCCGAGCCCCAAAAACCAACCAAACAACATCGATCCGCCTCCACGTCACGCATCCCAAAACGAACAAACGAGTGGAGTCCTTCGAAGAAATCCACGAAAAGCGGATGCATCTGTTCCTGATCAGCGAAGACCGCCAGTACTTCGCCCACGAGCACCCGATCGAAGAGCCCGGCGGCTACTTCCGTTTCCATACCCAACTCCCTCTACCCGGCTTTTATCGGATCCTGACCGACTTCTACCCCACCGGAGGAACCCCGCAACTGCTAACGGCGCCAATCCATGTCTCGGGACCCGTCCAGCCATTCCAGCCCGTCGAAACGCCAAACCTGAAGGTGAAACTCAGAACAGACCCCGAGAAGCCGATTGTGGGTCTCAAAACTATGTGTTTCTTCGAATTAAGCCCATTCGAAGGAGTAACCCCATGGCTGGGAGCCTGGGGCCACCTATTGAGCGCCAGCGAGGACTTGCTCGACCTCGTGCACGCCCACCCGGCCTGGGAACCCTATCAAAACCAGGTGCAATTCAACTTGATATTCCCCCGCCCCGGCGACTACACCCTTTGGGGCCAATTCCAGCGCAACGGAATCGTCAACACAGCTAAGTTTCAAGTAGCGGCCTATCCCCTGGGCTAACGAACCCAGCCGTCCAGCGGAATCCCGCGAATCACCGCGCCCGCCGGAAGCCGCACTGGCTCCTTCAAAATCATCCACTGCCCCTTACCAGCCCCCGTCAACCAAGCCAACGGAACCGCACTCCCATCGGGCAGTTCCGCCCAGCTTTTCCCCGCTCCCTTCCCCCGCAGCGCTAGCACCGTCACCGCGTCCGCCAACCGCCCCTCCAACCGGAAACCCCGCCCTGCCGGCCGGGCCGCGGCCTTCCACAAGGGCACCGAAAAGACCGGCCGTAAATCCTTCGCCTCGCCCTCCGGCGCCCCGCCCTCAGCCCATTCCGCCAATCGGTTGATCTCCTCCTGCGGCAGCGAAATGTCATTTGAAAACTCGCCAAACCCCTTGGCGGCCGGCCAGGGCGGCATCTTTCGCTGCAAAACCTCTTCTTTAATCGCCACCGCCCAGGGCCGCGCCTCCGCATAAGTCCGAAGCGAAAACGGCGCCGCCCCGCCCGGCTGATGACACCCGACACACCGCAGCGTCACCATCCGCGAAATCTCCCGCGTCCAAGTCAGCTTCGTCGTTGGCGCGTCATGAGCCCAACCCAGGACCGAAATCGCCAATAGAACACGAACTGTTCCGATTTGGGACACAAACGAACCCAAAACCCTCCAAACTCGTGAATGGCACAGCATGTGCTTACAAAGTCTCCCAGTAGGTCCCATGCGAGCCACCCATCAGATTATCCTGAGTTTACTTAAAAACTCCTCCAACTTCGCCGATACGAGAATCAGAAGGGAAATTCTCCAACCAGGAGCCCCAACAAACTTATGAAGATCAATCACGGATACACCTCCTCGGCCCAGGACTCGTCCAAGACCCAGGAAACAGCCGCCGCCGCACAAACCCGGTCCGCAAAGGCCGGCGCCGGCGCTGGCAAATCAGGTTCCGGCGATGAAGTGAACCTCTCCTCGCTCGCATCCGCCCTTCAGGGCGCCCTCACCGACTCCCCAGAACGCGCTGCCTACATCGAACAACTATCGGCCGAATTCACGGCCGGGACCTACAAACCGAACTCCGCAGCGACCGCCAGCGGGCTCATTGACGACTCTCTTCTTGATTCCAAATGACGACCACCATTCCCAGCCTCACCGAGGCCCAGAACGCGCTCGCCCAGCTCAACACGCAGGATGCGCTGGAACACCTTGAATCCGCTCTCCGCTCCCTCTCCGGTCTCGCCTCCAGCCTTCGCGAAGGCAACGGTTTGACCGGTCAGGAACAGCGCGACCTCGAACGCTCGCTCCTCCGATTCCGCGCCGAACTCCGCGAAGCCGGAGTGCTGGCCGACCAGGGCCTGGCGTACTGCCAAAACTGGGTCCAGCAATTGAACCCGCCACCAAGCTATCAGCCGAACGGACTTTCTACAACAGTAGTTGAGTCCCGCAACAAGGTCTCCCTCGAAGCTTAACCCGCCATGGGAAGCCTGTTCACATCGATGACCTCCACGGCAGGCGCCATGAAGGCCCTGCAGCGCTCGCTGGGTGTCGTCCAGAACAACATCGTCAATGCCTCTACTGTGGGCTATGCCCGTCAGGAAGGCAGCCTGATTGCCAATCCGTTCAACCCGAACACGAACTCGACCTCTGGAGGAGTCAGTTCGGGCCCCATCCTCTCCTCTCGGGACGCCTTTGTCGAAGCCTCGGTTTGGAAAACCCAGCACCGCAGCGGCTATGCCGATGCGATGCGAACGAAGCTGACCGAAATCGAACGAACCTTTCCGCTGACAGCGGATACCGGAATTTCCGGTGAACTCGACCGGTTTTTCGCCTCGGTCTCGCAATGGTCGGTTTCACCCAACGACTCGGTCTCCCGCCGCCAGATCCTGGATCGTGCCGGAGCCCTGGCCCAATCTTTCAACCAGACCGCTATCGAGCTTGGCGATGCCGGCGGCCGCGCTGGCGGCGAATTGACCAGCACCGTACAGAAGATCAACCGTCTTACTACAGATATAGTTTCATTGAACAAGCAACGCCGGGAAAACCTCGCCAGCGCCAACGACGCCGGGCTCGACTCCACGCTCCACTCCAAGCTCGAAGAGCTCTCGCAATACGTAAACTTCACAGCCCTGCCTCAAGAGGACGGGTCTGTTTCCGTCTTCATTGGGGGCCAGACCGCGGCCGTGATCGGCGATCACCAGTGGCCGATCTCGGTGGGCAACGCCGGCGGGACTTACCAGATCCTCGATTCCGACGGCGCCGACATCACCAGCCGTATCGCCGAGGGCAAGCTCGGAGCGCTCCTCCAATTCACCAACACATTGTTGCCCGACTACAAAGGCCGCCTCGACACGTTGGCCCAAGGGTTCGCCGATAGTATTAACAACGTGCTCAACGGCGGCATAGATCTGAATGCTGCAACGCCTACCGTCAGCCTCTTTGCCTACAACGCAACCATCGGCGCCGCGTCGACCCTCTCGATTACCGGCATCACCGGCGCAGAACTCGCCGCGGCGAACCCCGGCGATCCGGGCGGCAACGGGAACGCTCTCGATCTGGTAGACCTCCAAAATTCCGGAATCTTCAGCGGCCTCACCTCGGCGCAATACTATGCCGAGTTGACCTCCGATATCGGCGACCGGCTGAACACAGAAACCGAAAACGCCAGCCTCCAGCGCCAACTGCTGCTCCAGGCGCAGAACGTCCGCGCGGAACTCTCCGGTGTCGACATCAACGAGGAAGCAACCAAGCTGCTGCAACTCCAAAAGGGTTTCCAGGCCGCGGGCCAGGTCATGTCGGTGCTGAACAGCCTCACCGAGACGCTACTCAACATGCTCCACTAAGGCACCCTATGCTTTCCTCCCTTAACGCCAAACAGTCCGCCTTTATCGAGGACTTGAACCGGATTCAGAAACGGTCCGAGCGCGCCCAGAGGGAACTCTCCTCCGGCCTCCGGATGAACACCATCTCCGACCATCCCGATCAGATCGGCGTGCTTCTCCAATCGCGGGCCGAACTGGCCGCCACCGAACAAACCCGAACGAACCTGAGCCGGGCCAAGACCGAAGTCGACACGGCCGAGGTGGCCCTCCAGAACAGCATCAAGTCTCTCGAGAGGATCCGGGTCCTCGGGGCACAAGGCATGACGGGCACCGCCTCCACCAGCAGCCGCACGGTCATCGCGGGCGAGGTCGAAGCCCTGTTTCGTCAGTTCGTCAACATCGCCAACACCACCATCGACGGCCGGTACATCTTCGCCGGTTCGGCCGATCAGGCTCCGCCCTATGACGTGGACCTCAACAACCCCTCCGGCGCCACGCCGTATGCGGGCGGCAACGCTACCCGCCAGATCCGCGACGCGTCCGGCGTCCGGCTCTCGATTGCCCGGACCGGCCAGGAGATCTTCGATTCAGCCATTCCAGCGCGCAATACATTCACCGCGGTGAACAGCCTCCGCACGGCGCTTCTGGCCGATGACGATGATGCGATCACTACCGCGATGGCCGATATCGGCACTTCGCTCGAGCACCTGAACGAGCAGCTAGCCTTTTATGGCGCGACTCAAAACCAGATCGCCCAAGCGGCATCGGCCGCCGACACCAAGATTCTTAGCCTCAAAACTCAAATCGCCGACACCGAGGGCGCCGATCTGGCCGAATCGATCCTCGAGTTGCAGGACACGGCGACCCATCGCCAGGCGGCGCTCCAGTCCAAGGCCCAGGAGGACCGCCGGACCGTATTCGACTTCCTCTAAATCCGCCAGACGATCAGCTTTCGCTCCGTCATCTCCTCGATGGCGTAGTGCGGGCCCTCGCGGCCTGTACCGCTCAGCTTCACACCGCCGTAGGGCATCTGATCGGCCCGGAACTGCGGGACGTCATTGATCAGGAAACCTCCGACCTCGACCTCCCGGGCTGCCCGGAAGGCCTTTTGCAGATCCTTTGTGAAGATGCTTGCTTGCAGGCCGTAGGCGCTATCGTTGACCATGCCGATGGCTTCGGCCAAGTCGCCGAATGGGTTCACGCCGGCCACCGGCCCGAACGCCTCCTTCGCCAGAAGTTTGGCGGTCGATGGCAGATCGGTTACCAGCGCTGGCGCCATTTGCGAACCTTGCCTCTCGCCACCCGCCACCAGCCGGCCTCCAACCGCGACGGCTTCCTCAATCCATTCCGATACTCTCTCCGCTTCTCCTTCCGTTATCAGTGAACTCACGTCGGTGGCCTCCTCGAGCGGATGGCCGCGGCGAAGCTTCTCGGCGCCGGCTGCCATTCGGTCGACGAACGAACCGAACAACCGCTCCTGGACGAAGATCCGCTGTACCGAGATGCAGACCTGCCCCGAATGGGCGTAGGCTCCGCTAACGCATAGCGGGACCGCCAGATCGAGATCGGCATCTGCTTCGACAATAACCGCTGAATTGCTCCCCAGCTCAAGTGTCACCCGCTTCAGGCCTGCGATTTCCCGCAGACGTGTACCAACCTCCGGGCTGCCGGTGAAGGTCACCATGGCGAGGCTGGGATGGCGGGCCAGCGCCTCTCCGAGCTCGGCGCCTGGCCCTGGGACCACGTTCAGCGCTCCATCGGGAAGCCCCGCTTCGGCGAAGAGCCTTGCCAGTTCCAGGGCGGACACTGGAGTCGCGGAGGCCGGTTTATGAACCACTGCATTCCCCGCAGCCAGCGCCGGCCCGATCTTGTGCAGCGACAGGTTCAGCGGAAAGTTGAACGGCGTGATGGCGCCGATGACGCCTATCGGCTCCCGAATCACCATCGCCATTCGCCCGGCACCGTGAGCGGAGGCGTCCATTGGAACCTCTTCGCCGGCGAACGCCAGGGCCTCAGTGGCCGAAAAAAGCAGCGTCCCGGCCCCGCGTGTAACTTCCAGCCGAGCCTCCTTGAGCGGCTTGCCGCACTCAGAGGCGATGATCCTCGCGAACCAGTCGGCGTTTTCCAGAAGCCGGCGCCGGACGTCCAAAAGGATCTCCGCACGGCGAGCCCGTGTCAGTGACCGCATTTCCCGGAACCCTCGCTGCGCCGCCTTGACGGCTTCATCAATCATCGCGGCATCGCCCGTGTGAACCGTGGCGAATACCGCTCCGTCGTAAGGGGTACGGATTTCCCGTACCGCCGTTCCACTGCGGAACGTGCCGCCGATGAACAACCGATAGTCCATACCGTCAGCCTATCGCTTTACAATTGGGGATGGTCTCCCTCGCCAGCCTTCTTATTGCACTCGCCATTGAGCCTGGAGCCCTTCCACGACAATGGCGCCCCAGCGGACCGAACTGTATCGAAGTCCCCGAATGGCAGGTTCACGAGTACAACGCCAACCTGTACATCATCCGCGAGAGCGGCTGCACGAACTACGAAAAGCCCTTTCTTTATCTGTTTCTTGGCGAGGGCAAGGCGCTGCTCCAGGATACCGGCGCCGGAGAGACCGATGTCGACCGGCTGATCCCGAGCCTTCTGCAGCAGTGGGCGAAGAAGGCCAACAAGCCGGTGCCGCCGCTCTTGGTCGTGCATTCCCATTCGCATGGCGATCATGTGTCCGGTGACAAGAAATTGGCGGCTCTTCCTGGAGTGACGGTTGTTGCCGCCAAGCCCGAGGCGATCGAGTCCGCGCTCAACATGAAAGGCTGGCCGACCCAGTTCGGAACGATTGATCTAGGCGGGGGCCGGATTTTGGACGCCATTCCGATCCCCGGTCACGATACGGCCGATCTGGCACTTTATGACCGGCAAACCGGACTGCTGCTAACCGGCGATACGCTCTATCCGGGCCGGCTTTATGTTCGGAACTTCCCGGCGTACGTGGAGAGCATCAACCGGCTGGTTGAATTCACCAAGGACCGTCCCGTGGCCCATGTTTTAGGGACGCACATTGAGCAGAGCCGGACGCCATTCGTGGACTACAAGGTCCGCACAATCTATCAGCCGGATGAGGCTGTGTTGGAACTGTCGCGGGGGGACCTGTTGGAGCTTCAGGCCGCGCTGGCGGCAATGCAGGGCAAGCCGAGGCGGCAGGAGCTTTCGCGGTTCACGGTCTTTCCGCGCGTCTCGCTCCCGTAAACAGCAAGCACGATCAAGCGGCCCCAATCTAAACGCCCTATTCTGTTCAAGACAGAATGACCGTAAGCAACAAAGCCCTCTGGTATATCGAGAGCCACCTTGGCGAGGAGCTCTCCGTTGAGACGATCGCGGCGGCGTGCCATGTCTCGCCCTTTCACCTTTCGCGGGCCTTCCCGCTTGCAAAAGGCTTGCCTTTGGCCGCGTATGCGCGGGTTCGGCGATTGAGCGAAGCGGCCAAGCAGTTGGCGAATGGCGCTCCGGACATTCTGGCACTTGCCCTCGACGCCGGGTATGGCTCGCACGAAGCCTTTACCCGGGCGTTCCGGCAGCAGTTTGGAATGGCGCCTGAGCAGGTTCGCGCCCAGGCCGCTCTCGACAACTTGAAACTTATGGAGCCTCTTAGAATGAACGACCTAGCAGTTACAGAGATTGCCCCGCCGCGCATGGTGGATGGCCGGCCCCTTCGGATTTTTGGCATCAGCAAGCGGTATCGCGATAATGCGGCGATTCCCGCCCAATGGAGCGACTTCACGCCGCATATTGGGCACATTCCGAATCAAGTTGGCAATGTGGCTTACGGCGTTGTTTCGAACACTGATGAGGCCGGAAGCTGCGATTACCTTTCCGGCGTCGAAGTCTCCGAGTTCCCGGCTGAGCCGGCGGAGTTTTCGCGGTTGGAGATACCGGCCCAGCGGTATGCCGTTTTCGAGCATAAGGGCCATATTTCCGGCATCGGTGCGACGTGGAAAGCCATTTTTGATCAACTCCACGGCCCGGAGTTCAAGCCCGGCGAAGGACCTTCATTCGAGCGATACGACGAGAGGTTCGATGGCCGCACGGGCTTGGGCGGGCTGGAGATCTGGATCCCGGTCCTGGGTTGATTCACTCGTGGCGGAGCGCTTCGAGCGGGTGCACGGTCGCGGCTTTGAAGGATGGCGTCGAGGCCGCGATCATCGCTACTACCGCTAACACCAGAGGGGCGGCGGTCAGGACTACTGGGTCGAAGCCGCTGACTCCGAATAGCTGGGCGGAGATGGCCCGGCCGGCTCCGAGTGCGGCAATGGCTCCGACAATTGCTCCGGCTCCGACGAGGAGGAGCACTTCGCGGAAGACCAGGCGGAGGATGCTGCCCCGGGTCGCGCCGAGGGCCATGCGGATGCCGAACTCGGTGGTGCGGCGGCGGGTGAGATAGCTCAGGACGCCATAGAGGCCGATGGCGGTGATGAGCAGAGCCAAGGCGCCGAAGGCAACGGCGAGGCCGGCAATGAGGCGATCGGTGACGATGGCGGCGTCGACCAGTTTCTCCATGGTCCGAATGCCGTAGACCGGAAGGAGGGGATCGGACTGGGCCACGACGGCGCGAATGGCGGTGGCGGCGATGGGGCTGGTTGAGCGGACGAAGAAGGTCGCCTGGCTGCTTCTTGGCCGTCCTTTTTGGAACTGTTCGTAGGGCCGGAAGAAGGTCGGCTTGACGGCTTCGCGGAGCGATTGATGCCGGGTGTCGGCGGCGACGCCAACGATCTCGATGTCGAGGGGAACATTGCCCGCTCCGATGGAGATGTGACGGCCGAGGACGTTTTCGCCGGGCTTGAGGAACCGTTTGACGAAGGCCTGGTTGACAACGGCGACCTTGGGGGCGTCGACGGAATCGCGGTCGTCGATGGGCCGGCCGCTGATCATTGGCGTACCGATGGTTTGGAAGTAGCGAGGACCGACCGCCATGGTGTTGCAGTCCATGTTTTCCTCTTCGCCGGCGCGATAGCCCTCGAGCTGGATGTTGCTGCTGGAGGTTGAGTTCTGGAGCGGCCCGAACTCGGCGACAGTCACTGATTGTACGCCGGGGAGGGCGGCGAGGCGCTGTTGAACGTCCTTGGTGAACTGGATGCCGCGGGCGGGGTCGTAGCCGGCGGTGCCGGGGTTCATGGTGAAGACGGCCAGTTCGGTGGCCTTGAAACCGGGGTCGAATTGGAGCAGGTTGGCGAGGCTGCGGGAGAACATACCGGCAACAGTGAGAAGGACAAGTGACAGGGCGACCTGGGCTCCGACGAAGAACTGGCGGGCGTGGCCGGTGCGGCGGCGAATGGCGGGACGGGAGATCTGCCAGGCAGGGACCATACCGGCGAGCAGGGTGCAGAGGCCGGCGAGGAGGGTGGAGAAGGCCAGGACGGGGAGACTGAGTTGGGCGTTGAGCCAGCCATCGCCGCCGTCGTCATCACCGGAGATGGTTCGTACGAGCAGTTGGACGAGTACGGGCGCAAGGGCGGCTCCGATCGCGGCTCCGGTGAGAGTAATGGTGGCGTTTTCGACTAGGAGCAGTTTAATGATCTGGCCGCGGGTAGCGCCGATGGAGACGCGGATGGCGATTTCGCGGGCGCGGTTGACGCCGCGGGCGAGGAGGAGGTTGGCGAGGTTGGCGCAGGCGATGAGGAGCAGCAGGGCCACCATGATGAGGAGGACGACGAGGGGTTCCTGCCATTGCCGTTTCAGCTCGTTGAGGCCGGAGGAGGCCGGGGCGAGGGATAGGGTGGAGCTTAGGATTCGTTGACGGGCATTTGCGTTGGTTACGCGGGCCTGCTCGACGTGATCGCGGAGGACGGTTGCGAAGAGGGGGTGAATGGTGGCGGTATCGCCGTTGGCGGGGAGGCGGCCGAAGATGGTAAGCCAGCGGTAGCGAACGCTGTCGAGATTGCTGGCCCAGCCTGGCGTTAATGATTGCCTCATTGAGATGGGCAGGTAGACTTCGGGGTCGTCTCCGGAGAGGATGCCGTGGAAGCGTTCGGGGGTGACGCCGACGATTTCGAAGGGTTGGCCGCTGATGGTGATTTTCTTGCCGACGGTGTTGGGGTTGGCGCCGAAGCGACGTTGGAAGTAGCCGTGGGAGATGACTGCGACGGGATTGCCGCCGCGGACGGAGTCGTCGGACTGATTGAAGAGACGGCCGGCGAATGGCGCGAGTTTGAGGGTGTCAAAGAAGTTGCCGGAGACGATTTCGACACGGACGCGTTCGGCGGCGCCGTCGGCGATGAGCTGGCTGGAGGTGCTGGAGCGGGCGGCGATGCCTTGCCAGAGCGGAGAGCCATCGCGGAGGCGGGTATACATGGGGTAGGAGTAGACGGTCTCGGAGTTGTCACTGCTGACGCTACCGGGGAGGCTGAAGTTATCGGCGTGGAAGACGACGAGTTGTTGCGGATCGGGGACGGGAAGGGTGCGGAGGAGGACCTGGTAGAAGAGGGAGAAGACGGCCGTCGTGGAGGCGATGCCGAGTGCCAGGGTGCAGACAGCTATGGCGAAGAAGCCGGGCTGGCGGCGGAGGGACCGGAGGGTGAAGACGGCGTCCTGGAACATGAAATCTGAGACGCTAGCGGACCGCAAATCGTTTGCTTGCTTCTTCGCCCAATTCGAAAAATTGCTTGCGTTCGGCATCGTTGGCGAATGGCAGGTTCGCGTTTTTATAGTAGTCGAGCTGTTTTTGCCAGCGGGCGGCGAGGGTGGCGCGCATGGCGGGGTCCGGGATCGTGTTGCCGATGTAGATGGGGTTGGTGTGTCCTTGGACCTGGATTTCGCCCGTCACCTTTTTGAGTTGGGCGTGGGCGGCGAACCAACCGGGCTGGGATGGCGCCTCGAGTTGGAGGGTCTTGCCGCTGTTCGCCGTGGCGATTACTTTGCCGTTGTGGATGAGATCGAAGGATTCGATGGGCAAGTGGAAACTGGCTTTGGCGCGGATGACGTTGTTTTCCAGAGCGATTTCGACGAGCGGGCCGTTGGAAACTGTGACCTCGCCTTTCTTGATTCCGGCGGCCCAGGCGGTGTAGGCGGATTGGCCGGCCGGGGCTTTCACTAGAGTTCGCTCGGGTCCGGCGAGCGGGATGTACCTGGGCCAGGGAGAGGTGCGGCCGAGGTGGACGGGGAAGTCACTGCCGGCAATGCCGGTGATGCGAAAGCCGGCGTTGAGGAGTTCGTACCATTCGGTGGTCCAGAGTTTGCCGAATTGGAAGACTTCGAGGAAGTCGAGGTTGCCGAGGGCGAGGTCCATGAGAAGCGTCGAGTTGGGCATGGAGCCGTGGAAGTGAGCGAAGCCGGTGAGGGCGTTGACGGCTTTTCCCTTCTTGAAGATTTCGGCGGGCCAGGGGGCGGCGGCGGGCTGGTTTTCGTACATGGTTCCGACGCTTAGCGGGCGGATGAGCTGATTGCCGCCGAGGAGGTTGATGTGGCCGTAGTACTCGGAACGGGACTCGTGGCCGGAGCGGATGGAGTAGCCGTTGCTCTTGGCCTCGCCGGCTGGACCGAAGGCGTATTGCGGGGCGGCATCGATCTGGCGTTGAAGTTGGAGGAAGTTGGCTACATTGAGGTCTTCGGCTTCCATGAATTTCAGGAACGGTACGTTGTCGGCCATGGTGCGCGGGAGATGGATGTGATCGTCCCCGGAGAGCCAATCCTTGGTGGACTCGTTCCAACGGGTGAGCTGGATGAAGATGGCCTTTGTCTCGCCGGGCTTGATGACGAAGGAGGTGTCGACGGGGGTGAAGAAGGTGCCGCGATGGGCTTCGATACGGTAGTTGCCGGGGGGCAGGTCGAAGGTTGCCTTGGTGCCTAGGAGGAAGAAGTGGAACTGGTCGTTGTGATCGACTTCGAGCGTTTGCGGGTTGGCGTTTTTGCGCCAGAGGGTATCGCGGTAGAAGAGGTCGAGCTTCAAGGGGAGAATGGCATCGACGGGGTGGAGGCGGAAGGGGCGGTTGTCCTTGAAGAGGTAGATGCGCGTGGGGAGATTGGTTTGGATCTCGAGCTTGGCGGCATTTTCGAAGTGGCGGAGCTGCGCGAGGGCGAGGGTTACGCCGAGAGCGAGAAACATCCATAGGCGGGGCATGGGGTTAGGGTATTTCATTTTCCGCCGTTGGTGTGTCCGGCAATCGCCTTTGCGCGGACACACGTAGGGTTGGAGCCATTTTGGGATATTCAAAGATGTCAAAGATCTGTTGCGGACTACCAACGATGGTGTTTGCCAAGATTGGTCAGCCGCAGATTAACGCAGATGGACGCGGATTTTAGGTTTGTTAGTATTCGTTTTCGAGTTCGGGGAGGAAGAGTTCTAGGTCGTCGCGGAGACATTTGCGGAAGGTCTCGCGGCTGATGAACTGGCCTCCGGGGGCGATGAATTTGCACTCGAATTCCTGTTCGAAGTCCTCTTTTGCCATCGATTTGCGGATGGCTTCGATGGCTTCCGGTTTCATGCGCGGGCAGCGATCAAGGGAGCCTTTTATCTTTTTCCACGGGTTGGGTTCGACGTGCCACTGTTCGTAGAAGTAGCCGGTTTGGCCGTTGGGTGTACTTAGCAAGATCATTGTTCCGTTGGAGACGGTTAGCATCGGTTCGAGCGCTTTGAAGACGCTCTCGCTGGCGAAGGCGGCTTCGTCGACGACGATTAGCCGGGGCGCCGAGAAGCCTCGGATGGTTTCTTCGCTGTCGGGCAACGAGATGATTTCCGAGCCGTTGGCGAGCCGGAAGCCGTCGCACTTGTTGGGCGGCGGCAGGATTTCCAGATCCAGTTTTCGGGCCATTTTACGGGCCTTTTCCATGATTTGTCCGGACTGGCGGCCGGAAGCGCTGGCCAGCAGGATGACGGCGTTGTCATTGTGGACCGCTTCGTGGAGTACACGGACGGCGACGGCGGTGGACTTGCCGGTCTGGCGCGGGGCCAGGATCAGCATGCGGTTTTCGGTTTCGGTCAGGATCTCCTGCTGGAACTCGTCGGCGTGGAAGTCGAGGGCGGTTTGGGCCCAGTCGAGGATGCTGGTCCATTCGACGGGTTCGGGTTCCGGCTCGGGTTCCGGTGCCGGTTGAAAGTTTTCTTTCAGCGGTTCTTCGGAGGCGGTGACGACGTAGGGACCTTCGGAAAGGGTGCCTTCGCGGGGTTCGGCGTCCTGGGTTTCCGGGAGGTCCGGATGCTGCCGGCCGTTTATTATCAACGGGTTTTGGGTTGATCCGCTGGTGGCGGCGCGGCGCTCCAGGCGGAGGAGGCTGCGCTCCATCTGATCGCGCTGGCGGGCGAGGAAGTTGACGCGGGCGTTGTTGCGTTCGATGGTGCCGCCGTCGGTGGTGGCCTTGTTTTCGGCCATGAGGTTGAGTTTGGCGTTGTCCTTCAGCTTCGGAAAGCTATTGGAGATGCCGGCGCGGACTTCGAGTATGTGGTCGTTTTTGGCGGCCTGGAGACGGAAGGTTTCCCAGAGATTGCCGGCCATTTGATGGACGACGGTCTGTTCGTAGAAGCCCATGGGCTGCCAGTATTCGATGAGCTGATTTTGGAGTTCGGTGAACTCGTCGACCGATTCCCCGGGCAGCATGAAGCCGCGGGTGGAGTAGAGGCCGTGTTTGTAGCGGGCGGTTTGCGAGCGGAACATCCCTTCGGGCGTTTTCGGGCCACGGGATTTGGCGCCGTTAATCCGGGCGGATTCGGAGCGGTTCGGCTTTTGGTCATTTGATGCCATACTGAGCCCACTGTACAGGGTGGGTTGGCAACAACTGCTGGGACGGTAGGTTGGCGGATTGGGGGCAAGCTGTTGATACCGTTAGGGTTGTTGAATTGAAGATTTTTCAGGATGTATAGGGAACGTCAAAGATCTCTCCAGCATTCCGGCGCGAAAAGGCTGGGGAGCGAGGCGAATTCGACCGCCGAAAGGTGGAGAGATCGCTCGATAAAGATCACAACACTCTACGGGACAGACGTCGACGGATTATCCTGGCTCAACGAAGGTCAAAATCGGATATAGGTTCTCGTCAACGAAGAACTGTGGGCGGATTAACCGGTCCCCGACGAGGGCATAAGCGTCCCAACACGGCTGCCTGCTTGCGATTCTCACTGTTTGGAAGGAATAAGAGAAAGCGAGTACGCCATCGAAGGTAGCGTACCTACCGCTGCACAACTCGCCAAAGATGGTGGCACCCCACCGCGCGAAGCGGGCATCAAGCAATCCCCTTTGATGACGTTGGCGTTACCCTAAGCTGCTGAATGCGCGATAAGTCAATGGAGCTCGGGCACCAGCCCATCCTCAACTTTAACTTTCGAATGCTGGCGACATGTACAGAATTGCAGCCCGTTCCCAGAACGGGACTTCAGGCCCTTCAACTTCCGGAAAGCGCGTAATCCGCCTGAGATCGGTGGACGAGCCGATTTGTCGGGACTGATCCGCGCGCTTCGGCCTCGGCGTGGGGGTGTGGATTCCTTTAGGTTCCGACCATGCAGGGAGGGGGCGTCGCCGTGGCCTCAGACTAGCGCGGATCAGTTGAACCCTATTAATAGCTGCTGTAGAAACTGCACGTGCAAACACGGCATGCGCCTTTTATGCCAGATACTCGATACGATGCTTACTCACAGCGGTGCCAGAGATGAAAGACGGTGATCTCAGTTGCAGGACCCTTGCCGTCGGGCCAAGTGAACGCACGATGATGTTTGGAGACGTAGATTGCCTCAGCCTCCGCGCAGGCGGCGGCTCCAGTCTCTACGCAAAGCTGGAGTTCCTGGACAACAGCGAGTGTGGGCTTTCTGACGGGTGCTATCATAGCCGGAACGAGGTGCCCGGCGATGTTTCTGCCGTTGCGGACGTAGGCCAGCATCATTGCATCTTGCATCGTCCAGGCATAGTCGCCATTTACAAACCGAATCAGGCCGTCGTCGCAATATGCGCTCCCGGCGGAATGCTCTGTGTCGACGGGCTTGCACTCGACAAAAAGGGCGTCATGTGAGGAAACAACCGGGCGCGGATCCGTTTCAGCATGGCGGAGTTTGAAGGACAAGTCCGGTGTCTTCGCGAGCTTCTGCCCGTTGTAGTTTGTGACCTCAGCATGGCGAACAACACGGTCATAAAGCGTGGAGTTGAAACCTTTGATTTCGCCTGTCTGGCGGAGGTCGTTCTCGAGTACGTTGAAGAGCTGTTCCGTAATGCGATCTTCCCGCTCTGTGGCCAACGGGAAACCTCGATCTCTCAGCTTCTCGAATGCCTTCAATAGCACCCGCCGAAGCAGGAGGATTACCGGCAGGCCCAAACGTGGATGCGGGAGGTGGTATTGATCTGATCTCACGCCAAGTGTGAAAAAGCCATTTGTGCCCCGCATCCTTATGGGTGCTCCGGGAGCCCGAATGACCCCAAACGTTCGCGGATGATGTGTTGTGCGCAGAGCCGCGCGCGGGTTTTGGTCCACCACCGGCGTTGGTTCAACAGGCCGACAAGGAGGCCACGCTTACCGGATGCGTGGAGTATGATCCGGCTGCAGCCGCGTTGGTTCGCTGCTTCCATCGCCTTTCCCATCAGGGCGGAATTGACCGGGATCGAATAACCCTCGCGGGAGACGGAGAAGAAAACCCAAGGTTCCCGCCAGTCTGTAGGCTGAAAGGTTGACTCAGCTACAGCCGCATGTTCGGCACAGACGTCGAAATACGGTTCTAGCTCGCTTCGCAAAGCGTCCAGAAAGGGTTTGCGCGTTTCGGCGGTCGTCCGCTCAAGTGATGCTTTTCCGGCCTTTCGATATGCTGCCGCGGAGAAGAGTGTGTCCTCGGCGACTTGGACCGCGGCAGGGTTGAGACCGTATAGCCGGAAGATAAATTTGTTGAGGTCGGCCCGCGGCTCGACGCAGTCAACCTGAAGCCGATGGGTAAGGCTGCTGATGTCAGCTTTCTCCATTTCAGATAGGTTCGCGATGTCCGGAAATGGAAGCGCGTCGAACTCCCCCTTGTTGAATGTCTGCCTGTCAAATCCGCTCCTGCGGCTAGTCATCAGGCAAAAATAGTCGAACAAAGTGGAGTGGGCCAGCAAGTAGATGAGCCCTGCCAGCGTATCTGCTTGGGGATGGCCCGTGCACGAATAACCGTAATAGCTTTGCGAAAAGGCCACCGGATGACTCAGAACATATGCCCGCGGCCGCACAACGTTGTCGCCGGGTGATTGGGGGATGATTACCAGTGGTGCCTGGAAGAGTTCCTTTCGTCGGGGCATGTGAGCGCTGCTGTGCCCATTAGAATCTCTGCCGTAGAGTTCCGCATATGTCTTCGGCGGAGTGGCTCCGAGCAGTGTCTGCGCGGATGACGTAAGCACCGGAAGCTCTCCCAGAAAATCCACGAATTTCTGGGGTGATTCGGGTGAGCGATTGTAACCTTGCCCAGTTTTTTTACCATCCGGATCCCAATCGGTCCAGAAACTCTTTAGAGTCTGCCCGCCGGCTGTCGAAAGAACGTCAATGAGCTCGACGTCTAGCCAGGTACCGAACGCGAGGGTCTTGAGAATCCACGGCTGTTGTTCGACTCGGGCTGTGCTGATTGGCTGGGCGGCCTCATAGTCGATGCGGAAGCGTCCGGAGCCGTTTAGTTCTGGCTCTTTGACCGGTGCGGCATAGTAGAAACGATGATCGGGACCGGGCACACTGTTTCGAGCGAAGACGATACAGAAAGGGATGTCCACATCGCGCCACACGGCGGACTTTCGTAAATCGGCTCCATTGACGAGACCAGTGACTTGGATACTTCGCAATACGGACCGCCAAGCTTCAAATCCTCTTCCCGACGTCCGCCCGAAGAGTCTCGCCGGCATGGCCAGCGCAATGACCGCCGCTTCCTTCGCCCATTCCATGGCACGCCATAAAAAAGGCAAGTCTGGATTCTTGTCTGGGTTTTGATATCCAGCCGCAATATCGTTCAATCCGCGACTCGTAAGCACACGCTGCCCAATCCCGGTGAAAGTCTTATTCAACTCGTCGGTGAGTGACTTCCCGTTCTCCTCATCGCCGTTGTCGAGATCGTCCTTGCTGTCGCGCAATCGCGTCCAGGGAGGATTGCCGATAACAATGTCGAATGAGTTGTCGAAATGCTGGGGAACCTCCGGGCCCAGGCTGCCGAGAGGAAACGTTGTCGCCTCGCCCTCGTCCACGCCGAAGCGATAGAGTACTTCACCGCGCAGATTGCGAGGGAATTTCAGTGCTTGCGGCGGTCGCGGACTACCGTTTAGCTCAATCGCCGTGATGTAGAGCGCCAAAGCTGCCAACCGTAATGCCGATTCGCTTATATCAAAGCCTCGCAATTGGTTGTAGAGAATGTTCTGGATGACCGCAGTCTTTGGCCGCTCGTTATGTGCAACCCAATGTTCACGTACGAGGCGACGGAACGCGAGTACGAGAAAAATGCCAGCGCCACATGAGCTATCCAGAACTCGCGTGCTTGTCTTGTTCTTGGTTGCGTCGAACGCTTGTTCAACCATTAACGTCGCAATCATTCGGGGTGTGTAGTGAACACTCGTGTCACGCGCCGTCCGCGGGTCCGCGCGGTGACTGAAGCTCTCATAGACTTGGCTGAGTACCCCGACTGGGATGTGGGCGAAGTCCAAGTCGCCCCAGTCAAGTTCAGTCTGCACTGCGTCTCCGGTCGCGCGCCAACCACGCAGAATCGCGTCGAGGTGGACGAAGACCCGCTTTCCGGCCAAGCGTTCCGCGCGCCGAAAAAAGAGGAGATACTCGGCCTCACGAGCCTCCCGGTTGTTGGCGGGAATGGATTCGTCAACGAGCGGTAAGAAGTCGCCGTTGAATGTTGCATCGAGCCAGGCAGAGGTTTGCGCTGCCTTCTCGGCAGAGGAGAACGCATCTTTCAGTTCGCCAGCGCTCTGGCAAATCTGGTGACACTCGGTTTCCCGAACAATGTCGCGATCGATGAGGAATCGGAAGAATAACACTCGACCCGCCATCGACAGGACCTCAAGCGCATCCAGTTTCCCCTTGCCATTCGCAGGCACGAACTCGGTGGTCATGCGGGTTAGCAGGTCGAAGATCTTGTTAAATACGTAGTCGACACCACTTACCCGGTGATTTTCTTCAAATGTTCCGTGCACCAGGCTCTGGAAGAACAACGGTGCCTCTGCGCTCCGTTCCTCAACAATCCTTACCGGACGGGAATCCGGGGTCTCCTTGAATCCAATAGGGAACACTTCAAGCGAGCCGGGCCGGAGGACACCAAGCCACGCTGGATCGCTGCGATTCGCAAGTTGCTTGCGTAGAGTCGCCAGTGAAGCAGCGTCACTCCTGACGTCGCCGCTGGCGTCCACCAAATAGAGCAATGCCGCCCCTTGGTGTTCCGCGACGGCGGTGAGAGCCGGCGCATGGTTACTTTGCTTGGGAAGCAAGTCAAGATAGTCCAGTTGCTCGGCAGAGGTGAGCCTTTCATCAAGCCTGATGACGCCTGAGATACCGTACTGTGCCAATCGGTCAGACAGCGGTAAGCCGGAACTGGGCGGATTTGACGCCATTTAGCGAGGAGCCCCCTGGCTACGAATAAGGCCGACATATCTGCCCAGAATTCGAACTAAGCCCGGCGGCCCGCTGCGAATAACGATGTCGGGAAATGCAGGATTGGCTCCACGGAGGACTACTTTCCCGCCGGTTCGAAAAACGTGTTTGAGGGTTGCTTCATCGTCCAGCAACACTGCGGCGATTTCGCCCTCTGCCACATCGTTCTGGCGAGCCATGACAGCTATGTCACCTGGCAGAATTCCATCATCCTTCATGCTGTCGCCTTTCACCCGAAGAGCGAACAGATCGGAACCAGGAAACAGATCCGGCGAAACCGGAACAATCTCGCTTTCATCCTCGCTTGCGAGCCGAGGAAGACCTGCCGCGATGTGTCCGACCAAAGGAATGCCCATCGCGGGGTACTTCTTCAGTTCCAGTCCCCTTGCCTTGCCAGGGAGACGATTGAGCATTCCTTTCTTCTCCATCAGCCGAAGGTGGGATCGCACGGAGTTCAGGCTGGCGAAGCCAAAACGGGCGGCGATCTCACGCTGCGTTGGCGCAATTCCGCGTTTGCGTGACTCGGACTGGAGGAATGACGCAATTTGGCGTTGGCGCTCCGTTGGTAGGGATGCCATAGATCTATATAGTACTGCTCAAAATGACAGTATGCTACTTTTCCTGTGATCGTTGGCGGTGGCCGGTCGCTGATGGGTTTACAGCGGTCGCGGTGCCGATTCGTGGCTGATCGATCTTCGTGGCGAGCGAGTTTCGGCGAAGGCAACTACATACCGAATCGGTACAGCCCCGGCGCGCATCGATTTGCACGCGACGTCACACAAATCTCGCTGTAGATGCACGCGAAAAGGAGCGGAACAGAAGGCATGGCTCTGATCAGAGTGTCCGCGGCAAACACCCGCACGTTGCGTGTGATCCGACCTTGGCGGCCATCGAAGGGATACTGGAATTGTCGGTCAACGCCCAAGGCTCCAAAGTGAAACCGACCTTGGCGACTGGGGCAGGATTGCGACTGAGCCCCCACGCCTCTCTTTCAGCTCCCGTTAGTCGATTACAAACGGCGTTCCGGGAAATCACCGCATCTCGGCCTCGAAAGCGAATACTAGGACCATTCCGCAGGGCTCCTGTCCTCATTCCACCCTGCCGAAGGCGAGCGTGAAGGTTGGTCCGGGGGAGGCGCTGCTTCGCTCCGGTGGCTTTACCGCGGATCCTTTGCGGGATTGGTGGCGGTTTTTGATGTTGCTTCCAGAGGATGGGGAGGGGCGCTGCCGATGGTGGTGGCGTTGAATTGGGCGGCGGGGTTGGGGACATAAGGAACCATTGGGTTCGGTACAATACTGGTTGTGAAATTCGAATGGGACTCGCGTAAGGCGGTCGAGAACGTTCGAAAGCATCAAATTCCGTTCGAAGAGGCGGCAACTGTACTCGGTGACTATCTTGGTGTCACTGTTCCTGACCCCGATCATTCACTTGATGAATTCAGATTTTTATCAGTCGGCATCTCGAACCAGAACCGGCTGCTGATCGTTTCTTATGTCGAGCGTGGAGAGACAATCCGAATCATCAGCGCACGAAAGCTGACGCGCAAAGAGAAGAGTGTCTATGAAGAAAAAAGGCAAAAGCAGCACTGACGAGTTAAGGCCGGAGTACGACATGGCGGAGTTGTTGCGGCGCGGCGTAACCGGCAAACATGCAAAAGCGTACCATGCGGGTTCGAACCTGGTTTTGATTGAGCCTTCGGTTCGGAGTGAGTTCAAGTCCGAAAAGGACTTGAACGATGCGCTCCGGTTGGTTATTGAACTGAGAAGAATCGGTGGAGGGCGGCGTACCGTTCGGCGGTAAGCAGGCCGTTCTAGCGTTAAGCTGTATGGGTTGCCATGGCTTTGACTGCGGGGTGACAAAATTCGGGCCGCACGAGATCGCCGGGCCGCTTGGGGCGGGATGGGGAGGTGTATCGGGCGCGGTTTGAGCGGGAAGCCACTCAACCGGTGTCCGCTTTGGGAATTCGGATTGGAGAATTTGATGTGCCTGCCGACGCAGAGCAAAACATTTCGGCGTGAAAAATCACGGTTGCCAGGTCGAAGCTCCTATGGCTGCCTCGGCGGCAAGAACGGATTTTGAACGTTTTGATCGTTTGGCGAGTGCGTCGAGACGCCTTTTAGTTTCAGAATCGATTCGGATGGAAAGGGGCTCGTTCATCATTCTTGGTGTCTAGTATTACTCTGTTAAGTATGATTGACATCGCCTGACATCGTACTGTATTGATTGGGTATGGAATGGAACGCTCGCGTTTTGAGGAATAGTGTTGCGGATCTCACAAAGTTCCTTGCACCGTTGGTCGCGACGCTAGGCCGGAGCGAGCGTCGGCGCGCTGCGATGAGCTATGTGGAAGGCCTGCTGATGCCTGGGCAGCGCAAATCGATAGAGCCGCTGGCCGCGCGCGTTGGCGTCGATTCGCAGAGCCTGCAGCAACTGCTGACGAG
>Ga0315912_10000505_pt1 | contig 70335 bp, 48 predicted proteins | sample VfabasoilMG_FD_204469 | JGI IMG/M metagenome (GOLD analysis project Ga0315912, IMG submission 204469) | Garden soil microbial communities collected in Santa Monica, California, United States - V. faba soil | ecosystem: Environmental > Terrestrial > Soil > Garden | place: USA: California... | reverse complement strand
AAAGACCTGGAACCAGAAGAAAAAGTCGCGGTGGCGGCACCGGAAGTGCGGACCGTGACCAAGCGGGCGCGGCGCGTACCGCCTCTGGCGCCACCGAGCGATGCCCAGGTGCAAGCCCTGGAGCGCTTTCAGGCCGAGGCTACCCAATACGAGGACGGCGCGCGCGACTACCGCTCGACCTTGACGCTGGTCGTGCGTCACCACTACGAGGAACAGCGCCGCCGCATCCTGGAAGCGCTCGACCAGGAGATCCACGAGGGGCAGCGCCAGGTCAAGGAGTCGCGCGAGGACGCCATCCTGCGGCTGGAGCAATTCGTCGCCAAATATTCCGGGAAGAACTCCGATCCGCAGGCCACCCCGGACGCGATGTTCCGCCTGGCGGCTCTATATGAAGAGCGGGCGCGCGCCGACCAGGACGTCAATCTGGCCGCTGGCCTCGAGCCGGCGATGGCGCTCTATCGCAAGATCATCGAGGGCTTTCCCAACTACGAAGAGCTGGCGGGCGTCGCCTACTACCTCGGGCACGCCTACACCGACGCGGGGCGCATGGACCAGGGGCAGCAGGCCTGGCGTTCACTGGTGTGCAAGAATCGCTATCCCGTCCAGGGGGTCGCGAATGATCCCAGCCAGATCACCGTGGCACTGTTAGCGCAGGATCACGACGAGGGGTTCTGGACCAACTGGTACAATCGCAATCCGATCCCGCTCGATCAACTCCCCGAAGGGCAGAGAAACCTCGCCGCGGGCGGCATCGGCGTGAAGCGGGAAGAGCTGAGTTATCTCGATCCCTACGCCGGTTGCCAGCCGATCCCGCAGAAGATCGCTGCCGGCGAGGAGCCGCGTTACCTGGCGGAGGCCTGGTGGCAGCTCGGCAACTTCCATTTCGATCAGCTCGATCAGGGTGGTCCCTATAGTTTGAACCGTGCCATGAGCGCGTACGAGCGCTCGATGGAGTTCAAGAAGCCGCCGCTCTACGGTGTTGCTCTGTACAAGCGAGCTTGGACTTACTTCAAGCAGCAGCGCTACCACACGGCGGTCGATTGGTTCGTGAATCTGCTGCGCTACGCCGACCAGCAGGAGGCGGAGACGGGCGATCCGGGGGCCGACTTCCGCACCGAGGCATATACCTATATTGCCGGTTCGCTCACGTACGTCGACTTTGACGGGCCCGGAGCGCAAGACCCGAACATCGCTCGCAGCGACGTGCTCGACGTTGAACTCGATCCGGTCAAGGCCGAAGAGAAGATGGCGATCGCCATCAAGCGCGTGCAAGACCCGGAGCTGATCCCTCAAGACAAGAAATGGACCGTCGAGATCTACAAGGCGCTCGGCCAAGAGTTCATCGACATCACGCAGAATCGCAACGCGATCGCCGTGATGGAACTCACGCTGGAGCGCTTCCCGATGGACCGCGATGCGCCCAAGCTCCAGGATCGCGTCGCGACCTTGTACGATCAACTGGCTCGGCTTGCCCCCGACGGCTCCTCCGTGCGCCAGGAGTACACGCGCCAGGCGCTCGATTCGCGCACCAAGCTGGCCGCGTACGTGGGTGCGACGGAATGGACGAACGCCAACCGCGACGACCCGGAGGCGATCCAACAGGCGGAAGGGCTCGCCAAGCGTGGGCTCCAGCGCGCCGCGGCGGACCACACCAACCAGGCGCGAGCGCTGGTGGGGCGAGCACAGCAAACCAGCGGGGAAGCGGAGCAGCGCAAGCTGCTCGAGCAAGCGATCAGCGGTTATCGCATGGCCGAGACCGGCTGGGCTGCGTACATCGATCAGGATCCGGCGGCGCTCGACAGCTACGAGAGCCGGTTTTGGCTCTCGGACGCCCGCTATTGGGTGGTGGTGTTGCAGGTCACGTTGGGCCGCAGTCCAGCGCCGGCGGAGGTCACCGCGGCGCGTGCCGCCGCCATCGATGAACGGGACTCGACCGAGGACAATCGCTATCTGCAGCCCTCGGCGTACTACCTGGTCAGCATGTCGGATCACATGCTCAAGGACGCCTACCGCGAGTACGGAGATAGCGCCGGCTCCCGCGGCATCGAGCCGCGCGAAGCCGTGCAGTTCACGGGCACGGGCGCCGACCGCAAGCCGATTCGCGCGCCGTTGCCGCCGGAAGTAGAGAGCGCCATCGCCGATCGCGACGGCTATATCCAGAGCATCGTGTTCGAGGAAGACCCGCAGCGCAACGGCCAGCTGTACGCGTTTCAGGCAGCGGAATACTACTTCGTGTATGGCCAGTTCGAAGAGGCTCGCAAGCGCTTCCAGCCAATGATGGATGAGTATTGCGGCAAGAACGAGTGGGGCTACAAAGCCTGGGAAAAGCTCATCAGCATGAGCAACTTCGAGGGGGACGGCGCGCGCAGCCGGGCGCTCGTGGAAGGCAAGAGTTGCGCCTTCAACGAAGAGACGCTGGCCGCGGAAGAGGCGCTGCGCAAGCCCGTGCGCCAGGGCGTGGCATACCTGGACGCGCGCCAGCTGTACGACGAAGCGGAGAAGATGGCCGAGGGGCCCGAGCGGGACAAGAAGTGGCGCCAGGCCGCCGCGGCGTACAAGGTGGCACTGGATGCTGCTCCCGATCGAGACGAGGCTCCCGAAGCTGCGATGAACGGGGCGTACGCCTACAAGCAGGTGGGCGAGTACGACAAGGCCATCGAGATGTACCAGCTCTTCATTGCTCGTTACGGCAATGATCAGAAGCTGGCACTGGTGAAGAACGGCGACCCGAAGGCGGAGCCCCCGGTCGAGGCCGATGGCGCCAAGTATGAGGATCGCGTGCGCTTCCTCAAGATGGCATACGACGCGCTGGCCAGCTCGTTCGTGTTGTTCTTCGACTATCCTCAGGCTGCCGGCACCTTCGAGAAGATCAGCCGCACGGAGCATTTTGCCGAAGCGGAACGCCGCGAGGCGGCGCGCCAGGCGCTCACGCTGGCAGCGAGCCTGGGGGACGAATCCGGCATGAACCGCTCACGGCAGAACTTTGCCCGTCTCGGTGCGGCGCCCCGCGATCTGGCAGAGGCAGATTTTGTGATCGCGAGCTCGGCGGTCAAACAATGGGATCCGCTCAGTCCCGATCGCGGCTCGAACCGCGATGCGCGTGACCGTGCCGAGCGAGCGATGCGGGGCTACTACGAGCAGAATTCGCGAAACCCGGTCGCCAACGAGTTCAACGTCGAGGCCGCCTACTGGGTCGCGAAGACCAAGCGGGCTGCCGGAGACCCGCGCGAGAAGCAATGGTGGGACAGCACCAAGCAGGCCTTCGAGGCCTTCCGCGCTTCGGCGGGGGCCCGAGCGGACGGCAGCAGCGCGGCGCTCGGCTCCCGGCAAGCGGCCTATGCCGCCGAGGCCGCCTATCTGCAGCTGGATGAAGCGATCAGTCGTAGCTTCGACTACGACACCGGTCACCAGCGCTATGCCGGCACCACCATCGAGGTGCTCGAGCAGTATCGGCGAGGTGCGGCGCTGGCGCAGGCTCAATACGAGGCCTTGCAACGCGTCGTGGACGACTATGCCTCGCCCGATTGGGCGACGGCCGCGATCGCTCGCCAGGGGTCGCTCTACGATTCACTGCGCACCGGTCTGTACAACGTCCGCGCGCCCGCCCTGAAGATGTTCGACAAGAAGACCGAGGCGCTGCTGCAGCGCGCGGAAAACAGCGACAGTCCCGAGCTCCAGGAACAAGCCGATGCGGTGCGCATGCGCGTCGAGACGGGCTGGCGCGACGCGCGCGATCGCGAGCTCGACAGTGCCGATCAGGTGATGGTGGATCGCTACGGCAACGCCATCAGCCTGGCGCGGCGCTACAATGTGTCCAACCCCGCGGTGGCTCGTGCGACCGGACGGCTCGCGTTCTTCACGGATGTGATCGGCGAAGCCAAGCTGCAGCAGTACACGGGCCGCGTCACCACGCTGGAGTACACGCCGGGCCTGTTCCTGCGCCTGCGACCGGGTCTGGTGACCGCTCCCAAGCCGGAAGGCATGGCGCCGCCTGCGCCGCCGGTGCTGCCGTGAAGGTACCCGCAATGAAGGTGGCACGTCTGATTCGCGCTGGGTCGATCCGAGGCGCCGCTGGTCGCTTCGGCCTGGTGGGGGTGTTGGGGTTGAGTGTGCTGGGGCTGGCGAGCTGTTCGAGCTCCGACGCCAGCAAGCGCGCGAAGACGGCTGCGGACGCCGCGGGCGAACAGGGGACCGAAACGGCAGCGGCAGAAGCGGGCGCTGCGGCGAGGCCGGGACAGCCCGCCATGTCCGAGGCAGCCGCCAGCGCGTACGCTGCCGGTCAAGAGGCGTTCAAGAATGGGGACCTCAACGGCGCCAGCCAGCAGTTCAGCAAAGCCATTCAGAGTGACGCGCGCGCCTATCCGGCGCATGTCGCTCTCGGCGTCGTGCAAGAGCGGCGGGGCGAGGTAGCTCGCGCGCTCGAGTCGTACTCGTCGGCGCTCGCCATCGCGCCCGACTACGGTCCCGGCATTCAGGCGCGCGTGCGCTTGCTGCTCAGCATGGGTCGAGCGGGCGAGGCGGAGACCTTCATGCGCGGCCTGGCCGCCAAGTACCCCGAGAGCGCGGCCGTGCTGGCCACGCTCGCGGAGGTGCTGTCCGCGCGGGGCGACTCCACCTCGGCGCAGGAATTGGCGCAGAAGGCGCTCAAGAAGGATCCGGACTATCGCCCTGCCATGGTCACGCTGGCGCGGGATCACTATCGGGCGCGGCGCCTCGATCTGGCGCTGTACACCCTGGCTGCGATCTTGGATGGCTACGGGCCGGAGAACCCGCCCCGCGACAAGAACAACGCCGACGCGCGGCTCCTGCGCGCATTGATTTTCAAAGAGCAGAGCAAGCGCAAGGCGGCCATCGAGGAGCTCACGACGGTGCTCGGCCTGCGCCCAGATCTGGTCGAGGCCAGGCTGCACCTGGCAACGTACATGCTCGAGGCCGGCAACGCCGGCGAGGCTCGTCCTCTGCTGGAGAAGGCCCTGGAGTACGATCCCTCCAACGTGCTCGTGCATCTGAATCTGGGTGATGCGTACCGGCTGCTCGGAAAGCCCAAGGATGCGCTCGACCACCTGGGCTGGGTCGCTCGCAAGGACCCCGCGATGGCACAGGCCGAGTACAATCAGGGCCTGGTGTACCTGTTTTCGTCGGGCGTCCCCGGGGTGACCGAGGAGCAGGCGATCCAGAAGGCGATCGATGCTTTCGAACATTTCAAGAAGCTCGAGCCCCGCGCGGCGCGGGGGCAAGGCGATGACGTGGACGAGTTGATCGCGCGTGCCCGCAACAAGAAGGCGATTCTGGATGCCATGAAAGAGCAACCGGAGGCGCCGGCGGATGGCGCCCCCGCCGCGGGAGGTCAAGGATGAGACGAGTTCACGGGCTGCGCTGGGCTAGATTGTGCCGTGCCGTACTGGCCTCCTGCCTCGGGCTCACGCTCGGCCTGAGTTCCGTGGCGCGCGCGCAAACGGCCGGCAAGAGCCGGGTCGTCACCATCAGTGAAGTGACGATCGTCGGGCGCATTCAGAAGCCGATCGCCGCGGTCGATGTGAGCCGGATTCAACCCAAGCTCACGTTGGCAGAGCTGCGGCAGCCGTTCCTGCAGCGCATCGAAGCCGCCATCTATCGCTCGCCGTTCTAGTGTCCCGTAACCAAACTCCTTTGCAGAATGCCGCGGCCCCTGACAGGGCGAAGGCCGCGGAAATTCTGCCGCAAGGGCCCACTGTGTTCCGCTCCACTTCCTTTACATTTGTGCCTGTAACTCGCGTTACAGGTCAGTAGAGGTCTGGCGTTGCTCTGGACCTTGTTCTCGGTGCTGGGCGTGGTGGGCCTGATCGGCTTCAGCTACCAACGTCTGGTCGTCCTGCGGCGCTGGGTGCGCTGGGCGGCGCCGTACGTGGCAGCGCGCACGCGCTCCGAAGAAGCGCCGCGCCTCGCGCGCGACGAGCTCGACGAAGCGACCAACGAGCTGCGCTGGCAACTGCAGAAGCCAGCGCTGATCCCACAGGGGTGCGCCAAAGTGGCATTCTGGTTGGGCGCGCTGGCAGCGCTTATGCAAGCTTCTCGGCAGCTGGACGGCGGTGTGGTGCGCGACTGGATCGCACCCTTGCTTTCGCTTTCCAGCGGCTGTTGCGGCGCGCTCGGTTGCACTTTCATCGGGCGCGCGGCCGAGGCTGAGGCGCAACGGTTGCGCGAAGAATGGAACGCTCTTATCCGGCGTTCGACACGGGACGTTGCGACCTAGAGCCGGGGCCGAGGTACATTCATGGACCGCATGAACACCGCCAGCTACGCTCAGTCAACCCTGGATGAAAGAGCAGTGAGAATAGACGCATGACGCAGCAGTCACCCGTGTCATCGAATACCGAGGGAGCCGGCTCGGGACCGCAGCCTGCCGGTAACATGACGGCGGTGATGCGTGCGGTCGCCAGCACGGGGCCCAAGGTGCTGCGCATTGGGATCATCCAGGAGGGCCGTGTCGTCGAGGAGCGCATCATCAAGCAGCGCACCAGCGTCACGGTCGGCGCGAGCGAGAAGAACATGTTCGTCATCCCGGGGGGCGATCTCCCGGCGAACTTCCGCCTCTTCGAGCTGGTGGGCTCCGACTACCATCTGAACTTTACCGCCGGCATGAAGGGCCGCGTGGCCCTGCCGACGGGTCTGTCGGATCTCAGCAATCTGCGCGGACAGGCGGGTGCCGGCAGCCAGGGCGGGCACCAGATTCGGCTCACCGAGGACTCGCGCGGCAAGGTGATGATCGGGGACACGACGTTCCTGTTTCAGTTCGTGGCGCCGCCGCCCATTCAACCGCGCCCGCAGTTGCCGGTATCGGTCACGCGCGGTGCCGCCACCGTGGACTGGCCCACGACCGTGATCGCGGCGTTCTCCTTCCTGGTGCACTTCTCGGCGATCGGCGCCATCTACTCCGACTGGTTGGATCCCGTCGTCGACTACGACGTGAACGTGAGCGGCCTGGTCGAGAGCGTACGCTCCTTGCCGGCGCCGCCCCCCGTGGAGGAGCCCGAGCCCGAGCCGACCAACGAGAAGCCGCAGGCGGAAGCGCCCAAGGCAGAGGCGCCCAAGCCCGCGCAGAAGACACCGCAGCCCACGCCGGGTGTGAAGGAACACGTCAGCAAGGCGCAGGCCGCCGCGATCAGCAATGAGCTCGAGTCACTGGAGATGGCGACGCTGGCAGCGCTCTCCGGCGTGGGTCCGGCGACGGCCAACGTCCTGCGCAACGGTGAGGTGCCGACGAGCGCGCTCGACGCCGCTGCGGCGTCCGAGGCCGGTGTATCCTCGGCGGGGCCGGGAGGTCTGAAGCTCGGCGGTGCCGGCGGCACTGTGCGGCCGGGTGCGACCGGGGGCGGGCTAGCGAGCATTGGTGCCTCCGGTAAGAGCGCCGGTGCTGGCAGCGGTGCAACAGCCGCAGTGAAGGGCCCGCGCGGTAGCGCCGCCGTGGGCGATGCTTCGGTCGCGGGTGGCTCGGTGAGCGACGCGAGCCGGGTAGTGGCGCAAATGCGCGCAGGATTTCGCGCTTGCTACAACCGCGGGCTGGCGGAAAACCCCGACATCGAGGGCAAGATTGCGCTGAGCATCAAGGTCGGTCCGACGGGGAACGTGGCGAGTGTCAGCGCCAACAAGACCGGCAATTTGCCGCAGTCGGTGCTCGATTGTGTGAAGGCGCGGGCCAATTCGGCCGTCTTCTCTGCACCGCAAGGTGGCGCGGCGGTGGTGCAGGTGCCGGTATCTTTCGTGAAACAGTAAGAGATGATGTGGGTCGAGCCGGTCCGCTGAATGCCCCGGGCAAGAGCGGCATCGGATGCGGGATGCCCGAATGGGACAGCCTGCGGGGGAGCCGCTCCACAGCGGCGGTGAGGGGGGTCAACGCTAGAAAACCATTGAGGTTGTTTCGTTGACACCGCAATCTTCGAAGATCAGACTAAAGGGCATGCAAGCGATGAGGAGGGAACGGGCGTGAGCAAGACGGCGAAGTCTCGGCGAGCCGCGGGTGGTTGGGCAACGCTCCAGCCCCGCTCGCGCGTCCTGTCTGCGTCCGTGCTGGCCGCCCTCGTGCTCGGCAGCGCCGGCCGCGGTTGGCTCCCGGAAGCCTTTGGCCAGGACCTGGCAGGTCCCCCGCTCGAGGCAAGGGGCGCAGGAGAGGCCCCCGTCGACCTGTCGCCGCCGACGAGCGCGTCGGACCCGCGCGAGCAGGATCTGTCGCTCGAGCAGCGCCTGGTTCGCGGCAATCAGTTCGTGATGACCATCGAGCGGGCGTCGCAGTCCATCACACGCCAGTTGCAAGCGGCCCGCAAGGACCGGGACGTCGTTCGGGTGCTCTGCCTGACGGACAAACTCAGTCAGGTGGATGTCGCGCTGAGCTCGGCGCAAGATCGCGTGGGCGCGCTGCGCACGGCGGTCGAGCGGGCCGACGCTGATCGTTCACGCCACGAGTACACGGTGCTCGAAGTGCTCAACGATCGAGCGCGCGTGCTGGTGAACGAGTCGAATCAGTGCGTGGGTGAAGAGACGGGATTCATCGGCGATGCGGAGGTGAGTGTCTCCGTCGATCCTAATTTGCCAGACGCCGAGACGGCCTTTGATCTCAACTCGAACGCCCCGCCACCACCTCCGAACATCAGCAGTCCCATCGAGTAGCTCGCAGCACTCGAGCCTCAAACAGCCTTCGCTTCCGCGTCGCTCGTAGGAGAGCCGCGAGAGCACCCTTCGTTAAACGATGCCGACGCGCGTCCCATCCGCGATCTTTGCTTTTTCCGTGACCGCCCTGTGCGCGTCGCGGGCCCTGGCTCAGGGGCAGCCCTGGCTTGGGGATCGTCGCCTGGGCGGTGGGATCGGCGTGCGCGCGGGCGACTTCGAGTTGCACCCGGGGATCGCCGGTGAGGTCGGCTACGACACGAACTACTTCCAGTCTGCAGGCAAGGTGACGCCTCCGGGCTCGGTCGTGCTGATCCCGCCGGAGTATCAGCCTGTCGATGCAAACGGAAACACGTTTGCGGATGAAGGTACCTTCAACGAGCCCCGGGTCGGCGTCTTTCGGTTCCGCGTGACGCCGTCGCTCACCCTCAAGACGTTGGGGCCGCAGCGCAGCGCGAGCGACGCTCCTGCCATCCCGCCCAAGGTCAACCTGGAGGCGATGCTGTCGGCGAGCTACAACGAGATGCTCGCCACGGACCCCCAGTACTCCAAGGACGTGGCGGACGAACGCTACCTGGGCGCGGACGCGAGCGTGGCCGCGGATATCCTGCCGGATCGACCGTGGGGCGCGAACGTGCACGGGACGTTCAACCGTTCGGTGCAACCCGTCAACGATCCGGCAGCACCGCCCCGCTACGGCCGCTCCACCTTCGGCGCCGGCGCAGCGCTACGCTGGCGCCCGGGCGGCGGCGTGCTGGAGTGGAACGCCGGCTACGATTTTGCGTACGTGATGTTCGAGGACGACGACTTTTCGAACTTCTCCAGCATCAGCCATCGCGCCTCGCTCAAGGGGCGCTGGCTGTTCCTGCCCCGCACGGCGCTGCTGTATTCGGGCGACTACGGTGTCCTGACCTACCCCGATGGCGGTCCGGTCAAACCGGAGGGGTCGCCCTTGAGTTCGCGCCTGGGCATCAACGGCCTCATCACCAACCATCTGGCGGCGCTGGCCGCCGTGGGTTGGAAGAGCCTGTTTTTCAAGGACGACCAGAACTTCGACGGCTTCGTCGGCAATGCCGAGCTGACCTGGTACCCGCTGCCGCGGCCCGATCTGGCCCCCGACGCCGCCACGGTCGGCCTGGCCTCGATCAGCGTGGGCTACCGGCGCGACGCCAATGCCTCGTATATCGGAAACTACTACCAGAGCGACGGTGGCTACGCGCGCGGCTCCTACTTCGTCGGCGGGACGGTGCTGCTGAGTCTGGATGCCTCGATCGACCACCTGCAACGGCCGTCCTCCTACTTTTCGAACGGCGTGCGGCAAGCCGGACCCTCGTCGGAGAATCGCGTCAACGTGACGGGCTTTGGCGAGTATCGCACCAGCGATAGCTTCGGCATCAACACCACGCTGCGCTACACCGGCAACATCACCGACCAGCTGATCCCGGCCGCTTCGGACAACAACAACCCGCCGATGCCGTACGACGATCTCAGTTTTAGTCGCTTCGAGGCCTGGCTGGGCGTACGCTGGTTCCTATGACGTGGTCGGTCGGAAGGCAGCCGGCCCGAGGGCAATGGCTGCTCGGACGCGGGCTCCTCGGGCTCTGGGTAGTGGTGCTGTTCTGGTGCCTGGGCTGCGGTCCCAAGGTGGACAATTCGCAGGTGAAGCTGCCGCCCCCCCGGCAGAGTACCACGCTCGGACCGGGGGACCTGTTCACGCTGGAAGTGGTCGGCGAGAAGGACCTGCCCAAGGAGTTTCAGGTCGCGTCCGACGGCACCGTGGATTTTCCGTACGTGCACCGGATCGAAGTGCAGGGGCTCGAGCCGCAGGAGCTGGCGCGGACCGTGCGCCAGCAGCTGATCGAGCAACGCATCCTGATCGACCCGAGCGTGATCGTCTCGGTCAAGGAGTACAACAGCAAGCGCGTGACCGTGCTGGGGCAGGTGCAAAAGCCGGGGAGCTTTCCGCTCACCACCGGCATGACCCTGGTCCAGGCCATCAGCGACGCCGGTGGGCTGAACGCGATTGCCAATGGCGATCGCGTGAATTTGACCCGCAAGGATGACCGCTCCACGACGACCGTCGTGCTCAGCTTCGATTCGATCACGTCGGGCCGCTCGCCGGACATTCCGCTGCAGGCGGGCGACCAGATCTACGTCAACGAACGGGTGTTCTAGTGCCCCGCAGGCGCGTGTTCGCTGGCCGCCCTGGGCGCGCTCGTGTACGAGTCCGGCTGTGATTTCTACGACTTGCCCGCTCTTGCTCGGCTCCGCTTCACCACGCCGGAGCGCCTTGCTCGGCTCGCTCGGCATCCCGTTCGTGGTCTTGCCGGCGGACATCGTCGAGGACGTAGTGCCGGGTGAGACGCCGCTCGGCTACCTGGAGCGGATCGCCAGCGCCAAGCTGGCCGCCGTGCGGGCACGGCTCGAGCGCGAGGGCCCACCCGCGGACGCCCCGGCCGGGGTAGCTGGGGTTCTGGTGGCCGACACTACCGTCGTGATCGACGACAGTATCGTCGGTAAGCCCGCGGATGTCGCCGAGGCGGTCGACACGTTGAACCGACTTGTGGGGCGCACGCACACAGTCTTCACGCGGTACCTGCTCTGGGCGTGCCCTGCTGGCGGCAGGCCCAGCGGCAGTGGCCCTGCGAGCCCCCCGATCGGGCGCACCGTGCAGAGCCAGGTCAGCCTGCGCAGCGCCAACGCCAAGGAGGTGCTCGCCTACGCGGCCTCGGGTGAGGGGCTCGACAAGGCGGGAGCGTACGCAGCGCAGGGGCTGGGCGCGTTTCTGGTCGAAGCGGTGGCGGGCTCCTACACCAACGTCGTGGGCCTACCGGTATGTGAGTTGGTCAGCGACCTGCTCCTGGGGGGGCTACTCGACAGTTTCCCCATGGCTTAGGCAGCCAGTTGCCTAGGAAACCAGCTGTCTGAGAACCAATGACCCGAAGCTACTGGCCTGAACCTTCTGACTTGAAACCGGCACCGGACTTCCGGATGCGACTCGCAGCTTTTGACAGCCCCCGGTCTAGAGAGGGATAATCCTGATATGGCGCTCATTGACACTGAAGAAGCCGCGCGCCGTCTGGCGCGGGCCATCGCGAGCGATCTGTCGCTCTACAACGAAGAAAAGATCATTCGCGGCATCGAGGGCGACAGCCTGTTCGAAGAGCTGAGCGAGGAGATCGAGGAAGGGCGCGCGCTCTACAAGAGCCGCGTGGCTCCCGATCTGTTCGTGCACAACTTTTACGATCGTGCGCTCGTCGATATCTTGGTGCGCGGCAAAGGGCACATCAAGAGCCTGATGTGGTAGATGCCCGAGCGCTTCGTGCTCGGGGCAGAGCAGCGGCGTGAGCGGGTCGACAAGGTACTCACGCGCCTCTTGTCGCCGCGCTCGCGAGCCACGGTGCAGCGCTGGATCGCCGAAGGCCGGGTTTGCGTCGATGGCGTGCCGTGCCGCGCACGGCACATGGTCGCGGCCGGCGCGGTACTCGAGGTCGAGGTCGGGCCTGAGCTCACCACCCGGGCCGAGCCCGACGCCTCGGTGCCGTTCGGCGTGCTCTTCGAGGATGAGCACCTGATCGTGGTCGACAAGCCCGCCGGCGTCGTGGTGCACCCGGCGCGGGGGCATCGCACGGGAACCCTGGTCAGCGGCCTGATCGCACGCCCGGGGTTCCTGGTGGCGCCGGCCGACGAGCGCGATCCAGCGGGCCACCTGCGGCCGGGCATCGTGCACCGCATCGACAAGGACACGAGCGGTGCGCTCGTGGTCGCCAAGGACGCAGTGACGCGCGAGGGCTTGAAGCGGCAGCTCGCCGAACACACGATGACGCGCGTGTATCAGGCGTTGACCCGCGGCGTGCCGCAGGAGGGGCGCATCGAGACGAGCTACGGGCGCGACCCGCGCTCGGCGCTGCGCTTCACGTCGCGGCTCCTTCAGGGCAAGCGCGCCGTCACCAACATCGCGCTGCTCGAGACCTTCGGGGCCCGGCGGGCCGCTCGTGTCGAGTGCCGGCTGGAGACCGGTCGGACACATCAGATCCGCGTCCACCTCGCCGAGCAAGCGGGTACACCACTGCTCGCCGACGCGCTGTATGCGGGGCAGGCGAGGCGCGCTGCCGGGCCTTTGCCGGCCGTCGATCCTGCGGCAGATGCTGCGCTCGCCGGGGTCGAGCTCGGGCTCGGCCGTCATGCTCTGCACGCACGTGTGCTGGGCTTTCTGCACCCGATCACGCGCCAGGCGCTGCTTTTTGAGAGCCCCTTGCCCGCGGATTTTGCCGCCGCCCTCACGTCATTGCGGCGGCTCGGCTCAGCAGCTCCTGCGTTCGGATCACGCTGACCGAGCGCATAGGCCTTTTTTTCAGGGGGGTCCGCGGGTATATGCTGGAAGGCCATCCCCGTAGCAGCCCATGTCTTTACCCAACGCGACCCCCAGCTCCAACCCAACACTTTTGACGCAGCGCCTGAATCGCGGCTGTAACCGCGATCGACAGGTACACCACCTGGGTGGCTACGCCTTTGGTCCCCGGCTTCGGATCGAGCGCTACGCCATGGGCAATGGGCTGTCGATCCTGCTGGTCGAGGATCATTCGGCGCCCACCGTCGCCTACCACACCTGGTTTCGCGTCGGGTCTCGCCACGAGTCCCCGGGCAAGACCGGCATCGCGCACCTGTTCGAGCACCTCATGTTCAACGAGACCGAACAGCTCGAGGCGGGGCAGTTCGATCGGGAGCTCGAGGAACTCGGAGCGGAGAGTAACGCCTCCACCTGGCTCGACTGGACCCACTACGAGATCGCGGTGCCGGCCACGGCGTTCGAGCGGGTGGCGGAGCTCGAGTCCGAACGCATGCAGCACCTGGTGCTGCGCGAGCCGCAGGTGGAAAGTGAAAAGGAAGTCGTGGCCAACGAGCGGCGCTACCGCGTGGAGGACGACGTGGAAGGGGCCGTGGGAGAACAGCTCTGGGCCACGGCGTTTCGACTCCATCCCTACCGCTGGCCCACGATCGGCTGGATGAGCGACATCGAAGGATTCACCGTCGAGGACTGCCAGACGTTCTATCGGACCTACTACGCGCCGAACAACGCCACGCTGGTGATCGTGGGCGACATCGACCCCGAGCGAGTGCTCACCAAGCTACAGGCGGCCTACGGCGGCTATCGCGCCGCGACGCTGCCGAGCACCCAGCTCGAGGCGGAGCCGGAGCAGACCGCGGAGCGGCGCCTGGAGCTGACCAAGCTGACGCCGACCTGGAAGATCAATCTGGGCTATCGCAGCCCAGCGCTGGGGCATCCGGACTACCTGCCGCTCAGCGTGCTGACGGAAGTCCTGTTCGGCGGGCGCTCTTCGCGGCTGGTGCGCGCGCTGGTGCGCGATCACGAGCTGGCCGGCGACGTGCGCGGCTCGCTGTCTCCGCTGCACGATCCCGGCTTGTTCGAAATTTTCGTGAGCGGCCGCGAGGGGGTGAGCGCCGAGCAGTTGCTCGAATGCGTCGACCGAGAAATGGACCGCCTGCTCAAAGAACCGATCAGTCTGGACGAGTTCGCGCGGGTGCGAGCCCGTATCGAGCTCGGGCTGCTGCAAGGGCTGTCGACCAACGAGGGCAAGGCATCCACGATCGGCTTTTACGAGGTGGTGCTCGGCAACCCCTCGGCCGGCTTCGATCGCCTGCTCGGCCTCTCCGAGTTGGACCCCCAGCAGCTGCTGCTCGTAGCGCAGCGATATCTGAATCGGCATTCGCGTACGGTGATCGTCGTGCAGCCGCAAACCTCGTCGGAGTCGGACCTGTCTGAGTCGGGCAATGGAGCCGGGCAATGAGCGGCAAGGGCCCTGCGGTTTTCCTGGAGCAAGACGTCTCCCTACCGCTGATCCACGTCGGCATCTCCACGCGTTCCGGTGCGGACGACGACCCGCCGGCCCTCGCGGGCTTGAGCCGGATCGCCGGGCGGCTCATGCGCCGGACGGCGGGTGGGCAGAGCTCGGACGAGATCGATGCGCGGATCGACCGCATGGGTGCGTCATTGGGGCTCGACGCGGGTCACAGCGGAGTGGCGCTGAGCGGCGTGGTGTTGGAGCGCTCGTTTGGTGACTTCATCGGCTTGATGGAAGAAGCGCTGACGGCGCCCGGCTTGAAAGAGGACGAGCTCCAGCGGCTCAAGCGCGAGACCCGAGCGGAGTTGATGGAGGTGCTCGATAGCGATCAGCACCTGGCGCAGCGTTGGTTCTTGCGCAGCGTGTTTGCCGACCATCCCTACGGGCGCAGCGTGATCGGCTCGGAGCGCAGCCTGGAGGCCATCACCACCGATGACGTGCGGCGTTGCCTGGCGCGCGAGTTTTGTCGAGAAGGCGTGATTTTTGGCTACGCCGGTGCGCTCGATGCGGAACGGGCCGAACGTGTGTCGCAGGCCATCTGGCAGAAACTACCGGCGGGCGACGGCGCGCCGGCACCGCCGCCCGAACCGGTCGCCTCGGGGGGCCGGCGCCTGGTGTTCGTGGACAAGCCGGAACGAACGCAGACGCAGATCCTGATCGGGGGTATCGGTAGCCACCCCAGGGATCCGGACCACTTCGGATTGATGGTCGCCAACACCGTCTTCGGCGGCACGTTCACGGCACGGCTGACGCAGGAAGTGAGGGCCAAGCGCGGCTGGTCCTACGGAGCCAATTCGTCGCTCGGCTACGATCGCCAGCGGCAGAGCTTCAGCATGTGGACCTTCCCCAAGGCGGAGGACGCGGCGCCGTGCATCGAGCTCGAGCTCGACCTGCTCGAGCAGTGGTGGCAGCGCGGCATCCTGGAGGAGGAGCTCGACTGGGCCAAACGCTACCTGATCCAGTCCCAGGCGTTCGCGCGTGATACCGCGGCCAAACGGGTGGGGCTGCGCCTGGACGAGATCTTGAATGATCTGCCCCCCGGTCAGCACGATCAGTTCGTGTCCCTGGTCGAGGCGGTCACGTTGGAGCAAGCCAACGCGGCGATTCAGAGCCGGATTTCTCTCGAACACATGACGATCGTCGTGCTCGGCACGTATTCGGAGATCGGCTCTGCCGTGCGCGCCGCGGTGCCCCGCCTGACCTCGGAGCGCGTCGTGCCCTTCGACACGGAGTGAGCGCGAGGCGCCGGCCCGCAGCGCCGGCACTCCTGCTCGGTTCGAAACGCTAGTTGCGGCTCTGCACGGCGGACTCGGTGAAGCCGAGTTCTTCCACCAGTGCGTCGGCGAAGGAGCGCGCTTGCTTCTTCACGGCTCCTTCGGCTTGCCAGACGTCGGCGTTGGGCTCGAGCGCCTGACGCAGGTCCACGTACACCTTGAGCTTGGGCTCGGTGCCGCTCGGCCGCACCAGGATGCGCCCGCGCTCGCCGAGCTCCAGCTCCACCAGACTGGTGTTCTCCAGCCAGGGAGGGCGGCGCTCGCCTCCGCTGCGGAAGTCTCGGACGCCCGTCACGGTAGCGTCGCGGACCTGCCGGGGAGGATCGTTGCAGACCCGGTCCATGGCCTCCTGGATCTCTCGCGCGCCGACCAGGCCCTGGCGGGTGACGCTGCGTTGCACGCTCACCCAGAGACCATGCTGGCGATACAATTGGGCCAAGCGGGCGCGCAGCGTGCTGCCCCGAGCGCGCTCGAGCGCCGCCAGTTCGCTCAGGATCAATGCGGCGGAGATGCCATCCTTGTCCCGTACCAGGTGCCCGACGCAGTAGCCGAGGGCCTCCTCGAAGCCGAACACGTAGTTCAACTCGCCCTTTTGCATCAGCGCCAGCGCCGCCGTCCAGATCCACTTGAAACCGGTCAGGGTCTGCTCGAAATGGGCGCCATGCAGGGCCGCGATGGAACGCAGCATCGGGGACGACACGATGCTCTGGGCCACCAGCGGCCGTGGAGACTTGGGCGCGCGCTCGAGCGCATAGTCCGCGAGCAACAGACCGATCTGGTTGCCGCTCAAGGCGGTCCAGCCGCCGGCGTCGTCGGGCAGGCTCGCTGCCAGACGATCGACGTCGGGATCATTGGCCAGGATCAGATCCGCCTTCACTTTGCGCGCGAGCTCGGTGACCAGATCGAGCGCCCCCGGCTCCTCCGGATTGGGGAAGCTGACGGTCGGGAAGTGGCCGTCGGGCTCGCGCTGCTCCGGCACCACGTGCAGATTGGCGAAACCCGCTTCGGCGAGCACGCGCTCCACGGGCGCGGCGCCGACGCCGTGCATGGGGGTGTACGCGATGCACAGATCTCGTGCCGGGGAGCCCGGCGGGCGCAGCCCGGCCACGTCTCGGAAGTAGTCCTCGATCAGCGACGGCGGCACGGGACGCACCGCGGGATCGAGGCCGTCCATGGCGTCGCCGCGCATCGGCTCGGCGTTGGCGGGCGCGGACCGAGTGATCTCTTCCGCCACGTCCACGTCGACCGGCGGCACGATCTGCACGGCGTTCGAGCCGTAGAGTTTGTAGCCGTTGTACTCGGCCGGGTTGTGGCTGGCCGTGATCACGATGGCGGCCGTGGCGCCTAGCCGGCGAGCCACATAGGCCGCGATGGGCGTCGCGACGGGCGCCTGAAAGTAGCGCACGGGCAAGCCATGGGCCGCGAAGACGCCCACCGTTTCCCGCATCAGCGCAGCGCTCGACAGGCGGGCGTCCGCGCCGACGACGATCGGCGCCATGCCTTCCCGCGGGTAGCGAGCCTCCAGGTAGCGCGCCACGCCGGCGGTCGTGCGGCGCACCACGGCGCGATTCATGCGCATCGGCCCGGGACCGACGATGGCGCGCAAGCCTGCCGTGCCAAATTGCAGCTCCCCCGACATGACCTCGAGCAGGAGCGCGTGGTTCTTGGTCTCGATGTAGGTGGTGAGTTCGCGCCGCGTGTCGGGGTCGGGATCGGCTGCGATCCAGTCCCGGGCGTGTTGAATGGCTTCGTCGATGTTCATGGCAACTCTTCGAGCAAGTGCGTGTTGTATTGTCCGGAGCGGAACATCGGGCTTTGGAGTACCCGCTGCATCAGTTCGAGATTGCTGCGCTTGGGGCCCGTTTTTCCGCGCAGCGCGAGGCGTGTGGCGCCCAGGCCGGCAAGCAGGCGTTCGATCGCGTCGTGCCGGGTCGGTCCGTGCGCCATCACCTTGGCCAGCAGCGGGTCGTAGTGGGGCGTGATGCTGTCGCCCTCGCGAAAGCCGGTATCGACCCGGAAGCTCGCATCGCCCGTGGGGAAGCGGAATTCCTCCAGCAGCCCGGGTTGAGGCAAGAAGCCGCGTTCCGGATCCTCCGCATACAGGCGCACCTCGATCGCAGCGCCGCGCACGCTCAGATCCGGCGGCAGCACGATGGCGTCCCCCGCGGTGGCGCGCAGCTGCAACTCGACGAGATCGATGCCCAGGACCAGCTCGGTGATGCCGTGCTCCACCTGCAGGCGCGGATTGACCTCCAGAAAGTAGGGAACGCCGGCCTGGTCTACGATGAACTCCACGGTCGCCAGGCCCACGTACGCCTGAGAGCTCACGAGCTTCAGCGCGGCCTCGTGGAGCTGGGCTCGCGCGCCGGGCTCGTCGAGCGCCGCTGCGGGGGAGGGGGCCTCCTCGATCAACTTCTGATGGCGGCGCTGCACGCTACATTCGCGCTCACCGAGCGCCCAGGCTTGGCCGGGCCCGGCACACAACACTTGCACCTCGATGTGTCGCGGCCGTTCGAGGTAACGCTCCAGGTAGACGCGCGGATCGCCGAAGGCGGCCGCGCCCCGCTCGGAGCAGCTGGACGCTGCGGCGGACAGCTGGGCCAGATCATGGACGCGCAGCATGCCGATGCCTCCGCCACCACCGGCGGCTTTGACGATCAGGGGCAGGCCGACGGCGCGCGCGGCCTCGAAGGTTCGCTCGCGATCGCTCGGGTCGATGGCGACGTCCGTGCCGGGCGGTGGCTGGATGCCGAGCGAACGCGCCAGCGCGCGGGCCCGCAGCTTGTCGCCGAACGTCTCGAGCACGCTGGTTTCGGGACCGATGAAGGTCACGCCCAGCGCGCGCACGGCCTGGGCAAACTCGGCGTTTTCGCTGAGCAGGCCGTAGCCGGGATGCACCGCGTCCGCGCCGCTCTGGCGGATCGCATCGAGCAGGGCACTGCGATTGAGATAGCTCTTGGCCAGCGGTGCCTCTCCCAGGCGGATCGCCTCGTCCGCGCTCTGCACCTGGAGCGAGCCCGCGTCCGCGTCGGAGTACACGGCCACCCCACGGATACCCAGGCGCCGGCACGTGCGCAGCACGCGAACCGCAACCTCACCGCGATTGGCTACGAGGATCTTCTTGAACACGACGGAGCCCTCAGACTGCCGATCCTAGAGCCAGCTGCCCACAGGCGGCGTCCACGTCGTCGCCGCGAGTCTGGCGTACCGAACAACTGACGCGCAGCTGCGCGAGCTCCAGCCGAAAGGCCTCCACGGCTTCGGGCAGCGGCGCGCGCAGGCGGGAGGCATGGATGGGATTCATCGGAATCAGATTCACTTTGACCGGCAGCCCGCGCAGCGTCTCCGCGAGGCGTCGCGCGTGCGTGGGCGCGTCATTGATACCGTGGATCAACGTATACTCGATGGTGATTCGCCGACGTTTCGGCAGGGGATACCGGCGCAGAGCCTCGATCAGCTCCGCCAGCGGCTGATGGTCGTTCATGGGGATGATCTGGCTGCGCGTGGGCCCATCGGGTGCGTGCAGCGAGACGGCGAGGCCGATCTTGCCCGCAAAATCTTCGCCGAGCTTCTGGATGCCGCTGATCAGACCGACCGTGCTGACGGTGATGCGGCGCGGGCTCATCCCGATGCCCAGCGGATGCGTCAGCAGGCGGATCGTCTGCGCCGTTTCGGCGTAGTGATGCAGTGGCTCCCCCATACCCATGAACACCACGTTCCGGATCCGCTCGCCCTGGTCCAGATGCCGGCGGGCCAGGAGGAACTGACTGATGATCTCGTGCGCGCCGAGCCCACGTTCGAGACCGGCCTGGCCGCTGGCGCAAAACACGCAGCCCATGGCGCAGCCCACCTGGGTGGAGATACAGAGCGTGACCGGCCGATCCGTGCGCGCCATCGGCTCCGCCGAGGCGTCGTCTTCGTCCAGGTCGTCGTCCTCGTCCTCGTCGTTGGCGCGCGGGATCATCACGCATTCGATGGCGAAGCCGTCCTGCAGGCGCAAGAGCAGCTTGCGCGTACCGTCCGTGGAGCGCCGGACGGAGACCTCTTCGAGCGGGTTGGACAGGCCCTGCTCGCGCAACAGCGCGCGCAGCGGACGCGCCAGATTGCTCATCTGTTCGACGTCGAACACGCCGTGTTGGTGGATCCAGCGAAAGATCTGTTGCGCGCGAAAGGGGGGCTCGCCGAGCTTTTCGAGCGCCTCGCGCCATTGTTCCGGGAGCCGCGCCACCGCGTGCCGCTCCTTGGTGCTGGAGCGCCGGGCGGCAGGTGGCTCACTGGGGGCGAGCTGTAGTTTGGTGGTCATGGCGCCTCTGTCTTGGCTGCGGCCTTGGCCTCGTTCCAGTAGCTGTCGAGCTGAGGCAGCCCGATGCCGTGGGTCGGGCGAGCCTCGGCGTCGCGGGGCCAGTCGCCGTGGTCCTGGCGCACCCGCTGTTCGACATGGGCAAAGCGCCGGCAAAATCGGTCGTTGGTCTGCTGCAGGGCGCGGCTGGGATCCACCCCGTGATGCCGGGCCAGGTTGACGACGGCAAACAGCAGGTCGCCGAGCTCGGCTTCGATCTCCCGCGCCTCCCCACTGTCGATCGCCGCGTCCAGCTCGCCGAGTTCTTCCTGAACCTTGGCGCGCGAGCCTGTGGCATCGGGCCAGTCGAAGCCGACGCGTTGAACCTCTTTGCCGATGCGGCGCGCGCGCTCCAGCGGCGGCAGCGAGCGCGGGACGCGGTCGAGCAGATCGCGTGGCGCGGGTCTCTCCTGGGCCTTGATGACCTCCCACTGGCGCGTGACGGCGTCGGCGTCGGCGAGCTGCACGTCTTCGAAGACGTGCGGATGGCGCCGCACCAGCTTCTCGCAGATGCCCCGCACCACGTCGTCCGGCCCAAAGCCGTGAGCGCCGCGCCCCAGCTCGGCCAGGAACACCACCTGCAGCAGCAGATCCCCCAGCTCATCGGCCAGAGCGCTCGGTTCGCCCTTGTCGATCGCGTCCATGACCTCGCAGGCTTCCTCGAGCACGTAGCGACGCAGCGACGCGAAGGTCTGCTCGCGGTCCCACGGGCAACCATCCGGCGCCAGCAGGCGCTGCATCAATCGCACCAGGCTCGGCAAGGTGTGGCCGGTCTGCTGCGCCAGCGGCGTGCGCGGCGGCAGTTCAAAACGCCGCGACGCTGCAGCGCCGGCGGCGCCCGCCGCGGCAGCGGCATCGGGGGAGGGGGCGAGGCCGCCCGGGGGGTCGGGGATCGTGCTCACATCAGCCATGACACTCGTGGGGAGAAGCCTACATCAAAACAGGTAGCGTTCGCCGGAGTCGCACAGGATGGTGACCACGTTGCTGGAGGTGGGCAGGCGCTGAGCGACCGCGCAGGCGGCGAAGACGTTGGCTCCGGCAGACGGCCCCACCAGCAGTCCCTCCGCCTGGGCCAGGCGCCGGGCGCAGCGTTCCGCCGCGACATCGGACACGGTCACGACCTCATCGATCACGCTCCGATCGAGGATCGCCGGCACGAAGCCGGCGCCGAGCCCCTGGATGGCGTGAAGGCCCGGCCGGCCACCGCTGAGCACGGCGCTGTTCTTGGGCTCGACCGCCACGATGCGGACTTTCTCTACACGTTCGCGCAAGCAGCGGGCGACCCCGGTCAGCGTTCCCCCCGTGCCGACGCCGGCCACGAAGGCGTCGACCCGACCGGCGAGTTGCTCGACGATTTCATTGGCCGTGCCCGAGTAGTGGCTGGCGGGATTCGCCGGGTTGTCGAACTGTCTGGGCATGAAGGAGCCGGGTGTTTCACGGACGAGTTTCTCGGCGTGGCGTACCGCTCCCAACATGCCGTCCGAGGCGGCGGTCAGGGCGATCTCTGCTCCGTAGGCGCGCAAGACGTGGCGGCGCTCGAGGCTCATGTCCTCCGGCATGACCAGCACGCAGCGGTAGCCCCGGACCGCCGCGATCATCGCCAGGCTGATCCCCGTGTTGCCGCTGGTGGCCTCGATCAGGGTGGCGCCGGCCTGAAGTTTGCCGGAGGCCTCGGCCGCCTGGATCATCGAGAGCGCGGGCCGGTCCTTCACGCTCCCCGCCGGATTGAGAAACTCCGCTTTGCCCCAGACCTGCGCGCTGGGCGGAGTTTCCATCTTGGCGAGACGTACGAGTGGCGTGCGACCGATCAGCTCCAGCACGCTCTGGGCTACAGGCCCCGTGGCCCTGGCGCCCGCTGAGGCATCGACGGCAGCTTTTGGCGCGTCCGGGCCCTCGGTCATGCAGCCAGGCTAGCACCCGCACCCCAGCCACGGACAGCCAAACTCGTGACGCCCTCGGCCCTGGGGCCACCAGGCGCTCGTTACCGATATCGAGCCTGTCCGAGCCAGTGGGGACCCCACCCGTTCCACAAATGAAAGCACCAGAAATGAAAGGTGGACGACGACGTGCCGCGCGCAGTCATACGGCACGCTACGTTGCATTGCTTCATCGCGACGCACACCGACACGCATGTGGATGGTCGAGCGCGTCGAGGCAGAGTGCGTCCCCGTGCCTCGTTCGATGCTGCCGAGCGCAGGTGAATCACCCGACGTTTGCGTCCGGCGTGGAAAAGCTGGGGACATCGTCGCCACGTTCCCCGACCACACGAGCGGGCAGCGGGCCCCGAGGGAGAAGGATTGCTGGAGACAAACTGCGCCATCGGGGTGATTGGGACATCGGGAGGATAAGGTAGCGGTGTCATCGTGACCGCGCAGGCGCGGCCATCAAGACTGGAAGGCCCGTGCCAAGATCTCAAAAAACTCTCCACGTGAGCCGCCATCGCGCGGGCTGCGCGTGCTATGATTTGAGGTATCAATGTCGCGCGTACTTGCACTCGTAGGTAACCGTCCCGACGTTTGCGGTGTCGCCGCCAAGAAATACGCAAACCTCCTGCGCGTCGAAACGCACGGGAAGGCGCTGGGTTGGGGCATTGGGTTCTATCAATCCGGTGAAGCGCTGTTGCGGCGCCGTCCTCTCGACGATCGAGAGGTGATCGAGATCGCTGCGCTCAGCGACGTGGCGTCGCACATGTTGATCGCGCAGATCCGTACCCCCGGCGTTGGCGCGTTGCGCACGGAGAACACGCCGCCATTTCGCTACCGCGATTGGCTCTTTGCTCAGCGCGGTACGATGCCGGGTTTCGACCAGATCAAGGCCCCGCTGCTGGAGCGCTTGCCGGAGTTTCTGCGCTGCAATCTGCGCGGAGAAACCGACGGCGAGGCGATGTTTTACTCCTTTCTGTCGTGCCTGGACGAGGCGGTCAATCTGGAGAGCGATCGCATCACCGCTCCGCAGATTCGTGAAGCCCTGCGCGGAGCACTGCTGCGCGGCGACCAGTTGCTCGCGCGCGCGGGCCTGCCGGAGGCCGAGCTCGACTGGGTCGTTTCGGACGGCGAGCACCTGGTGTGTCTGCATCGCACGGGCACGATGATGTTTCGTCACTTTGACGCTCCCGAGGAGCTCGAGGCGCTCTTGCCCGAGGGTCCGCCCGGTGCTTCCCTGCATCCCTTTCGCTGCTCGGTGATCGCCTCCGGCCTCGAGCAGTTGCCGGAGAAGTGGGCGCGCGTAGAGCAGGGCCAGTTCGTCACGCTGAACCGAACCGACCCGCCCGCCATCGAACCACTTTGAGACGGCCTGTGCGCGTCGGAGCAGGGTGGACACTCGCGCTCGCGCGCGTCGGGGTGGTCGGCTGTGGGATTGCCTGCGCCGCGAGCCCAGCGCCGCCCTCTGCGCCGCCGGGGTCACACTCGAGCGCCGATTCGGCTGCGGTGTGGCCGGCCGCTACCGCGCAGGCGGACGCGTCGAACGGGGTCGTGATGTTGAGCTCGCCGCGCTCCCGCCGTGCTGCGCGCCAGTTGGTCCACGGCTTCTTCGAGGCGGTGCGTCGAGAGTCGGTGGGCGAGCTGAGCGCGCTCCTGGACGAAGGAGCCACGATCTCTAGCGGGCCCGGCAGCTCCCCCGAGCCGGTGCCGAAGGTCTGGGCCGCGCGCTTCAAGCGTCTGGACTATGGCCTGGACGGCGCGAAGGAGCCCTACCGCCCCGATGAGCTTGGCGTTTTCACGGCGGAGGAGCTGTCGGAGCTCGCTGGCGCGCGGCGCTACGAGCTCGCTCCGGCGGCGGGAGAGCTATTGGCCGTCGTGATCCCCCGAGACCGACCGAGCCCCACGGGGCCGCGCTATTTTGGACGGCGCATCGAGTTCATCCTGGGGCCCACGCCAGAAGGCTTGCGCATCCTGCGCATGTTCGAGGATTTCCGATTGCCCTAGGCCGCCTGCCGGGAGGCGGCCGCATCAGCCGCCTGGCGCGAGGCGACTACATTCCCGAGAGGATCTTGTACTCGTTTCCCGCCGAGACCAAGACCAGCTGGTTTTCCGCGACCTCGCGGTGCCAGACTTCCTGCTCGCCCTCGGGCAAGCGGTAGCTGGCACTGTAGGTGTAGGCGATGTCCCAGCCATGCCGCTCGTTCTTCAAGATGCGGCGATAGTGCATCTCGTAGCGGATGGCGCGGGCCCGAACGAACTCGCTTTCCAGGTACGCCTTTAGCCCCGCGTAGTCGAGGTCGTCCGTGGCATCCACGTTGCCCCCGTCTTCGTAATAGTCGGGGTGGGCCATGCTGAGCAGCTTGTCGATGTCGCGCCGCTCGACCGCATGGCGATAGTTTTCGCAGAACTCCACCAGGCCACGGTTCTCCGGCGTATCTTCGAGCTCCGTGTTGGGGATGAGCTGCGACATGCAGCCCACGAGCAACCCGCACAGCATCAGGGCCCAACCTGGCCGGGGCAGCTCACTCTGGAAGCGGGGGCGCACCGATGTCTTCATCGCTGGTAGTCCTGGGTCCTCTGGAGTCCTCGGCAGATGGGAACGCTTCGGGCCGCCGGGGCATTCCCGGCTTCGCCGTTTCGAGGGCTTGGAAGCTGGGCAGGGGCAGGGGCCCCCGCGGGGTATCTGAGCGGGGCAGGGGCCCCGCGGGTTAACTTGTTGGCCCCAGAGCCTACGACGGAGCAGCGAGGCCGCTATAGGCCGAGCCGCGCCCGCTGTTCTTTCACAATCTCGCGGACGAGGTCAATTGCAGCGACCGAATCGGCTTCTGCCCGGTAGCTCAGCACCAGGCGATGTCTGAGGGCGGGCCCCGCCACACTCAGCACGTCGTCGACATCCGCGACGGCGTCACCGCGCAACACGGCCCTCGCCTTGGCGGCCAGCACCAGCGCCTGGCTGCCGCGGGGACCCGCGCCGTAGCGCACATATTGGCGTACGTCGGCGCTGGCGCTGCTGCTGGTAGGGCGAGAGGCGCGAGCGAGCGAAACCGCCAGCTCGATCGCCTCGTCCGTGGCGGGGATTTGCGGGACCAGCTCACCGAACGCCAACATCTCCTGCGGCGTGATCACGGACTCGATCTCCGGCGCCTGGCTGGAGGTGGTGCGACTGGCGATCAGCCGCTCTTCTTCCTCGCTCGGGTAGTCGATGTGGATCTCGAGCAGAAAGCGGTCGAGTTGCGCTTCCGGAAGCGGGTACGTGCCCTCCTGCTCGATCGGGTTGCGCGTGGCAAAGACCTGAAACGGATTGGGCAGGGGATGGGTATCGCTGCCCACCGTGACGCAGCGCTCCTGCATGGCCTGGAGCAGCGCGGCCTGGGTCTTGGGAGGCGTGCGGTTGATCTCGTCGGCGAGAATCAAGTTCCTGAAGATGGGCCCCGGCATGAAGCTCAACTGGCGCCGTAGCTGGCCGGCCTTCTCGATCTCGTTCATGACGTCCGTGCCGGTGATGTCGGCCGGCAAGAGATCGGGGGTGAACTGGACGCGCCCGAAGGACAAACCCAGGCAGCGAGCGATCGAGGAGACGAGCAGCGTCTTGGCCAGGCCCGGCACACCGACGAGCAGCGCGTGCCCCCTGCCGAGCAGGGCGACCAGCATGTTGTCGACCACCTGGTCCTGTCCGATGACCACGCGGGACACCTGCTGCTTCAGCCGTGTGCAGGCGGAGGCACAGGCCTGCAACAGTTCGAGCGGACCCTCGGTCTTGGGCTGCAGACTGCTGACGGTCACCAGAGCCCGCTCGTCGCTACGATGCATTGCATTCGGACCCCGTATACGACAAACCGCTGCACGAGTCGGCCGAAACTGACAGCCCGGCTCGGGCCCAGTGCCGTCTGGATCCCGCCTTGATCCCCGTTTTGATCCCCCCGCTGTGAACGTGCCTGGAGTCCCGCTGATGCCCCTTGATTTTCGTGCTCGATCGGCCAAGCGGCGGGCAAGCCGCCGCGGGCCTGTCGCGCGGCGCCTCGGCGCTGCGGACACCGGGGCGGGCGCAGCGTGAAGCTCGGCCTGCGGCGGCTCTTGCTGGGCGTATTGCTCGGTGTGGTCCTGTACGGCGTGGCCGTGGTCTACACCGGCTACCAGAAGGTCCACGACGTGCTCCAGCGCTTTCACTGGAGCGCGTTCGCAGCGGCGCTCGCGCTCGCCTCGCTCAACTACGGCCTGCGCTTCGGCAAATGGCAATACTATCTGCGCCGCCTGGGCGTGACCCACGTGCCGGCCAGGGACAGCGCGCTGATCTTCCTGTCCGGTTTCGTGTTGACGATCACGCCTGGCAAGCTGGGTGAGGTATTCAAGAGTGCCGTGCTGGCGCGGACGCATGGCGTACCCGCGGAGCGGACCGCGCCGATCGTCGTGGCGGAGCGCCTCACCGACGTGATTGCCATCGTGCTCTGGGTCGTGCTGGGCAGCCTGGGCTTTCGAGGGGGGCTGTATTGGGCGGCCTTCGGCGCACTGGCGGTCGGCGTCGGGCTCGCCTGCATCCTGTGGGAGCGGCCCATGGAGTGGCTGCTGGCACGCCTCCGTCGCGGGCGGCTGGTGAGCTGGGTCCCGAAGCTCGAGAGCGCTTATGCGAGCTTGCGTGTGGTGGCCGCGCCGAGTGCGCTGGCCTGGCCCGTGCTGCTATCGCTGATCGGCTGGGGTCTCGAAGGGGTGGCGCTGCACGTCCTGCTCGACGGCTTCGGCCAGGCGCCTGCCTTGTCCTTCAGTCTGTTCTTCTACGCGACCGCCACGCTGGCGGGCGCGCTGGTGCCGGTGCCCGGCGGCCTGGGTGTGACCGAGGCGATGATCCATCAGCAACTGGTGCACCTCGGGGGTACCCCCGAGCCGGTGGCGGCGGCCAGCATGATCCTGATCCGCCTGGCCACGTTGTGGTGGGCGGTGCTGGTCGGTTTTGTCGCGCTCGGTTGCCTGCGGCTCTTGTTCCCCGAGCAGCTGTCCTCGTTCGGCCGGGCGCGGGCCGCGGCCTCCGGCAGCAGCGGCTGAGCCCCGGCGCAGGGGTCGCTGCATCACACGGCGGAGGATCGCTCAATCATCGAGCTTGAGCACCGCCAAGAACGCCTCCTGCGGCACGTCCACTCTGCCCACCGACTTCATGCGCTTCTTGCCCTCTTTCTGCTTCTCGAGCAGCTTGCGCTTGCGCGTGATGTCGCCGCCATAGCACTTCGCGGTCACGTCCTTGCGCATCGCGCGCACCGTTTCGCGGGCGATGATCTTGGCGCCCAGCGCCGCCTGGATCGCGACTTCATACTGCTGCCGGGGCACCAGCTCCTTGAGCTTGGCGGCGAGCTGTCGGCCGCGGTGAAACGCGGTTTGACGGTGTACGATCACGCTCAGGGCATCGAGCGGCTCACCGTTGACCAGCACGTCGAGCTTGACCAGATCATCCTGGCGATAGCCGACCAGCTCGTAGTCCAGGCTGGCGTAGCCACGGGACACGTTCTTGAGCTTGTCGTGAAAGTCGAGCACCACTTCCCCGAGCGGCAGCTCGTAGCTGACCACCACGTGGTCCTTGGTCGGGTATTCGATCCCGAGCTGCTTGCCCCGGCGCTCCTCGGACAGGGTCACGACCGCGCCCACATACTCGGCCGGTACGTGCACCGTGATCTTCATGATCGGCTCCTCGACGAAGTCGAGCTCCGCCAGCGGCGGCATCTTGGACGGGTTGTCCACGCGCACGCGCACCCCATCCTTTGTGGTCGCAAAGTAGACCACGCTCGGCGCGGTGGTGATGAGCTCCTGCGAATACTCGCGCTCCAGCCTTTCCTGGATGATTTCCATGTGCAAGAGGCCGAGGAAGCCGCAGCGGAAACCGAAGCCGAGCGCCTCCGACACGTCGGGCTCGAACTGGAACGAAGCGTCGTTCACACGCAACTTGGCGAGCGAGTCGCGCAGCTCTTCGTATTGGGCGGAGTCGGTGGGGAAGAAGCCCGCGAACACCATCGGCTTGACGTCTTTGAAGCCGGGCAGCGGCTCGCTCGCCGGCCGCTCTGCGTGCGTCACCGTGTCACCGATCTTGGTGTCCGCGATGCTCTTCATGTTGCCGGCCACAAAGCCAACTTCACCCGGGCCGAGCTCGGTGATGCGGGTCGGGTGCGGGGTAAAGCAGCCCATCTCCGTCACCTCGTATTCGCGCTCGGTCGCCATGAAGCGGACCTTCTCGCCGACCCGCAGCGAGCCGTCGAAGACGCGCAGCATCACCACGGCACCCCGATAGGTGTCGTACCAGCTGTCGAAGATCAGCGCGCGCAGGGGCGCCTTTGGATCCCCCTTGGGAGGAGGAATGCGGTCGATCACTGCCGCGAGCAGATCCGGCACGCCGAGCCCGGTCTTGCCGCTCGTGAAAATGGCCCCGCTGCAATCGAGGCCGATCACCTCTTCCACCATCTTGGCCATCCCGTCGACGTCCGCGGACGGCAGATCCACCTTGTTCAAGACCGGGACGATCTCGAGATTTTTCTCCAGAGCCAGGTATGTGTTCGCGACGGTCTGGGCCTGGACGCCCTGGGTGGCATCCACCACGAGCAGCGCGCCCTCGCATGCCGCCAGGCTGTTGCTCACCTCGTAGGAAAAATCCACGTGACCGGGCGTGTCGATCAGCTGCAGCTGATACTCCCGCCCGTCGCGCCCCTTGTAGGGCAGCCGCACGCTCTGCGCTTTGATGGTGATGCCGCGTTCCCGCTCGATGTCCATCTTGTCGAGGAACTGTGCGCGCTGTTCCCGCGCGGTGACGGCCCCGGTCACCTCCAGAATTCTGTCCGCCAGCGTACTCTTGCCGTGATCGACGTGAGCGATGATCGAAAAATTGCGAATTAGGCTGGGGTCAGTCGGCATCCCGAGTTCATTCTGGGTGAGAGAGCGGGCGAATTAGCACGAACGACGCTCACGTGCGTCTCGTGATAGAGCACAGAAGTGAGCGTCGCGTCCCCGGGCCGCGCTCACTCGGTCGTGCGCTCACTTTTTGTTGGGCGGAGGGGGCGGCTCGGTATCCAACGTCATCTGCCCCGGCAGCTCGTGCGCGTAATGTTTGAGCACGAGATCAATGCCTTCGCGGATGTAGACAGCAACGGGCACTTTGGTCCGCTCGTGCAGCAGGTGTAGCCGCTCGTTTTGCTCCGGCGTTATATAGACCGTCGTGGAAATTTTTTTCCGTGACATTCGCTGCTGCCCTGCCGAACTTGCCAGTCATTACAATAGATTCCCATACATATGTTGTCAAATCTAACTCGCCAAAGAGATCGCTAATTAATTTCGTTATTTCCAATACTTATGTACGCGATCGGGACGCTGGACCGGGGTCGGCCGGCGGGATTTCTTTGGCAGGCGGGGCGGATCGGCATCGGGCTTCACGATGCAACGACCTCGGCCGTTGTGTCGGATGGAGCGCCAGGCGTGTCGACGGGCAGCTCTCCGGTGCTGGCGGGGAATGCTGGTGCACGGCTTGTTGTAGTGGTTTCAAAGACCTAGGATTCTGACACGGCAGGTGCGGGCACGCGTCGGCTGGTCGGGTGGATGGTTTGAGAGTGCAGATGGGAACGCGGCGGGTTGGATCGAGCTCCTTGCTGCTGGCTGCGTGGCTCATCTCGGGCTGTGCGGGGAGTGGAGTGGGCCACAAGGCCGGTGTCCCGAAGGGAATGGCGCCCCGCGACACTCGCATCCTGCACGAGGACTGCCCTCTCGACGAAGGCATCGCGGAAGACGTCAACGGCGACGGCCGTGCGGATCGGACCACCGTGAGCGACGGCGGCAAGCCGGTGTGCCGCGCGCTCGATTTCAACTTCGACGGCGTCACCGACACCTGGGTCTATCTGGACGCGTCGGGCGCAGTCCGCCGCCGGGAGAGTGACTACGATCGCGATGGCCGCGCCGACGAGGTGGCTCTCTTTCAGGCGGGCACGCTGGTCGAGCGTCAGCGCGCCACCAGCTTGTCGGGCAAGCTGGACACGTGGCAGCACTATCAGAACGGCAAGGTCGCGAGTGCGGAGCGCGATTCGAACGGGGACGACTACGTGGATCAGTGGTGGGAGTACCCCGATCAGCGGGCCGCGGACTGCCCCTTGATTCACTCCGACGTCAATGGCGACGGGCGCCCCGATCCGGGCGCCACCGTGGATGTCTGCAAACAGCAGTACGTCCCCACGGGGCGGGATGGAGAGCCCGCGCCGAGTGCGGATCCGAGCTTTTCGGACGTGCCCACGGAAGTCGATCCAGCGTCGCCAGTGCCTGCCACCGCGGAGCCCGGCGCACCGAGCGACGCTGCAGGGGGAGCAAAACCATGAGCCGCGCCGGAGTGTGCCTGTTGGCCTTGTTGCTCGGCGGCGCCGGCTGCGCCGGCAACCGTTCTGCGCGCGAAGCCTCCACGGCCTCGGCGGGCAAGCGGGGGGAAATGGCGGGTGTCGATGGTGCCCGCTGCGAGTACAAGGGCCGAACGGATCGAGAGGTCTCGGAGTCGGTCGGAACGGGCGCTCTCGTTCCGAGCATTCGGCGCGTGTATCGGATCATCGGGGAGGGGGAGCAGCGGCGCCGCATCTTGGTCTGTCGCGAGGTGGATACCAACCTCGACGGGACCAAAGATCTGGTGCGCCGCTACAATGACCAGGGGGAGGCGAGCGAGGAGCAGGCGGACTCCAACTACGACGGCAAGGTCGACACCTGGATCCGCTTCGCCAAAGGGCGCATCGCGCAGGTGGACGTCGATTCGAACCAGGACGACTCACCGGATGAGACGCGCTACTATGTGCAAGGCAAGCTGAGCCGCGTGCAGCGAGACACCAACGGCGACGGGCGCCCGGACGTCTGGGAGATCTATGCCGCTGGTCACCTGGAGCGGATGGGGGTAGACGTCGATCACGATGGCCGTGTGGACCGGTGGAACCGTGACGAAGTATCAGCTCGAGAGGCGGCAGCTGCCGAAGCCGCCGCCGAGGGCGCGGCAGGCAGCCAGGCGGCAGGCGCAGCCCCGGCGGGCGCTGCCGGTGAAGCCGCGGACGACGCCGAGGCTCCCTAGCTCCGAAAGGGTAGGCTCGTGAGCCGCGGTGCTGGGCCGAAGCAGCGCGTGCAAAAGGTGCTGGCGCGCGCCGGCGTGGGATCCCGCCGCAGTGCGGAGGCGTTGATCGCCGAAGGGCGGGTGCGGATCGGCGGCAAGAAGATCAGTGAGCAGGGCATGCTGGTCGATCCGACGCGCGACGCCATCATCGTGGACGGTCGCCGAGTCGGCGCGGAGCCGCTCGCCTATCTCGTCTTTCACAAGCCGCGTGAGGTGATGTGCACGATGAGCGACCCGGAGGGGCGGCGCTCGGTGGTGGACTACCTGGGCGACGTGGGCAGCCGGGTCGTGCCCGTGGGGCGCCTGGACTACCAGACCAGCGGCGTCTTACTGCTCACCAATGATGGGGATTTCGCGCGCGGCCTTTTGCATCCGAGCGGGGGCGTGCTCAAGGAGTACCTGCTCAAGCTCAAGGGTGCGGTCGACACGGGGGGGCTCGAGCGCTTGCGCGGCAAGATTGCGATCGGTGGTCGCGAGACGATGCCTGCCCGCGTCGATCGCGTGCGAGCCGACGACAGCAACACCTGGCTGCGCGTCACCTTGCACGAGGGGAAGAACCGTCAGGTGCGCAAGTTGGCGGAATATGCCGGCTACCGCGTGATGCGCCTGACGCGCACGCGCTTCGCCGGGTTGTCTGCCGAAGGGCTCCGCCCCGGCCAATGGCGGCACCTCTCGGCCGCGGAGTTGCGCTCGCTGCGCGCGATGTGCAGCGAAGATACGGTGATCCCGCGCCAGGCGCGCCCGCCGGGGGCAGTTCCACCGCGCTCGCGTGGGCGCGGGCGTGGCGCGACCCCGGCGCGCGTTCGCGCGCCGAGCGCAAGTCCGCGGCGCGTACCGGCCCCGAATGCTACCGCTGCCGCAGCTCGCTCGGCCGCTGCAGTTCACCCCGTGCCGGACACAGTCCCGGCGCGGCCGGCAGCGCCGCCGCGCGGTCGGGGGCGCGCTGCCCCGCCGCCGCCGTACGCCGCGGATCCCAAAGCGCCGCGCGGTCGCGGTCGCGGCGCCGTGCCGCCGTACGCCGCGGATCCCAAAGCGCCGCGCGGTCGCGGTCGCGGCGCCGTGCCGCCGTACACCACGGATCCCAAAGCGCCGCGCGGTCGCGGTCGCGGCGCGGTGCCGCCGGCGTACGCTGCCGATCCGAAAGCGCCGCCGCAGCGCGCTCGCGGGGCAGCGGCACCGGGGCGGGCTGCTGATCCAAAAGAGGCCGCCGCCAAAGGTCGGCCGCGGGGCGCGCCTCGACGCCGGCGCTGAGCGCCGCGGTCGGGGCAGCGGTGGCGCGGGCCCGAGCTCGGCGCCGCAGCAGCCAGGTGGGCGCTTCAGGGCGCCGCCTCAGGAGGGCGACTTTAGGATCATGACTTCAGGATCATGACCGCGGGATCACGGCCGGGGGATGGCGGCCGCACGATCACGGCCGGCAGCAGTACAGCCGCAAAGGCGGCCGTGGACCACGACCGCAGGGGCGCTGCTCTAAATCACGCCGGTCAGCGCGGCATGACCGCCGCAGAATCAGGGGCGGCCGTGGATCAACGTGCGCGGCCCATCCTTGAACAAGATGCATAGCTTCTGCGCCGTCATCGTCTCTTTCACGTAGCCCGAGCCAAACTTCGGATGGCTGACGAGCTGCCCGACCTCAAAGGTCTCGTGAATCGAGTACGGCACAAACTCCGCGGAGTCTTTGTTGGCCACGTTGGCCTGCCACTCGCGGGTGGCGTTGGTTGCCTTGGGCACGCTGCCCGCCTTTTTGGAGCTCTTGCTGCCGGCGCTCGCGCGCTCCGCTGGAGCGCTCGGTTCTGGGCCGTCCCCTTCTTTGGGGGCCCGATAGTTGTGCTGCTTGTTGCACGTGAGGCACAAGACCCGCTTGACCGTTCCCCTCACCATGGCGACCACCCGGTGGTTGAGAGTCATGCGGCAAGAGGTGCACCATGCGTCGATTTCTGAGCCTGCGGAGATTGCCACGTCGATTTGCCTTCCCCCGAAGCCTAGTGCGTCGCTTCTATCGAATCGAGACCAATGTAGTTGGGAGTGTCAACAATCACGCATTTCACCCCTCGCGCGAAAACGCCAGGACCCGCCGGGGTGAAGCCGACCCCCTGCGCGAACGAGCGACTAGCGCTCTTCCGCGTCGGAACGCTGCTCGCCAGTGGAACGCTCGCTGCTCGAGCGTTCGCTGCTGGGGGGGTCCTCTTCCTTTTCCTTTTCCTTTGATATCTTGACCCGGACTGATGGTGTCTCACCATCGCGCGCCGAGAACCGCACCTGCATCGTCACGTCCACCGACAGGCGGGTGAGGGCGCCGGCGATTTCGTCCGCCAGATTCGTCCTCTCGAGCAGCACCTTGAGCTCGCGCGCCACCAGCCGGTAGACATTCTGCTTGCTCTCTTCGAGCTGGAGCAGCAGGTGCTGGCTGAGCAGATGCAGCAGCGCATCCTTCGGGATCTTCATCTCGGCGAGCAGCTGCCGCATCGGTTCGGCCGATAGGTTCTTGGCGCCGGCTTCGACCACGCGCTTCAAGAGCTCCGACAATACGCCGTCCATCGGGCCACGGTTGGGTGCCGAGCGCGGCCCAGGGCCTTCGCTGTCCGAGGGTCCCTTACGCACCGACACCTCGGCCCTCCTGGCTGGTCCGCGAACGGACCGCCAGCACCGGCGCTGCATGCGCCCAGTCCGGTTCTGCAGGGGTCGGCATCTGGGAGGTCGACCCACTCCGTGCCGAAGCCGTGGACCGACGTGGAAGGGTGGTAGCCCGGGAACGAGCGCCGGTCAAACCCACTTTCCGTCACGCTCACCAACCCGGATTTTCATCGCGGCCCAGGGATCCTCGTGATGCCCCGACGCGTTCGGCCGTTTTGGCTCATTGCGCGAGCGGGAGCCGAGATAGACTATGTTCATGGTTGACTTCTCCGCTCATCTCCGGCGCCGCAAGCGCGTAGAGCAAGAGATCGGGCAGGGTGTCCTCGTTCTTTTCGCCGCCGCGCCCACGCTGCGAAACAACGATGTAACGCATGAGTTTCGCCAGGACTCGGACTTCTACTATCTGACCGGCTTCGATGAACCGGATGCGGCCCTGGTGATGGTGGGTGGAGCCTCACCCCGCAGCATCTTGCTGGTGAGCCCCAAGGACCCCGCGCGAGAGTTGTGGGACGGGGTGCGTCTCGGCGTGGAGCGCGCGCGGGGGCTCGGCCTGGATGAGGCCCACTCGATCCTGGAGCTGGAGGATCAGTTGCCGATCTGGCTGGCGGATCGGTCGCACGTGGTGTGCCGGTTCGGCGACGACTCGCTCGTCGACCCGCGCATCGTGCGTGCGCTGGCCGTGGCACGGCGACAGATGCGTCGTGGCTCCGGTTGCCCGAGCGCCCTGGTCGATGTGGCCACGGTCGTCCACGAGATGCGGCGGACCAAGGAAGCCACGGAGATCGAGCTGCTCTCGCGCGCCATCAGTATCAGCGCCGAGGCACACCTGGCCGCCATGGCAAAGGCCGAGCCCGGGGTCTACGAGTACGAGATCGAGGCGCTGTTGCGGGGCGCGTTTCGCGCGCGGGGCAGTGAGCGGGTCGCCTACGAACCGATCGTGGGCTCCGGACAGAACGCGACGATCCTGCACTACGTGAAGAACCAGCGCCGCATGCAGCAGGGGGATCTGCTGTTGATCGACGCGGGCTGCGAGTACGGTTACTACGCTGCCGACATCACGCGGACCTTCCCTGTCAGCGGCCAGTTCTCGCCGGCGCAGCGCGCCGTGTACGAGATCGTGCTCGCCGCTCAGGCCGCCAGTATCGCCGTCTCGGGCCCTGGAGTGACGCTGGATCAGATTCACCAGGCGGCGACCCGGGTGATCTGCGAGGGGCTGATCCGCCTGGGCGTCTTGACGGGCACGCCGGAGCAGGCGGAAGCAGACGGCACGTATAAGCCGTTCTTCATGCACAAAACCAGCCACTATCTCGGCATGGACGTGCACGACGTCGGCAGGTACTTCGATCAGGGCAAACCCCGACCCCTCGAGCCGGGTGTGGTGATCACGGTCGAACCGGGCCTCTACTTCTCGCCCGAGGCCCCGGAGGCGGCAGCTCGCTACCGGGGCATTGGCGTGCGCATCGAAGACGATGTGCTGATCGAGGCGGGCGGCGTGCGCGTGCTCAGCGACGGCGTTCCGAAAGAACCCGAGGAAGTCGAACGCGCCTGTCGTGGCTGAGTCGCTCTGGCTACTGCCGCGCGCGAGATGGCTCTGGGCGCGACTGCTCCTACTCGCTCTGCTGACCGCCGCCCCCGCGTCGGCCGACACTGCTTCGCCCGCGGCAGACTCGCCCGCGGCCGAGCCGGGCGTGCACCTGATGGCGGCGCTGGCCGTGGGGCGCGGGCTGCGCTTCAACAATCCCTATCGTCTCGCCACCCCGCTCGGAGACACCGCCGAGTCGGTGTCCCTTTCTGCGACCTACTTGGATCTAGGCGCGGGGATACTCTTTCCCGCAGCCGCGCAGCTCGAGCACGGCGCTGCGTTCGACGCCGTGCTCGCGCTGGATGGCATCGCCCAGTTGGTGATGACGCCGGCCTATTTGCTGCAGTTCAATGCCACCCGGCTCTGGGCGTTGCGCGGTCGCCTGGGGATTCCGATCGTGGTCGCGCCGGACGGCTCGCTCGGGTTAGAGGCGGGGCTCGGGTCGCGCTTCGAACTGGCATACGGCCTGGGGTTGACGGCAGAGTTGGTGGGCAGCGTGTTCTTCGGCGCGGCGACGGAGCAAAAGAGCGTGACGACGATTCCGATGTTGGCGCTGCAGCTGGGCGTGTGCTTCGATCGGCGCGTGGCTCGGTGAGCGTGCGGACCTCGAGGTGGTTTCTGGGGGCGCTGGCTTTGTGCTGCCTCGGCCCAACGCCGGGGGACATCGGTGGCTGCGGGCAGACGGCGCAGGATCTCGATCCGAGCGTATTTTTCAATTCCAAGCAGTCGATCGAGTGCGACCGGTGTGACGAATGCGGCCTGCGTACGCCCGCCTGTCAGAGCGCCTGCGCAGGAGAGGCCGTGCCGAGTGAATTCCCGTCAGGCTGTTTTCCGTTGGTCCATGACGGCACGGTGTGCCTGCGCGCGCTCACGCAAGCCTCATGCGAGCAGCATCGCCTGGTCATGAGTGAGCCGCCCCAGGTGCCCAGCGAGTGCAACTTTTGCCCGCCCCAGCCGGCGGCGGAGTAGCGCTTCGCTAACGAAGAGCGTGCCAGCTCGCACCGAGATCGTCGGACGCGAGCGCGGCGTAGCTGAGATGCTGGCGGTCGGCGCCGGCATAGAGCAGTGCTCGACCGCCGAGGGACAAGAGCCGCGTCGGGACGACGCGCAGATACGGTAGCTCGGGTACCTCGCCGGCGTCATATGCAACGACCGGCGGCGTCCAGGTTTGACCGTCATCGCGCGAGGAGATGACGCGGACGATGCCGGCGCTGGTCAGGGCCAAGATCGTGGCTCCCTGCACGCGCGCGACGGACAGTTCGAGCCCGGCGGTCTGGGTCAGCCCCAGATCCGTAGGCACGGGCAATTCCCGGCAGCGGCTCAGCTCGGGACAGAGCCGAAAGGTCGCGGGCCGACGTTGAGCTTCTTCCGTCAGCACGGCCACCGCGGCGTGCGCATCGCAGGAGAGCGCGAGCAAGCGTTGCTCGGCGGCAGCGAGCGGGAAGCTGCTGGCGAGCTGGCCCCGCTGCCACGACTCGAGCTGCAATGCTGCCCCCGCCACGCCGAGGCGAAAGCTGGTCGTGCCGCGTCCGCTCGAGCAATGACCAGCATCGAGGTCCATGCCGTCCTGGTCGGCGCTGGTCGTGGCCCAGGTCCGTCCGCCGTCCCGCGAGCGGTAGGCGGCCAAATTGGCATCTCTGCCCGCCGCGAGCAGAACCTCGTCGGCGCGCGGGTGCACGGCAGCATAACCGAGATCCGCAGCGGGCAGTCCGCGCCCTTCTGCCGGTACCGGGGGCGACGCCAACAGGGGCGCCGAACGCGCGCGGGTGGAGGGCACGATGAGTTCGCGGCCGCTGCTCGCCAAGAGTGGTCGCGCCGAGCGCGCGAGTGCGTCGAGTTGCCCCACGTCGACGCGCAGGTCCTCGAGAGAGAACGCCGTGGCCGGCGCCACGGCGGAGGAATACTCGAGGAAGTCTCGCGCTCTCGCCTGATGCGCCGGACGCCGCTCGGCAGCGTGGGGGAAGGCCTCGGCGGAGGGAACGCAGCTCGCGAAGGGGCGCGCTTCCGGTGGAGACGCGATCAGGCGCCGGCGGATCAGGCGCCAGAACTCGGCGGGCTGCCGCGCCAAGAGCTCCGGGCCGCCGCTGCCCGCCATGCACAGGGCATAGTTGGCAAACTCGGTAGCGGCGCCGTGCAACCGCCAGTAGGCGAGCGCGCGCGGCGTGAACCAGTGCACGCCGAGCGCGAGCGTCGCGAGAGCGAGCACGAGGCGCAGGCGGACCGGCGGCACGGCCGCGGGAATCGAGACCGTGGTCGGCGAGAGCGTGGGCGTTCGCCGCTGCCGTCGCAGGTCGGGCGCGAGCGGTTGCGGCAGGCGCACGCCTCGTTGCCGGGAGCCGCGCAAGGGCACTCCGGCAGAGAGCCTCATCCCGGATCCCGGCTGCATTGGGCGAGTTGTAGCCAACTGTCTGATAACCGGGCAAATTCCAGAAGGTGCGTATCGCGGTGCTGAGCACTTCGTACCCGCTCTGGGAAGGGCAGGCGGCGGGCCACTTCGTGGCCGCCGAGGCGGCGGCCCTGTGCCGCCAGGGCCACGAGGTGGTGGTGATCGCGCCCGGCCCCCACGACCAGGTGTGCGGCACGGCTCCGCTCGTCTCGCGTCTGGCTGCCGGCGAAGCGTTTGGGCCTCCGGGGGCACTGGCTCGCTTGCGGGAGCGGCCGCTGCGGGCCTGGGGCAGCCTGGAGTTCTGCTGGCGGGCTCGCCGCGAGCTCGAGCAGCGAGGCCCCTTCGACCAGATCGTCGCGCACTGGCTCGTGCCGTGCGCGTGGCCGATTGCGATCGGCAAGGCTCGGACACAGGAGGCGGTGGCCCACGGCAGCGACGTGCGTCTGTTTTGCCGACTGCCGCGGGCCTTGCGCCGGCACATCGCCCACACCTGGATCGAACACCAGGTCCGCATGCGCTGTGTCTCCTCGGAACTCAGGGATCTGCTGATCGAGGCGTCGCATCCCGCGCTCATTGCGTTGACGCGCGTCGAACCACTGCCGCTCGTGCTGGGCACGCCGCCCACCCGCGCCGCCGCGCGCGAACACCTCGGGGTCGGCGCCGGCACGCGGCTGGCGCTGCTGGTGGCCCGGCTCGTTCCCGACAAACGTGTGGCTGCAGCACTGCGCCCGCTGGTGCACTTGCCCGGCATTTCCGTGGTCGTCGTCGGCGGCGGCCCGCTGCTCTCCGAGCTCCGGCGCAGCTTTCCCACGGTCCGCTTTACGGGCGAACTCGCGCGGCCTCGCGCGCTCGAATGGATCGCGGCCGCCGACGTGCTGGTCAGCGCTTCCCGGCAGGAGGGGGCCCCCACGGCGCTGCGCGAAGCGCTCGCCCTCGGCGTGCCCGTCGTTGCTCAGCCCGCGGGGGACCTCCGACAATGGGCGGCGCGCGATCCGGGTGTGTGGTTGGTCTAGTCGAAGCTGCGACTACTCGCTGCGTTTTTCCCAGCAGGCGAGCGCACGCCCGCTCCAGGCCTCGAGCACGGCGGCGCGACGCCCCGCCTCGACCAGAGCAACGGCGCAGCCCCCTCCGCCCGCGCCCGTCAGCTTGGCGCCGAGCGCGCCTGCGTCGAGCGCCCAACGACAGGCCTGGTCCAGCCGGGGCGTGGACACGCCCAGAGCCGCGAGCAGCGCGTGATTTTCGCTCATGAGCTGCCCCAGCGTCGCGTGGTCCCCATGCGCGATGCAGGCCTCGGCGCGTTCGACCAGCGCCGCCATCGCGTCGAGTACGCTGTCTACCCGCGCGCGCTCGGCGCCGCGTTGCTGAGCGACGCTCTCCACCATGCGCCGGGTGCTCGCCCCGGGCTCGACCAGCGCCACGACCAGCTCGAGCGGGCGCGCGGGGGAGAGCGCGCGGGGCGCCTGGCCGCGCCGAAAGAACAGGCAGCCGCCATGTTCGGCGGCCGCCGTGTCCACGCCCGAGGCGTTGCCGTGAAACACGTTCTCCCACGCCAGCGCCGCCGGCGCGATCGCCGGCGTGCGGCCCGTGGTGCGCGTGAGCAGCTGTTGCACCGCACGCGCCAGCGCCACCCCGAGCGCGGCGGAGGCACCCAGCCCCGCCCCTGCAGGAATGTCGAGCCGCGCCTGTGCGGCGATACCCACGGCACCGAGCGATCCGAGCAGCGCCGCAAAGGCACGCGCCGCGGGCGCCCCGTCCGATCCCGTGGCGATCCCGTAGCGCTGCTCGCCCAGCACCAGCTCGGAAACGGCGGCCTGGCGAACCTCGGCGTGCGCGCCCTGGTCGAGGCCGACGGCAATGGCACCACTGCCAAACACGACAGCGTGTTCGCCGAGCAGGATCACCTTGCCTCCCGCGTGGGCAGAGACCGAGGGCCCGAGCGCGCTGCTCATCAGCTTGCCCGATCGACCAGCGCCGCCAGAACCCCCTCGAGCAGCGCGCGGGCGGGCGCATCGAAAGCAGCGAGCGCGGCGCGCGCCTGTGCCGTCAACTGCGTGATGCGAGCTTCGACCTGGGCGCGTGCCCCCGTGGCATCGATCGCGTCCAGGGCAACGTCCACGCTCTCGCGCGTCGCCGAGCGATCGCCGAGCAGATTTCCGAGCAGCGCCCGCGCCGCGGGGTCAGCCAGCGTGAGCGCGCTCTCGAGCAGCAGCGTGCGCTTGCCCGCCAGCAGATCGCTGCCGCGCGGCTTGCCGGTCAGGTGGGGATCGCCGAAGGCACCGATCAGATCGTCGCGCAGCTGAAAGGCGATGCCGAGCGGCAGGGCGAAGGCCTCCAGCGCCTCGCCGAGGCCTGCCGGCGCACCCCCGAGCGCCAACCCGAGTCCCAGCGGCCCGAGCACCGTATAGCTCCCGGTCTTGAGACGGTACACGTCGTCCAGATTGCTGCCGTCCCCCAACACGTCCAGCTGCTGCCCGACCACCGCGTCCAGCTGCATGGCCACGAAGCGCCGCACCACCTCATCCCGCTGCGGCGTCAGCGCAGCGCCGAGGTTGAGCTCACGCTGTGCCAGGGCGAGCGTGTAGTCACCGGCCAGCACTGCGCCGCTGGCCGCCAGATGCGGGGAAGGGAAGTGCAGCTCCAGCGCGGCGTGAACGGCAGGACCGCCGCGCCGGAGACGGTCCTGATCCATCCAGTCATCGTGGATCAGAAAATAGGCGTGCAAGAGTTCCACGGCGCAACACACGCGCAGGCACGCCCCGGGATCGCCAGCGCCGCCGCTCACCAGGTAGCCCGCGGCGACCAGCCCGGCGCGCAGGCGTTTGCCGCCCCGCAGGCAGAGCTCGCGGGCGGCCTCGAGCGGCCGGGTCACGGCCGGACCGTACCCTCCATGCTGGCGCCGGGCGTTTTCCCAGACCCCGAGTAGCTCGCCATCTACCTCCCGGCGGACGCGCTCCAGCAGCACGGAAAAGCGCGCTGCGTCAGCCACTGCCGGCTGGCCTGACGATGCGATACGGGCCTCTCTTGGAGCGGACCATGCGGCGCCGGAAGGTAGGGAATGCGCCGCGACGTGTCAACGGCGCCTGCGGGTAGCTACCCTTGTTGAAGGGTTCCGGGCAGAGTGAGGCCCGGACTTCAGAAGACGGAGCATGGATTTGACCGAGATCTCCAAACGCAAGGACGAGCACTTGGATCTCGCCACGCACGGCGACGTAGGCTTCCGCGCCAAGACGACCCTGCTGGAATGCGTGCAGCTGGTGCATGACGCCCTGCCCGAGCTGAGTCTGGACGAGATCGATCTCGGCGTTCGCATTCTCGGGCGCCGCCTGCGGGCGCCCCTCTTTCTCGCCGGCATGACGGGGGGCACCGAGCGGGCCCGGGGCATCAACCTCGAGCTCGCCTCGATCGCCGAGGAGCACGGGTACGGCTTTGGGCTCGGTAGTCAACGCGCGATGCTGAAGGATCCCGCAGCGCTCGTCACCTACCAGGTGCGGAGCGTCGCGCCCTCCACGCTGATCCTGGGCAACATCGGGGCGGTCCAGGCGGCGCGCATGACCACGGCAGAAGTCGCCGCGTTGGTCGCCGCGGTCGGCGCGGACGCGCTGTGCGTGCACCTGAACCCCGCGATGGAGGTCGTGCAGAGCGAAGGGGATCGGGATTTTCGCAACATCGTGGCGACGTATCAACGGCTCGCCGCCGAGCTACCCTGTCCGATCATCGCCAAGGAGACGGGCTGCGGCCTCTCCAGGAGCGCGGCGCGCCGGCTGGCGGCCGCCGGGGTTCGCGACGTCGACGTGTCCGGCGCGGGCGGCACCTCCTGGGTGGCCGTGGAGGCGCAGCGCGCGCAGGCGGGTGAACGCGCGCTGGGCGAGAGCTTCTGGGATTGGGGAATCCCGACGGCGGCCAGTCTGCTCATGGTCGCCCCCTCGGGCTTTCGCACCGTGATCGCCACGGGGGGCATCGCGAGCGGTCTGGATGCGGCTCGCGCGCTGGCGCTCGGGGCTCACGCGGTGGGCATTGCGCGCCCCGTGCTGCAAGCGCTGGAGCAGGGCGGGCGCGCGCAGGCGGTGGCGTTTCTGAAGGGCGTGGAGCGCGAGCTGCGGACGGCGTTGCTGCTGATCGGAGCGCCGAACGTTGCCGCGGTCCGGCTGGCGCCGCGCCTGTTGACCGGGGAGTTGCAGCGTTGGAGTACGCTGGTCGCTGCCGAGCCGTGAACCGCCGAGCCGCTCAGCGATCGCGTTCGGGCGGCGGGGGATGCGAATTGGACAGGCACGAGTTGCCCGACTCGTACTGCAACATCGACAGCTCCCGATACAGCTCCATGGCCGCGGGGTGCTGGGGATCGGCGAGCAGGAACGACAGTACGCTCTCCAGCGCGCTCGCCGGTTCCAGCTGGTGCTCGGCGACGCTGAGCCGCAAGCGCACGAGCTCGAGCAAGTCCGCCGGTTGATCCGAACTGTCTTCCAGGCGCTGGCGTGCCTCACCCAGTTGCCCGGCATTGATCAAGCGCGCAACGCCCTGGAGTTGGGGTGGCAAGGCCAGCAAAGCTGCGGAACGAATGCTGGGCGAGTTGGGGTTGGCCACGACATTAGCTTAGCTCGGGGACTCGGCCGGCGCCCGCTCGCGCATTGCACTCGCTCTCAAATCGGTGGCTGTCCAAAGCGGATGAGGCAGACTAGGTTCCTGACATGTACGTGAAAGTCTGCGGGATTACCCAGCTGGAGGATGCGGAGAGCGCCATCGCTGCCGGCGCCGACGTGCTCGGTTTCAACTTCGTCCCGCAGTCGAAGCGCAGGCTGGATCCGCGCGCGGCACGCGCGATCATAGAGGGCGTGCGCGGTCGGGCGTTGACGGTCGCGGTGGTGGCCAACCTGCCTACTCGAGAGGCGCTCGACCTCCTGGCTGCGACCGGCGCCGACCGGCTGCAGTTGCACGGTGACGAGTCCGCTGAGACGCTGCTCGGTCTTGGTACGTGTGCGTTCAAGGCACTGCGGGTGGGTTCGGGCGAGGACATCGTGGCCGCGAGTATGTTCCCGGGGCATCCGCTCCTGGTCGACGCCAAGGTCGAGGGGCAACTCGGGGGCACCGGGCGCTGTATCGATTGGCCGTTGGTCGTGCCGTTGGCCCGCAGCCGGGCGCTGATTCTGGCGGGCGGATTGACTCCGGAAAACGTCGCCGACGCGGTACGCCTGGTCCAGCCGTGGGGCGTGGACACGGCGAGCGGGGTGGACCTGGCAAGCGATCCACGCCGCAAGGATGCCGAGCGGATGCGGCGCTTCGTGCAGGCGGCTCGGGGCGCCGCCTCGGGCGCGCAGGGGCTGCCGTTCTAGCTGGCCCGTTCACGGCCCGCGCCGGGTGGGCTCACAGCTCGACGTCGAACTGCTCGATACCGATACCGAGGGCGGTGGCGTCGATGATGGTGGCGTGCGCATAGCCCGTGGCGGGCGACTCCCCCACCGAGCCGACGCTCACGATGCGGACGTCGCCGATGCTGCGGCAGAAGGGCACATGGCTCGCGCCGCACACGACCAGATCGGCGGGGTCACTGCCGAGCAGCGCTTCCAGCTCGCTGTCGTCCATATCCGGGCTCATCGCCTCCGTGGGGTCGAGCGGTGAGCCGTGCACCACCACGGCTTCTTGCCCCGACTCCAGCGGCAAGCGCGCCGAGGTGGGCAGCTTGCCGAGTCGCGCGATGATCAACTCGCCGACTTCGCGCCGCACGTCGCGCAAGCGGCGCAGCCGTGCCTGCTGCTCGGGCGTCGTGGCGGTGAGCTTCACGGGATCGATCTGATAGAGCGCCCGATCCGACAGGCCCTGCACGCACAGGGCGTGCCGATCCATCAGGATCTTCCAGGTCTCGAGCGGTTCCGGCCCGGGGAAGAGGGAGTCACCGCAGACGACCAGCTGGTGGAACTCGCGCGCGTCTGCATCCTCCAGCACCCGCCGCAGCGCTGCGGCATGGCCGTGAATGTCCGAGACGCACAGAAAGCGCATGCGCGCCTCATATCACGACCCGCGCCGCTGCGGCGGGTTCCTTTGGGCGGGCCAGCCGCGCGTCAGGCCAGCGTGAACGGCGCAGAAAGCGGCCTCGGGCGGTGGGCCCGTCCGAGGCTGAACGCCGCCCCTTCAGTCCTTGCTGGGGCGCTTGGCGCGGATTTGACGGATCGCCTCGGAGAACTCGTAGAACTCGTTACCGCAGCGCGAACGGCACGGGTTGCGCCGCGTCTTGCGACACCCGGCGGGTCTGCGGATCAAGGACGCCAGCACCTGCGCGCTCCGCTCATCGCCCAGCTCCCGTGCCCGCGGCAATAGGCCGAGCCGGGAGGCGCAGCTCGGAGCGAAGCGCAGGTCGTAGGCGATGGCGAGCGCCGGGGAGACCAGGCTGCTACCCCGCAGACTCTCGAGCGCGATCTTGGCTCGGGTTTCGAGCTCGGGACGCTTCAGCATCATATCGTACAGGAGGTCGGCTCCCGCCTTGCCCATGTGCTGGCTCATCACCACGAACGCCAGCTCCGAGGCCTTGCCCTTGCCGCCCGCCGCGCGCGAAATGATGTAGCGCAGGTCGGCGTCCGCCTGCTTCTCCGGCGCGATCAAGAGCAGGCGCCGGGTCGTCTCCATCGCCTCGAGCAACGTCTCCGACTTGCTGGCAAAGGATTGTACCAGTGCCTTCAGCACGGCGGGGTCTCGCGGATACTGCTCCGAGAGCACGCGCAAGCCATCGGCACCCTCGGCCACCGCCTTGACCAGCGCCGAGCGCGGCGCTTGCTGCTGCAGCGTGTCGGCCTCGCCTGGCAGCGGGGGCTTGGGTGTGGCGTCTGCGCTCGCGCTCTCCGAGCCGCTCTGCGCGTCGCCGGGCAGGGGCTCCGGGCTGGGCACAGCGGCGGGCACGCTCGCGGTAGGTGTGGGGGCAGCGCCCGGCCTGGCAGCGGCGCTGGTCGTCGGCGCCGCCTGGGCGCGCAGCTCGAGCGTGCGGTGCAAGGAACTCACGCTGATCAACACCGTGGCCAGCGTCAGCAGAGGGCCGAGCAGCCAGCGTCGCATGTGCCCGCGCGATCTCCACCAGCGCCGGTGCGCGTAGAGCGCCAGCGCGCCGAGCAACCCTACCAGTGGCAGCACGATGCTGTAGCCGCGGTAGGCGACGCCCGGCGCTTGACCAAACAGGCTGCTGTGTCCAGGCCGCGCCAGGAACTCGTCGGCAAAGCGTGTCAGGAAGGCAGCCAGTCCGTACGCGGACAGCCCGGCGATGACCGGGGCGCGCAGGCTCTGCAGCCAGGCCACCACCTTGGCGCTGTTGGCCCAGACGTGCTGCCGGACGCGGCGAAAGGCCATCACGGCAGGGAAAGTGGACATCGCGCCCAGGGCAGCGAGCAGGACGAGTTCGGCGGTCGTGGGATCGACGGTCGTGCCGTGCAGCGCCAGGATGCCGGCGACGGCGCCCATGCTGGACATGGCCAGGAGCGCGAACGCACACAAGATCCAGAAGGAGAGCTTCCAGCGGGCGCCGCGGCTCTCCTCCTCGGCGCTCGAGGGTTGGGAGGAGCGCGGCGGGCGCACCGAAACCAGCGCCAGGCTGCGTTCCAGATTGACCAGGGCGGCGGACATCTCGCGCAGGTCGGCGTAGCGTTGCCCGGGATCCTTGGACATCGCGCGCTGGATCACCACCTCGAGCCCCTCGGAGATGGTGGGTTCGAGAACTCGCGGCCGCTCGGGCTCGCGGCTCATCACCGCCAGCACGGTCATCTGCGGCGTCTCTTCCATGAAGGGCGCACGCCCGGTAGCGACCGCGTACAATATGGCGCCCACGCCGTAGATGTCCGTACGATGATCGGTAGGGCTGGAGTGGGCCTGCTCGGGAGACATGTAGCCGGGCGTGCCCATGATGACGCCGGTCTTGGTGAGCTGGCTGTCTCGATCGATGAAGCGCGATAACCCAAAGTCCAAGACCTTCAGGTTCGGACGCTCGGGTACGCCTGCCGAGAAGTCACCGACCAGAAAGACATTGTGCGGCTTCAGATCGCGGTGAATGACACCTTTGTCGTGGGCCGCCGCCACCGCCTCGCACAGCTTCTTGCCGATGTGGATCACCGTCAGCTGTGCGAGCGGGCCGGTGCGATCGAGGTGGGTGTGCAGATCGAGCCCGGTCAGGTGCTCGCACACCATGTATTGCCAACCCTGGGGGGTGCGGCCCATGTCGTAGGTGCCGACCACGCTCGGGTGTTCGATCGATGCCGCGGTCTCGGCTTCGCGCTGGAAGCGCACCTGCAGGTCGGAGTTCATCGCCAGGTCGGCGTGCAACACCTTGATGGCGAAGCGTTTGTTGGGCAGGCGCGTGTGTAGCGCCTCGTAGACGCGCCCCATCCCGCCCTCACCGAGGATGTGGCTGACCACATACGTGTCGTGGAGCGTGGAGCCGATCAACGGATCGGCGCGTTCAGGCGGAAGTGGCAAACCGCTCCACGATGTCGCTGCCTCGTAGAAGGAGGTACGCTGCGGCATGGGCGGATCAACCCGCGGCTTGCGGCCCGCGCTTTCGAGCTGGCTGACCAACAGTGAATCGATCCTTCCCAGGATCGCTACGCGGGGTTCGCCCGGTTGTTAAGGGGCGCGCCATCCGGGGGTGGTGGGGTCAGCGCGGAGTGGGCACCAGACCGGCGCGGCGTCGTGCCTCCGTGTAGGCCTCGCTGATACCGTAGCCCACGAGGTCTCTGGCCGGGCTACTTCCGGCGATCCAGCGGATCCGGCTGTCGATGTCCCTGGGCATGACGGGCCTGGTCTGGGCCACCGCCCACAACGCCTCCATCGCCACGCCGAGCTCGCCCACGCCGAACAGGGCGACGCGCGCCGCCCAACGCCACAGCGCGTCGCCGACCTGGGCAGCCTGAGGCACGATGTTCGAGGTCAGCGCGGCGGTCATCGCAGTGAGCTCGCGGCTGAGCGTTGCGGTCACGTGAGGGCGGATGCGATTGCGTGCCGCGATCAAGCGTTGAGCATCCTGGCCTTCGGCCTGCCAGGGGGGCGAGAAGCACGCCAGAAAGCCAGCCACTGCCGACCAGAGCTCGGTCGCCGACATGCGCGACAGCGCGCAGGCGTTGAGCTGCGCGATCTTGAGCGCTCGAAGCAACAGGAAATCACGCACGCGCGGGTTGTCGTGCGCCAGCAGCTGCTGCCCGAAGACCACGGTGAGCGGCTCCCCGAACAGCACGGTGCAGTCGCAGCCGACCTGGTCCGAGAGCGCGGCGCGCACGTTTTCGAGCCCGAACGCCGCCGCCACCGCGCGCACCTGGGTCGCTTGCACGTCGGGCAGTGGAGTCAGTGCCAGGGAGTGCGGGTCGGGGGCGTACGCTCGCTCGATGGCAGCGCCTGCGCCATACAGCAGGCGACGAAAACCCGAGCTGAGCGGTGCCGGCGCGATCAGGTCGTCAAAGCGCTGCTGACCTGCCTGAGAGCCCGCGCCGTTGACGCGAAACACTTCGCCCTCCAGCGCGGCGAGGGCGGCCTGTGCTGCGCGTGCATTTTCGAGCTCGCCGCTCAGCCGCCCCGCCTGCTCCAACATGCGAAAGAGACCGGGTTCGAGCCGGCCCGCATGCACGGCGTTGCGCGCCGCATGGCTCGCGCGTTCGAGCAGCACGCGCGCGGTGTTGGTGTTGCCCGCGCGGCGATAGTGTTCCACCTGCGCCGTCAGGACCAGCGGGTTGTCGGGCCAGGTGCGGTGCGCCTGTTCCAGCAGGGCCTCGGCTTCACGCTGTCCGTCGGCAACATGCTCGAGCAACGGGATGAGCTCGAGCAGCGCGTCGCGACGTGCCTCATCGGTCGGTGCGCGGGCTTGGAGCTCGCGCTGGTGCTCGAGGGCATCCTGCATCCGCTCGGCGGCTCGCAGGTTCGCGATCAGCCGCCGGCGCGTGGCGATGTCGTCGGGATCCTCGCGGACGATGTCTTGCAGGACCTGACGCGCCCGCTCGGCATCGGCGAGCTCCGCTTGATACAGACCGGCCAGCCCCGAGAGCGCGGACAAGCGTTGGGCACGCGGCAGCGGCGTGCGCACGAGCTCGGTCCAGATGCTCTCGGCAGCGTGAGCGTCCCCGCTCTCCGCGAACAGCAGGGCAGAGGCGTGCAGTGCCTCGGCGTTGTCCGGTTCCCGCGCCAGCAGCAGCTCCGTTCGCTGCTGCGCCAGCGCCAGTTGCCCCGCTTTGCGCAGCTCCCAGATCAACGCGAGCTCCTGGACGGGGTCGGTCACCACGGGGGTAGCTGCGGCGGGCGCGGCTGCGGCGGGCGCGGCGAGCGTGGCTTCGTCGGGCAGGGGAGGCGCGGCCTCGACCGGCGTGGCCTCTGCCGGTGGCGCAGAAATGGGTTCGGCGTCGTCGACGGCCGCTGCAGCGGGGTCGGCCGCGGCGGCGGGCTCGGGCGGGACGGACTCCGGGCGCAACGCTCTCCAGCGCTCCCGTATGCCCGCGTGAGGGATACCGACGGCCACCGCCTCGTCCAGCGTGGCGAGCGCGCGCTCGGGATCACCCAGGCGATCCGACCACAGGAGCAGCGCTCGATACAGCGCCTCCACGCGCCAGGCCGGGCTCTGGGTGGTGGCCGCCAGCGTCTCGAAGGCTTCGGCGGCTTCCGCGGCCTTGCCCTGGCTGTCGAGTAACTCGGCGCGCGCCGACAGCGCGACCACGTGTTCGGGCGCGATTTCGAGCGTGCGCTCGAGCTCCGAGGTGGCCAGTGCCAGCTCGCCGAGTCGTGCTGCGGCCTCGGCCGCGCGCAGCGAGAGGGTCGCGGCGTCGAGCGGCTGCCGCGCACGTTCGCGCAGCTCCCGGGAACACGCGAGCAGCCTGCGATCATCGTCGCTGCTGCGCGCGTAGCTGCTGCCCAGGCGCAACGCCCAGAGCGGTGGGCGTCTTTCGCTGCCGGCGCGCTCCGCCAGCCGCCCCGCTTCGGCGAATGCGCCGCGGTCGAGCTTCAGGCGTGCCGCCAGGAACGTGGGCCCGAGCGCGTCGGCGGGCTCGAGTTGTTCGGCGAGGCGCTCCGAGACGGCTTCCAGCTCGCGTTCGCTGCCGGCGCGCATGCTCTCGACCTCCAGCTGGCGCAGCGTGCCCAGCGGCAGCGCAGGCCGAAGGAGCAGCTTTCGCCACCAAGACGCAGCAGACTCGCTCGCGCCGCGCGCCTGTTCGAGGCGAGCCAGCCGCTCCTCGATCTCGACGGCGAGCCTTGGATCCGTCACGCTCTCGAGCTCGCGCGCCCAGACCGAGGCGAGCCAGGCGATGTCGCCCGGATCGGTGGCCCAGGTCTCCACCCAGACGGGGCCGAGCGCCCCACCGAGTTCGCGGGCGACGCCGACGGCCGCGGCCCGATCGCTCTGCTCGTGATACAGCTCGGCGGCCTCCGCCAGCAGCTGGGCGCGGCCGCGCGGGCTCGAGACGGCGGCTGCGCGCTGCCGCAGCTGAGCGCGTTCCAGGCCCGAACCGGGGACGAGCTGCTCGATCTGGCGCGCCAGCCCCAGATCGGGGGAGCCGGGCTCCTGCAGCTCTCGCAGGCGCTCCGCTGCGGCACTCGGATCGCCGAGCGCCAGAAAGCGAGCCTCGCGGATGGTCGTGAGGGCGATTTCCTCGGCGCCGCGCGCCTGCTCCCGCTGTCGCCCCAACCAGCGTCCGAGCCGAAGCTTGTCCCCGCGCATGCGCGCCGCCACTTCCGCCAGGTCACTGGCCAGCGGCAGCGTCGGGTCCGCTCGCCAGGCTTCCTCCGAGACGGCGTCGAACTCCGGCGCGTCGGCATCCATGCGCAGGAGCGCCTCCGTGAGCAAGAGCGAGCGCCGGGTGCCGTCGTTGGTCTGCGCCGACAGCGCCCGAAACATCGCGGCCCCATCGCTGCCCGTGGGGCCCAGCGCCCGCAGCGCCGCTTCGCGCACGCTCGGCGAGAGCAGCGCGGCCCGATAGTGTTCGGCGGCTTGGGGCGCGTCGCCCGCCTTTTCTGCCAGCACGCCCGCGATGAATTGACTGTCGGCGTGCTCCTTGGGGCGCGTCAGCGAGCGCGGCAGCTCTCGCGCCAGCGCGGCGAGATCACCGGATCGCCGGCTCTGCTGCAAGCGCACCGCGCTCAGCCAGGGCCCGTCGGGCAGCGGCGCGAGCAGCGCCGACGCATCCTCCGCGGCGTCCGGCGTTGCCAGGGCGCGGCCGAGAGCGAATTCAGCCGCGTTGACGTCGGCGGCGGGGGCTGCCCTCGGGGCGGGCGCCACGGGGTCCGCGGCCCCGCTGGATCTTGGCGCGCCCTCGGCCAGACGCTGCGCCGCGAGCCGCAAGGCAGCGAGGGTGGGCTCGCTGGCGGCCCCCTCGGCCTGCACCTGGAGCTCGAGCTGCTGCGCCAACGCCGCGAGCGCCGCGCGTTCCGCGACGGAGAAGGCGCTGCCGCCCTGGTTCGTGTCGGCCGCGAGTGCGCCGCGTAGGCTGTCCCAGGCACGCGCCGCCAAGGCTCGTGCCGCCCACGTGCGCAGCTCCAGCCGCCCGGGGTGGTCGTGCGCCAGGCGCTCGAGCGCGCGCAAGGTCTCCTCGGGCTCGTCTTTGGGCACGACGCGCCAGAGCGTGGTGAGCCAGCGCACGGCGGCGCTAAGCCCGGGCTGAGCCTCGAGCTGACCGAGCGCGTCCGCCGCCTCCGCCAAGCGGCCCCGGCCGAGAGCACGCTGCGTCTCCACGAGCGGCTGTGCCGCCAGGTCGTGGGGGCCGAGCCGCGGCGCCTCGGAGCCGCGCAACTGGCGCAGCTGCCCCGTCGCCTGGCGCAGCGGCTTGAGCGTCTCGTCGGGTCGGAAGCGTACATCCGGGGGGCGTTGGCTGTGCGCCAGCTGACGCGCCAGGCGTTGCAGCGTGGCCCGGTGATCGCTCGGGTCGCTCTGTTCGGCGGCTTCCAGGCGCTGCTCGGTTTCGCCGTCGTCCCGCCGCAGCAGACGCAAGAGCTCGGCGGCCAGGTAATAGGCGTGAGCGCGCGAGGCCGGGACGCGCGCCGAACGTGCTTCCTCCTGCAGCAGGCGCAGCACCGCGCCCAGGTCACCCTGCGACAAGGCCAGGGCGCGGGCCTGGCGGGTGGCAAAGTTCGGTGCTGCGGCGTGATGAGCAGCCTGATCGGCGAGGCGGCGCGCCTCTCCGCTCGAGCCGAGCAGAGCCCGCACCTCACTGGCTCCGAGCAAGAGGCGGCTGCGCATGGCAGCGTCGGGTTGGGCCTTGGCCTCGGCTTCCAGCCATTCGGCACGGCGCTCCCAGTCGGCGCGCGCCTCCGCGGAAGCCAGGAAGCTGCCCGCCGGGCGCTCCTCGGGAAGATCTGGTGTCGCCAGCGCTGCCGAGCCGAGCCCGGCGGAGGGCGCGGACGGTGCCTGGTTGCTGGGCGCATCGGACTCGAGGGAGGAGCGCGAGCTGGCCGGGACTGCACCGCTCAGCGGTGGCGCGCCACTCGGCGCAGAGGCCTCCCCCGCGGGGGCGGCACCGCTCGCGGGAGGTGCGCTCGGCTGCGCGGCGATCGAGGTGATCGGCATCGGCACCAGCGGTTTCGGCGTGCTCATGCCAGAGTCACTCCTGCTCGCCGGCGCAGCGCCTCAAACTCGGGGGCGAGCACGAAACTGGCGAGGCGGCGCGTGCGTTCGGTGGGCGGCGCTGGTGCACTGCCGGAGCGTTCCGCTGCCGGCGAGTCGGACAGCACGAGCGAGATGTCCCCGACCACGATCGTGGCAGCGCGATCCAGACTGGCGAGCGCCGTGCGAACCCAGCGGGCCACGTCGAGCTCGTTTTGCTGCACGCCGAGCGCGTAATCGGGCAACACCTTGCGCAGCTTGCGCGGCAGCACCCGGCTGAGTTGACGTTCGAAGTCGCCCTGCCGGGCGTAGTTCGGTGCTGGGAGCGACACGCCGCCGAGGCTGCACAGCGCGACCACGAGCGCCGCCACCTCCAGCTCGTCGAGTTGCGTCAGCACGCCGCGTTGCCGGGACAACGCATACAGCGCTCGCACCAGCTCCTGACGCTGAAACGGCCCGAGCGGCGCGGTGACGCGCGAGCCCAGAATCACGCTCAGCGGCTCCGTTGCCAGCGCCACGATGCGGTCGGCGGCGACGCCCGACTGATACAGCTCGAAGTCTCCGAGGCCCAGCGCGCCCACCCAGGCGGCCACCTCGTTGCGGATGGGCAGGCCCGAGCTCGGCACGATGCGCTCGCGACGCGTGACCTGAAACGTCTTCAGATCGGGTCCGAGTGCGCGCGTCAGATGCGGTGCGACCAGCGCCAACAGCTGGGCGATCGGCCCTTGATCCTCCGGATCGGCCAGCTCCGCTAGTAGCTCCGGCGTCCAGGCCACCGACGGCGTCGTACAGATCCGCTGGTCCAGGGCCGCGAGCTCGGCGCGAGCCCCGCTGCTCGGCCCATGCCCGAGAGCGACCAGGGCGCCGAGCGACACCTGGCGCAGGGCGAGGCTGCCCGTGCGATCGGCGATGCGCGCCAGTCGCCGCAGAGCCTCGAGCTGAAACGGGTCCTGCCGTAGACGCTGGGCGAGCGCTTGCTCCCCCTGACGCAGCAGGCGGTCGGTGAGCGCGGGATCGAGCTCACCGCCGAGCGCCAGATCCAGCGCTTCGGCGTCGTGCGGCAAGTGCGTCAGCAGCGCTTCGGTGGCGTGCCCCGCCGAGCGCACGTCGTGGCGGCGGTCACGGTGGATGGCGAGCGCCAGGCGCGCGGCTTCCGCCCGCTCTTCGGGCGTGCTGCGCTCGAACATCAACTGTTCGAGGACGATCACCGCGTCGTCCCAGCTTTCCGACTTGGCCGCCGCTCGCGCCAGGCGTTCGCGCACGGGTAAGGTGCTCAGCCCAGCGCGGTGCAGTCCGAGCAGGACCTCGAGTGCGCGAGGGGTGTCGTCGAGCTGATTTTCGAACAGGTCGACGGCGTACAGGCCGCTCTGAAGTCGCTGTTCGGGCGACGCACCTTCGAGCGACGAGAGGCGTGCGAGCACGTCGGCAGCTTCGGGGTAACGCTGGGTCGTGATGTAGATCTCGCCGAGCAGGGTCAATGCTCCGACGTGGTTGCGATCGACGCCGAGGACTCGGTCGAGCGCGCTGGCCGCGGTGCGCGTATCGCCGAGTTGGCGTGCTGCGCGGGCGCGCTCCCACTCCAGCTCGCGCACCTCGTCGGCGGACACCTGCACCGCCAGACGGCGCTGACACAGTTCCAGGAGGCGCGCCGCGTCGCCGCTCTCCCGCACCCAGGCAAACAGTCGATCGAAGCTCGACTTGCGCCGAATGTCCAGTTCCACGGCTCGGCACAACGCTGCCTCACCCGCCGCTGTGTCGTGCAGCTGATCAAAAAAGATCGAGGCTGCCTCCTCGAACAGTCGCGCGGCATGCGCCGGATCTCGGCTCGTGCGTCCCAGCGCCGCGGTGGCTTCGGCGAGCTGCACCGGATCGTCGTCATGGCGGGCCGCGGCCAGCAGCCCTTCGAAGCCGGCGGGGTCGTCGGGAAACGCCTCGGCGTAGCGCGCAAAGGCGGCGATCGCACCGGGACCGTCGCCGGTCGCGAGTAGATTGTAGCCTCGCAACAGGGCCAGACCCGGCTCCGCGTCGGAGCCGAGCACGAGAGCGACGCCGTCGAGCGCGCGCGCGCGACGCCGTGGATCGCAGCCCGGGGGTGACGTCTCCAGGTTCGTCAAGAGGAGCTGCGGGCTCTGGCCGGAGAGAAATGGAGCCGGGGCTGCCCCCGAGATCTGCGCCACCAGTGCGGCGCTGGCCGCGCATTGCTCGCCCGCTGCTCCCGGCAAGAACTCGCTCAGGCGCAGGCGCGCTCGAACCTCGCGCGCCGGTTGCGCCAGCCGCTGCGTGGCGGCCAGCCATTCCAGGGTGGAGGCGAGGCTTTCGCTCGATTCCGACCACTTGCGGGTGACCTCTTCGAACGCCTGCGGCGCGGGCTCGGACTGCGCGATGCACTCCAGGTAGCGCCAGGCGTCCACCAGTCGACTGGCGTCCGGATGCAGCGCGGCCAGTCGCTCCAGCAACGACGGATCACTGCGCATGCCGAGCGAGCGTCCGAGCAAGAGTACGAGCAGGCGTGCCGCCGTGGCCAGCGGCGAGGTGTCGGCATCCCCGAGCGCGCGCAGCGCCGCCTGCAGCTCCGCCAGTTGCTTCGTGTTGACGCCGTCGGCCCGGGCCGCCCGCTCGAGCGCGCCGAGCAGGCGCTCGGCGGCTTCGACGCCGCGCTCGTCCGAGGGTCCGAGGCTGCGCTCACTGCCGCGCCGAGCCCAGTGCGCGAGCGCCTGCGCCGAGCCCGGCCGGCGTCGTTCCGCCTGATCGAAATGTTGCGCTGCGGCCACGGTCGGTTGTGCCTGCCAGCGGCGCAGCCCCGCTTCGATCAGCAGCGACGCCGCGAACTCGGTGTCCTCGAGCGCCGCGCCGGTCCGGGCGAGCAAGTCCGCGAGTTCCGGCGCCGTGGCGGCATTGCGCTCGGAGAGCGCCGCCAGGGTCCCGCTCACCACGCAATACGCCGGGTGCTCCCGGTGCAACTTCTCGAGCAGCTCCCGGGCGCGGCCGGGTTGATCTGCGGCGAGCAGGCGCAAGGCCGCCGTCCACTCCAACGCCGCGCGCGTGGCAGGATCCCCGGCCTGCTCGGCCAAGCCGAGCAGCGCCTCTGCGTCCAGCGCGCCGGCGTGCTCGGCCGGGGCCGCGTGCGCCCGCGCATGCGCGCGCGCCAGCTGCGACGCCGTGCGGCCTTCCGGCAAGAGCTCCAGGGCGGCTTCCAGCCGTTGCTGTTCGGGTACGTCTCCCGCCAAGAGCGCCGCTCGCCAACGCTCGAGCAGCAGACCGGCGCGCTCGGGAGCGCTCGATTCCGTCTCGAGCAAGCGCTCCGTGGCCTCGGCGAACCAGCTCGCATCCTGGGCGGCGAACGCCAGCGTTCGAGCCACTCGCGCCAACAGGGCCGGGTTGTCCGTGCCCGGCGTGGCGGCATCGAGCGCGCGCCGGGCGGCTCCGGCATCGCCCACGTGCCGCGCGAAATCGAGCGCCGCCAGCAAGCGATAGCGCGTCTGGGCCCCCGCGTCCTTGGCCTGCTCGGCGACCTGCTCCAGCGCTCGCGCATAGCCCTCGGCGTTGCGTGTGCCGCGCAGCAGATCGAGCTGGAAGGCGCGCGCGATCCAGCACTGTGGATCAGCCAGGAGCGCCACCTCCAGCGCTTCGAGCGCGAGCAGCGGTTCGTTGCGAGCGAGCCGTGATTCCGCCAGCCGCACGCTGAGCGCTGCGCGCTCTCTGCCCGCGGGTACGCTCGCGATCTCGGCCAGGGCGAGGCGCTCGACCAGGGCGTGTTGACCCGCTTTTTCGGCGCTGCCGAGCAGGGCGAACGCGGCCACGGGATCGGCTGGCGCGAGCTTTGCCGCGCGCTCCAGCGTGTGCACTGCGGCCGCGTCGTGTCCGAGAGCCGCCTGCAGACGGCCGAGTTCCAGGAGCGCCGACAGCGCGCGCGCCGGGGCGCGCCCCGGCGCCGTGAGCGGCGGGGACGGCACGGCAGCGAGCTCGGTACTCGTCGAGTCCGCTGCGCTCGCGGCCAGCGGCGCGGCGAGAATCCGGGCCGACAACAGTTCCAGCGCCTCGATGGTCCAGTCCACCCGACCCGCGGCGCGCCCCAGCGCCGCGCGGCGCTCGAGCGCGCGCAAGCCCACGTCCCCCCCGTCGCTGCTGGCTAACCCGAGTGCGGCGTACGCCCGCTCGGGCTGACCCTCGGCAAGCCAGGCGTCGGCCAGATCGAGACTGAGACACTGCGCCCAGCCCGGGGTGTGGGCCGTCGCGACCCGAGCCTCGAGCGCGGCACGCAGGCGCGCGCCGTTTCGGAGCCGGCGCGACAAGATCTCCAGCGTCGAGAGCGCGGCCTGGTCGGTGGGTGCCGCAGCCAGTGCCGTCTCGATGGCCGTGAGCGCGCGCGCTTCGTCCCGCCCATGGGCGATGGAGCACCACGCCGAGAGCAGCTGTGCGCGGCACTCCTCCTCGGAGGAGTCCACGGTGCGACACAGGTGCTCGAGTAGGGTCGGCAGATTCTTGAAGGAGCGGCGGCGCTCAATCAGGCCGATCAGGCGCTCGAGCGGCTCCTTGAAGCGTGGCAGCGCATTGACGGCTGCGAGCAGCTCACGAACCGCGACCGAGTCTCGACCGGCGAGTTCTTCGAGCACGCCGATCTCGTGTCGAAGCGCCGCTTTCCGATCGGGCAGCTCGCTCTGCTCGAGCTCCGTGCGCAGCCACGCCAGATTCGTTTCGAGCAGCGCCTGTTCGGGGCCAGGAGCGGGGGGCTTGGACGGTGGCAGGAGCGAGATGTGCATTCGGTTCAGGCGCGAGCTCCCTTCTACCACTTTTGGAGAGCCTTTCCGCGAAGTTGAAAACTCCACGCCGACGCCTCCTGCGCACCGTGCAGCAGGTATGTGCTGTCAGGGCATGTAGGGAGCTCTGCTCGCCGTGCCGAGTCCCGTTCCGTCTCGAAGCGGTGGAGGCTCAGCAAGCCCAAAGTCCGGGCGTATATACGTTCTGGGACGGCGACTCGTTCCGAGAGCCAACACCAAGAGGCGAATGTTCAAAGTCGAATGCTTGGGCTGTCAGGCGCCCTATCAGGTGGACGAACGGCGGGTCCCCGAGAAAGGCCTGAAGATGCGCTGCCCCAAGTGCGGCACCAGCTTCAGAGTCGAGCCGCCCACGCAAGGCGGGGCCTCGGCGGACGCCACGGCCACCCCGCTCGAAGCGAGCGACGGCGCGGCGGCACCGGTCTCTTCGCCTCGTCCGTTCAGCAGCGGTGGCTTCGAACCGGGCAAAGGGCTCGTCAAGCCGCCGGGCGGCGGCGGGCGCGATCCACTCTCGCGCACGATGATCGGCGTCTCTGCCGCCGACCTCGGTCTGGGCAGCAAAGATGCCGCTGATCCGGCGAAACCAAAAGGCTTTCGCATTCCGCGGCCCGGTGCCGGAGCTGCCGGTGCCGAAGCCGCGCCGGCGGCGGCCGCTCCTGCCTCGTCCGGGCAGCCTGCAGCGCTCTCCGCGCCGGTCGAGCCCACCGACGACCTGTCGTTCGAGCCGCCCGCCCCGGCATCGGCAGACCAGGTGGTCGAAGCGTGGATCGGCCCCGACCCGGCATCAGACGCGCCTCCGGAATCGCTCGTGGAGCCGAGCTCGCCGCTCCGGCTCTCGGAGCTGCCTCAGCCGGTGGCCGCACCCAACAATGGTCTGCATACCCAGCCGACGTTGCAGTTCGCCAAGGCGGCGAGCGTCGCGCCGAACGCGTTCGAGCTCGACTATGGAGACGACCTGCCGGTGGCCATGGCGCCGGGCAAAAAGCCGCCGCCACGCCGGCCTCGCCCGCCGGCACGGGCCGCGGCCCCCTCGCCGTCGCCGTCTCCGCCGCCCTCGCCGTCTCGGTTGCCCGACGCCGTCGATCTGCCCGCGCGGCTCGAGGATCTCGAGGTCAGCTTTCCGAAACCCGCAGCTGCGGCTCCGAGGTCGTCCGACGGTGCCGCTCGGCAACGACCCTCGAGTCTGGACGAGCTCGACCTACCGGCGATACCCGGTCGAGACGGCGTCGCTGCGTTGCCCTCGCCGCGCCAAGCGCGACGAAGTGCGGTGGAGACCGCGCCGGGCGTCGCGCCTCGGGCAGCCAAGCCGGTCCAGCAGGGCGCCAGTGACTTGCCCGCGGTGAGCGGGGCCGCAGCCGCGCGCGCGCGCCGCCCCACCGTCAGCGATCTGCCCGACGTTCTCGGTGCGGGGCTGCCGGACATCCTCGCAGCAGGTCTGCCGGACGTTGCTCATTCGGGGCTACCGGACATTCTCGGTGCCGGTCTGCCGGACGTCGCACGCGCAGGTTTGCCGATGCCGGTGGCCGCGGGGCTGCCCGACGTTCCGCGCGCCGGCTTACCGGTGGCGGTGGCTGCGGGGCTGCCCGAGGTCGCCGGCGCGGCGCTGCCCGATGTCTTGAGAGCGGGTCTGCCCGTCGTCAGCCCCACGGGCCTGCCGGAGGTCTCCGGGCGCGGAGTCGCCGGGTTTGGGCGCGTCGATCTGCCCGTCGCCCGCGACGCCGGGTTGCCCGAGGTCCGAGCCCCCGGCGTTGGATCCATCGACTTGCCCAGCGTCGGCGATGCGCTGCCGTCCCTGGCCGGGGAGAGCTGGGGCGAGGCCAGCCTGCCGGTGGTCGGCGGTCCCGCGAGCGATGGCGATCCATTCGGCGAGTTCGGCATGGATCAGAACGATCCCTTCGCTGGCTCGGAGGCAGACTTCGGCAGCACCACCGAACAGGACGACCCGTTTGCCGGCACGGCCGGCGATGATTTTGGCGCTGGGGTTGGCTCGGGCTCCGAGCCCCGTTCGGGCGGAGCTTACGGCGAGGTGGACATCGGCGATGGCGCGCAGGTCGCGGCTCCCATCGAAACCGAGGACATGGAGTTCAACGCCATCCCGCAGCGACAGAGCTCGCCACCCGGGCCGGGGCGCGCCGCAGCTCACGCCACCGTGCACTCCGAGGGCGCCGACGCGGAGACCGCGGGCTCGACGCTCGAGCTGGGCCCCGAACGCCGCGTCGTGCCGCGCCGCCGCTCCAAGCGGATCGCGGCAGCGCTGGCCATCTGCGCGGCAGCGATCGCCGGTGGCGCGCTCTCGCTCGAGCCGCGGCTCGGTCCGTTCGGCGTCCATTTCATTCTCGACCAGGTGCACCGCGCCGAGCACGAGAAGCTGCTGGCCCGCCTGGTCGACGAAGGTCGAAAAGGCTCGGCGGAGGATACGCTCGATGCCGCGACTCGCGTGCTCGGACAGCTCGAAGCGGCACGTCAGACGGCGCCTCGGTTTGATCCGCTGACGGCGCGCTCGGCCTTCGCGCACTACGACGTCGCGCTGCGCTTCGGGCCGTTGCCGAAGCTGGAGGCCGCCGCCAAGACGGCGATCGAACGGCTGGCCCCGGGATCCAGCGGCGCCGGAGATCGCCTGGCGCGAGCCGCTCGCGCCATGGCCGAGGGCTCCAAGGACGCCCAGCGCGAGCTCGAGGCGCTCGGCGCGGATCGCGACGCGCGGCAGCTGCGCGCGGAGCTCGCGCTGCGAGCTCAGGACTGGCAGAAAGCGCTCGACACCTGGCAGTCGCTCGCCCAGACCGACGCCAAGAGTGCGCGGGTCGCGTTCGGGCTGGCTCGCGCCGAGCTCGGGCTCGGCAAGGCCGCCGAAGCGCGCTCGCTGGCGCAGCAAGTCCTCAGTTTGAGCCCCGAGCATGTGGGCGCGCGCATCTTGCTCTTGGAGGCTCAGAGAGCGCTCGGGGACGCGGGCGTGAAGGTCACGCCGCAGGACTCGAGCACAGATACCTTGATGGCCAACCTGACGCAGGCACTACCGCACGCTTCTCCCGGGGAAGCGGCGCTGGCGCACAGCGTGCTCGGCGAGGTGCACCTGGCGCAAGGGCGCATCGCGCCCGCCCAGCAAGCCTTCGAAGAGGCCCTCTCGGTCGATCGCAATTTCCCGCGCGCGCTCGTGGGCCTGGGCGAGACGCTGGAACTCGCGAGCCGCCACGCCGAGGCGCTCGCGCGCTTTGAAGCCGCCGTCCACGCACAGGCAGGCTGGCTGCCGGCGGAACTGGGTATGGCCAAGGCGCAGATCCAGCTGCAGCGTCTGCCGGAGGCCCAGGCCATTCTGAAGCGCTTGCTCGAGAAGCTCCCCTCGCAGCCGACGCTCCTGTATTGGCGTGGGCGCGCCGAGCAAGCGGCGGGAGAGCCGGATGCCGCGCTCGCGTCCTATGCGGCGTCGATCCAGTCGAGCAAGGGCAGGGCGGACAGCGTCGATGCCTATCTGGCGCTGGCTCGGCTGCAGGCGGATCTCGGACAGCTCGCCGTGGCGCAGCAGACGCTGAGCGAGGCGCAGGAGAAGCTACCGCCGAGCGGCGTCTTGTACAAGGCGCTGGGCGAGATGGCGATGACCCGCGCCGAGTACACGCGCGCGTATGAGCACTTCCAGTCCGCGCTCGGCCTCGACTCCGGCGACACGCGCGCACGCTTCCTCGGGGCCGTGGCACTCACGCGCCTCGGTCGCTTCGACGAGGCGCTCAGCGCGTTCGCCAGTGTCGGCGAATCGGACAAGGACTTTCCCGGGTTGGCCGTGGAACGAGGGCGGCTGTTCGAAGAATCGGGCCGAAACGACCAGGCACTACAGGAATACGAAGCCGCTTTCGCCAAGTCACCGGATGATCCCGAGGTGCAGATCCGAGTCGGCTGCAGTCGCGTGGTGGCGGGGCGCGCGGCAGATGGCGAAGCGTTGCTGGAGAAGGCGGTCAAGGCGCGCCCTCGCTCCGCCGAAGCCAGCTACTGCTGGGGCCGCGCCTTCTTCGATCTGGACCGGGCCATCGATGCGCTGCCGCGCCTCGAGCGCGCGGTCAGCCTCGACCCGACACGGGCGGTCTATCACTTGTACGTGGCGTGGGTACAAGCCGACCTCGGACGCCTGAGCGATGCCGGCACGGCGCTGGAGCGGGCGCTGGAACTCGACAAGGGCCTGGCGGACGCGTACTGGCAGCGCGGGCGCATCCGGCAGAAGCAAGGCGCGGTCAAGGACGCGATCCGGGATCTCGAGCGTGCCTTGTCACTCAAGCCCGCGCGCACGGAAGCGCTCGCCGATCTGGCCACCGCGTATGCCGATCTGGGCAAGATGTCGAACGCGCTCAAGGCCTGGGAGGACGCGATCGCTCGCGACGCCGACAATCCCACCTGGCATTTCCGCTATGCCAAGCTGCTCAGCTCCTCTGGCAGCGGCGCCATGGCGGCGGCGCACCTGCGGCGTGCGATCGACCTCATCAACGAGGCCAAGGCCGCGAACGTCGCCTCCAAACCGAAGCCTCCACCCTGGCTCTGGCAGGCGCACTACTTGCTGGCGCGGGAGACCGGCGCGGTCGCGGCGGCGATCCCACATTGGCAAGCGTATCTGCGGCTCGGACCGGTGGACGATCCGTACCGCCCGGAAGCACAGAAAGCGCTGGCCTCGCTCGGGCAACCCTGGGATCCGAACTGAGCGGGGGGCGTGCCGCCGCGGGCTAACCGAGGCGGCCGCCGCGCTCTCAACGTTCCTGCGGCGGGGCGGAGGGTGCCTCCAGCGCCGCCAACACCTCGCCGGCAGCGCGCGCGCTGAGCCAATTTTCGATCGGCCAGCCGCGGCGCCGAGCCAGCCGTTGCAAACGTAGGTCGGGATTGACGGCGACGGGACGCCCGACAGCCTCGAGCAACGGCAGATCCGTGATGCTGTCGCTGTAGAACGCGGTGTGTTCCAGCTTGCAGCCGAGCGAGTCGAGCAGCGTCCGGGCCCGCTCCAGCTTGCCGGCGCCGTAGCACAAGGGCAGTTCGAACGTGCCGGTCAGCTCGCCCTCGTGCACCGTCAGATCCGAGCACACCAGATCGGGGATCGACAGCTCGTCGGCCAGCGGCTGGGCTGCCTGGCGAATCGCGCTCGTTGCGATGGCAACGCGCTCACCCGCCAGCTGGTGCTGCCGCACGCGCTCGCGCCCCACGCGGCTCACCCAGGGCCGCACATGGCTGGCAAACCAGGCACGGCAGCGATCGCGCAGCCACACCTCGGGCTTGCCCCGGTAGTCTTCGAGAATGCGCAGCGCCACCTGCTCTGCGTTCACCAGGCCCAGCCCGTACTGGAACAGCCAGAAGCTGCTGCGCAGCAAGTCGAGCCGGCCGATTTCCCCGAGCTCACGCTGAAAGCGCAAGTAGAGCCGGGCCGTGTGGACATCGACCAGGGTTCGATCCATGTCGAACAGTGCGGCACGCCGTGGGGTGGACACCTGAGCGCGAGTCTCCGATTGACCACGTGCACGGTCAAGAGCTAGCTAGGGTGGCCGAGCTGTGCCCGCCAAAAGGTAACGTTTCGGTCAAGTGCGCGGCGAGAGCCCGCGAGTCGCGCCGTCCAGGAGCGCCGCGCAGGGACCGGGCAGCGTCAGCTCCGCGAAGCGGTCGGCGCGGGTCGCACCGCTGTTGACGATGACGATCGGTTTGCCGAGATCAGCGGCGCGGCGCACGAAGCGGTAGCCGGAGAAGACGGCGAGCGAGCTGCCCACCACGAGCACCGCATCCGCGCTGGCCAGCGCGGCATAGGCGGCGCTGACCCGCTCTGCCGGCACCGTCTCGCCGTAGAAAACGACGGCTGGCTTGAGCACGCCGCCGCAGTCGGCGCAGGCGGGAACGTGCACCCCGGCGTAGTCGTCTGCCGGGAGCTCGGCGTCCCCATCGGGCGCCGCAAGAGGGGCTGACCCGGCGCTCAGCCCCGGATTGTGCCGTGCCAGCTCGTGTTGCCAGGCCTCGCGATCCAGTTCAGCGCGGCAGCCCAGACACGTCACCCTTGCCAACTGGCCGTGGAGATCGATGACGCTCCGGCTGCCGGCCTTCTGATGCAGTCGATCGACATTCTGCGTGACCAGGACGCCGACTCGGTCCAGCGCCTCGAGCCGTGCCAACGCGTGGTGAGCGGCGTTGGGCACGGCCTGTTGGACGCGTGCAAAGCCCGCGAAGCTGCGCGCCCAGTAGCGCTGTCGTACCGCTTCGTTGCGCACGAAGTCGCGAAACTGGATCGGCGCCTTGTGCCGCCAGATGCCGTTCTCGTCGCGGTACGCCGGGATGCCGGATTCCGTGCTGCAACCGGCCCCGGTGAGCACGAACCAGCGCGGATGGCGCTCCAGGCGCGCCCGTAGAGCGTGCACCTCCGAGTTCACCGGGACAGTTGCGCCTGGAGCCGAGCCAGGAGTGCGAGGGCCTGGTCGGGAGCCAGGTCGGCCAGGTTCACCGTGCGGAGGGCCTCGATCACCCGACGGTCGACCCGCTCCTCTGCGGCGCTCTGAAACAGATCGAGTTGCTCGCGCGCCGTCACGGTGGCGCGGCCGCGGCGCCGCGGCGGAGGGCCGGAGCGATCGCTGGGCTCGCGCTCGAACAGCGCGAGCAGTTCTCCCGCACGAGCGAGGACCGGCTTCGGCAAGCCCGCGAGCTTCGCGACCGCGACGCCGTAACTCTGGCTCGCGGGGCCGTGGACCAGCCGATGCAAGAACACGACGTCGCCGTCGAGCTCGCGCGCGCTGACGCTGTAGTTGGCGGTGTGTGGCTCGCTGCCGAGCGCGGTGATCTCGTGGTAGTGCGTCGCGAACAGCGTGCGACACCGCACCACGCTGGCCAGGTGCTCGGCCACGGCCCAGGCGATGGCCAGGCCGTCGAACGTGCTGGTGCCGCGTCCGATCTCGTCGACGATGACCAGCGAGCGCGACGTTGCCGAGCGCAGGATCTCGGCCGTCTCGCGCATCTCCACCATGAACGTGCTCTCGCCGCGCGCCAGGTTGTCGCTGGCGCCGACGCGCGACAGCACGCGATCGACCACGCCGATGCGCGCCCGCCGCGCCGGCACGTAGCTGCCCATCTGCGCCAGAATGGTGATCAGGGCCGTCTGCCGCAGCAGCGTGCTCTTGCCCGCCATGTTGGGGCCGGTGACGATCCACAGGCGCTCGCCCGCGCCGTCCAGCGTCACATCGTTGGGCACGAAGCGACCCGCAGCAGCGAAGCGCTCCACCACCGGGTGCCGGCCGTCGACAATCTCGAGCACGTCGCTGCTGTCGACGTCGGGGCGCACGTAGTCGTGCTGTTGTGCAACCTCTGCCAGCGCCGCCGCGACGTCCCAGACGGAGATCTGGCCTGCGAGGCGCGACAGGCGGGCGCTGTGGGCGCGCACGTCGGCCAGCAAGAGCTCCAGGAGCTCTCGTTCGCGCGCGCGGTAGCGCTCTTCGGCGTGCTCGATCTTGTCCGCGAGCTCGTCCAGCTCGGGCAGCGTATAGCGCTCTCCGCTGGCCACGGTCTGCTTGCGGCGCCAGCTCTCGGGCGCTCGCCGAGCGTGACTGCGGCCGACTTCGACGTACCAGCCGAAGACGCGCGTATAGCGAACCTTGAGCGTGGGGATATCCGCGCTCTGACGCAGCCGGGTCTCCAGCTCCGTCATGTGGTGCGCGCCGCTCTGGCACAAGCAGTGTAATTCACCCAGCTCGGGGTCGTATTCGGTGCGGAATACCGCGCCGTCCTTGGCCTGCGCGGGCGGGCGCTCGACGAGCGCTCGGCTCAAGACTTCGACCAGCTCGTCGAGGGTGTCCACCGGCGTGGCGGTCTCGAGGATCCCGCGCAGCTCCGGGTCTCGAGGCGAGCTGAGCAGCTCCACCGCTGCACGAGCTGCGATCAGGCCGTCGCGCAGCCGTCCCAGGTCGCGCGGCGTGGCTTCTCCCAGGCTGGCCCGCACCCCCAGCCGTTCGAGGTCCGTCACCTGCGCGAGTTCGCGCCGCAGCTGGCCGCGCAGGCCGGAGTGGATCACGAAGGCCTCGACCAGATCGAGGCGGCGGCGGATCTGGGGTACGTCTCGCAGTGGTGCTGCCAGGCGGCGCCGCAGCAGCCGTGAGCCCCCCGCGCTGCAGGTCGAATCGAGCGTCGAGAGCAGGGTAGGGCCCGAACCTCCCGTCACCGAGCGTACGAGCTCGAGGTGCGCCTCCGCGGTGGGATCGACCAACAGTTGATCGCGCAGGGACAGCGGCGTGCAGCGCAGTGGGGTCACCTCCGACGTCGGGTTGCAGCGTCGGGCAAAACGCACGCTCCGCCCGGCGGCGAGCTGCGCCAATTCCGGCTCGCTCAGCAGTCGGATGCCCTCGGGCAAGAGTTGAGCGAGCTCCGTCGGCGCGAGCGCCTGGTCGCGAGTCACGAGCGCGTCCGGCAAGGTCTGGTGTACGCTGCGCTCGATCTCGGCCCATTGCTCCTCGGGGATCGCACCGCCGAGCAGAATCTCCCGCGGACGGACCAGGGCCAGCTCCGCCAGCGCCGCGCCCACGCTGGCCACGTCTCCGAGTGCGAGTTCCCCCGTGGACAGGTCAAAGAACGCCAGGCCCGTGCCGCGCTCGCCGATCTCTGCTGCCGCGAGCCAATTGTTTTGCCGTACCTCGAGCTGGTCGTCGTGGATCGCCGTGCCGGGGGTGATGACTCGCACCACCGCGCGGGGCACGATGCCCTTGACGGTCTTTGGATCGGCCATCTGCTCACAGATGGCGACCTTGCGCCCCGCGGCGAGCAGCCGGGCGATGTAGCCGTGGGCGGCGTGGTACGGGACCCCGGCCATCGGGACCTCGTCCGGCTTGCCCTTGTTGCGGCTCGTCAGCGTCAGATCCAAGAGCTGGGCGCCGAGCACGGCATCGTCGCCGAACATCTCGTAGAAGTCGCCCAGACGAAAAAACAGAAGCGCGTCCGGATGGACCGCCTTCGCCTCGGCGTGTTGCTGCATGACGGGTGTCTTGCTCAGCGCCATGGCTCGGGCCCTCCTCGGGGCTTCAGTAGAGGGCGGTCGTCGTCAGGCTGGACGAAGAGACCGCCACGAAGGTCAGGCCCGGGGCGCTGCCATCGGTCACGACGAGTTGACCGACCTCGGGCAGGAGCAAGAGCGAGCGCGGCGACGAGCGGTTGCGCTCCGTGCTCGTCAGCGAAAACGTAAACGGTGAAAAACCGTCGGAAAACTGCCAGCGAAAGCGCATGTCGCGCCGGCTGGGCTGCTGCCCCCGATAGATCGCCAGCCGCGAGGTGAGACTCTGGAACACGCACTCGCTGCCGGGCTCTCCGGGATCGATGCCCCCCGTGGTATCGTCTACCACGCAGGCAAAGTCTTGCTCGGGATTCGCCAGCCCGATGGCAGGCGGTGCGCCCTCATCGCGGGGGCAATTCTCCGAGCAGGACAGCTCGAAGGCGCGTCCCGCCAGCTTCTGCACCAGCGGACTGCAGTCGTTCACGCAGCGCCGGCTCGTGGGATCGGTCGTCACGTGGTGCCCGACACCGGTGACGGAGCCGCGCATGACCCACTGACGCCCGGCTCGGATCTGAAACTCCGAAGGGCCGGGGAAACAGCAGCTGAGAAATTGCATCAGCTGTTGGCGCCGCTGTGCGGAGTTGACGTTCGGGTCGAATTCTCGGGGCTCGACCAACAGCTGATCTTCGGTCGCCGCCACGATCCTCAAGTCTCGCGAGGCGAACGGTAGAGGCACATTTGCCGGACCGAAGACACTGTCGCAGAGCGGGCGCCCGAGCAGCGCGGTCGGATTGTCGCCGTTGCTGGCGTACAACTCGGAGCCGCACGAGGCCCCCTCGGCACTGGACCAATAGGGGTCATCCTCGTCCAGCAGGGAAGCGGTCACCTGCACGTAGTCCGCGCTCTGCCGTGCAAAGGTGGCCAGAGGGGCGCCTGCCGGGACGGCCAGGCCGCGGCCGACGTCTGCGCTCAGGTCCATGTCCTGCACTCCGGAGTTGCAGAACGAGGCGTTCAGCCCTTCGTCGACGATGCCGTAGCCTTCCTCCGTGGTGGGGGCCCGGAAAATCGCCCGGCTCGGCGCACGCACCACGCCTTCGTACGTGGCGCTGAAGTCCTCGGCGGGCACGAAATTCCGCGGCTCCTCATAGGAGAGGAGCAAGCTGCTGCGATCGGCGAGCTTGGGATCTAGCTCCAGGCGGCTGCCCTGGTCGTCCGTCGCGTACGGCAGCGGCCCGACATAGAGTACGGCGCGCTCACCCGCGACGTAGCGTGCCCCGAGCATCTTGGGCTGGTCGCGCCCCTCGTCGGACAGGTCGGTCGCTACCGAGCGCCCCGAGTCCAGTGTGAGCGTGGGAAACGCGCGCAGCCCTGCCGACTTGGCCGTGCCTGCCTCGTTGGTAAAGAAACCGCGGCTACGCGCGCGATGCGCCGCGACGACGTTGCAGCTAAGCTCGTTGGTCACGGTCTGCGTACCGAGGAGCCTGTAGCCGCCCGTCGTAGGCGTGGACGGAGGCACGCTCGGATCGTCGTTCCTGCAACCGAACTCATCCTCGACGGCGTCGTGATTGACTTCGACGGGGCGGCGACAGACTCCATCGAGGTCCTCGACGTCGACCACCGCGAGCTGCCCGCTGTGCAACGCCGCCAGGGCGTATGTGCCGCGCAACAGCCCCGGGTTAGCGCCCGCGGAGAGATCCGCGCGCGGCCGGTACAGGGTCGCGACGCTGTCCAGCGAAGTGCTTGGATTCGGATCGCAGGAGATGCCCTCGACGTAGATGCCCAGGTTGTTCGGCTGCGGCGAGTCCTGCGTCACAAACTGGATGTCGGCGACATCTCGGGGCAGCGTGATGCGATCCGGGGCTTCCTGCGGATTGAACGGCGAGCGCTCGCGCACGATGGGCGTGCGTTCGGTGGAGCCGGGGCTCACGTCGAACGCCATCAGCGTGCCCGCCGTGCGCGACGTGGAGTTGTCGATCGCGTACAGGAACCTTTTCCCCGCGGAGGTGAGCGCACTGACGTCGAGGCGGCGCGTGGTGACGACGGCGTTCGGGTCGCTGTACGAGAGGGGGTGCAGGGAGGGCAGGGTCGACAGGGCGCAGGGATTGCTCGCGTCCAGCACGTGGATCACCGGTGCCTGGCTGTCCGCTACATACAAGACGCCTTCATCGTCGAGCGCCACGTCCTCGGGCCAGGCGCGATACGACTCGGCAGCGGGCCCATGGTTGAAGCCGACCGGCGCGCAGCTGGGAGAGCTGGGGACGAGGTCGGCAGGCAAACGTTGCGCCACGTCCAGCGGCTCGACGCCGAGCACCGCCGTGGCCTCCGGCGCACAGGCCTCGAAGGTCCCCGGTGTCCGATCGAGCAGCTCCTGCGCGTCGAGCACCCAGACCTCCGCCAGGCTCGGCAGCGTGACGACCAGCTTGCGGCGCCCGGACAGCGGCCGCTCGCGGGCGAGATCTGCGGCGCACACCTCGCGCTCGGCGGCCAGGGCCGTCCCCAGGAGCTCGGCGCGATCGACGTACTCCGAGTCGCAGCGGGCGCGCACTCGGTCGGGGGTGGACGGATCCTGATCGTCGTCCAGCGCTGGATCGTCGAGCAGCAACAGGGGCCCGGGGGCGGCCGGCAAGCGGCAGGCGGGCCAGGTCCGAATGTCGCGCAGCGGGCTCGACTCCGGTCGGCTGCCGATGCAGGTCGAAGGCAGCCCAAAGATGCCCTCTCGACCCGTCTCCGCCACACCAACGAACGACGCCATGCCACCCGGAGTCGAGACGATCGCCCCGGGGTCTGCGCCCACGGGCATGAAGCTGTAGCCGGGCTGCGACGGTTCGAAGTCGATGACGGCTTCGCCGATACTCGTTCCCAGGTCGACCAGGGCCACTTCGCCACTGATCGGCTGGGTCACCAGCAGGTGCAGGTGGCGTTCCCCGGGGGCGCCTCTGGGCGTCTGATAGTCCGGGCAATCTGCCCGATCCCGCCCGATGGTAAAGGCCCCATCGGCGTCGCGCTCCAGGCAGATGGCCGACGTTTCGCCCGTGACCCCCAGCGCACGCAGCGCGGCGGTCGCGTTGTCCTGCCCGCAAGCGGTAGCCAGGCTAGCCACGAGGCCGAGGCGCGCCAGGTTCCAGCGAGCGGCGGTGTAGAGCGGGGCGGGGGCCCCCGCGGGAGAACAGTTTCGGATCGGCATGCTGAGTTTCAGTTGTCGTCTCCGCGCGGCTCCGTGGGTTTGCCCAGCGCGAGGATGAGCGTGCCGAAGGCGGCATGACGAGTATCGAGATCGATCACGCCCACATAGGAGTCCGTGAAGTGGGAGACGTAAGCGATGGCGTGGGCGTCATCGACGACCACGGCCGTCGGGCCTCGGCCAGCATGCACGCGGGCGCTGATGGCGTGCGCGTCCGGGTCGTAGATCGTGACCACACTCGAATCAAACGAAGGCACGAAGACACGGCGCTGCGGCACGCCCTGCTCGTCCAGAACGTGGCCCATCACCGCTCGGGACGGGCCATCTTCGATCGGCATCAGGTTGGACACCTGCAGGCGGTCGTTGCTCAGCTGGCCGCGCCGGACCGAGGTGGTGTTTCCGATCAGGATCGAGCCCGGCGTGCGGTTGGCCAGGTACACTTCGAGCGCGATGCCGGCGCAGGCCTCCAGGCACGCGAGGTCCGCCGGATCGCACGCCGTCTCGCAGGCGCTGCGCCGCGAGTCGTCCACCGCCATGCCGCGCACGTCGCTGGTGGCGGAAGTGCTCAGCCGATCGACGAAGGCGCCGCTCAGAAACGGGTAGCCATCGGGCGAGTCGACCGCGTCGAAGTAGCGGACGAGCTGCACGAACGGCGTGCCGCGCGACGTGACCCAGAACCCCGGCTGATAGCCAAGCACCCGCGACCCACCCGCCTGGCGATCGAGCTGGGCGATCGCGGGCATGGGGATGGCGGCAACGCTCACCGGCCGTGGCGCGAGCTCTCGCAGAATGAACGCCAGCTCGGGCCCCGAACCCTCGCGCTCCCAGTCGTTGGTAAACAGCGAGACCTGCCCCTCGGTCTGGTGACTGACCACGATCGCCGTGCCATCGGCGCTGGCCCCGATGCCGTAGGGCTCGACGGGCAGCGCATCCCCGTTCGGCGCGCGCTCGTTGCTGCCGTCGCCCCGGCGATGGTTCGCATCACACTTGCGGCCGCTACCCTGCCCACACTCGAGCTCACGGCCCGTACCGTTGGAGGTCCCGTTCGGCACGTCGATCCAGATCAGGGTGGCGTCGCTGCGGGTGGGGAGGAAGAGCCTGCCGCCTTCGCCGAGCGGATTGGGGCGATAGATCAGGTCCGTGGCAAACGAGGCGATGCTCACGCTATCGAGCAACAGCCCGCTGTTCCGATTGTCGAGCGCGCCGCACAGCCCCGGCTCGGTCAAGCGTTTGCCCGGCGACTGCACACCGAGGCCCCGGCACGGATCCCCGGTCTCGGCGTCCACGCACCAGTACGTGCCACTGATGCCGAACTCGGTGGCCTCGGCGGCGGGCGCGTTGTCGCAGCGCTCATTGGGGCCCGAGCAGTCCGCATCGTCCTTGCAGGAGCGGGGCAGCAGCTCTCGCAGCGCCGCCGCATCGTAGACCTGCACGGAGCCGGCGTTGAACTGGAGGTCCCAGTCGCTATTGGCGACGTAGAGCCGGTCCGAGTCGGGGCTCAGCGCCAGCCCGGTGGGGAAATAGATGCGGTCGAGCGGCGGCTCCCGGCCGTCATCCGGCTTGAAACAACCCGCAAGACCGAGCAGGCCGAGACAGCACGACCAGGGCAGCACGCACTTCGCGGCGGATTGTCGGGCGGTTCGGACGAGCCGTTTCGTCTGGCCCTCGCGCAGCATGAGCGGCGCAATCTAGTGTCCCGATCCCAAACTCACAATGCCGATTCCCGCGAGCGGGTAGCATTCGCCCCCGGCCACATCGGGCCCGTGCACGCTGTCATTTTTGCGCGGCATTTCTCCCCGCCGCCAGCCCGCGGCCGTCTCGCTGGGGCGCCGCGCGCCGGCCTCGCGCACCCCGCCGCCCCGGGCAAGGGCGCGCCGTGCGCTCGCGCTCCGTGCTTCTCTCGGCGCCGTTCGGACGCCGGCTACGCCCGCGTCCGGCGCCCGCTTTCCTGCCGGGCCGCTCGCGAGCCGATCCATCTCCCGCTGAGAATCTCGAGCCGACAAAGCCCCCACCGGGTTTGCCACCCGGGCTCGAATCCACCCACCTGAGCGCTTGATCTCGCCGCGGGGCGGCTAGAGATCTACGACCACCACCCCACGATGCCGATCTTCATCGGCACCGTCGGGCTCA